>Ga0172382_10003336_pt1 | contig 25553 bp, 28 predicted proteins | sample Leawel138RmetaG_FD_122245 | JGI IMG/M metagenome (GOLD analysis project Ga0172382, IMG submission 122245) | Leachate microbial communities from a municipal landfill in Southern Ontario, Canada - Leachate well 138R metaG | ecosystem: Engineered > Solid waste > Landfill > Unclassified | place...
GGATTGAGCGCGCCGTAATCGTCGAGCGGGCGGGCGAACAGCTTCTCGTTGATCGGGTTCTTGCGCTTGACGGCGAAGACCGGCACGCGCCGGAAGCCGAGCTTCTCGTAGAGCGCGATCGCCTGCTCGTTGTCGTGGAGCACGGACAGGTCCATATAGGCCGCCCCGCGCGCGGAAAAATGCTCGGCCAGCCGTCGCACCAGCATCTCGCCGATGCCCGGATGGCGCGCCTGCGGATCGACGGCCAGGCACCACAGCGACGAGCCCTGCTCGGGGTCGGCGAAGGCGCGGCCATGGTCGATGCCGGTGACAGTGCCGATGATCTCGCCCGACGCCTCATCCTCGGCGACGAAATAGGTGATGGCGCGGTTGTCGCGGTTCGACCAGAAGAAGTCCGGCCGCACCGGCACCATGCCCCGCGCAGCATAGATGCGGTTGACGGCGCGCGCGTCCGCCTCCGACGACAGCCTGCGCATGAAGAAGCCGCGCGTCTGGCGGCGGCTGGAGCGGTAGGTGGCGAGATCGAGCCGGAAGGTGTGCGAGGGGTCGAGGAAGATCTCCTGCGGCGCCGCGGCCAGCAGCACGTGCGGGTCGCGGACGTGAAAGACGATGTCGCGGCGCTCCGGGCCTTCCGCGCGCAGCACGTCGACCAGCTCGGCCGGGTCGTCGAAGGTCTGGGCGAAGATCAGCCGCCCCCAGCCGCAATCGACCGACGCGTGCGGCTTCGGCGCGGCCCCGCCGTTGCCGGCCGGACCCTGCGCATGGGCGCGAAGCCGCTGGAGCCGGTGCGACACGGCCTTGCCGGCGCGGATCCGGGATTGCCTGTCGAGCGTCTTTTCCCTGTTCGTCACGCCGTCAGATCCCATGCGTCTGCATCCACAGTTCCAGAAGTCCCGCCTGCCACAGCTCGGAGCCGCGCAGGGGCGTTATGTGATCGGCTGGATTGGCGAACAGCCGCCCCAGATAATCGTCGCGGAAGATGCCGCGCTCGCGCGCCGCGCGCGAGGTCAGCGCGTCGCGCACCATGTCGAGATACGGGCCGTCGACATATTTGAGCTGCGGCACCGGGAAGTAGCCCTTCGGCCGGTCGATGACCTGATGCGGCACGATCAGGCGGGCGGCGTCCTTGAGCACGCCCTTGCCGTTGTCGCGCAGCTTCTCCTGCGGCGGGATCCGCGCCGCCAGCTCGACCAGCTCGTGGTCGAGGAAGGGCACCCGGGCTTCCAGCCCCCATGCCATGGTCATGTTGTCGACGCGCTTGACCGGGTCGTCGACCAGCATCACATGGCTGTCGAGCCTGAGCGCGGCATCGACCGGCGTGTCCGCGCCCGCCCGGGAAAGGTGTTCGGCCACCAGCGCGAAGCTCGGGTCGCCGTCGGCGATCCACTCCGGGTTGACCTGCGCCTTCATCGCCTCGTGCGAGCGGTCGAAGAAGACGCGGGCATAGTCGGCGGCGACGTCGTTGGACGACGCCAGCGGCGGATACCAGTGATAGCCGCCGAATACCTCGTCGGCGCCCTGGCCCGACTGCACGACCTTGATGTGCTTCGAGACCTCCTGCGACAGCAGGTAGAAGCCGACATTGTCGTAGGAGACCATCGGCTCCGACATCGCCGCGAACACGCCGGGCAGCGTCTCCATCAGCCGGTCGGACTGGACGAAGATCTTGTGATGGTCGGTGTCGAAATGCCGGGCGATCAGGTCGGAATAGACGAACTCGTCGCCCTTCTCGCCGTTCGCTTCCTCGAACCCGACCGAGAAGGTCATCAGCCCGTGCTGCCCTTCCTCGGCGAGCAGACCGACGATCATCGAGGAATCGACGCCGCCGGAAAGCAGCACGCCCACCGGCACGTCCGCCACCATGCGCCGCCGGACCGCCTTGCGCAGCGCCTCCAGCACGTGGTCGCGCCATTCGTCGGAGGACAGGCCGGCCAGCGCCGGGTCGCGCTCATAGGGCGGCGACCAGTAGACCGTGTCGGACTTGCGCCCGTCCGGCTCGATGACGCGGACGGTCGCGGGCGGCAGCTTGCGCACGCCGTTGAGGATCGTGCGCGGCGGCGGCACCACGGCGTGGAACGACAGGTAATGATGCAGCGCGTGGCGGTCGATCGACGTGTCGATGCCGCCGCCCTTCAATAGCGCCGGCAGTGACGAGGCGAACCGGAGCGCGCCGGGCGTCTCAGCCAGATAGAGCGGCTTGATGCCGAAACGGTCGCGCGCCATGACGAGCCGGCCGGTGTCGCGCTCGTGGATGACGAAGGCGAACATGCCGTGAAAGCGCTCGACGCAGGCCTTGCCCCAGGCGTGCCACGCCTTGAGGATGACCTCCGTGTCGCCTTGGCTGAAGAAGCGATAGCCCTTCGCCTCAAGCTCGGCGCGCAGCTCGGGATAGTTGTAGATGCAGCCATTGAAGGCGATGGTCAGGCCGAGCTCGGCGTCGGCCATGGGCTGGCGCGACCGTTCGGACAGGTCGATGATCCCGAGCCGGCGATGCGCGAACGCCGCGTTGTTATGGATGACGAGGCCGGAGCCGTCCGGCCCCCGCGACGCGAGTGCCTCCATCATCCTGGTCTGGGTGAGCGCCGACGGCGACGTGCCGTCGAACCGTATTTCTCCGCAAATGCCACACACGAGTCGGTCGGAATCCTTTCGGTTACGTTGCATCCCCGCCGGGTTTATTATATGTCTGATAATTAGATGTCAAATTATAGCGGTGCGGGAATGACTGCTGACCATGCCAACGCGCGTTCGCGCAAAAGGTTTCGCGACGCGGAGGTCGGGGCCGTCGAGAAGGCGATCCGCCGCATCGTGCGCGCCCACGACCTTCAGTCGCGGGCGCTCGTCAAGGCGAGCGGCCTGACGGCGGCGCAGCTCGCGGTGATGAGGGGCATTGCCGGGTTGGGCGAGGTGACGTCGGCGGCGTTGTCCGCTTATGCCGACATCAGCGCGGCCACGGTGGTGACCGTGCTCGACAATCTGGAGGAGCGCGACCTGATCAACCGCTACCGCTCGGGCAGCGACCGGCGCGTCGTGCATACCCGGCTGACCGAGCGCGGCCTGGCCGCGCTCGCTTCGGCCCCGTCGCCTCTGGGCGATGCGTTCCTGCAACGCTTCGCGCGCCTCGATGCCGGGGAGCGGCGCCGGGTCGTGGAAGCCGCCACCCGGCTTGCCGACCTCCTGTCACGCGAGCCCGACGGCCTCCACATCCACGCCGCCGACGCCGATGCGGTCAGGCCGGATTCCGCGAGCCGCCCCGAATCCCGCTGACAGGCCCGGCGTCCACGGCGAGACCATTGGCGATGTCCAGCGCCAGCGGCTCCGCTCAGCCGATGTCGAGAAGCCACGAATGGAAGGTTTCCCTGATGTCCGGGTCGGTTTCGGCCAGCCTGCCGACGCCGCTTCCGACCCCCGTCATCACCGACAGGGCGAACGACTGGCCGGCCCGGGCGAGCTGCTCGAGCGCGAGCACCATTTCGAACGAGCCCTCGTATCGCTTGGGTCCCGTCGGGATAATTCCCAGCCGGTCTGTGTCGACCAGTTCCGGCTGGGCTTGGAATGTCCGCTTCTACAGCCTTATGGGTGGATTATGTGCAAATAGACAATGGACGGAGATTGAAAGGACTTAATACGCTGAGCGATGTTCAGCGAGGGTCCAACCGTGCTCCATTCAGGTCAGATCCCGGCGAGGCAAGCCGGTTCCTCCGCCGCTTCCGGGGAGACGACGCTGTCGGATGCGGATTGCATCGCGCTTCTGCAATGGATGTTGCGTCACGACACGACTGCCCAGCAGGGCGGGGAGGAAGGGTTCGCGGGCGAGCTGGCGGCGTATCTGGCGGAGCGTCGGATCGCGTCCCGGATCGTTTCCGGCGATGCCGGGCGCGCCAATCTGGTGGCGAGTATCGACAGCGGCCGGCCCGGTCCCCACCTCGTCTTTTGCGGTCATTGCGACACCGTCCCGCTTGGCGACCGCGCCTGGCAGAAGCCGCCGTTCGGCGGGGAGGTTGAAGGCGGGCGCATCCACGGCCGCGGCTCTTCCGACATGAAAGGCGGGCTGGCCGCGCTCGTGGCGAGCTTTCTCGATCTGTCCGCATCCGACGACTGGTCGGGCCGGCTGACGCTTGCGGTCGCCTATGGCGAGGAGACCGGGTCGGAGGGCGCGAAGCTGATGGCCGGAGACGGCAGCCTCGACCCGTTCGACGCCATGATCATCGCCGAGCCGACATCGAACAGGGTCGTGCGCACGCACAAGGGCGCGTTGTGGTTCGCGGTCACCGCCACCGGCCGCACCGGGCACGGATCGATGCCCCAGATGGCGGTCAATGCGCTGGAAATGGCGATCAGGCTTCACGACAGGCTGCATCGGCTGGACGTGCTCCGCGCGGAGGACCCGCTCCTGGGGAGGCCTACCATCTGCCTGACGCGCCTGCAGGGAGGCACCCAGGTGAACGTGATCCCCGACCACGCGGTGGCCGAATTCGACCTGCGCACCCTTCCCGGTCAGGACCACGAAGAGATTCTCGCCGAGATACGGCGCGTAGCCCGTGAGATCGAGGCCGACTATGCCTGCGGGAAGATCGCCGTCGAGATGCTCAATTCGCTTCCCGCGCTCGACACCCCGGCGCAAAGCCCGGTCATCCTCGCTGCGCGGGAGAGCCGCGGCGGGCTGGGCCTGTCCCGGGACGAGGCGGGCGGCGCCAGCTACTTCACCGACGGCTCGGTGCTTCAGGCGCTTGGCCGCGACATTTTGATACTCGGCCCCGGCGATCCCGGCGAGGCGCATCAGACCGACGAGAGCCTCGACCTTTCGGACTTCCTTGCGTCCCGCAAGATCTACACCGGCATCGCCCGTCGCCTTCTGTGTTTATCCGAGGAAAAGGAGAATTCTTCGCACCGCCCCTGAGAGGGTGGATTGCAGGCATCAAGTCCCCGTCAAGAGGGACCAACCCAACTTCCAAGAGGTGTTCCAATGTCACTTGACCGTCGTCAATTTCTGAAAGTTTCGGCCGCCGCAGCCGGCACGGGAGTGCTCAGCGGCATTCCCTTGATGGCACAGGCTCAGGCGAAGGGCGGCGTGCTCAACGTCGTGGTCCAGCCCGAGCCGCCCGGCATTATGATCGGCATCTACCAGAACGTGCCGTCGCAGATGGTCGGCGGCAATATCTTCGAGGGGCTGCTGCGCTTCGACGCCGACCTGAACCCCCATCCGCTACTCGCCGAAAGCTGGGAGGAAGCGCCGGACGGCATGTTCTATTCCTTCAAGCTGAAGGAGAACGTGCTGTGGCACGACGGCAAGCCGTTCACCTCGGAAGACGTGGTGTTCTGCGTCGACACCATGCTGCGCGAGACGCACCCGCGCGTCCGCAACTTCCTCAACGCGGTGGAAAGCATCACCGCCGACGGGCCGTACAAGGTGGACTTCAAGATGAAGCACCCCTTCGCGCCGTTCATCCAGTCCTTCGAGGTCGGCTCCATGCCGATGCTGCCGAAACATCTCTACGAGGGCACGGACTACAGCACCAATCCGGTCAACACCGCCCCGATCGGCACCGGCCCGCTCAAGTTCGACGAATGGCAGAGGGGCTCGTATCTCAAGCTCGTCGCCAACGAGAACTATCATGAGGAAGGCGTGCCGACGATCGACGCGGTCTATTTCCACGTCATTCCCGACGGCGCGAGCCGCGCGACGGCTTACGAGACCGGCAAGGTCGACGTGCTGCCCGGCGGTTCGGTCGAGTATTTCGACGTCCAGCGGCTGGCGGAGCTGCCGAATTCCGAGCTCACCACCAAGGGCTGGGAATTCCAGGGCTCGCAGGGCTTCCTGTGGCTCAACAACCGCTCGAAGTGGATCGAGGACAAGCGTGTCCGCCAGGCGCTCATGTACGCTCTCGACCGGGAGGCCATGCGCGACATCGCCTTCTTCGGCTACGCGAACGTGGCGCCGAGCCCGTGGAACAGCTCGACCAAGTTCTACACCGCCGACATCAAGCAGTATGCGCGCGACGTGGAGAAGGCGAAAGCGCTGCTGGCCGAGGCCGGCTACGACGGCAGCCCGATCCGGCTTCTGCCCCTGCCTTACGGCGAGACCTGGCAGCGCCTGGCCGAGATCGCCCGCGAGAACCTGCTCGAGGCCGGCCTCCAGGTCGACCTGACCGCCACCGACGTGGCGGGCTGGAACCAGCGCCTCGGCGAGAAGGACTACGACATCGCCTTCAGCTACATGTCGCAATATGGCGATCCGGCGCTGGGCGTGGCGCGTCTCTACACCACGTCGAACATCATCGAGGGCTCGCCCTGGAACAATGTCTCGGCCTATTCCAACCCCGAGCTCGACGCGCTGTTCGACGCCGGCGCGGCCGAGATCGACCCGGAAAAGCGCGCCAAGATCTATCATGACGCCCAGGCCCTGATCGCCGAGGAAGTGCCGCTCGCCTGGCTGTTCGAGATGATCTGGCCGACGATCTATCGGTCCAACATCAAGAACCTGATATCGTCGGGCGTCGGCCTGAACGACAGTCTCGGCCGCGCGCGCATCGAATAGGCGCGAAAGCGACGCAAACTGAGCGGCCCGGTCTTCCGGGTCGCTCGCTTTCCATTTTCTAGGGGCCAAGAGCTTGAGCCGTCTGAGGTTTCTGTTGGGGCGCGTGGTTCAGGGGGTGCTTGCGCTCTTCGTGATCGCGACCCTGAATTTCCTGCTGATCCGCGCTGCGCCGGGCGATCCTGTCGCCGTGATGGCGGGCGAGGCGGGGGCCGTGGATGCGCGCTTTCTCGAGAGCCTGCGCATCCAGTACGGGCTCGACCAGCCGCTCTATGTCCAGTGGTGGACCTATATCTCGCGCATCGCCACGCTGGATCTCGGATTTTCCTATCGCCAGCAGGAGACGGTGGCGCAGCTGATCGCTGAACGTCTGCCCGCGACGCTGCTCCTGACGATCTGCGCCTTCGTGTTCTCTCTGGTCGTGGGCGTCGGCCTCGGCGTGCTCGCGAGCCGCCGGCCGGGCGGCTGGGTCGATCGCCTCATCGGCTTTGCCGCGCTGATATTCTATGCCGCGCCGATGTACTGGCTCGCGCTGATGGCCGTGCTGGTCTTCTCGATCCAGCTCGGCTGGTTGCCGGCGTTCGGCTACAGTTCCGTGGGCGCGAACCTGACCGGCATGGCCGCCGTCGCCGACGTCGCCCGGCACCTGATACTGCCGACGCTGGCGCTGTCGTTCTTCTACGTCGCGATCTATACCCGCATGACGCGCGCCAACATGATCGCGATGTCGCAGATGGCTTTCGTCAAGACCGCGCGCGCCAAGGGCGCGGGCGAAACGCGCGTGCAGTTTCGCCATGTGTTGCGCAACGCGCTGCTGCCGGTGGTGACGCTTGCCGGCTTGCAGGCCGGCAACATGGTCGGCGGCGCGATCATGACCGAGACGGTCTTCGCCTGGCCGGGCATCGGCCGGCTGATGTTCGACGCGCTGCTGCAACGGGACTACAATTTGCTGCTCGGCGCCTTTCTCGTGGCGGCCGCGCTGGCGATCGCCTTCAACATCATCACGGACATCGTCTACACCGTGATCGATCCGAGGATCGCGCTGTGACAGGAGCATCCGTCTTCCGCCGCATGTTCACCAGGGTCGAGGTCTGGCTCGGCCTCGCCATCCTTCTGGCCATTATCGGTCTTTCCCTCGCGGCGCCGCTCCTGTTTCCACGCGGACCGTGGGCGATGGCGGGCCGGCCCTTCCTGCCGCCGATGACCGACATGCGCTTTCCGCTCGGCACGGACACGACGGGCCGCGACATCCTCGCGGGCCTCATCTGGGGCGGCCGCGTCTCGCTGCTGATCGGTCTCGTTTCCACGGTGGTGTCGATCTCGATCGGCGTCGTGATCGGCGCGATCTCCGGCTATGCCGGCGGCCGGCTCGACGGCGCGCTGATGCGCTTCACCGAAATCTTCCAGGTCGTTCCCAGCTTCGCCCTCGCGCTGGTTCTGGTGGCGGTGTTGCAGCCTTCGGTCGGCTCCATCGTGATGGCGATCGGCGTCGTATCCTGGCCGCCCGTGGCGCGTCTCGTGCGGGCGGAATTCCTGTCGCTGCGCAGCCGCGATTTCGTGCTGGCGGCGAGGCTCCAGGGCCAGAGCGCGCTCACGATCATGTTCCGGCAGATCCTGCCGAACGTCGCCTCGCCGATCATCGTCATGGGCTCGCTCATGGTGGCCACCGCCATTCTGCTGGAGTCCAGCCTCAGCTTCCTCGGGCTGGGCGATCCCAACCGGATGAGCTGGGGCTTCATGATCGGCGCGTCGCGCACGGTGTTGCGGCAGGCATGGTGGATGGCGACCTTTCCCGGCCTCGCCATCATGATCGCCGTGCTGGCGCTGAACATATTGGGCGAAGCGCTCAACGACGCCCTCAACATCCATTCGCGCAACAGGTGATGGCCATGTCGACCGCCGCCCCCTTGCTCGAAATCCAGGGACTAGACATTTCGCTGCCGAAGGGAGCCGACCGCCCGCTCGCGGTGTCGAATGCCTCGTTCACGCTGATGCCCGGGCGCACCGTCTGCATCGTCGGCGAGTCCGGCTCGGGAAAATCCACCGTGGCGGACGGCATCATGGGTCTCCTGCCGCGGCCACATCTGGCGCCGGTGGCCGGCCGCATCCTTTTCGGCGGCCGCGACCTGCTGACGCTCGATGACACGGGGATGCGCTCCTTGCGCGGGCGCGAGATCGGGATGGTCTTCCAGGAGCCGATGGCCGCGCTCAATCCGCTGATGAAGATCGGCGCGCAGCTCGAGGAAGTGCTCGAAATCCATCTTTCGCTGCCGGCGCAGGAGCGCCGCCGCCGTGCTCTCGCCGCGCTCGCCGACGTAGGGCTGCCTCGTGTCGAGGAACTCTATGAGACCTATCCCTTCCGCCTTTCGGGCGGGCAGCGCCAGCGCGTGGTGATCGCCTGCGCGATGATGCTCGAGCCGCGCCTGCTCATCTGCGACGAACCGACCACGGCGCTCGACGTGACGACGCAGGCGCAGATCCTCAAGCTGATCGCCTCGCTGCGCGAACGGCGCGGCACGGGCGTGCTCTTCATCACCCACGATTTCGGCGTCGTCTCGGAGATCGCCGACGACGTCATCGTCATGCGCGACGGCGTGATCGAGGAGCAGGGGCCGGCGGCGGAGGTGCTGAGCAATCCGCGCTCGGCCTATACCCGCCAGCTCATCGACGCCATCCCCGCCGGCACGGCGACGCCTCGCCCCGCTGGGGGCGGCGCGCCCTTGCTCGAGGCCAGGGACCTGACGCGCACCTATGTGGCGTCGTCGGGGTTCTTCCGCGCGCCGCGCAGGGTGGAAGCCCTGAAGGGTGTCAGCTTCACCCTGGATCGCGGCTCGACGCTCGGCATCGTCGGGGAATCGGGGTCGGGCAAGTCGACGCTCGGGCGCTGCGTGGTCGGGCTGGAAGCGCCCGACGGCGGCAGCCTGACCTTCGACGGAAGCGAGCTGAGCCGGCTGCGCTCGATGGGCGCGCGCCATGGCGGACGGATTCAGATGATCTTCCAGGACCCGTTCTCGTCGCTCAATCCCAAGATGAGCATCGGCCAGTCCATCGCCATCGGCCCGATGACGCAGGGCACGCCGCGCGCCGTGGCGTGGCGGCGCGCCTGCGAGCTGCTGGAGTTGGTGGGCATAAAGCCGGAAGCGGCGACGCGCTACCCTCACGAGTTCTCGGGCGGCCAGCGCCAGCGCGTCGGCATCGCGCGGGCGCTGGCGATGGACCCCAGCCTGATCGTCGCCGACGAGCCGGTTTCGGCGCTGGACGTCTCGGTCCAGGCCCAGGTGCTCGATCTTTTCGAGCAGCTGCAGAAGCAGCTCGACTTCGCCATGCTCTTCATCACCCATGATCTGCGCGTCGCCGCGCGCATGTGCGACCGGATCGCGGTGATGCAGCATGGCGAGATCGTCGAGACGGGCAGCGGCGCCGACGTGCTCTCGAACCCGCAGCACGCCTATACGAGGCAGTTGCTGGCCGCGATCCCGGCCCTGTTCAACGAAGCATCCACGGAGATGTCCTGACATGCCCGTCACAGCCATCCTGATCCGGTCGCAGGATCACGTCGCCACGCTCACCGCCCCGGTGACGGCGGGAGAAACCGTGCTGATCACCGGGCAGGGCAAGACGCGCGAGATCGTCGCGCTCGCCGATATGCCCGCCGGCCACAAGCTCGCCGTCCGTCCGATCAAGGAATACGAGCAGATACTGAAATATGGCGAGGTGATCGGCGAGGCCACCGAAGCCATTCCCGAAGGTGGCCACGTCCATGTCCAGAATTGCTGGGGCCTCAAGGCCCGGCGCCACGCCCAGGACTGAAAGGAGCCGAGAGATGAAATTCCAGGGCTATCGCAGGCCTGACGGCCGCATCGGCATCCGCAACCATGTGCTGGTCATCCCGACGGTGGCCTGCGTGAACCGCGTGGCGATGGACATCTCCAACCGCACGGGTGCCGCCACCTTCATGCACCCCTATGGCTGCACGTTCGACGCCGAGGAGAACCGCACCACCGAGGAAGCATTCATCGGCCACGGCCTGCATCCGAATGTCGGCGCGGTGCTCGTGGTCAGCCTCGGTTGCGAGACGGCCTCGGGCTCGAAGGTGTTCGACGCCATCAAGGCGTCCGGCAGGCCCGTCGAGCGGCTGGTGGTGCAGAAGGCGGGCGGCTCGCGCACCACGGCCGAGACCGGCGTCGAGATCGTCGAGCGCATGAAGGCCGAACTGGCGGTGCAGCCCACCGACGAGGGCGATCTTTCGGAACTGGTCATCGCGCTCGAATGCGGCTCGTCCGACGCCTTTTCCGGGCTGACCGCAAATCCGGCGGTGGGCGAGGCGGCCGACATCATCGTCGACGCCGGCGGAACCGTCATCCTGTCGGAGCTGACGGAGATGGTCGGCGCCGAGAACGTGCTCTACCGGCGCGGCAAGACGCCCGAGGTGCGCGACGAGCTCATGCGCCGCATCAAGGCCTACGAGATCGAGCTGTCGATGACCACCGAGGACGACAGCGGCGTCTTCATCTCGCCCGGCAACATCGAGGGCGGGCTGACGACGATCGAGGAAAAGTCGCTCGGCTGCATCTACAAGGCCGGTACGCGGCCGATCACCGAAGTCGTCGATTACGGCCAGGCGCCGAGCGAGAAAGGCGTGATCATCATGGACACGCCCGGCTACGACATATCGTCGGTGACCGGAAAGATCATCGGCGGCGCGCATATGGTGCTGTTCACCACCGGCAAGGGAACACCATCCGGTTCCGCGATCGCGCCCGTGCTGAAAGTCAGCTCCAACAACCGGGTCTTCCGCGAGATGCCCGATGACATCGACATCAGCGCCGGTGACGTGTTGGAGGGTACGAAATCGCTTCGCCAGGTCGGCGAGGAGCTCGTCGACCTCGTGATGCGGACCGCGCGCGGCGAGCAGGCCAAGGCCGAGTATTTCCAGATTCAGGAATTCGCGATCCCCAATGTCAGCGTGCTGCGCAAGGAAGTGCTCCATGCCGAGATGATCAAGCGCAACGATCTGAGGTTCATGCAATGAAGCTCGCCTATATGTACGCCACTCCCGAGGTGGCGCCGGCACGCGTGACCGCCATACAGGGCGATGCAGCGGCGTGCTTCGCGAGAATCCGGGAGCTCGGCTACGAGGGCGTCGAACTGCTCGTTCGCGATCCGCGCGCTTTCGACCACGCGCTGATCGAAAGGCAAATCACGGACGCGGGTCTCGCCATGCCGGCGGTGTGCACCGGCGAGGTCTATGGCGAGGACAGGCTGTCGCTTGCGGACCCCGATCCAGCCCGCCGCGCCGAGACGCTGGAGCGCATGATAGCCGCTATGGATCTTGCCGCCCGCTTCGGCGCGATGGTCAATGTCGGGCGCATGCGCGGACGCTATCTGGACGGCGTGGAGCGGTCGCAGACCGAAGCGTGGGTCACGGAAGGCATGCAGGCGGCCGCCGATGCCCGCCCCGGCACGCGGATCGTCCTCGAGCCGGTCAATCACCAATACGCTAACTTCCTGATGGGCACGGCCGAGGCTGTGCGCTTCGCGCGCGGTCTCGACCGGGCGAATATCGGCCTGATGCTCGACCTCGCGCACATCACGACCGAGGGCGAGCGGCACAGCGACAGCCTTGCCGAGGCCGGCGACCTGTTCTGGCACTACCATGTCTGCGACAGCGACCGCCGCGCTGTCGGACACGGCGAATGGGACATCGCCGCTGCGCTGAACGATCTGGATGCGATCGGCTATGACGGCTGGATCACCGCCGAGCATTTCCAGATTCCCGACCCGGCCACGGCGATGGAGCAATCCATCCGCTGGCTGCGCGGACACTACCAAAAACTCTGACCGACACAGGATATAGGCATGAAAATCGTACGCTTCGCCCATGACGGCGCCGAGCATTGGGGCTTGCTCGATGGTGAAAAGGTGCAGACCCTTCCCGACGGCCCGTTCGGCGAAATCGCCCCGTCGCCCGAGGCGCTGCCGCTTGACGCCGTCAGGCTTCTCGCGCCGGTGAAGCCCGGCAAGCTCGTCTGCGTCGGCCTGAACTACGTGCTGCATGCGCGCGAATCCGGCCTGCCGCTGCCGGACGAGCCGATGCTCTTCATGTGCTCGCCGCAGGCGATCGTCGGCCCCGGCGATGCGATCGTTCTCGACAGCCACGACAAGCGCATCGAGTTCGAGGCCGAGATCGCCATCGTCATCGGCAAGCGCGCCCGCAACGTTCCGGCCGCCGAGGCGGCGTCGGTCGTTCTCGGCTACACCTGCGCCAACGACGTCTCCAACCGCGACCTCCAGCTCAAGGACAAGCAGTTCACCCGCGCGAAGTCCTTCGATACCTACAAGCCGATGGGCCCATGGATCGAGACCGATCTGGACCCAGACGTCCAGAGCATCCGCCTGCGCCAGAACGACATCGTCAGGCAGGATTCGGTCACCTCGGACATGATCTTCCCGACCCCCTTCATCATCGAGTTCGTCAGCTCGATCATGACGCTCGAACCGGGCGACGTCATCATAACCGGCACGCCGTCGGGCGTGGGGCCGATGAAGTCCGGCGACCGGATCGAGATCGAGATTTCGGGAATCGGCAAGCTCGAGAACGTCGTCCAATGAAAAATCCGGGGAGGGCTGAACGGCGAGACGCTGCCTCAGCTCTCTCCGGGCCTCAGCATCGGCAGCAATTGCAACGCCACGTAGAGGCGCAGGCGCGTGTCCGTTCCAAGGTCCGTCAGCCTGAGCGCCGCGCGGGACCGGTCGAGCCGTTGACGCACCGTGTTGACGTGCAGTCCCAGCCGCTCGGCGGTGCGGGGCATGCTCTCGTCCTCCTGAAACCATACCCGCAAGGTCGTGATCAGCATCCGTCCCTGCTCACCCATCGCCAGCAGCGGATCGAGCAGCCGCAGGAAGCTGGCGCGGCTTTCCTCGATCACGGCGGGATGGGCCAGAAGCCGCATCAGCAGAAGGTCGTCATGCCGGCTCAGGCGGTTGAAGCCGTTGAGGCTGACGCCGAAAGCCATGGCCTCCCTGGCCTCCCGGTGCAATTCAGCGGCGTCCCGGAGGGCGGCAGGCCCGGCCTGTCCGAGCCCGTAGCGGAAGTCCGAGGCCCGCCGGGCCTGACGCTCAAATATCTGGCTGAACTCCCGCAGCGCCGCATCCTCGGAGCGGGCATCGGCATCGGTCGCGGGAATGGCGATCGTGCATCCGCCGTCGTCGTCTTCCATGCGCAGCAGCGCAAGGCGGCGACGGGCGAACTGGCGCAGGCGCAGGCTGAGCAGGGCCTGATCCAGCGCTCCGGCATCGAAGATCCGCCCGACCACGAGATGCCACCGCGCCGCGTCCGGCAATCCCCTCGCCACCAGAAGCTGCTTGGCCTCGCCCGAAAGGAGCGGGTCGAGAAGCTGGCTCAGAAGCCGTGCGTCGCCGTTGGCATGCGATTGCGCGCCGATATTCGCGTCGAGCAGCGTCTGCAGCAGGTGGACGGAGAGGCGAAGGCATTCGAGGTCGGCGTCGGAGGCGGTCTGCGCGCGCTCGACGATGGCGACGAGGCCGCCTCCGTTCGCGCTCATGCCCGTCCGCGCCACGGCGACGGTCTCGGACCCGACCGTCAGGCGCAAGGGCGTGTCCTGGGGGTGCGTACCGGTTGCCTCGCCGTGGATGAGCGTTTCCGCGAGCCCTTCGGCCTCGGCGCTGCTCACGCCCCGGCTTTCTATCCGCAGGCCCATCTCGTCCTCCACCGCCAAGACGACGGGCAGGTTGACGAATCCCGTAACCAGGTCGAACAGCTCGCGAAGCGAGCCGAGCCGCGCCCGATGCTGCGAGAAGCCGCGATAGATGGCGCTGAGATGGGCCGCCTGGCTGCTTTGCCTGTCGCCGTCGGCGAAGACCCTGCCGATAAGGTCGCTCCATGCCAGCGGCCCCGGCAGCGAGACGATGGGCAGGCCGAGCTCGTCGGCCCGACATCTTGCATCGTCGGGAAACTCGCGCAGGAACCGGGTCAGCTTGACGCCGAGGCCGGCGGCGTTGCGCGCCGCGAGCTGCTCGATCAGCGCGACCAGCGCCTGCGGGCTCTGCTGGACCGGATAGGTGCTGGTGACGACGAATTCGCGCGCCTTGACCCAGTTCACCGCGTCCGGCGCGTCGATCACCGTGACCGAGAGAACTTCGGATCCGAGCGAGCCGGCGCCGGCGATGACGGTATGACCGGAGAGGATCTCCCAATCGAGGATTTCGCGCAGGGTCAGCATGATTTTCTCGGGAGAGGGATTCCGTGAGTGCGCTGCCATAGTGCAACGAAGTCCGTTCACGGGTCCAGAGTGCGGTTCCAACAGGAGGGGACGACAAGATGCGTGCGACATGGCGGTGGTTCGGTCCGCAGGACCCGATGACGATAGACTGGATTCGCCAATCCGGAGCGACCAGCGTGGAAGCCAGCCTCACGCACCTGCCGCCGGGAGCGGTGTGGGAACGGCAGGCCATTGAGGAGCTGCGCGGGCTTGTTGCCGCCGCGCCCTCCGGCCAGACGCCGTTGCCATGGGACACGCTGGGCGGCATCGCCATCCATGACGACATCAAGCTCGGCCGTGCCGACAGCGCCCGCCTGACGGCGAACTTCCAGGAGACGGTGCGCCGTCTCGCCGGCGCGGGGGTGCGCCTCATCAACTTCCCCGTGATGCCGTTGCTGGACTGGGTGCGCACGGGGCTGTGCACGACGCTGGAGAGCGGGGCCGAGGCACTCGCCTTCGACATCGTCGATTTCGCGGTGTTCGACGTCTTTCTGTTGCTGCGGCCCGGCGCCGCGGACGAGCTCGCCCCGGAACTGCTGGCGGCCGCCGAGCACCGCTATGCCTCGACGCCGCGTGCGCGATGGGACGAGCTCCTGCACATGCTGACCCGCGGCCTGCCCGGCGGCCCCGGCTATTACGAGAGCGGCGAGTTCCACGCGCTGCTGGCCGCTTACCAGCAGCTCGGAACCGAGGCCTACCGGCAGAACCTGATCGATTTCCTCGGCGAGGCGGCCCGGACCTGCGAGGAGGAGGGCGCGGTTTTCGCCATTCATCCCGACGACCCGCCAATGCCCCTGTGCGGCCTGCCGCGCATCGCCAGCACGATCGACGATTTCGGCAAGATCTTCGCGGCGGTATCGTCGCCGGCCGCGGGGATGATCTTCTGTTCGGGATCGCTCGGCAGCCGGCGCGACAACGGCCTCGCGGATTTCGTCGCCGCCTTCGGGCCGCGCATCTTCTACGCCCATCCGAGGCGCATCCGCTTTCGCGACGATCTGGGCAGCTTCACCGAAGCGGAGCATCTGGGCGGCGAAGGCGCGTTCGATCTTCGCGACGTGATCGCGCTGTTGACGGGGGAAGAAGCGCGCCGCCGCGAGGCCGGCATCGCGAACTGGGAAATTCCCTATCGCGCCGACCATGCATGCCGCATTCTCTACGATCAGGGCAAGCCCGATTTCGTGCCGGGGTACACCCCGGTCGGCCTGGTCAAGGCAACGGCCGAGCTGCGCGGCATGATCCATGGGCTGAACGGGTAGGGCGGGCAGACCTTAGAAGACAGTTCTTCGCCCTAAGGACGTCACGTCCTTCGTCAGGAGGCCCGCGCGATGTGAGCCTCCAGATGGCGGGCGAATGGTTCCGGCATCTCGACGGCGGAAAGATGCCCTGCGCGCAGAAGTACCAGCGTGGAGCCGGGAATGGTCTCGGCGATGCGTGCCGCGTTGGTTTCGACCGGTGCTGCGACATCCAGCTCGCCGCCGACCACCAGAGTGGGAAAGCGCTCGGTGTCGATCGGCGTCGGCAGCAGGACGGCTTCCGCGATCGCGTCGCAGCAGCCGGCATATCCCTCGGCATCGCTATCGGCGAGGGTGGACCGGATCGTCTCGAATGTCGGCGACGCCGCGTTCACGAAGGGCTCCGAGAACAGCCGGCCGATCGCCATCTCTGCGAGCGCCTTCATTCCCGACGTCCGCACGAAACGCGCCCGGTCCTGCCAGCTCCGGCTGTCGAATTCCATCGCGACGTTGCAAAGCGCAAGCGAAGCGACCCGCTCCGGTGCGTGCGCCACGAGATGCGTCGCGACGAGAGCGCCGAGCGAGAGCCCGCAGACGTGCGCGCGCGCGACACAAGCCGCGTCGAGCACGGCAACCGCGTCGCGCGCCAGCGCCTCGACGCCGAAAGGCTCAAGCGGGGTTTCGGAGGCCCCATGCCCGCGCAGGTCGAGCCGGATGACATGGTGGCTGGGGGCAAGCAGCGCCGTGACGGCGTTCCACATGCCAAGGTCGGTGCCGAGCGAGCCTATGAGCAGGACCGGCGTGCCACCCTTGCGGCCGTCTTCCCGCCAGTGGATCCTCAATCCATCGGAGTTGGTGTGCGGCATATGTTGCTTCCCATTTTCGGTTGTCGGCGGGCACGGAGCATGATCGCGGCATGCTGGACCAAAATTCCCTCCATCGCACGCTGATGCCCCTCATTCGCTACAATCTGCGCGATCTGGGCCGCATCAAGCATGAAGGCACCAGCCCCCTCGGCTCCAACTTCAGGCGCATGGACAAGTTCCTTGGTCGCTCCGACCAGATGGTGAAGATCCGCGGCGTCAACATCTATCCGATGGCCTGCCTGCGCGCGGTGCGCAGCGACGATCGCTCCACTGGCGAATGGATATGCGTCGCCACGCGCCATTCCACCAATGGTGTCCTTCGCGACGAGATGACGGTGCGCATCGAGGTCCGCAACGATGGACGCAGCCGCGAGGGGCTGCAGGAGCATTACGAGCGGCGGCTGCAGGCCATGGCGGCGACGTGCCGGTCCACAATCCGGGTTTCGTCTTCGACGACGCCATCCTGCCGGTAGGCGCCAGCGTCATGGCGCGCATCGTCGAGAAGCGCCTGCCGCTGGGTTGACCGCCAGTCGGCCGCGGGGACCTCCATCCACAATTTCCAACACAGATACGTCCAAGGGAGGAAAGACCATGAAATTCCTGAAGAAGAGCATGTTGGCCGCGGGGGTAGCGCTGTGTCTCGGCGCGGTTCTGCCCGCAAGCGCGCAGACGACCGTGACCGTGCTGTCGCACAAGGTGCACGAGAACGTGGCGCGCGGCCTCGTGGCCGGCACCACCGGCGGCGACGTCGCCGGCGAATGGGCGAACGCCAACAACGTCACGCTGAACTGGGTCACCGGCAACATCGACCCGATTCATGATCGGCTCGGCCGCGAGCTGTCGCTTGGCGAAAGCTCGGTCGATCTCGCCTTCGTCATCAACAAGTTCCACACGCCGCGCATCGCGGCGCTGCTCGAGCCGCTGGACGAGCGCATCGCCGCCGGGCCGATCGAAATCCTCGATTCGATCCCGGAACCGCTCAAGAAGGCGCTGACGCATGAGGGCAAGCTGACGGCGATCCCGTTCCGTCACGCCACCACCGGCCTGCATTGGAACAAGACCCTGTTTGCCGAACAGGGGCTCGACCGGGCGCCGCAGACGCTGGACGAGCTGCTCGAATACGCCCGCAAGATGAGCTACACGCGCTCCGACGGCACGCGGGTGGCCGGCCTCATCATGAATTCCGGCGACGAGCATGTCGCGGTCCTGACGCTGCTCTCGGCCTTCGGCGCGCGCCTGTTCGACGATGACGGCAAGGTCGTCGCCGACAGCCCCGAGATGATCGAGGGCCTGTCGACGATGGCCGAGCTCTACAAGGAGGGCGTCCTGGCGCAAAACTATGCGACCATGACCATCGACGACGTCATCACCGCCGTCCAGAACGGGCAGGCCGCGATGGCGATCGACCCCTTTGCGCGCTACGCGGTCTACAACAATCCGGAAAGCTCCAGGTTTCCCGGCGAGATCGACGTGGTGGTGATGCCTTCGGCCGTCAATCCCGAGGGAACGGCGATCACGGAAATCTGGTCGATGGCGATTCCGCGCAACGCGAAGAACAAGGATCTCGCCTAAGCGAGTGAATGAACCAGAGCCTCGATTGGGGAGCTGATTATGTACTCTTTCCTGGCACGCACGCTTCGTTTCCGGCCGAAGCCACTAACCTGGGCTGAAAGTCTGCTCATGGTGGCCTATGTCTTTGCCAGCGTCCTGGTTGCGGCGAAAGTGCAGGAACTTTTCTTCGGGCAAGAGTTCAGCCAAGTGTCTTACACGATCGCATTCGCTGCTCTGTTGGCTTTCTTTCCTTATGTTGCCTACCGGACCATCTGCGCAGTCAGGCATATGCTCGAGGTTCAGCGGGAAGCGCGCCAGCGAGACTGATTTGATCCGCGGAACTATGAGCAAGCATTTGGCCTCACTCCTGACGACGGTAAACGCGCCATACAGTGTCCAACTGGACGGCGCTACTCTTGCTCTTTGTCTTAAAAACCTTGATCTGGCCAAGTTGTATTCCGGACAGGTCAGTTCGTTCCTGGGCGAACTCCCGACTTCGCAGCAGACCGACTTTGCCGCAGAATTTGGAATCGGGATTGATGACCTCAAGGCTTTTGCTAACGATTTTTCCAGGTGGACTGGCGAGAGTTACCAGCTCGCCGCTTGATGGCCAACGCACATAATGTTCAGCTGTCACAGTGGAATAGGCTCTTCAGAATCGCGACTGCTTTGATCGGCCAGATTCGCGAAAGTTGCCGGCAGGCGTCCGGCGGATAGGAAGGGGGGTGAAGTGACGTCCCAGCCTCAAACCGGCGCGGGCATGACATCAATACCAAAATGGCCGAAGTGCCGCAGGTTGAACGTCACAACCGTCAAATTGTGCACACGTGCGGTTCCGGCGATGAGCGCGTCCGCCATGCCGGGACTATGCCCGGCCGAAACCGCTGCGGCTTCGAGCTGGCCCGAGCTCGCGGAGACTGCCGCATCAATCGGAAGGATGCGATCCTCGTAGGTGGAAACGAGGCCATCCATCCAACGCCGCAAATCTCTCGCCTTCGCCGTGGCACCCTTATGGTCAAGCAGGGTGATGCCGCGTTCAATCTCGTGGACCGTCACGACCGACAGAAAGAGTTCTCCCTTTGCGTCGGCCTCGTCGAGCCAGGAAAGAAACTTTGACGATGCCTCACCCTGTGACGGTGACAGCAGGGAGACGACATTGGTGTCGAGGATGTATCCAGTCAAAGGTCGACATCTCGCGCGGGAGATCGATTGCGCTCAAACTCGCCGCCCGGAAACCGTTTCAAATAAGAGGCAAAGCTCGGCCGCCCAGGCTTCAGCGCGCGCAGCGCGATCTCGGCCGCGGCAAGTGGCACGAGAGCGGCGACCGGCTTGCCGTGCCGCGTGATGGTCACGAACTCGCCTCGAATCGCCTCATCGACAAAGGTCGAGAGCCCGGCCTTGGCATCTTTCAAGCTTACAGTCGACATCGGGCACTCCACAAAGTAGTCATATGTGACCATATATGAGTGTTCGGATCGAAGACGTCAATCCCAGCCGTAGACTTTATCGCACATGGCGCGAGCCATGGTCGGGTTTCCACGATGGCGATGGGCATCTCGACAGTAGCTTCCAAGCGCGACGCTGAAATTCCCGCCGGCTTCAGCCCCACAAATTCGCCGCAGGCGGGGCAGGGGAGGGGCTTTCAAAGCCCCGACGCCTTGGTGAGGTTTGTCCGGAACCGATCGCGTCGCCGCTGATATTTGCGCGTCATCTCGGCCGAGGCGTGGCCGAGCTGCTTTTGCACGTAGCGCTCCTCGATCTCGGCCGAAGAAGCGAGGCCGGCGCGCAGCGAGTGCCCGGCGAACAGCAGTACCCGCTCTTCTTCCGGAAGGTCGGAACGGACCCCGGCAGCCAGCACCGTCTGCTTGACGAGGCGGGCGACATGCTTGCTGGACAGCCGCTCGACATCGACGGTCTTGTTGTCCTTGAAGATGCGGCGGAAGAGGGGGCCGCGCGCGATGCGGCCGAAGCGGATCCAGGTCTCGAGCGCGACAACGGGACAGGTGTGGTCGGATGCGCCACGGCCGACTTCGACCTCGCGCCAGCCTGTCTTGCCGCGCAGGGTCACCAGAACACCCTGGTCGCGAAAGATCTCGATCCACCCGGCGCCGTCGCTGTGGTCGTCGCGGACGACGTCGAGGCCGACGATCTCCGAGCGCCGCAGTCCGCCGGCAAAGCCGAGCAGCAGAATGGCGCGGTCGCGTAGACCCCGCAGATCGTGGCCGAGGGTGGCGACCATGGCCTTGACGTCGTCGCCGAGGACAGCCTCCTTCTGCCGTGGCGGCCTGGCGTGCTTGCGGCGAATGCCGGCGAGCACCGTGGCGATATGGCGGTCGTCGCGGTCCATGGGTTGGCCGCGCTGGGTGAAATTCCAGGCAAGGCCGGAGAGACGCCGCTCGATCGTCGAAACCGAGAGGGCAGGGCGGCCTTGTTTCGGATCGCCAGCCGCGCAGACGCTGATATAGAGGCCGATGACTTGGCTCGATGGCGGCATCGCCTCAAAGCCCTCGCGGCGGCACCACGAGGTAAAATGCCGCCAGTCGCCGGCATAAGCTTCGCGGGTGTTTTCGGAGCTGGCCGCCTTGGCATAGGCGGTTGCCGTCTCGACGAGCGCTTCCAAGCGCGCTGGCGGCGGAGCGGAGCCCATTTCCATGATGAGATCGACGACGTCGGGGAGATCGTCCGCACTCGAAACGTCGATTTTGGGCGTGTTTTCCGGGGGATTTTCCATGATTTGGCAGCCTATCAGAATACGTCCGATAATGGAAGCTTATCGGACGTAAAACAGGCGCGACAGGCGCGGCGGCTTGATGCCATTTTGATTGCCAAAAGCGCCGCCGTGGTTCATGCTCATTTGCAATGATTCTGCGGCCCCAATCCCTCTCGCGCCACCCTGGTCCGCCCCCTGGAGCGCCGATCGCCACGCCGGTGGTCCTCGTCCCGACCTGGCTGCGCCGCGCCGTCGCCGATGCGCAAACCGTTGCGGGCAAAGACGTCGACGATATCGCGCTCGCCGCAGGCGCTGCCATCGGCGCGCTCGATGCGGTGGTCCGCCGGCAGGAGCGGTGGGCCGGCGCCTGGCGACAGCGACTGGCGCTTTCGGCGGCCGCGGCCTCGGCAAAGCAGGTAGGCCGCGTCGAGGATGAAGCGGCGCTGCGCGATGCCGTTCTGCTCACACGGCCCGGAGACGCGGTTGGGCCCGCTGGTCTTTTGCTCCTCGCCTGGCGCTGGCTGGCAGCGCGGCCCGGGGACGAATTGCTGACGGAGAAAAAGCTCGCTGCGGTGTTGGAAGAGTTCGGCTACGCCCCGGATGATGAGGCGGCCAGCGATCTGGCAGACGAGCTTCGGCAGCTCGGCGCCGGTGATGGGACAGTCGGCATGCTGATCGGCGCATTCACGCTCGCCGAACGCCACGGCTTCCGGACCGCACTGGCGGGCCAGGCAGTCCAGTCTTCAACATGCAAGCCCCCAACCCGCCTGAACTCACCGGCATGGATTTGCCTCACGCCTCGGAGTATTGCATTGTGCAGTACTGCCGTGTATATAGGTATGCAGTACAGGAGGCGTGCAATGCCCGTAACAGCACCCCGGCGTGAAACGCCGATTTCTTTGAGGCTACAAAGCGACGATGTGGCGATCATCGATCGTGGCGCAGGGCTGTCAGGGCTCTCGCGAACCGAATTCATGCGTCGCGCCGCTATTCAGGAAGCGCAGCTGGCAATCCTGAATGAAACAATAATCAAACTGTCTCCCGATGCCTTTGAGCACTTTGTGGAGGCAATCAGCGCCCCACCAGTTGCAGTGCCTTTCAAGGTGGCGGAAAGGCTGCGGCGGCAATCGCCGCTGGTTCGATAGAACTTGGCTCTTTCTGAAATAGAACTACTTGATGCTGCACATCGGGTAGATGGTTTCCGCTGCGGCAAGCCGGCTCTCGACCATTGGCTTGCGAACTTTGCTCATTCCAATCAGGAAAAGGGCTTTACACGTGTCCTTGTCGTCCACGAGGATCGACAAGTTGTCGGCTACTACGGTATCGCCCCCAGCGTTATCACACCCGGCGCCGTTCCGCGAAACATCAGAACAGGCCGCCCGCCTGATCCGATCCCATGTGTGTTAATCGGCCAACTCGCGGTGGACCAGCGTCATTCCGGAAAAGGTATCGGCACTGCACTCGTAACCGATGCGCTCAAACGCTGTCTTTCCGGGGCTGACACCGTAGGAGGGCGCGCGGTCATCGTGCGTGCAATCGACAAGGAGGCGGAAAGCTTTTGGCAAAGCTGGGGCTTTATACCAAGCCGGGACAACCCATCGATCCTTCTTCGCTCAATCGGTGACATCCGCCAATGGTTGGCTGCCTATAGTGAGATGAGTTGATGTTTAAGACGTATCCGACAGACCGGAGCAACTATGTCCGCTAAACACCCCGACCGATTCCAGATGCGTCATCTAGGAGAGAGTTATGCAGGTTTCCAAATGGGGCAATAGCCTTGCGGTTCGTCTTCCTGCCGCAGTTGTCGAAGCACTGGAACTGAAAGAGGGCGACGATATCGAGATCCGCGTCTCCGACTGGCGTGAACTGAATGTCGTGCGCAAGCCCACGCAAGAAGATCGTCTGAAGCGATTACGAGCGTTCAGAGGCAGGTTGCCGGCGGATTTCAAATTTGTCCGGGAAGAGGCGAATGCCCGGTAAGTTCCTCGATACCAACATCCTCGTTTATCTCGCCTCTGGCGAAGACTGATCGAACGGAAGGCGTGCTCGCCGAAGGCGGTACGTTCAGCGTTCAGGTTCTGAACGAGCTCGCAAACGTGGCGCGTCGAAAGATGCAGATGTCGTGGTCCGATACGCACGAATTCTGGCGACGATCCGTGACCTGCTTTGTGTCAGGCCGATCACGACGGAGACGCAGATGTCGGATTGAGCCTGTCAGAGCGATACGAATTCTCGACGTATGATGCCATGATCGCTGCCGTCAGCTTTGCTGGCCGATTGCGACATATTGTATTCCGAGGATATGCAAGATGGCATGGTGCTGGAGAACCGCCTTCGCATCGTCAATCCCTTTCGACCCTCCTGATTGGGCTCGGGGCCTGTTCCCGTGTGCGAGTTCGCGACGTCTGATCTTGGCTGGCTGTTTCTGCCGCTGGGGCCGGCGGGCGGCATGTCCTGATCCGTCCAGGCGCGGCTTCTTGGGACCCGGCTCCTCCGCGGTGCGCGGCACCAGCTCCTTTTTGCCGCCATCAGCAGCGCGTGGCATCGGCCGATGATGCGGCGGCGCGCCTATGCCCGGATTTCCCTCGGGATAGTGTGACAGGGCGCGTGAGGCAGGGAGCAATCTTTCCATGCCGGCAGGCCGTCGGTCGGGGCAGGGGAACGAAGGCGGCCAGATAGCCGTCTCCCCCGATCGGTTGCAGGTCGAGGAACCATTCCCTTTTGTATGTCGCCTTTCTAAGGGCCCGGCCGCTTTCGGCGTCAACCCCGAAGGGGTTTCCCTCGCTGCGCTCGGTGACACCTGCGGCTCGGCCCCTTCTTCGGGCGCCATCGGGAATGGTTCCCGATGCAACCGAAGGAGACACTACCATGGCCACCACGATCGCAACCCTGACCACCAAGACCGACGGCTCGCTCGAAGGCATGTTCGCCACGCTGCGCACCAGCGCCCCGATCGCCGTCATCCCCAACGAAGTGAAGTCGAGCGAGAACGCGCCGGACTACCGCATCATCAACCGCCGCTCGGGCTTCGAGATGGGCGCTGGCTGGAACCGGATGTCGCAGCGTACCGGCGAAGAGTACCTTTCCGTGAAGCTGGAAGCGCCCGAGATCGGCGTGATCTTCGGCAATGTCGCCCCGGCCCCGGGCGGCGATCCGGCCAAGAAGGTCATCCTCTGGAACGACCCCGCCTGACACCAAACAGGCCGGCCCCCTCAACGGGGCCGGCCTCCTTTTTGCCCGGCAAGGAGCACCACCATGACGACGCACATCATTTCAGCGCTATTGGGCGGCCATATCGATCCCAATCTCGAACTGCAACTCGCCGCCAGGCTGCCCATAACACTGCATCGCGTCGAGCGAACGGATGAGCGCGCGCCCGACTATCGCATCGACGCTGGATGCTGGGTCAATTTCGGATTCGGCTGGAGCCAAACCGCTTCGAAGTCGGGCATAAAGTGATGCGCGCGCGCATAGAAGGCCAGCCCTCGAACCCCAGCGGGCGGATAATGCATCGCTGCGAAAAGACGCTGCACCTCTTCGGCCGTCTCAACCTGCGGCACCATGATACCATCCGCTCCCGCGTCCAGCGAACGCATGATGAAATCAGCACTGTATTCCGGCACCCGCACCATCACCGGCACGTCTGCGCTATGGCCTGCGCGCACCATGTGGACGACGTCGGCAATGGTGATAGGACCGTGCTCGGCATCGATCACGGTGAAATCGAACCCCGCGAAGGCGGCAACTTCGATCAGTTCGGGACTGGGAGCGGGACAGAAGGCCCCGAGCAGCTTTTCACCTGAAAGAAGACGCTGGCGGAACAGCTTTCTGTCGTTTGATTTGTCCATGATCGCCCTGAATTTCTTGTGGATCGCATTGAAATTTGCAATCCAGTCATCCCAGCTTCGGCCTCCTCGACAAAGTTAAAATAATTCATAAGGACCGCATAATTTTGCGAAGACAGGAAAGGCTGACGTCCGGACAATTATTTTCAGTCCTGGTTAATTGATCTCAGCAACCTTTACGACGGCTCAGCTTGCTTGCGTGAGCCCGGATCACTAGGACAAACCCACTATCTCCTCCTTATGCAGCGCTTTGAGAAAGGCTTCTGCTTACTTCCCCTCACGCCAAGGAGACGCAGGTGAAGAGCTTCCGGAAGATCTTGGTAGCGAACCGCGGCGAGATCGCGATCCGCGTGATGCGGGCGGCGAACGAGCTCGGGAAGAAGACGGTGGCGGTCTATGCCGAGGAGGACAAGCTGGGCCTGCACCGCTTCAAGGCCGACGAGGCCTACCGCATCGGTGGCGGCCTCGGGCCGGTCGCGGCCTATCTGTCGATCCCCGAAATCATCCGCGTCGCCCGCGAATCCGGCGCCGA
>Ga0172382_10003338_pt1 | contig 25540 bp, 13 predicted proteins | sample Leawel138RmetaG_FD_122245 | JGI IMG/M metagenome (GOLD analysis project Ga0172382, IMG submission 122245) | Leachate microbial communities from a municipal landfill in Southern Ontario, Canada - Leachate well 138R metaG | ecosystem: Engineered > Solid waste > Landfill > Unclassified | place...
CTGATCATCAGGGATTTCAGAACTACAACATGGAAGGTCGTACCTACCGCTATATGAAGGAGGAGCCGCTTTATCCATTCGGGCATGGTTTAAGTTACGCCACATTTAGCTACGGAGAGGCACAGCTCTCGTCGAAAAACATCCATGCAGCCGACGGGATGAAAATAAGCATTCCTGTCACAAACAGTTCCTCCCGCGATGGAGATGAGGTCGTTCAGCTTTATGTGAAAAGAAATAATGACCCCGAAGCACCGCTCAAATCGTTGCGCGCATTCCGGCGTATAACGCTCAAGGCAGGCGAGACAAAAGAGGTGAAACTCACTATTCATCCCGATGCTTTTGCATTTTATGATGATCGTACCGACGGACTCATACCCAAAGAAGGGAGTTACACCCTCCTGTATGGCGGGACCTCGGCTGAGCGAGGTTTAAAAAGTGTGGATATCACGGTAGAATGATCGAAAAGGAAGATGAGTGCACCATAAAAATAGAATAATCCTCCTCTGCAGATGAGAAATTGGGGTACTTTTACGTTTTTCAAACAAAGCTTCTGTTGAAGCTGAAATAAAAACAGGGATTATGAAAAATGCGGTTCTGATGCTTCTTTTCTTACCATCTTTTTTAATAGCCCAACAGGCTAATGTAAATCTCGATTATAATCCACAAAAAAACGAAGAAGGGCTTATTCCCTTTAGTGCACCACTGAACTCTCCAGACGTAGATGACAACGGAATGGTTACTTTCAGTTTGAAGGCTCCCGGAGCTAAGGAAGTTCATCTTCCACCGGGAGCCATTATTACGGCATTGGGAAAAGAAAACAAGCCCATTCCCTTTTCCAGGGGAGAAGATGGCATCTGGACGCTGACCGTCGGGCCCCTCAGTCCCGACATCTATGCGTATCATTTTGTGGTGGATGGTGTTCAGATTGCTGATCCAAGCAATACATATGCTGCATTTACAGCCATGCCACCCTATAGTCAGCTAATTGTACATGGAGAGGGTCCCTCTTATTATGATGCGAAAAATGTACCCCATGGAAATGTGATTCGCCACATCTATCATTCCGATGTCACAGAGGGTGAGCGGGAACTGTATGTATATACACCTCCCGGCTATGACAAAGAAAAAGCTTATCCGGTGTTGTACCTCCTGGGTGGGAGCGGCGAATTACCTTCCAACTGGATATACGACGGACGGGTTAATTTCATCATGGACAATCTGCTGGCTGAAAAGAAGGCAGTTCCCATGCTCATTGTCATACCCAACAACCAGGTGCTGCATCGCAATCACCCGCAGCATACTGAATTGACTTTTGACATTTTTGAAAGAGAGTTGAGAAATCATGTGATACCCCTGGTCGATCAAAACTATCATACAATAAAGGGGCCTCGGGGGAGAGCCATTTCAGGACTCTCTATGGGTGGTCGTCACAGCATGTTCGTCGGTTTCAGGTCGTTCGACTTGTTCGCAAACTTCGGCATCCTGAGTGCAGGTGATGTAAAACCTGAGGAAACATTGAAAGATTTTCTAAATGATCGGGATGTGAATGATAAGATAGATTATCTCTTTGTGGGACAGGGAGCAAAAGAAGCGAACGGGTTTTTCAACCTACGGGTGCAATCACTCATTGAATCACTTACCCGGCATCAGATCAAACATGATTACTACGTGGGCGGTCAGGGTGGTCACGACTGGTCCACCTGGCGACATCTGCTTTACCATCGTTTTCTGCCCAACCTCTGGAGGAAGCAGCAAAGGGTGGTCGAGGATGGCGGTACAGGTGCTTATCCTGCCATCATGTACACCGATAGTTCGTTGCCCACGCATACCATTTTCAGGCCGGCAGACCTGAGCGCGTTCAGCAATGATCGTAAGCTGCCGGTTATCGCATGGGGAAACGGTGCCTGTGCCAATTCTCCCTGGGAACATATTAATTTTCTGTCGGAGGTGGCATCGCATGGTTTTCTCACCATCGCCATCGGTCCCATGCCCCAGGAGGGCGAAAGAGGGATGGGAAAGTCTGATGCTTCGCAGTTGCTGGATGCCATCGACTGGGCAATTGAACAAAATAACAATGAAGACAGTCCCTTCTACCAAAAGATTGATACCTCCCGGATTGCCGTCAGTGGCATGTCGTGTGGCGGTCTGCAGACGCTTGAAGTGGCTCCCGATCCACGTGTTACCACTGCGATAGTCTGCAACAGCGGCATACTGGGTAACCCGGGAGGCGGCATGCCCGGTATGCCCCAGTTAACCAAAGAAACTCTCTCAAAACTGCACAGTCCGGTCTTGTACCTGCTAGGGGGCAAATCGGACATTGCCTATCAAAATGGAATGGATGATTACGAAAGAATTAACCATATTCCTGTTTTCGTGGCCAACATGGACGTCGGTCATGGCGGCACCTACAGTCAACCCCATGGTGGTGAATTTGCGAGAGTAGCTATTGCCTGGTATAAATGGCAATTGAAGGGCGATGCGGAAGCCGGTAAAATGTTCACCGGAAAGACTCCTCTGTTATCCACATCTGCACACTGGATAGTGGACAAAAAAAATCTACCCTGATCTGGAAATAGCAGTCAGCCGGTAGTGAAGCGCGGATACTTTTTGTTCGCCAGGGCAATAAACTTACTAATTATCATCAAAATAAATTTTCAACCAGTATGAAGAATCTATTCAGCCTTTTGTTATTATTTCTTTTCACCTCCGGCTTGTGTGCCCAGGGAGCGCACACTTTGCCACAAGGAACTGTTCCAAATGAACACAATATCGTCGGTGCCGAATATCCGAGAGTCGGTGAAGATGGGCGTACCTATTTCAGGGTCTATGCACCCGATGCCCAAAAGGTGGAAATCAGTTTCCGTGGAGAGATGAAAAAAGGAGAAGATGGCTTTTGGACACTTGCCAGTGCAGGACCGGAGGTAGTTGGCTTCCACTACTATCAAATAATCATTGATGGAGTCAGTGTGGCTGATCCCAACGGTAAGCCCTTTTTTGGCATGGGGAAGTGGGTAAGCGGCATTGAGATACCTGAAAAAGATGGTGCTTATTACAAGCCAAAAGAGAATGTAGCCAAAGGGTCGGTTCGCGAGGAATGGTATTACTCTGCCATACGCAACGAATGGCGTCGATCGATGGTGTACGTCCCGGCAGCGTACGACCGGAATCCCCAAAAAAAATACCCGGTTCTTTACCTGCAACATGGCATGGGAGAGAATGAAACGAGTTGGGCAAACCAGGGCAGGATGAACTTTATCATGGACAACCTGATCGCTGAAGGAAGTGCCACACCCATGATCGTGGTGATGGATAACGGCAACATTGAAAACTTTCAACCACGGCCCGGTGAAGATCCCAATGAAGCAAGAAGCAGGTTTGGTGCCGACTTCCCTTCGATCCTGCTGAACGAGATCATTCCCCATATCGAGTCGAATTACCGTGTACTCACCGATCGTGAAAACAGAGCCATGGCCGGTTTATCGTGGGGTGGACTACAGACATTTAACATCACCTTGAACAACCTCGATAAATTTGCTTATATCGGTGGCTTCAGTGGTGCAGGACGCATCGACACCAACCAGCTGGATACCGCCTACGATGGTGCATTCAAAAATCCAAAGGAATTCAACAGGAAAGTTCGGGTCTTTTTCCTGGGTATTGGATCGGAAGAGCATCCCGAAAGGACAAAAAGTCTCAGCGAAGGCCTGACAAAAGCAGGTATCAACAACATCTATTACGAATCTCCCGGAACAGCACACGAATTCCTGACATGGCGCAGATGTCTGAAGGAATTTGTACCGTTAATTTTCAAATAGGAAGTGTTCCTTGTTGAATGAGATTACCCATTCCCCTCATACCTGATACAATGTTACAATGAAAAGAGTATTCATTACAGCCATGCTTGTTGCTTTGTGCTTGCTGTCCTGTTTCGGGCAGAACAAACCCAGACAGTGGCTCAATCTGAATTATGCCGGTGATGGCGAGGTGTATCACAACCTCGATATCCATCTGCCGGAGATGGAGAAACCGCCCTTTAAAGCCATCATTGTCATCTATGGCAGTGCATGGTTTGGCAACAACATGAAACAATTTGCTTTCGATGCTTATGGGAAGCAATTGCTCGAAAGCGGTTTTGCCGTGATTGCCATCAATCACAGATCAAGTTCCGATGCGGCCTATCCTGCTCAAATCAATGATGTGAAGGCGGCCATCCGATTTGTCAGAGCAAATGCTCGTCAATACAACATTGATGCATCGTTTATTGGCATCACCGGTTTTTCGTCGGGTGGGCATCTTGCATCCCTGGCGGGAGCATCAAACGGCGTAAAAGAGCACACCCTGAACAATGTCACTGTAGACATAGAAGGTGCAATAGGAAATCATACCTCCTTTAGCAGTGCCGTCAATGCAGTAGTGGATTGGTTTGGCCCCATCGACATGGCACGCATGGATGATTGCAAAGGACCAAAGGAGGGAAATTCACCCGAGGCGGCATTGATCGGAGGCAATCCTGCTGACAACCTCGATTTGATCGCTTTACTGAATCCGATCACCTTTCTCGACGAAAAGGACCCCAATTTTTTGGTCATTCATGGTGAAGCAGACAATGTGGTTCCCCATTGTCAAAGCGAAATTTTCTCAAAAGCACTGAAAGAAAAAGGATTGCTGGCCGAATTTATTTCTGTCCCTGGGGGAGAGCACGGACCGGTTACTTTCAACGAGCATACCTTTAGAAAAATGACGGATTTTTTCCTGCAAGAGGCTAAAAAAAACCTTTCCTCAACAGATACAGGCAGGCCCTGGAGCAGAAACGACGAATCGGCGACCCGTGATTCCATCCGGAGCATCAATGCCTACTTTGTTCCGGCAACTGCATCGGTCACGCATCCCGATGAGGAAGGTTTTATCCGTCGTTGGACGCTTCTTGAACCCATAGAAGTGGCTGTACGCAGCAACACCGTTTTCACAGACAGTTACCTGAGAAATGCATTTGACACCCTCTATTTTCAAAATCAATTCACCCTCCTACCCGAACATGGGGATAAAGTAAAGGTAGGTGATAAGTCACTTGCCTGGCATGCCCTGGACAGCAGGAACTTCAATGTAAAGTTATTCCGTTTCGCCTATGGATTGCATAAACCGGTTTACAGCGTATTGTTCTGGGCAGTGACCATTGTCAACAGTCCGCAAGAAATGAACAATGTAAGGATGTCGGTGGGATCGAACTCAGCCTCCATGTGGTGGTTGAATGGAGAAGAGGTATTGTTGCTTTCCGGAGACCGACGCATGGTGATGGACGATGCCTTATCACGTCGCCTGACACTCAAAAAGGGAAGAAACATCATTCGGGGAGCCGTGATCAACGGACCGGGCATGAGTGATTTCTGTCTTCGTTTTATCGATGGGCAGGGCAAACCGGTCAAAAACATCCAAATCAGTGCAGAGTAACAAAATTCATTAACTGGCATAATAGATGAACCTTCGATACAAATTACAAGCTTCCATAGCGATACTCTTATTATTCTTTACCGCTGCCGGAGAGGCTCAGGTGGGCAAACCATTTATCCATGATCCCTCCACCATCATGGAGTGTGAAGGGAAATACTACACTTTTGGCACAGGGGGTGGTGGCTTGATCTCGGAAGATGGCTGGACGTGGCACGGCGGTGCCGAAAGGCCAGGTGGAGGAGCGGCACCCGACGCCATCAGGATAGGTGATCGCTACCTCGTTGTATACGGTGCCACAGGTGGTGGCTTGGGAGGTGGTCACAACGGTAAAATACTGACCATGTGGAATAAGACGCTCGACCCGACCTCACCCGATTTTAAATTCACCGAACCGATACTGGTTGCACAATCCGACGGCGTGGAAGACAACGATGCCATTGACCCGGGTTTGCTACTCGACCCGAATAATGGACGACTGTGGTGTTCTTACGGTACCTATTTCGGATTTATCCGACTGATTGAACTGAATCCCCAAACAGGAAAAAGGGTGGAAGGAAACAACGCGATCGACATCGCGATCGACTGTGAAGCCACCGACCTGGAATATCGTGACGGATGGTATTACCTGCTTGGCACACACGGCACCTGCTGCGATGGGGCCAATTCAACCTACAACATCGTGGTGGGCCGTTCCCGGGAGATAACCGGACCCTACCTCGACAACATGGGCAGAGAGATGTTGAAAGGTGGTGGTAAGATGGTTGTTGCCGCAAGAGACAGACTGATCGGCCCGGGTCACTTCGGGCGTTTTGTGCTGGAGGAGGGCGTAGAGAAAATGTCGTGCCATTACGAAGCGGATCTGGATCAAAGCGGCCGCAGTGTGCTGGGCATCCTCCCCTTGTTGTGGCAAGATGGCTGGCCTGTGGCTGGCAACAACATGAAGGAAGGCACTTATAAAATTGAATCCGAAAGAAGAGGATACAGTTTGGAGCTGGCTGTCGACTTTGTTAGAATGCCGGGCAGGATGCGCGGCTTCAATCGCAACAACGATGAACCCATCAAGCCGGTAGCCTCGCAACAACTGGAAGATGTCATGCACACCTGGCCTGCAGGTAACGTGGGTGTACGCATCGGTGATTACATGGTGCGCCCGCACCAGCGATGGAGCATCACTGCGGTACCCAAAGCGGGAGGTTACCTCGGTGGTATCTATTTCAAGATTACCATCGCCGGAACAGAGCGGGCACTTGCAGCTACAGCAGACGCTGAAGTGGTTACCGTACCCACCTTTACAGGCGCACCGGAACAATTATGGAGAATAGATCAGTTGACCGACGGCACCTACCGCATCATGCCTAAAATGATTCCCAATTCAAATGAACAGCTTGCTTTGGTATCGTCGGGTGACAGTACCCCCACACTGGCAAAATTTGATATGCAGAGCGACAATTCCAAGTGGAACTTCAGGGATCATTAATGGAAGAGGAACAAACCAAGGAGAGAGTTGCCATGCAATGGCAGCGTCACAAATAACAGGGAGATACAGTCAGGGATTGTATCTCCCCTTTATTTTGAGTAAATCGCCAGAGAGATCAACCTCCAGCAGCACCGGTCTATGGGGACCGGGATTTTCTTCCAGAGGCTGGCAGTGCAATACAAGCAATCTCTTACCTTCAAAGGTGGTAAAGAGCATGCCATGACCGGCATTTTCCGGTACGATAGGTTGTTCCTGATGTTCCCAGGTGCCTTTCAGGTTTCCCGACAGAGCGTACGACACTCCCTGGGCATACCTTTTGTCGCCCCAACTTGACCAGAGCATACCCAGCCTTCCAGTTTCGGTTCTGAAAAAAAATGGTCCATCAGTCACATAGCCACGTAGCGACATGCCAAAGGTCAGTTCACCGATCGACTGCATCTCGCGTGTCCAGGGAGCGTCGGCGCCGGAGAAAAGAGATGAAGCGGCTCCCATCGTGTGAGAAAAATCCTCAGCCAGCTCAATGTATTTGATTTCGCCATTCTCAAGCTGCATCCAATCGTGACTGAAAACCAGATAAGGAACCCCATCCTCTTCGTAGAATGTGCCATCGAGTGTGGACCACTTCTCCGGCAAATAGGATATATCCGATATCGGACGGTAAGGACCTTCAGCCTTCTCAGCTACCAGAATATGGATACCACGACGAAGCAGCTCACATCTTTCCGGGAGCTTATCAGCAATGATTTCGGTATTGGTAAAGGTAACAAAACAGTAATATTTTCCTTTGTAGTAATGCAGCTCAGGAGCCCAGATCATGGGATCGGAACCCATCCATGAAGTGGTATCAATCTCAATATAATAGAAAGGTCCCTCCCAGTTCTGCAGATCGGCACTTTTCCACATCGTCCCACCGGAACCAGTCAGATAATAGGTACGGGTTGCTGCATCTGCCAGGATATAAGGATCAGTTACTACCAACGAATCAAATAAGATGGTACGGATCTCTTCTTGTTCTATTCCTTTTAACAGTGTGAAGGGAATCTGTTTATTTATGCCTTCATTGGAGAAGTGACATCCGTTCATCACAAAAAGAAGCAACAACAGGCAAACGATCCTGCCACACCATCCCGATATCTGCCATTTACCCATTGCATCCCTCCCTCTAAAATTATCTTTTTGATCTTCTCTGCCCATCATGCTATCTGTTTTGTTTTGTACAAACATAGGCAGCATCACCCATAATGAGGTGCTTAAACTCTCTTTTTATGAGGATTAATTAACGTACTTGAAGAAAAGCACGCCAAAAAAAGAGAACGCTGTTCGGTCAGTAAAATTTGTACCCAGAAAGAGAAGAAAAATCCTCATTGTGATCAGCCCACTTTCCTATGTTTGCAGACCGACTCTCTTTCGATTGCCGAAACCATAGGAACTCGGTTGTAAGAATTGAAGAAAAATCATACATTTGTTTGTCATTCCTAACATTATTCTCCAATGAGATACCTGAATGCATTTAGTTTCTCTCTATTGATCAATATAACTTGGTGTCTGTTACTACCTGCACAGACCGGCCTTAATGGGTATAATTACTCCTATCTTACCATCAACGAAGGTCTGTGCGACAATTTCATCCGGGCCATTCACAAGGATCAGCAAGGGTTTATCTGGATTGGGACCTCCAACGGACTGGACCGCTACGACGGATATGAACTGAAACATTACTCCGCCGGTTCTGCACAACCAAACCGATTCATTGAAAGCAATTATATTTACGATATCGCAGAAGATGCGTTACAACATCTATGGGTAGCATCCGATGCAGGAATCACACGCATAGACCTACAACACGAAGATATCTCCCCGCTAAAGGAATATAAAGGAACACATCACGAAATCCTCGCCACTCCTGTACAATCAATCCTTGTGGATGAAAGCCAAAACCTCTGGATCGGAAAAAGTGACGGACTTGCTTATATCGTCCTGAATGAAGAAAGGGATATTGAAGAAATCAGAATCCTGAAAAAAGATGTGGACATCCGAAAGATCATCCGGCATGGCAATGAAATTTGGGCAGGAGGAAAGGATCAGTTGCTTCGTTATGGCAGCACCAATCCCGACAGAAACATACAAGTTCCACTTTTGGACAGGATGGATTTTTCAAAGTTGACAGTCAATGCACTTTTTTCCCTTGGCAATTACCTCTGGATAGGCACACAGAATGGGTTGTATTGTGTCAACACGCAAAGTGCAAACATCACCCTATATCAGCACGATCCCAATGATCCCGGGAGCATCTCCTCCAATCATGTCACCGACATTGCCAAAAATGAGTCGGGCGACATGGTCATTGCCACACGAAATGGCGTGAATATCTTTCAGCGTAACGAGCAATTTCTCCTCTTCAAAAAGGAGGAAGGGGGGTTATCAATCAATGACAACATCATCAACAAAGTTTTCGTGGACGACCACAACCGCATCTGGGCTGGATCTGTTTTTGGCGGCATCAGCCTCATGAATCCCAAAAAGATACACTTCACCCATTCACTGCAAGGCGAAATAAACGGCAGACCCCATGTCATCAGCTCTGTACTGGAGGATAAGCAGGGCAACCTGCTTGCCGGCATCGTGGATGGGGGTCTTGCCATAAAATTAAAAGGAGAAGACACTTTCTCGTTTTACCGCAATCGTAGTGATGATCCCCACTCATTGGGTAACAACAACATTTCCGACATTGTGCAGGATTTCCAGGGGAACTACTGGATTTCGACCATTGGAGGAGGTATTGATAAACTGTCCAAAAATAATCTTTCCCATCCCTGGTTTGAGCATTTCACAACCGAAAATTCGGGATTACTCTCCGATGACATTCATGATCTTTGCCTTGATCCTGTCAGAAATTCTATCTGGATATGCAACAGACGCAACATTCAGATTCTGGATTTCTCCACCAACCGCATAAGCCGTCTTCAGTTCTATACACGATCGCGTGAGATTCCGGAACACATGAATGCGATCTTTGTGGATTCACAATCACGCTTGTGGATTGGTGGAAACGGAATCCACATTATCGATTTGAAAGATTACAGGAATGGATATGAGTGCATTTCCTACACCCAAAAGCTGGACGACCCTGAGAGCAAGGTCAGGGAGAAAATCACCTGTATTCTGGAAACCAAAGACCGTGAAATTTATCTGGGTAGCATGGGAAATGGCATCTATCAGCTCGATAAGGTTCGTTCAAATGGTGTCTACACTTTCACCAACTATGCGGGTCGTTCCGGGTTGTCCGACACCAGTATTTCAAACCTGATAGAAGATGGATACGGAAACATATGGATCAGTACTTTAAAGGGCGTATACCTTTTTAATGCCTTTACCAAAAGAGCCATCAAGTTTGATGAAAAAGAGGGTTTACAGGTGCAGCAGTTTTACAAAAGAGCGGGATGCAAAACAACCGACTACCGGATGATCTTGGGTACCACCAACGGTTTGATCTCCTATAACTCCATGGTTCACTTTCCCACAAGGAAAGAAAGAGCGGTAACCCTGACCGGTTTTTATTGCGATGGTACGGAAATGATTCCGTTTCTACATCAGAAAAATCTATCCAGTTCCATTACCCAGGCAAAAGAATTACACCTCTACCCCCCGCACAACTCGTTCGAGCTCACCTATAGCAGTCTCGACTATACGGGTCAGGACAAGATTTATTATTTCCACCGCATCCTCGAACTGAATGAAAAAGTTAATGTGGGCCTTACCAGGAGAGATGCACGGTATACCAATCTGAATGCCGGTAAATATACTTTTGAAGTATGGTGTACCAATTACGACAACTCCTGGTCGTCGGAGCGCACGCATCTCTCCATCATTGTACATCCACCCTTTTATCAGACTGGTTGGTTTTATTCGCTCATTGCTTTGCTTTCGATCTCAATTCTGGCATATAACCTCTATGGATATAATCAACGGCAAAAGAAAATCCAACAACTGCTGAAAGAGAAAATCGGAGAGCGTACTGCTGCACTCTCCAGAACCATTGAAGAGCTGGAGGTTACGCAGAGCGAGATCATTGACAAAAACGAACAGTTACGAGCTCAGAACGAAGAGATCAATCAGCAAAACAATGCAATTTATGAGATGTCCCAGCAAATGGAACAACTGAACAGGGATAAAATATCTTATTTCACCAATATAGCCCATGAGTTTAAAACACCGCTCACACTCATTCTGGGCCCCACAGGACAATTAATCAGAGAAACGGAAAATCACGAAGGAAAAGAGAATCTTGAAATGATTAACCGGAACGCACACTACCTGCTCTCCATGGTAAATCAATTAATTGATCTGCAGAAGATCGACACAAAGAACCTGATGCTACATCCCGTTCAGTTTAACCTGGTTGAACTGCTTAATCAGACTGCTGCCGATTTTTCGGAACTGATGCAGTACCGGGATATTCATATGGACATCAGGTATCGGCTAAACCAGGCAGAAGTAGTCTCCGACAGGGAAAGCATTCATAAGATTCTGTTCAATCTCCTCTCCAATGCCGTCAAATATACACCCGACAAGGGTAAGGTCACACTTCACGCTGCTCAGTTAGTTGAGCCTGCCACCGGCAAGCTCTTGCAATACATCTCTGTCACCAATAGTGGCAGCAGCATTGAGAAGGAGGAAACAGAGAAGATATTTGACCGTTTTTACCGGATTGCCGGTCAGCAGAAATATACACAGTTTGGTCAAAGCAGTACCGGAATCGGATTGCATATTGTGAAGGAGCTGGTTACGTTACTCAATGGTAATATATCTGTGAAATCATCGGAGAAAATCGGAGTTTCCTTCCGGTATTATTTTCCGATCTCATTCTCCGGCACTGCCAAAATATCACCCATTCAGGAAACAGAACAGCCTCTTTCGACTGAGGATATTATTCCCCCTTTTATCCCGTTGGACCGAGACAAGCCCAATTTACTCCTGGTGGAAGACAATCCCGACATGCGTAATTACATTAAAAAAATAGTTTCACCTAAATTTAATGTGGCGGAAGCAAAGAACGGGGAAGATGGCTTGGAGGCAGCCAGAAAGGTCTTACCTGACTTCATTGTTTCTGACCTGATGATGCCGCTGTGTGACGGAGCAAACTTATGCAGAAAAATAAGAGAGAATGTGGAGTTATGCCATATTCCTTTTTTGCTGTTGACAGCCAATTCGAGCGAAAGAGCCTATATAGAAAGTTACGAGAATGGTATTGATGGATACATCACCAAACCTTTCGAAGAGACATTGCTTCTGGCTCAGATAGAGGCGATCATGAAAAATCATGACCTTCGTCAGCAGAAGTTTATTGATGGTGGCATGAACCTGTCGGAACTGGATGCAGGATATTCTGATCAGCAATTTATGAAAGAGGTAATAGAGATCATTGAAAAGAATTACGAAGATTCCAATTTTGGCGTGAAGGAACTTGTAACTCACTTGAATATGAGTTATACCATTGTTTATAAAAAATTCATCTCACTGACTGGTGTACCTCCTGTCAGGTTCATTCTTCTTTATAGATTAAAAGTTGCAAAAAAAATATTGGAGCGCAACAGAAGCAACCATGTAATTGTATCGGAAATAGCATACCGCGTTGGTTTCAATGATCCGAAATATTTCACACGCTGTTTTGTAAAGGAATACAATATGACCCCAAGCACCATTATTAATCAGGAATCATAACAGGACAAAAAATAGTTTCCCTTGCGTCGACACGATAATCTCATATCCACAGGTTTCTGAGTCTATTGAAATCGAATCCGGTCAATTTCCAGATCACCTTCACTCACAAGGGAGAACTGCAGATCATGGATCCCTTCAGGAAGATTTTTCACTGGTATGCTTATCTGCTGCCAGCTCTTTTTGGCAGGCACCCTGAACTCGGCGATGATCTCTGTCTCGCTATCAACCAGATTGAGACGCAAAGTGCCTCCCAAAGAAGAGAAAACACTTAGCTGCACTTCATTCAATTGTTTTTTTCCAAAATCCACCCGTTTGTATCGTGCCCACGCGTGCTTCTCATTGAAGATAAGCTTCCAACCATCAAACAGGTTATCCCTATTCAGATAATCTATCGATGTGCCGGCAGGGCTCACGGCTGCATACCTGTCAGGCTGGATATATCCCGTGGCAGAGGTAATGCCGACACCCCGCAGGGTAGGCTCTACTTTCTGAATGGATCCATCGGGGTTGAAGAAGAGTGAATCGATCCGGGCCGACCTGTTTTTGTCGAAAGCTGGTGAGTAGTCGTTGTGATGGTAGAAGAGGTACCACTGACCCTTGTATTCCACAATGGAATGATGATTGGTCCAGCAGTCGGTAGGCGATTCATCCATGATCACTCCGCGGAATTCAAAAGGTCCCATTGGATGCTTACCTGTAGCATATGCCAGCACTTCGGTCTTCTCGCGTACCCAGGGGAAAGTATAATAATAGATATCATTTCGCTTAAATACAAAAGGACCTTCCTTGAACCCTTCGGGCAACCCTTCAATTTGCTGTGGTTCACTTTCGATTTCCAGCATATTCTTCTTGAGTTTCGCCACCGACATGCCCCGTCCCGACCAATAGAGATATGCCTCCCCATCATCGTCAATCAATACACAAGGATCGATACCCGAGACTCCTGCAATGGGACGCTCCTCCGCTATAAACGGGCCGTAGGGCTTATCTGATGTGGCAACGCCGATGGCAAATCCCCGCCTATTTTCACCTGCCGGTGATGAGGGAAAATAGAAGTAATATTTTCCATTATGGTACACACAATCGGGTGCCCACATGGAGTATGAATCGGGAGCGACCCACGGTACATTCTCCTGGCTCACGATCACACCGTGGTCATGCCAGTCCACCAGATTCTCTGATGAAAAAACATGATAATCCTCCATGCAGAACCACTCTTTCAAACGTTCAACGGGACTTGGGATATCGTGAGACGGATAAAGATAAATCTTCCCTTCGAAAACTCTGGCAGTGGGATCTGCTGTAAACTGATTCCGGATAATTGGATTCTGTCCACTCACGGCCGTAAAGCAAAAGATAAAAAAAATAAGAGCTCCCCTCTTAAATAATTCATTCATGTTCATATTTCATTCCTTTATTTGACAAAAATAGTGATTTATCTCTCTTTGAACGAGGAGTAATCTTTCCAAAGTGCGGACAGATATTTTCTCGTGCACAGCAGTGGTGGATTTTTGATTCTCCGGTAAAGTTACGGGAGGTTTCACATCCCCACAGTCTTACTTTAATAGGTTCTATTTCTATCATTTAAGTAAATTACATTAAAATTAATATCTAAATAAAGGATAAAAATATCCAATTTTAGGATGTCGACTAAAAACAAAGTTTGTTCTTTTGCATCACGAAAGACAGCAATTTCACCCGATCAGCTGGTGAGAATAGACCATCGTCCGATTTAATAATTAAAATAACATGAAAAGAATGAAAATCGCATTCCTCCTTTCAGCTGCCATGGCCATTACCGCCTGTGTCAACAGCACGGAAAAAAAAGAACCCACGCTGAAAGACGCACTAAAAGATAAGTTTCTTATTGGCGTAGCGCTGAACACGCGTCAGACATCGGGAAATGATACCGCTTCTACCAGCATCGTAAAAGAGCATTTCAATGCCATTGTAGCGGAGAATTGCATGAAGAGTGCAGAAATACATCCCGAGGAAGACCGATACAACTTTACCCAGGCCGATGAGTTCGTACAGTTTGGAGTCGACAACAACATGGTGATTACCGGTCACTGTTTGATTTGGCATTCACAATTACCCCGATGGTTTTGTGTGGACGAAGCGGGAGAAAACGTAGCTCCTGAAGTCCTTAAGGAAAGAATGAAGGAACATATCTATACCGTGGTTGGACGCTACAAGGGAGTCATCAAGGGATGGGATGTGGTAAACGAAGCAATTTTGGAGGATGGGTCCTATCGAAAAAGTAAATTCTATGAAATCCTGGGAGAAGAATTTATCCCCCTCGCCTTTCAGTATGCACATGAAGCTGATCCGGAGGCTGAACTCTATTATAATGATTATAACGAGTGGTACCCCGGCAAGCGGGAGACGGTTGTCAGACTGATCAATACACTCAAGGAACGCGGGCTTCGAATCGACGGCATCGGCATGCAGGGACATGTGGGCATGACAAATCCATCCATCGAGACATACCAGGAAACGATCAACGATTATGTAAAAGCAGGTGTGGAAGTGTTGGTCACCGAACTTGATATGAGCCCCCTCCCTGAACCACGTCGCATGGGTGGGGCCAATCTCGCCGACCGGGAAGCCTATCGGAAAGAAATAGATCCCTACACCGAAGGACTGCCAGAAGATGTTGCGATAGCGTGGAATAACAGAATGCTTGAATTGTTTGATCTCTTTATAAAAAATAGCGACAACATGCTTCGTGTAACCATGTGGGGCGTGAGTGACGGAGATTCCTGGAAAAACAATTTCCCTGTCAGAGGACGAACCGACTATCCTTTGCTTTTCGACCGGAATTATCAACCCAAGGAGGTGGTCAAGCAATTGATTCATCGGTAAGTTCTCAGGAGACAGACGAGAAAATGCTGTACTTGAAAAAATGTGTACGTACACAAATTATGGTGTAAACTGCAACTCCTACAAATTATCTAATTGAAGAGATAATGTGTCTAAAATTGGATGTATGTTCGTTAAAAACATTGTTAATTTATCCACTTTAATAAATAATATTTATGCTAATAACTTAAAAAGAGAGTGCGATTATGCAGTTGTATCAATATGAATCAATGATACATAAAAAGAGTATTTGTTTAATCTAATCAAATCAGAGAATGAAAATTAAAATTTCTAATCTATTAAAAGGAATATGTTTCACATTGCTATGTGCATTTTCCTTATCCGTTTCCGCGCAGAACATTACCGTAAAGGGTAGTGTCTCTGACGCATCTGGAGAGCCCCTGATCGGTGTCACAGTTCAGGTGGCAGGTGAATCTACCGGCACAGTCACAGATCTGGATGGCCGGTTTACCTTGTATAATGTACCCTCAAACGCAACGTTACTGGTGACTTACGTGGGTATGGAACCTCAGTCCATCATTCTGAACGGAAGAACAACCCTGTCGGTTACCATGAACGAGGATACTGAAATGCTGGAGGAGGTCGTTGTAGTAGGTTTCGGACAACAGAAAAAAGAAAGCGTGGTAGGCGCCATTGCTCAGACCAACAGCAAAGTGCTGGAACGTACCGGAGGTGTAACCAGTCTGGGGCAGGCTCTTACCGGCAACCTCCCCGGCGTGGTCACCATGACCACGACCGGAAAACCGGGCGAAGAAGATCCCGAAATCACCATTCGTGGGGTCAGCTCATGGAATGGAAGTGGACCCTTAATTTTGGTCGATGGCATTGAACGCCCCATGAGCGGCATCGACATCAATTCAGTAGCAACCATCTCAGTACTGAAAGATGCATCTGCCACGGCAGTATTTGGTGTGCGCGGCGCCAATGGTGTAATCCTGATTACCACCAAAAGGGGAGAAGAGGGGAAGGCAAACGTCGATATCAACGTAAGTACAACCCTGAAGACCTACTCCAAACTCCCTGAGTTGATGGACTCTTACGATGCATTGATGTTGCGTAACCAGGTGATCGAAAATGAATTGGGTTATGCACCACAACAATGGGCAAATATAAAATCACAGGATATCATCAACAAATATCGTTTTCCAGCCAACCTCGAAGAGTTTGAGCGCTATCCCAACGTGGACTGGGTGGATGAACTGTTGAAAGATGTGGCAACCTCCTACAATGCGAATGTCAACGTATCGGGTGGTACCCGTTTTGTGAAATATTTTGCCAGTATAGACTATGCACACGAAGGAGATATCTACAAAACCTTCGATAACAACCGTGGCTACAAAACCGGTTTCGGATACGACCGGATCAACGTGAGAAGCAATATGGATTTCTCACTGACAAAATCGACCACCCTCCGGGTGAATCTCTCCGGATCGCATGCCGTTTCGAAGGGAACAAACTACAATGCTTACGAAAACCTGGTCTGGTCTGCCTTCTATGGCATTGCACCTGACGCGTTCAGGCCCAAATACAGCGACGGTTCATTTGGTTACTATCACCCCAACCCCACACAGGCATCCACCAACTCCATGGAGGACATCAGTGTGAATGGTGTGGGATACACCACCAACGATCGCCTTAATACCGACTTTACACTGGAACAGGATCTTGGATTTCTGCTCAAAGGACTTTCCGTACAGGGGAGACTGGCCTTTGACAACAGTTTCCGCGAAATAAACCGCGGCATCGATGACACAAATGACTGGGAAGATAATCCCCATAAATGGGTCGACCCCGAAACAGGACAGGTATTTACCGATGTAACGGTAGATGGCAACAACAAGTTTGACTACCAGAACAACATCGCCTGGATGACAGGTGCCGGATCTGTAGACAATGGTCAAACCTATCGCAGAGTAAACTATTCAGGACAAATTAATTATCTCAACACATTTGGCGATCATTCTGTGGGTGCCATGGGCGACTTTAGCCGTGAACAGTACTCCAGGGGCAACAATCTGCCCATATATCGTGAGAACTGGGTATTCCGTACCACGTATGACTATGCCAAACGCTATATGCTTGAATACAACGGAGCTTACAACGGATCGGAAAAGTTTTCTCCTGAATACCGTTTTGCTTTCTTCCAGTCAGGAGCTCTCGGTTGGATGTTCTCAGAAGAACCGCTGATCAAGAGTCTCGATCTGGATTGGCTGGATATGTTGAAGTTCAGGGGTTCTTACGGCCAGATTGGAGATGACAAAATTGGATGGAATGAGTTTGCCAATCGTTGGCTCTACATGGACACCTGGGGGTATGGTGGCGCCTTCAATCAGGCACTTACCGGCATCAATCCGACCCAAAGCCCTTATCAGTGGTATTATGAGTCACAGGTAGGCAACCCCAACGTACAATGGGAGGTATCCACCAAACTGGACATAGCCGCAGATTATGCTTTGTTTGGCGGAGTGATCTCAGGATCGGTCGATTTTTTCAGAGAAAACAGAAGCAACATTCTGCTAGAAGGCAACAGACGGTCGGTACCCTCTTATTATGGAGCTACCGCGCCAACCGCCAACCTGGGTGAAGTGAAAACAAAAGGTTACGAACTGGAGCTACGCTGGAATAAACCGCTGAACCGAGAATGGCGCCTCTGGGGAAATATGTTTTACACCCACGCTGAGAATAAAGTCATTGAAGCAGATGACCCCCTGCTGAAGCCCGAATACCAAAAGTCTGCCAATAAATCAATCGGTCAGACCTATGCGCATGTAGACTACGGCTATTACAACAACTGGGATGAACTTTACGGATCAACCGGACATGACGAGTCGGATGATGCCCGTATACCGGGTAACTTTATCATCCTCGACTATGATGCCGATGGAATCATCTCCACCTTCGACAACATTCCTTACGGTTTCACCGGTGTACCACAAAACACCATAAACAGCCAGTTTGGTGTAGATTATAAAGGATGGAGTTTCTTTGTGCAGTTTTACGGGGTAAACAACGTCACCCGTTATGTGGGTCTCCAGAGTCTGGGTGGAATTAAAAATACCGCCTTCCGGGAAGGAACTTACTGGTCGAAAGAAAATCCAAATGCCGATGTACCGCTCCCCCGATGGGGAACCATTCCCAGCGGATTCACCAATGGAACCCGTTTCCTGCATGACGGATCATATCTCCGCCTGAAATATGCAGAACTCTCTTATACCTTTAACCAGGAAGAGTGGTTGAAAAAAGTGGGATTGAACAGTCTGAAAGTGTTCGCAAATGGCAACAACCTGTTTTTATGGACAAATATGCCGGATGACCGGGAATCGAATACCGGTGGTAATACGGCCTATCCGACACAGAAACGTTTCAATTTGGGATTGAGAATCTCGTTATAATTATATATATGATGAAGACAAAATTTAGCTATTATCTATACGCACTGGCAACTTCACTGCTATTAAGTGTTGTTTCCTGCACCGATTATCTCGACAAGGCTCCCGACTCGGTGATTGCACCGGACGATGCCTATAAAAATTTCAGAAACTTCCAGGGCTTTGTGGAAAGAATGTACCACCTTACTCCCGATCTGGCAAAACACTATTGGGTCAGTTCCTTCAACTGGGGTGAAGATGAAGTGCTCACCATCGGCAATGGAGAATATCTGATGGGATTCAGCATCGATAGAGGTAACTATCGGGATTATATTAACAATGGGGCCTCTTTTCTCGATCGCAACTGGAGTGCTGGAGGAGATCGCTTTCAGAAATCGGTCTGGGGTGGATCCTGGTATGGCATTCGTGTGGCCAATATGGGACTGCAGGCTATTGCCGACGGAAAAATGACCGATGCAAGTCAGGATGAAAGAGATATCATTGCCGGACAATTATATTTTATGCGTGCCTGGTTCTACTTTCAACTAACACAATACTGGGGTGGTCTTCCCTATATTGAGACCGTTCTTCCCAGCGATGAACCCCTTACGTTGCCCCGTGAAAGTTACAGGGAAAATGCAGAGAAGATGGCGGCCGATTTCCAGAGAGCGGCAGACCTCCTGCCTGTGAATTGGGATAACACAGAGATAGGACGCCGTACATCCGGAAACAATGCCCTTCGTGCCAACAAGATATGGGCACTATCCATGCTCGGAAAAACATATTTGTATGCAGGAAGTCCGCTCATGGCCAACGGTATCAACGGTCCCCGCACTTATGATACAGAAATGTGTAAAAAAGCAGCCGATACTTTCGGAAAAGTTCTGGCTATGGTAGAAAACGGTGAAACACAATATGCGCTGGTCGATTTTGAAGACTACTCCTCCCTGTTCTATACCATGCAACAAAACTGGCTGATGCCGGGTGGCAGTGAAGCAATTGTGCGGAGCCCGACTTATGGTCCCGATTCTTATTGGCGCCAGATGAACTCCTACCAACCATCACCCATTGCCCAGGGCGACGGAATCGTGCTGGCACCGGCTGCAAACTATGTCAATTACTATGGCATGGCGAATGGCATGCCGCTCAACGATCCGGAGTCGGGTTTTGATAAAACACATCCCTGGAAGAACAGAGATCCCCGCTTTTACAATGACATCATCTACGACGGCGTGAAAGTGGTCGCAGGAACCATCACCAATCCCAGTGACGAAGTATGGCGATATGCCAACCTCTACACCGGAGGTAATTACAGCAATGACCCCCGTACCGTGAGCCGTACCGGATACCTGAACTATAAGTTCATTCCGCTGGGAGCAAACATCTGGGACAATACCTATGGATACAGCTATTCCACCCACTTCCATTTGTCCTGGTTACGTCTGGCTGACGTCTACCTGATGTATGCCGAGGCTGCTGCACAGGGTTATGGCTCTGCGTCGGGAAAATCATCCAACTTCGCCAAGAATGCTACAGAAGCATTGAACACCATCCGCGAACGTGCCGGTGTGGCACCCCTTGCGGACAAGTACACTGCCAACCTGGAAGGATTTATGAGTGAATTGCGTCGCGAACGAGCTGTAGAATTATCCTTTGAAGGACACCGTTTCAACGACCTCCGTCGTTGGTTGCTGCTGACTGAATATCCTTTCAACATCAAGACCAAACAGGAATTCGACCGTGCAGCGGTGCTTGATCCAAAAGCAAATCCGAAGGAAAATGCTGTCTTGAATTTTAAAGAAGAGGTGATCCAAACAAGGAATCTCACCAACAAGCATTACTGGCTCCCCTTCAATACAGACGATGTAAGCATGTATCCGGAGTTCTACCAAAACCCGGGTTGGTAACAAATGACAATTAAAAAATGAGAAGAATGAAACATATATATATTGGTCTCACCATTTGTATCGTTTTTGTTTTCAATGTACTGCAAGCTACCGCCCAGTTGGGCTACATAGATGAAGTGACATTGCAAAACGATACGCTGCACAAAAAAGTGGAGGTAGCATTTCGCACCATGGACAAACAAGACCTCCTGGGTGGCATCTCTGTCATCGATGTGGAAGAGATGACAAACAAAGCTTACACCACCTATAGTCTGAACTTCGTGGAGAATATGACCGGAGGTGTAAACGGAAATATCTGGGGTATGGATGAATACCTGGTGGTCATCGACGGCATGGTCCGTGATGCCAACAACGTACTCCCAACAGAAATTCAACATATCACCATACTGAAAGGACCGGCCGCAGTGGTACTCTACGGCAGTCGTGCTGCCAAGGGAGTGATCCAGATCACCACCAAACGTGGAAAAATAGGTGATCCGGTTATTCGTTTCCGTGCCAATACCGGGATGCATACGCCCAAATCTTTCCCAAAATATCTGGGATCGGCAGAATACATGACACTGTACAACGAAGCACGAGTAAACGATGGACTGAATCCCAACTATAGCTTGGAGAATATTTATCATCATGCTTCCGGAGAAAATCCTTACCGTTTTCCGGATCTGGATATGTATTCATCCGATTATCTTCGCAATGCCTACAACAGATCGGAGGCAATCGCGGAGATCTCCGGCGGTAACCAGCGGGTGACCTACTATACCACCACAGGTTATTCCCGTGAAAACTCCCTCCTTAAAGTGGGGAACAGCGCCGATAATTACATCAGTCGCCTGTTTGTGCGTGGTAACCTCGACGTAAACCTGCGGGATTATCTCAAAGTACAAGCTGATGCAAACGTCACCTTTTATGACTCGTACAGTGCCCGCGGCAGCTGGTGGTCGAACGCCGCCACGCTGCGCCCAAATCGGGTAGCACCACTTATTCCGCTTACTTATCTGGAGGAAAACGATATCCCCTCATGGGCGACCATCAATGCCAGCAATTACCTGATTGGAGGTAACTACTTTCTGGGTGGAACCCAGCTTAATCCAACCAACCCCATTGCCGATGCCTACGCAGCTGGCGACGACAAATTGGTCAGTCGGCAGTTTCAATTCAACAGTCGTTTCGACCTCAATCTGAAATCATTGCTGCAGGGGTTGCATTTTCGTGCCAAATATGGTATCGACTATGCGTCGACCTACAACCAGGGTTACACCAATGAATATGCAACCTTTGCGCCGGTGTGGACCAATTATGCAGGCAGTGACATGATTGCCAGTGTCACCCAGTATGGCTCGGATAAAAAATCGGGTAATGAGACGATCAGCAACTCAGCTTATCGCTATACCTACAATGTGTCTGGGCAGTTCGACTATACACAAACTTTCAACGAAGGCCACAACCTGTTCGCCATGCTGGTAGCCAATGCATGGCAAAGACAAATGAGCGGGGAGTATCACCGGTTGACCAATGTAAACCTCGGATTGCAGGCTTCTTATAATTTTCAACAGAAATATTATCTGGATTTCAGTTCGGCGCTTCCCTACTCTGCCAAACTGCCGGAAGGAAACAGACTTGGTTTTTCACCTACCATCACATTGGGTTGGCGTCCGGTAAAGGAAGATTTCTTTGGGGATAGTGTTTTTGACGACCTGATGCTGACTGTTTCCGGAGGAATTATCAGTCAGGATTTAGATATCGCCACAGATGACAACGAGATGGGATACTATCTCTACAAATCGATATTGCAGCGCGGGGGATGGTACTCCTGGGCCGACTTGGGAGGTGAAGCGGCCACTGAGTTTCAACGTGGTGAAAACCCGAACATGACTTTTGTCAAGAGAAAGGAACTAAACCTGGGAATGCGTGGATCACTCTGGGATAAATTGCTTTCGTTCGACCTGAATTACTTTTCAGGCAAGATGGATGGTGATATAGCACGGGTTAACTCACTTTATCCCATTTATTTCACGCAGGTGGGTTATCCGACCTCCTCCATCATTCCATACGTGAATTACAATATCGATGATCGCAGCGGATTCGATTTTAGTCTGTATCTGAACAAAAAGGTAAGCGAGGTAGATCTGACTTTGGGTGTCAGTGGTATGTACTTCACCACAGAGGCAGCCAAGCGTGACGAAAGCTACGAGTATGACTATCAAACCAGGATAGGCCGTCCGCTCAACGCACTCTGGGGACTGCAGAATCTCGGTTTCTTCATTGATCAGGCCGACATCGACAATTCTCCTTCACAACAGTTTGGAGAAACTAAACCGGGCGATATCAAGTACAGGGATCAGAACGGTGACAATATCATCGACTCCAATGATGAGGTATTTCTTGGCCGCTGGGATACTCCATTCCGTCTGGGCCTCAACTTTACTGCCAAATGGCGCCATTTCACTTTCTTTGCTATGGCCGACGGATACATGGGCGGACAAGGCATTAAAAACAGTTCTTATTATTGGGTACGTAGCGACAATAAATATTCTGAGATCGTACGCAATCGTTGGACAGAGGAGACGAAAGAAAGTGCTACTTATCCGCGTCTCACTACCACCAACGGAGATAACAACTTCCGCTACTCCGACTTCTGGATGTACGATGCTGATCGTTTGAACCTGACACAGGTACAATTTACCTATGATATTCCTAAAGCTGCTTTTCAGGGATCGATTGTCAAAGGCGTCAGCCTCTATGTGAGTGGCTACAATTTGCTGACCATCTCTAAGGAGCGCAAACATTTTGAAATGAATGTAGGAAGTGCGCCCCAGACACGCTTTTACAACATCGGCGTGAGAGGCACGTTTTAATGACATTATTCGTAAAAAATATTCAATCATGAAGAATAGAAACAAAATATCCATCATTGCACTGTTAGCGCTGCTCCTCTTGGTTCAGACAGGTTGTCAGGACATGTTCGATCCTGCAATTGAGAATCACAAAGACAACAGTGACTTGTATAACATGCCGGCATGGGCTACCGGGTTGCTCGGCCATGCATACATCAGTAATCCGGTGGGATCTTGGTCTTTCAGTGATGTAGCTACTGACGACGCCGTATCAAACAATCCAAATAACGGATATCGTCTTATGGCTACCGGTTCATGGAGAGCAAACAACAATCCCATGGATAGATGGCAATATCTGCGTGCCTCATGGCAATACCTTAACCAGTTCATTGATGTGGCCGATGAAGTAAAATGGGCTGAGGACCCGCTGGTGGCCGATATGTTCAAAGATCGCATGAAAGGCGATGCTTTTGGCATGCGTGCACTTTACATGTACCATCTCCTGCTCAACCATGCAGGGTTGGCTGAGGATGGGCGACTACTTGGAATTCCCATCGTCACTAAACCGGAAGACCTCAGTTCTGAATTTAATCTGCCACGCAATACCTTTCAGGAGTGTATTGATCAGCTCAATGCCGATGTGGATTCTGCGCTGATGTTGCTGCCGGAAGATTATGGCGTCATCGATGACGACAGTCAGGTGCCAGCGAAGTATCGGTCAAAGGGTATATCTGCCGGTCAGTATACCCGTGTTTTCGGTGACAATGCCAAAAACAGGATGAGTGCCCGCATTGCAAGGGCAGTACGTGCCCAGGCCGCTTTGTTGGCAGCCAGTCCCGCTTATAAAGAAGGAAGCAATGTAACCTGGGAGGAGGCTGCCAATTCCATGGCAGCGGTATTGAGCGGATTGGGAAGCAATCCGGTTGCTGAAGTAGACCCCACTGGGAACAAATGGTATGAAAACAGCGGTACGATTCAGAACCTTCCTGCGGGTGTCAATCCAAAAGAGATGCTCTGGCGTGGTAACAAGGAGAACAACCTCTCACTGGAACGTGACAACTATCCACCCACGCTGTTTGGTAGCGGACGGGTAAATCCGACCCAAAATCTGGTGGATGCCTTCCCCATGGCAAATGGACTTCCCATCACCGCCCCCAACAGCGGGTATGATCCGAACAACCCTTATGCCAACAGAGATGCCCGTCTTGCTCTCTACATCCTGTATAACGGCAGCAAGGCCGGTCCGCAAAACAGTACCATTACCACGGCAGCCGACGGTGGAGACAACAACGCCCTGAATAAAACAGAGACCTCTACCCGTACAGGTTATTATATGAAAAAATTGCTGAACCAGTCGGTCAATGCCAACCCCAGCTCCGAGACCCCAGCTTACCACTATAAGCCCTTTATCCGCTATACCGAAATATTCCTGGGTTATGCCGAAGCAGCTAACGAGGCATGGGGGCCCACAGGCGAAGGGTCCAACGGATACTCGGCATACGAGGTAATCAAGGCGATCCGTCAGAGAGCAGGAATCGGTGTCAACACCACCGACACCTATCTGGAATCAGTCAAAGGCGATAAGGATAAAATGCGGGAGCTGATTCACAATGAACGCCGCATTGAACTCTGTTTCGAAGGATTCCGTTTTTGGGATCTCCGCCGCTGGAAGAAAGATATCACCGAACCGGCGAAAGGGATGAGCATCACGGGGGGTGTATATAGCGTGCTACCTCAGGTGGAAAGACGCGCTTACCAGGATTATATGTACTACGGTCCCATTCCCTACGGTGAAGTGATCAAGTTCAGCGAATTGCAACAAAATAAAGGATGGTAACACAGAATTGAACTATTAATAAGATTAACATGAAAAAGATATTATATCTAACGATTTTGACGGCA
>Ga0172382_10003340_pt1 | contig 25533 bp, 19 predicted proteins | sample Leawel138RmetaG_FD_122245 | JGI IMG/M metagenome (GOLD analysis project Ga0172382, IMG submission 122245) | Leachate microbial communities from a municipal landfill in Southern Ontario, Canada - Leachate well 138R metaG | ecosystem: Engineered > Solid waste > Landfill > Unclassified | place...
ATAGACCACGCCCTCGCGGAAGCCGCGGTAGATGATGTCGCCGCCGTCGTTGGCGACGGCCGGGCGCACCCGCGTCTCGATCAGTTCCCTGATCTGGTCGACCACGTCGGCATCGGCCGGATCACTGCCGATTTCGTCATCCTCGGCCGGGACGGGGATGGCGCCCGCGCCGCCGCCGACGAACAGCGGGGCGTCGGAGACGAAATGGTCGAGCAACACGGAGACCACCTGCGGCTTCAATGCGCTCCAGCCCGCGCCCTCGCCGGCCGTGACCGAGATGAAATCGCGTCCGAAGAACACGCCGGTGACGTCGCCGAGCGAGAACAGCGCTTCGGCCAGCGGCGAGGCGGCGGCCTCTTCCTCGCTGGTGAACTCGCGCGTGCCGACGGTCATCACCTGCTGGCCGGGCAGGAACTTGAGCGTCGCGGGATTGGGCGTGGCTTCGGTTTCGATGAACATGGTTGGCATGTAGGCGCTGGGGAAGGCGGGTCAAGGGCTGTCGGCGGCCCGTCGTGCCGTGCTTAGGCAGCTATCCGGCCCGATCCGATCGGCATCAGCAGCTCGGACTTCCACACCCTCACCAGGTTGCGGCCGTCGTCCTTGGCCTTGTAGAGAGCGATGTCCGCCCGCTTCATCGTGTTCTCGATCGACAGTTCATCGCTTCGTAGCATGGCGACGCCGATGCTGATCGTGAACGGCACCGGATCGTGCCCCGCCCAGTCGAATGCGAATGCCCCATCGGCGATGGTCTGCCGCAGTCGCTCGGCCAGCACTTCCGCCTCGTCGACATCGGTCATCGGCAGCAGGACGGCGAACTCCTCGCCGCCGTGACGCGCGAAGAAGTCCGCTTTGCGCAGCGTCGCCGTGCCACCAGCGGCCATCGCCTTGAGCACCACATCGCCGATCGCGTGGCCGTGGGTGTCGTTCACCGACTTGAAGCAGTCGATGTCGATCATCAGCAGCGATAGCGGATTGCCGTGGCGGTGTGCCAGCTCGACGTGCTCGGTGGCCCGTTCGTGAAACGCGCGGCGGTTGATGAGGCCGGTCAGGTCGTCGGCGGTCGCCTGCTGCTGGAGCTGGTCGATCAGGCGGGCGCGTTCGGAAATATCGCGCACCACCGCGGTGTATTCGGTGGCGCCGTCCACCTCGATCTTCGAGATCGAGATCTCGACCGGAAACTCGACGCCGTCCCGCGTGACGCCGGTGATCCTGCCGCCGCGCTCGAACATCTGGCGCGAACGGATGGGAGAGGCGTGGAACCTGCCGAAGTGGGTTTCGTGGTTCTGGTGATGCCGCCGAGGGATCAAGAGCGACAGCGGCTTGCCGATGATTTCGTCCGCGTCATATCCGAACATGTCCTCGGCGGCGGAGTTGAAGATGGTGATGATCTGTTCGCCGTCGACGCCGATGATGCCGTCGTAGGCCGACTGGATGACCGAACCCAGCCGCGAGTTGGCGACGACGAGGCTGTTTTCCAGCTCGATCTTGTCGCTCACGTCGATGCAAGTCAGCAGCACCGAGAGCGGACGCTTGGCATCGCCCATGATGGGGCAGGCCGTCACCCGCCACCAGCGCGTGGTTTCGTAAAGGTCGAACGGCTGGATGAATTCCAACGGGCTCGACGAATCGACGCATTTCCTCAGGTGCAGCTCGAATTCCTTGCGCGCGTAGCGCGGGATATATTCGCGCAGGGGACGATTGACGATGTCCTCCTTGCGCGCGCCCAGCATGTCGCAGAACTGATGGTTGCAGCTTACCACGGACACGATCCGGCCGTCGTCGATGCTGACCATGGCCACGCTCGTGGCGATGGCCTCGATGAAATCGGAAAAGGCGCTGGGGGGCAGTTGCTTCATGGCGTTGTCAATCCTGGTCTGATGTCGAAGCCGTTGAATGTATTGAGGTTAATTTGGAGTGATGGCTGCACTGGTGATTGCCGCAGGCAGCGCCGCCCGCCTGTCGGGAAGCCGGAGGGGAAATCGTCCCCTTTCGTGCCCCTTTCATGATCGCGGATTCCCAACCGTGCCTGCCCGCGATAAGGCTGGGGCGAGAAGGAGATTCATCACATGGCGCGTTCGATCATCGTAACCGGGGGATTCGGGGTTCTGGGGCGCGCGGTCGCCGAGGCGTTCGCGCGGGCGGGCGACAAGGTGGCGCGGATAGACTTCGCCGCCGGCCCGGCGGTGCCTCTCGACGGCGCGCTCGACATCGGCGGGATCGACCTGACCGACGCTCCGAAGGTCGCCGCCGCGCTCGACCATATCAGCCAGGCCCACGGCGGCATCGACGTGCTGGTCAACGTCGCCGGCGGCTTCATCTGGGAAACGCTGGAGGACGGCAGCCTCGATAGCTGGGCGAAGATGCAGGCGATGAACCTGATGACCAACGCCACCATCACCAAGCTGGCGCTGCCCGCGCTCAAGGCCGCGTCCGAGGGGCGCGTCGTCAACATCGGCGCCGGCGCGGCGATCAAGGCCGGCATGGGCATGGGCGCCTACACCGCTTCCAAGGCGGGCGTGCACCGGCTGACCGAGGCGCTGGCCGAGGAGCTTGCCGGCACCGGCGTCACCGTCAACGCCGTGTTGCCGAGCATCATCGACACCCCGACGAACCGCAAGGACATGCCCGACGCCGACATCTCGCAATGGGTGCAGCCCCAGGCGATCGCCGACGTCATCCTGTTCCTCGCCTCGTCCGCCGCGCGCGGCGTGACCGGCGCGCTGATCCCCGTGACGCGCGGCGGCTGAGGACAAACGCATGAGTGGCGTACACTACGACAGTCTGCTGTCGGTTGCCGGCCGTATCCGTCGCGGCGAGTTGACCTCGGCCGCGGTGACCGCCGAACTGCTCGATCGCATCGCCCGCCATGACGGGCGGCTAAACAGCGCGTTGCTGGTGCTGACCGGGGACGCGATGGCGCAGGCGCGGCAGGCCGATGCGGAGATCGCCGCCGGCAACTGGCGCGGGCCGCTGCACGGTGTGCCGCTTGGCATCAAGGACCTGCTCTGGACCAAGGGGCTGCCGACCACGGCCGGGATGGACGTGTTGCGCGATTTCCGCCCCGAGGAGGACGCCACCGTCGTCGCCCGCCTCAAGCAGGCGGGGGCGGTGATCATCGCCAAGCTGCATATGACCGAAGGCGCGACCTTCAACCACCACCCGGTCTTCCCGCAGCCGGTCAATCCCTGGAGCGCGGCGCATTGGACCGGCGTGTCCTCCAGCGGATCGGGCATCGCGCCGGCGGCGGGATTCTGCTTCGGTGCGATCGGGTCGGACACCGGCGGCTCGATCCGCATGCCTTCGGCGGCGAACAACCTGACCGGCATCAAGCCGACCTGGGGGCGGGTGAGCCGGCACGGGGTGATCCACCTGGCCGAGAGTCTCGACCACCTGGGGCCGATGGCGCGTTCCGCGGCGGATGCCGCGGCGATCCTCCAGGCCATCGCCGGCTGGGACCCGAAGGATACGACCACTCTCACCGATCCGGTTCCCGATTACCTTGCGCAGATCGACGGCGGCGTCTCGGGCCTGACGCTCGGCATCGACTGGACTTTCGCCGCCGGCGGCATGGCCGACGAGATCGTCGCCTCGCTGGAAAATACCCGCGCGGTGCTGGAACGCCTTGGCGTGACGGTGCGCGAGGTGGCGTTTCCCTGGGACGAGCAGGAGATGGCCGACAGCCGCACGCTGTTCGGCGCCGAGATCGCGCTGGCGCACGAGGCCTGGTTTCCGGCGCAGGCCGAACGCTACGGCGCCTGGCTGCGCGGCACGCTGCAGGATGTCGGCCAGATCCGGGGCGTCGACGTGGCACGCGGCCATATGCTGCGCGAACGTTTCCGCGGTCGGTTGCGCGCGATGTTCGCCGAGGTCGACCTGGTGCTCGTTCCGGCCCTCGGCAGACCGTTGCCGACCTGGGCGGAAATCGAGCCGATGGCGCAGGGCGAAGTGCCGATGGATGCGGACCTGATGCGCTTCACCTCTCCGTTCAATCTCGCCGGGTCGCCGACGATCACGCTGCCGGCGGGCTTCGGGGCCGATGGCCTGCCGATGGGCGTCCAGCTCGCCGGTGCATGGCTTGCCGAGCCGACGCTGATCCGCGCGGGCGCCGCCTTCCAGCGCGAAACCGACTTCCACGCGCGGCACCCGGAGCTGGAGACGGAGAAGTCGGCGTGAAAGACGGAGCGGTATTCACTGGTCCTTAATTCCAGCCGCCTCTATATCCCGCCGCGATGACCCTGCTCCAGCGCTTCTCCCGTTCGCTCGCCTGCCTGCTTCCGCTGCTGTTGCTCCCGGCCGCCGGACCCGCGCCCGCGAAGGAGCCGGTGCCCTGGCTCTACAAGAACAGCGACGTTCCGCCGGACCATGAATGGACCTTCGGCGAACTGCGCAACGGGCTGCGCTATGCGGTGCGCCAGAATGGTGTGCCGCCGGGGCAGGTTTCGATCCGCATCCGCGTCGATGCCGGCTCGCTCAACGAGCGCGACGACGAGCAGGGTTTCGCCCACCTCATCGAACACCTGCTGTTCCGCCAGTCGAAGTACCTCGGCGAAGCGCAGGCGATCCCTACCTGGCAGCGGCTCGGCGCCTCGTTCGGCAACGACACCAACGCCGAGACTTCGCCGACGCATACGGTCTATAAGCTCGACCTGCCCAACGCGACGCCGGCCTCGCTCGATGAGAGCTTCAGGCTGCTCTCGGGCATGGTTACGGCGCCGACGCTGAGCGAGGCCAACATCCGCGCCGAAGTGCCGATCGTGCTGGCCGAGCGGCGCGAACGGGGCGGTGCCGCCCAGCGCGTGCAGGAGGCGACGCGCCAGGTCTTTTACGCCGGCCAGCCGCTCGCCAACCGGCCGCCGATCGGCACCGTGGCGACGCTGGAGAACGCGCATCAGGACGCGGTGCGCGCGTTCCACGCGCGCTGGTACCGGCCGGCGAACACCGTGATCATCGTTTCGGGCGATTTCGATCCCAAGGCGAGCGCGGAACTGGTGAAGAAGTGGTTCGGCGGCTGGAAGGTTCGCGGCAAGCCGACGCCCGCGCCGAGTTTCGGCGCGCCCGCCGCGCCCGAAGGCGCCGATCCGGCCCACCCCGTCGGCGAGACCCAGGTTCTTGTCGAGCCCGATCTGCCGCGCGGCATTTCCTACGCGATCCTGCGGCCCTGGCATCAGGTGGACGATACCATCGTCTACAATCAGGGCCTGATGATCGACAGTCTGGCGCAGGCGATCATCAATCGCCGGCTGGAGGCCAAGGCGCGGGCGGGCGGCAGTTTCCTTGCCGCCCAGGTGAGCCAGGACGACGTCAGCCGCTCGGTCGACGGTACGTTCGTGGCGGTGACGCCGCTGACCGAGGACTGGCGCTCGGCGCTGCGGGACGTGCGCGCGGTGATCGCCGATGCGCTCGCCACGCCGCCCTCCCAGGACGAGATCGACCGCGAGGTTGCGGAGATGGAAGTCGCCTTCCAGTCGCCGGTCGAGCAGCGACGGCTGTTGCCGGGCTCGAAAGTGGCGGACGATCTGGTCACCGCGCTCGACATCCGCGAGACCGTCGCCGCGCCCGAGGTGGTGCTCGACATCTTCCAGAAGTCCACACCGCTGTTCACGCCCGAGGCGGTGCTCAAGCACACGCGCGCGCTGTTCACCGGCACGGTCGAGCGCGCGGTGCTGGTGACGCCGAATGCAGGGGAGGCCGACAGCGCGGCCCTGCGTCAGGCGCTGCTGGCGCCGGTCACGGCCGATTCCAGCGCGCGCCTCACCAGCAAGCCGATCCGTTTCGACGAGATGCCGCCGATCGGCCAGCCCGGGCGCATCACCGGGCTTTCGCCGACCGGCCTGCTCGGCATCGAGCAGGTCGAGTTCGCCAACGGCGTCAAGGTGCTGATCTGGCCGACGCAGGACGAGCCGGGCCGGGTCGCGGTCAAGGTCCGTTTCGGCGGCGGCTATCGCAGCTTCACCGAGGCTGACGCGCCCTATATCGCGCTGGGCCAGATGGCCCTCGTCGGTTCGGGCGAGGGTACGCTCGGCCAGGAGGAACTGGACCGTATCTCGACCGGCCGCAAGATGGGCTTCGACTTCACGATCGAGGACGGGGCCTTCGAATTCTCGGCCGACACGCGGCCCGCCGATCTCGACGACCAGCTCTATCTCTTCGCCGCCAAGTTCGCGATGCCGCGCTGGGATGCCAATCCCGTGCTGCGGGCCAAGGCGGCGGCGCGGCTGCAGTATGAGACTTATGCCACCTCGCCGCAGGGCGTGCTCGAGCGCGATCTCAAGTATCTCCAGCGCGACCGCGATCCGCGTTTCCGCACGCCCTCGCCGGCGGAGCTGGAGCGGACCACGCCCGAAGGGTTCCGCAAGGTCTGGGCGCGCGCGCTCGCCAACGGGCCGATCGAGGTCCAGGTCTATGGCGACTTCGAACGCATCGCCACGCTGGCGGCGCTGCAGCGCACTTTCGGCGCGCTGCCGCCGCGTCCGCCGCTGCCGAAAACCATCGCGCCCGCCACGGCGCGTTTCCCGGCGGCCAGCGTTGATCCTGTCGTCCTGACCCATCGCGGCGATGCCAACCAGGCGGCGGCGGTGATTTCCTGGCCGACCGGCGGCGGTTCGATCGGTATCGCCGAATCGCGCCAGCTCGAGCTGCTGACGCAGTTATTCACCAACCGGCTGATGGATGCGATGCGCGAGAAGCTGGGCGCGAGCTATGCGCCCTATGTCTATTCCACCTGGCCGCTGGATCTCGACAGCGGCGGTTCGATCACCGCCATGGCGCAGCTGCAGCCCGATGCGGTGCCGAGCTTCTTCACCACGGCCCAGGAAATCGCCGCGGACCTGATCGCCCGGCCGGTCACCGCCGACGAGCTTGAGCGCGTGGTCGAGCCGATGCGGCAGCGCGTGACCCGTGCGTCGACCAGCGCGGCCTTCTTCATGTACCAGCTCGAAGGGGCGACGGCCGATCCCGCGCGCATCGGGTCCATCCGCACGATCCTGAGAGATTACACGGTGACCACGCCCCAGCAGATGCAGGCGCTTGCCACGCGTTATCTGGCTCCCGGCAAGAGTTGGCGGCTGGCGGTGCTTCCGCAGGAAGTCACCGGCGCGCAGCCGACGCCGGCGGTACGCTGACGAACCGGCCGATTACAGTAGTCGGAAATCCAGCTTTTGCAATTGGCGGGTGGCGGGAGTATTGCCCGCTCCTTGCATCTGGAATTTGCATTTAGGAGTTGATCGACGTGGCGAGTAATTGGACCCCTGACGGCTGGAAGGCGTTCGAGGCGCGGCATCTGCCGGCCTACGGCGATTCCCCGAAACTGAGCGAGGTCGAGGCGACCCTCGCGAAGTTTCCGCCGCTGGTCTTCGCCGGCGAGGCGCGCGCGCTGAAGGACGACTTGGCCGAAGTCGCCGCCGGACGGGGTTTCCTGCTCCAGGGCGGCGACTGCGCCGAAAGCTTCGCCGAGTTCCATCCGGACAACATCCGCGACACCTTCCGCGTGCTGCTGCAGATGGCGGTGGTGCTGACCTTCGCCAGCAAGCAGCCGGTGGTGAAGGTCGGCCGCATGGCCGGCCAGTTCGCCAAGCCGCGTTCCGCGCCGGTGGAGACGGTGGGCGATCAGGAACTGCCCAGCTACCTGGGCGACATCATCAACGGCATCGAGTTCGACGAGGCAACGCGTCGGAACGATCCCGAGCGGATGCTGCGCGCCTACAGCCAGTCGGCGGCGACGCTGAACCTGATCCGCGCCTTCGCGCATGGCGGCTACGCCAATCTGCGCCAGGTCCACAAATGGACGCTGGACCATATCGGCCGCAGTCCCTGGGCCAAGAAGTTCTCCGACACCGCCGACCGCATCAGCGAGGCGCTGGACTTCATGGCCGCCTGTGGGATCAATCCCGAGACGGTGCCGCAGCTCCAGGGCACGAACTTCTACACCAGCCACGAGGCGCTGCTGCTGCCCTACGAGCAGGCGCTGACCCGCCGCGATTCGCTGACGGGCGACTGGTACGACTGTTCCGGCCACATGCTGTGGATCGGCGACCGCACGCGCTTCGAGGGTTCGGCGCACGTCGAGTTCCTGCGCGGCGTCGGCAATCCGATCGGCATGAAGTGCGGGCCGAGCCTTGAGCCCGACACCCTGCTGCGCATGCTCGATGTGCTCAACCCCGCGCGCGAGCCGGGACGGATGACGCTGATCAGCCGCTTCGGCCACGAAAAGGTCGAGGAAGGTCTGCCCAGGCTGGTCCGCGCGGTGAAGCGGGAAGGGCATCCGGTGGTCTGGTCCTGCGATCCGATGCACGGCAACGTGATCAAGTCGGAGAGCGGTTTCAAGACGCGACCGTTCGAGCGGATCCTTGCGGAAGTGCGCGGGTTCTTCGCGGTCCACCGGGCCGAGGGTACCCATGCGGGCGGCATCCATATCGAGATGACCGGGCAAGACGTGACCGAGTGCACGGGCGGCGCCGTCGCCATCACCGACGAGGCGCTGGCCGACCGTTACCACACGCATTGCGACCCGCGGCTCAATGCGGCGCAGTCGATCGAGCTGGCGTTCCTGCTCGCCGACATGCTGAACCTCGAAGCGACCGACGGCACCAGGCAGGCCGCCTAGCCCTCGTTCGGCTCGGCCGAACCGGACGAAGGCCCGCTCCGGCACATTTTCGGGAGCCTGACGCGCGCCTGCGTGTTAGGCTCCCATGGTCGGAGTTGCGATCCGGGAGGAGACGCAGGCGAGGGCTCGGCTCTCGGCCCGCTATCGTGCGGTGCGCGCGTTGAGCGAGAGGCTGGTCGCGCCGTTGTCCGATGCCGACGCCACGCTGCAGTCGATGCCCGACGCTTCCCCGGCGAAATGGCACCTGGCGCATACGACCTGGTTCTTCGAAACGTTCCTGCTGCGCGATCACCTGCCGGGCTATCGGCTGTTCGACGCGCGCTGGCCCTATCTGTTCAACTCCTATTACGAGGCGGAAGGCCCCCGGCATCCGCGCGCCGCGCGTGGCCTGCTGGCGCGGCCGGCGCTGGCAGAGGTGCTGGCCTGGCGCGCCTACGTCGACGATGCCATGGAAACCCTGCTGGCGCGCGCGGAGCTTGCCGGGCTGGTGGCGCTGGGGCTCGCGCACGAGCAGCAGCACCAGGAACTGCTGCTGACCGACATCAAGCATGCGCTGTGGAGCAACCCGCTGGGGCCGGCCTATGCCGAACCGCACGCCCGCGCGGACAGGCGCGCTTTCGGCGGTCGCGGCTGGCGCGACTATCCCGGCGGCATTGCCCGCATCGGCCATGCCGGCACGGAATTCGCCTTCGACAACGAGGGACCAGCCCATCGCGTGCTGCTGGAACCGTTCGCGCTGGCGACGCGTCTGGTGGCCAACGCCGAATGGGATGCCTTCATTGCCGACGGCGGCTATCGCATGCCGGCGCTCTGGCTGTCCGACGGCTGGGCCTGGGTGCAGCAAGAAGGGATCGCGGCCCCGCTCTACTGGCGCGAGGGCGAGGCGTTCACCCATGCCGGCTGGCAGGCACGCGATCCCGATGCGCCGGTGACGCACATCTCCTATTTCGAAGCCGACGCCTTCGCCACCTGGGCCGGCTGCCGGTTGCCGACCGAGTTCGAATGGGAAGCCGCCGCGCGGGACGAGGACGCCGGCGGTGGCAACCAGCTTGACGGGCCGGCCGCGATCGCCCCCGCCGGTCGCGCGGGACTGTTCGGCGACTGCTGGCAATGGACCCGCTCGGCATACCTGCCGTTCCCCCGATTCCGCCCGGCTCAAGGCGCGGTGAGCGAATACAACGGCAAGTTCATGAACGGCCAGTTCGTGCTCAAGGGCGCGAGCTGCGCGACGCCGCGCGGCCATTCGCGGGCGAGCTACCGCAACTTCTTCTACCCCCATCAGCGCTGGCAGTTCACCGGCCTGCGCCTGGCCAGGGACGTCTAGCCATGGCGACGCAGCTTGAAGGCACCCTCGTCGAACTTGCCGCCGACCGCCTGCAAGACCAGTTCCGCGTCGATGTGCTGACCGGCCTCGCCCAGCCGCAGAAGACCGTGCCGGCGCGCTGGTTCTACGATCGTCGCGGCAGCGAGCTGTTCGACGAGATCACCCGCCTGCCCGAATACTACCCGACCCGGGCCGAGATCGCGATCCTGGCCGAGCGCTGCGGTCAGATCGCGGCGGCCGTGGGCAAGGGGCGGGTTGTCGTCGAGTTCGGGGCGGGCAGCGCCGCCAAGACGCCGCTGCTGCTCGATTGCATCGCGCCCGCCGGCTATCTGCCTGTCGACATCTCGGGCGCATATCTGCGCGATTCCTGCGCGGCGCTGGCCAGCCGCTATCCGGGTCTGCCGATCGCTCCCGTCGAAGGCGATTTCACCCATGCCATGACCCTGCCCGACGCGGTGCGCAAAAGGCCGGTGCTGGGCTTTTTCCCGGGCTCGACGATCGGCAACTTCGCGGCCGCCGCGGCGGTCGACCTGCTGCGGGCGATGCGCGCCACGCTGGGCGAGGGGAGCATGCTGCTGATCGGCATGGACCTGATCAAGCAGCCTTCCGTCCTGACTGCGGCCTACGACGATACGGCCGGCGTGACCGCCGCGTTCAACCGCAACCTCGCCGAGCGGATCAACCGCGAACTGGACGGCACGATCCCGCTGGAGGCGTTGGATCACAAGGCGGTGTGGAACGCTGGCCGGGCCCGCATCGAGATGCACCTCGAAGCGCGGCGCGACATCGCCTTTCGCGTCGCGGGCCGGGACTTCGCCATGCGCGCGGGCGAGACGATTCACACCGAGAACAGCCACAAGTACGACCTGCGCAGCGCGACGCAGTTGCTGCTTGCCGGGCATTGGCAGCCGTTCGCGCACTACACCGACAGCGAGCAGCGCTTCATGGTGATGCTGTGCCGGGCCAGCGCCGATGCCGTCACCGCCTGACTGCGGGTCCCGGTTGTCTTCGCGGCGAAGCCCGGCGACTATGCGAGGGCGACTCAGCCGATCGATTGCGGCGGCGATGGATCGGGCCCGCCAGCGCGGAGAAGGAAGGCGGCGATGGATTTGGCGAAATACGGTCCCTGGGCCCTGATCGTCGGAGGCTCGGAAGGCGTGGGCGCGGCGTTTGCGCGGATGCTGGCGGCGGACGGTTTCAAGCTTGTGCTGGTGGCGCGCAAGCCCGCGCCGCTCGCAGCGCTTGCCGCCGAACTGCGCGGCGGCGGCGTGGAGGTGCGCACGCTTTCGGCCGACCTCGGCAGGCCGGACGCGCTCGACAGGGTGCGCACCGTCACCGACGATATCGAGGTCGGCCTGCTGATCTACAACGCCGGCGCGAACGACACGCGTGGCAACTTCCTGGAATTGCCGCGCGAGGTGCCGGATGCGGTTATCGCCGTCAACGTGCTGGGCCAGACCAACTTCGCGCGGCACTACGGCGTGCCGATGTGCCGGCGCGGGCGCGGCGGGATCATCCTGACGGGTTCGCTCGGCGGCTACATGGGTTCGCCGACGCTGGCGGCCTACACCGCGTCCAAGGCCTTCAGCCGCATCTTCACCGAGGCGCTCTGGGCGGAATGCCAGCCGTTCGGGGTCGACGTGCTCCACCTCAACATCGGCTTCACGGCGACGCCGGCCATGGCGCGGCTGGGGATGCCGGTCGATCTGGCGGAGCTGCCCGAGACGGTCGCCCGCGAGGGGTTGGAGAACATCGCCAACGGCCCGGTCTGGATCGTCAGCACCCCCGGCAATGTCGAGCGGGTGCGGCTGATCTCGGCCATCGAGAATCGCGCGGACCTGGTGCGCGCCCACGCGATCCGGCCGCGCGAGGAGACCGCCGCGGCCGCCGCCGAGCAGAAGGCGCTTGCCGGCGATGGTTGAGGGGTTCGGTCTTTCCGGCAGGCTGGCCGTCGTCACCGGCGGCGCGAGTGGGATCGGTGCGGGCATCGCCGATCTGCTGGCCGAAGCCGGCGCCAAGGTGGTGATCGCCGATATCGACGCCGCGCGGGCGGGCGCGCAGGCGGCGGCGCTGATGGCATCGGGCCACCGGGCGGCGGCGGTGAAGCTCGATCTTGCCGACGAGGCGTCCGTCCTGGCCGCCTGCGCGGACATCGTGGCGAATCACGGCACCCCCTGGGTGCTGGTCAACAACGCGGGGCTGCAGCACCGGGAGCTGCTGCTGGAAGGCAGCCTTGCGCACTGGGAGCGGAACAACGCGGTCAACGCACGCGGGCCCTTCCTGATGACGCGCGAGATCGGCCGGGCAATGGTGGCGCAAGGGGAGGGCGGGCGCATCGTCAACGTCGCCAGTTCGGGGCTGATCGGCCAGATGGTCCACGGGCTGGCCGCCTATCTTGCGTCAAAGGGCGCGCTGGCGGCCTTGACCCAGGCCAGCGCGATGGAACTGGCCGAACACGGCATCACGGTGAACACCGTCCTGCCCGGCGGCGTCGGCACGCCGGGGGCGATCGGGGCCGAAGGCCCGCCGCCGGTCGGGCCGGGCAACCGCCGCCCGCCGCTGGGCATGTGCGAGCCGCGCGACATCGCCACGGCCGTGCTCTATTTCGCGGCGCCTGCGGCGCGCTACGTCACCAACCAGACGCTGTGCGTCGACGCCGGCTTCTCGATCACCTGAACGCAAGGGGTTTGCAAAGGATATAACCGCCCAAAAAAGGGCCGCGATGGCGCGGCCCCTTTCGGTATCGGCTTACTTCGGCGGCATCCGGATCGCGCCGTCGAGGCGGATAAGCTGGCCGTTGAAATAGGTATTGCGCACCAGCTCCATGACGAGGCTGGCGAATTCCTCGGGCTTGCCGAGGCGCTTGGGGAAGGGCACCGCCTTGCCCAGACCCTCGAACACCGCCTCGTTCATTTCCTTGACCTTGAGCATCGGCGGGGTGGCGAACGTGCCCGGCAGAATGGCGTTGACGCGGATGCCGAGGTCCATGAGGTCGCGCGCCATCGGCAGCACCATGGCGTTCACCGCGCCCTTGCCCCCGCCGTAGGCGACCTGGCCGACCTGGCCGTCCTGCGAGGCGGCCGAGGAGGTGAAGACGATCAGGCCGCGCTCGCCGTCGTCGTTGAGCGGCTCGGAATTGGCCATGCCCAGCGCCGCGATCGAGGCGACGCGATAGCTGGCGGTGAAGATGCCTTCGGCCGACCTGGCGATCTGCTCGGTCGCGGTGCGCTTGTAGCCGCCGGTCTTCTTGTCGAACGAGATCGTCTTGCCGCCACCGGCGACGACCGCGCAGTGCACCACCACGCGCTCCTGCCCGTTGGCCGCGCGCGCCTTGGCGAAGCCGGCTTCGACGCTGGCTTCGTCCATGATGTTGACGTTGCAGAAGACGCCGCCGATTTCCTTGGCGAAGGCTTCGCCGGCTTCCTCGTTGATGTCGAAGATGGCGACCTTGACGCCCGCGGCGGCAAGCGCCTCCGCGCTGGCGCGGCCGAGGCCCGAGGCGCCGCCGGTGACGACGGCGGCGATGGAATTGTCGATCTTCATGGGCAAACCTCCCGGTTTCTAGGCGAATCAAAGCTGCCGACGCGACTAGCTCATGGTGCGGGCCCTGTCGAAGATTTCGGGACTTTCATCGCCGGGGCGGGGGCTGACAGTGCCGCGGCATGCCGCTAAGGGCGCGGCATGACTGACCGCGCCAAGATCCGCAATTTCTCGATCATCGCCCACATCGACCACGGCAAGTCGACGCTGGCCGATCGGCTGATCCAATTCACCGGCGGCCTGAGCGAGCGCGAGATGAGCGCGCAGGTGCTCGACAACATGGACATCGAGCGCGAGCGCGGGATCACGATCAAGGCGCAGACGGTGCGCCTGAAATACCAGGCGCGCGACGGCGGGACCTATGAGCTGAACCTCATGGACACGCCCGGCCACGTCGATTTCGCCTACGAAGTGAGCCGCAGCCTCGCCGCCTGCGAGGGCGCGCTGCTCGTCGTCGACGCGGCGCAGGGGGTGGAGGCGCAGACGCTCGCCAACGTCTACCAGTCGATCGAGCACGACCACGAGATCGTCCCCGTCATCAACAAGATCGACCTGCCCGCCGCCGAGCCCGAGAAGGTCCGTGCCGAGATCGAGGAGATCATCGGCATCGACGCCAGCGACGCCGTGCTCACCAGTGCCAAGTCGGGCATCGGCATCGAGGACGTGCTCGAGGCGGTCGTCACCAGGATTCCGCCGCCGCAGGGGGAAGAGGCCGCGCCGCTCAAGGCCATGCTCGTCGATTCCTGGTATGACCCCTACCTCGGCGTCGTCATTCTCGTGCGCGTGATCGACGGCACGATCAGGAAGGGCCTCCAGGTCAGGTTCATGGCCGGCGGCACCGAGCACCTGATCGACCGCGTCGGCTGCTTCACCCCCAAGATCGAGCAGCTCCCCGCGCTGGGTCCCGGCGAGATCGGCTTCATCACCGCGCAGATCAAGGACGTGGCGCAGGCGCGCGTCGGCGACACGATCACCACGGTCAAGGGCGGGGCCTCCGAGCCGCTGCCGGGCTTCAAGGAAGTCCAGCCGGTGGTGTTCTGCGGGCTGTTCCCGACCGACGCCGCCGATTTCGAGAAGCTGCGCGAATCCATCGCCAAGCTGCGGCTCAACGACGCCAGCTTCAGCTTCGAGATGGAGACGAGCGCGGCGCTGGGCTTCGGTTTCCGTTGCGGTTTCCTCGGCCTGCTCCACCTCGAGATCATCCAGGAGCGCCTCAGCCGCGAATACGACCTCGACCTCATCACCACCGCCCCGTCGGTGGTCTATCGCCTGACGATGACCGACGGCACCACGCGCGAGCTGCACAATCCGGCCGACATGCCCGACCCGGTGAAGATCGCCGAGATGGAGGAGCCCTGGATCAAGGCGACGATCTACACGCCCGACGAATATCTGGGCGCCATCCTCAAGCTCTGCCAGGACCGGCGCGGCATCCAGATCGGCCTCACCTATGTCGGCGGCCGCGCGCAGGTGACATACGAGCTGCCGCTGAACGAGGTGGTGTTCGATTTCTACGACCGCCTGAAATCGATCAGCCGCGGCTACGCCAGCTTCGACTACGAGCAGATCGGTCTGCGCCAGGGCGACCTCGTCAAGATGAACATCCTGGTCAACAACGAGCCGGTCGACGCGCTTTCGATGATCGTCCACCGCAGCCAGGCCGAAGGCCGCGGCCGCCATCTCGTCGAGCGGCTCAAGGACCTGATCCCGCGCCACATGTTCAAGATCCCCATCCAGGCGGCGATCGGCGCCAAGGTGATCGCGCGCGAGACGATTAGCGCCCTGCGCAAGGACGTGACCGCCAAGTGCTATGGCGGCGACATCACGCGCAAGAAGAAGCTGCTGGAGAAGCAGAAGGAAGGCAAGAAGCGGATGCGCGAGTACGGCAACGTGCAGATCCCGCAGGAAGCGTTCATCGCGGCTCTCAAGATGGGCGAGGAGTGAACGAACTCTGCCGTTCCGCCGCGCCCCTGTTGCCCGTCAGACGAAACTGTAAGGATCGATGTCCACGCTCACCCGCACGCCTTGCGGGAAGTCGAACCGGCCCAGCCATTCGCCGATGATCTTCTGCACTTCGGCCGAGCGCCGGGCGTTCACCAGCAGGCGGTAGCGGTAGCGTCCGCGCAGCAGCGCCATCGGCGCCGGGGCGGGGCCGAGGATCGCCACGTCGGGATGGTCCGGCCGCGCGCCGCCGATGGCGCGGGCGGCGTCGCGGGCCTCGGCTTCGTTTTCGGACGAGACGATGATCGCGGCCCAGCGGCCGAAGGGCGGGGCGCCGGCCTCGCGGCGGGCCTCGGTCTCGGCGGCGTAGAAGGCATCGCGGTCGCCGGCCGCCAGCGCGGCGATGACGACGGCTTCGGGATGGCGCGTCTGGATCAGCACTTCGCCCGGCTTCTCGCCGCGCCCCGCGCGCCCCGCCACTTGCGCGACCTGCTGGTAGGTGCGCTCTGCCGCGCGCAGGTCACCGCCTTCGAGGCCGAGGTCGGCGTCGACCACGCCCACCAGCGTCAGTTCGGGGAAGTGGTAGCCCTTGGTGACGAGCTGGGTGCCGACGATGACGTCGACCAGCTTGCCCTCGGCCGCGGCGACGAATTCGGCGACCTTGTCGGGGGTGTTGAGCGTGTCCGAAGTGACGACGGCGACGCGCGCCTCGGGCATCAGCTCGGCCACCTCGTCGGCGATGCGCTCGACGCCGGGGCCGCAGGCGACGAGGCAGTCGGGCGTGCCGCATTCGGGGCAGGCTTCGGGCACCGGCACCTCATGCCCGCAATGGTGGCAGGCGAGCCGGCGCGACAGGCGGTGCTCGACCAGCCAGGCGGTGCAGTTGGGGCACTGGAAGCGATAGCCGCAATGGCGGCACAGCGTCAGCGGCGCATAGCCGCGGCGGTTGAGGAACAGCAGCGACTGTTCGCCCCGGCTCAGCCGTTCGCGCATCTCGGCGACGAGCCGCGGGGCGAGCCAGCGGCCGCGCTCGGGCTGTTCGCCGCGCAGGTCGACCAGCGAGATTTCGGGCAGCCTGGCTCCGCCGAAGCGATCCGGCAGGGCGATGCGCCGGTACACCCCGATCTCGGCCAGGTGCATCGATTCGAGCGTCGGCGTGGCGCTGGCGAGGATCACCGGAACGCCCTCGAATCGGGCGCGGATCACGGCCACGTCGCGGGCGTTGTAGCGCACGCCGTCGTCCTGCTTGAACGAAGTTTCGTGCGCTTCGTCCACCACGATGAGGCCCAGGTCGCGGTAGGGCAGGAACAGCGCCGAGCGGGCGCCGACCACCACTTGCGCCTCTCCCGAGACGATCGCCCGCCAGGCCCGCCGCCGCTCGCTGGCCTTGAGCGACGAGTGCCAGAGCACCGGCGACACGCCGAAACGCGCCTCGAAACGGCGCAGGAAATTCTCGGTAAGCGCGATTTCGGGCAGCAATGTTAACACCTGCCGCTGCTGCCGCAATGCTGCCGCGATCGCCTCGAAATAAACTTCGGTCTTGCCCGAGCCGGTCACGCCGTCGAGCAGGAACGGGGCGAAGCCGCCGGCCTCCACCGCGGCGACGAAAGTGTCGGCCGCAGCCTGCTGGTCGCCGGCGAGAACGGGCACCGCGAAGTCCGCGCGGGCGCGGGGGTAGGGGCGGTCGATATCCACCGTCACCGGCTCGAGCAGCCCCGCGCCGACCATGCCGCGCAGCACGCCTTCGGAGACCCCGGCGATCCCGGCCAGTTCGCGGATGGTCGCCTGCTCGCCCTGCAGCGCATCGAGCGCGGCGGCGCGCTGGGGCGTGAGGCGGCCGGGTTCGGCGCCGGTCAGCCGGTATTCGGTCGTCGTGCCGCCGCCGCGCAGCGCCGCGCTGCTGCCCAGCGCCATGCGCGCCACGGCCGCGACGGGGGCGACGTAATAGTCCGCCGCCCATTCGATCAGCCGCCGCAGCGGCGCGGGCAGCGGCGGCACGGGCAGCGCGGCGATCAGCGGCCTGAGCTTGCTGTCGGGCACGTCGCGCGCGGGCAGGCGTTCCGCTTCCCAGACCACCCCGACGATCTGGCGCGGGCCGAGCGGCGCGACCACGACCGAGCCCGGCTCTATCGCCATGCCTTCGGGAACGCGGTAATCCAGCGCGCCGAGCGCGGCATTGAATACGAGGAGTCGGGCGCGATTCATGGCGGGGGTATAGCCATTCATCCCGGATATAGGGACCCGCTCGAAGAATGCCGGCCGGAGAATCGACCGTCGGAAAACCAAGGGGAAAGTCCAATGACGCAAATCCGAAACGATATGCCGGCTGGATGCGATACCGTTGACCGCCGCCGGCTGCTGGCCGGGGCGCTGGCCGCCGCGGCGCTGCCGCTCATGCCGCGGGCGGCTCTGGCGGAAAGCCCCGCGGCCGACCCGGCGCGCGAAGCGGTGCGCCACCTGATGGTGCTGGCGACCAAGGCCGCGCTGATCCGGCTCGGCCAGCCCAACGGTTTCCTTACCAGCACGGTCGCGCGCTTCGGCCTGCCGGTGCTGTTCACCAAGGGCGGGGCCGCCGCCGTCGCGCCGCTGTCCGACCGCGCTTTTCGCGAACTGCTGATCCAGCGGTTGAACCTGATTGCGGAAGCGGGCGCGCGCGGCGCCGTGCCGGCGATGGCCGAAGCCTCGCGCAAGCTGCCGATCGTCGATGCCGCCGCCATCCTGCACGGCCGTCCCACCGCGGCAACCAGCGCGCTGCGGCTCGAGATGGGCTCGGGCCTCGTCAACGCGCTGCGCGTGCCGCTGGAGCAGGCGCTGGTCGCGGCGCAGGACCCGACGATCGTGCAGGCGGTCGCGGCGCTGCCCGGGGTGACGCTGGGCGACGTCGCGCACGCCATCGCGCTCTCCGCCGACAACGGCATCTGGTACGAGATCGGCGCGGCCGAGGCGAGCATCCGCGCTGATCCGGCGGCGACCGGGGATGGGGTGCTGATCGCGGCGCTGTCATCGCGCGCGAACGCTGGTCCTGCGGCGCAGCCCAGCCTATAGCAGCGCGGAATCGCCCGCAGGAGCCGCCATGAAGTTCTTCGTCGACACAGCCGACACCCAGGAAATCGCCGACCTTGCCGAAACCGGCCTGCTCGACGGCGTCACCACCAACCCCTCGCTGATCCAGAAGGCGGGCCGCGAATTTCTGGAAGTGACGAAGGAAATCTGCGCGCTGGTCCACGGGCCGGTCAGCGCGGAGGTCGTCGCGCTCGACCACGCCGGCATGATGCGCGAGGCCGAAGTGCTGCGCCGCATCGCCGACAACGTCTGCATCAAGGTGCCGCTGACGATCGACGGCCTCAAGACCTGCCGCAAGCTCACCGCCGACGGCACGATGGTCAACGTGACGCTGTGCTTCTCGGCCAACCAGGCGCTGCTCGCGGCCAAGGCGGGGGCGACTTTCGTTTCGCCCTTCGTCGGCCGGCACGACGATAACGGCTTCGACGGTATGGCGCTGATCGACGACATCCGCCTGATCTACGACAACTACGCCTTCGCCACCGAGATCCTCGTCGCCAGCATCCGCCATCCGATCCATGTGCTGCAGAGCGCGAAGATCGGCGCCGACGTTGCGACGATGCCGCCGGCGGTGATCCGCTCGCTGTTCAAGCACGTGCTCACCGAGAAGGGCATCGAGGGCTTCCTGGCCGACTGGGCCAAGACGGGGCAGTCGATTTGATTCGCGCGTCGTCCCGGGCTTGACCCGGGACCGCTGGCGGCTTGGCCGGACCCGGAAGCCAGCGATCCCCGCTTGCGCGGGGATGACGTGTTGGCCATTGAGCTTGGATCATGTCCGACGAATCCCCCGCAGACCGCTTCAAGACCGTGCTCGCCGGCGCCTCGCGCGCGCTGGCGCATGAGCCGGAGATCGAGGTCAACTGGACGGCCGACACGCCCAGCCAGGCGGGCCACAGCTTCCGGGTGCCGATGCCCGGCCGCAGCCTGCCGCGCGCCGCGGCGATGGAGGCGCGGGGCTTTGCCGATTCCTTCGCGCTGAAGCTGCGGCATCATAACGAGGCGCTGCACGGCCGCCACGCGCCGGTGGAGCCGGTCGCGCGCGCCTGCTACGATGCGGCCGAGCTGGTGCGTTACGAGGCGCTGGGCGCTAACGCCTATGCCGGCATCCGCGAAAATCTCGACGCGGCGACGACGATACGGATAGCCTCCGACCCGATCACCCGCGCCGCCAGCGCCGATGACGTGCCCGTCCAGGCCGCGCTGGCCCTGCTGCTGCGCGAGCGGCTGACCGGCCAGCCGATCCCGCCCGCCGCCAGCGCCGGCGTGGAGATGGTCCGCGACTGGATCGAGGAGCGCGCCGGCGACGATTTCGCCCGGCTCGCCGAATCGATCGACGACCAGAAGGCCTTTCAGGCGCTCTCGCTCGACATGCTCCAGCACCTCGAGCTTATCCGCGTCGAGCCGCAGGACATGCAGCCCGACGACGCCGACGACATGGACGGCGACGAGGAGACCGAGGAGGACGAGAGCGGCGACAGCTCGGGCGAGGAGCAGCAACCCAGCGAGATGGCCGCCGAGGCCACCGAAGGCGACGACCAGGGAGACAGCGACAGCGAGGTCGAATCGGCCGACGACATGGAGGAAGCCGACAGCGGCGAGGAGGGCGAGGAAGGCATGCTGCCGGTCCGTCCGAACCGCCCCTGGACCGACATTCCGGCGAGTTTCGACTACAAGGTCTATACCGAGCAGTTCGACGAGGTGGTGGGCGCCGCCGACCTCTGCGACGAGGAGGAGCTGACCCGGCTGCGCGCCTATCTCGACGCGCAGTTGAAGGGCCTGCAGGGGATCGTCACCAAGCTGGCCAACCGGCTGCAGCGCCGCCTGATGGCGCAGCAGAACCGAAGCTGGGACTTCGACCAGGAGGAAGGCCTGCTCGACGCCGCGCGGCTGGCGCGTGTCGTCGTCTCGCCCGGCCAGTCGCTGTCCTACAAGGTCGAGCGCGACGTCGAGTTCAAGGACACGATCGTCACGCTGCTGATCGACAATTCGGGCTCGATGCGCGGGCGGCCGATCTCGATCGCGGCGATCAGCGCCGACGTGCTGGCGCGCACGCTGGAACGCTGCGGCGTCAAGACCGAGATCCTGGGCTTCACCACGCGCGCCTGGAAAGGCGGCCAGAGCCGCGAGGCCTGGCTGGCGGGCGGCAAGCCGCAGCATCCGGGCCGGCTCAACGACCTGCGCCACATCGTCTACAAGAAGGCCGACGAACCCTGGCGCCGTGCCCGCCGCAACCTCGGCCTGATGATGCGCGAGGGGCTGCTCAAGGAGAACATCGACGGCGAGGCGCTGCTCTGGGCGCACAGCCGGCTGCTGGCCCGGCCGGAGGACCGCCGCATCCTGATGGTCATCTCCGACGGCGCGCCGGTGGACGATTCGACGCTGAGCGTGAACAGCGCCGGCTATCTGGAGGCGCACTTGCGCAAGGTGATCGAATGGATCGAGCGCCAGTCGCCGGTGCAGCTCGTCGCCATCGGCATCGGCCACGACGTGACCCGCTATTACCGTCGCGCGGTGACGATCATGGACGTGGAGCAACTGGGCGGAACGATGATCGAGCAGCTTGCGGGGCTGTTCGAGGACGATTGAGCGCGTTGGCCGGGGCTCGACCCGGGGCCGCCGGCGGCCGGTCGAGCCTTGTGGCCGGCAATCCTCGCGACGGCGTTGCCCGATCATATGAAGTAAGATAAAGTATGACGTATGGGTAAGCTCGAACGCATCACCGTCACTATGCCCGAAGAAATGGCGGCCAAACTGCGCGCCGCCGTCGCATCCGGCGAATACGCCACCACCAGCGAGATCGTCCGCGAGGCGCTGCGCGACTGGAGCGACGAGCAGGAGCGCAAGGAAGCGGCGCTGGCCAGGCTGCGCGCGATGATCGACGAGGCGGACGCCGGGCCGAGCTATCCGGCCGAGCAGGTTTTCGCGGAAATCCGGGCGCTCGTGGCGGAGCAGGCTACCCAGTATCGCAGCGGCGACAAATAGTGCGGCTTGAAATCAAGCATGCCGCGCGGATCGATTTGCGCGACATTGCGACATATATCGCACGGGACAACCCGGGACGTTCCGAAAGCTTCGTCGAGGAGCTTATCGCGAGGATCGAGACGGTCGCGGCACGACCATCGAGCTTTCCGGCACGCAACGAATGGGGTGAGGGCATTCGCTCGGCGCTGCATGGCAGGTACGTGATCGTTTTCCGCGTCGGTGACGACCTTGTCGAAATCCTGCGAATTCTGCATGGCGCTCGGGACATCAACAGCCTGCTTGAACCTTGATTGCATGAAAGTTTCCGAAGCCGTCGCCAGCCGCCGTTCGATCCGCGCGTTCCTTGACGTCCCGGTCGAACCGGCTGTGCTGCGCCGCGTCCTCGATCGCGCCCGGCGTGCGCCGTCGGGCGGCAACGTCCAGCCGTGGAACGCGGTCGTCCTTGCCGGCGCGCCGCTGGCCCGGCTCGTGGCGGCGGTCGCGGGGGCGCTGCCGCAGGGGCGCTCGGCCCGTTCCGCCGAGTACGACATCTATCCGCCCGCGCTCGCCGGCGCCTATGAGGAGCGCCGGGTCGGGGTGGGCGAGGCGATGTATGCCGCGCTCGGCATCGCGCGCGAGGACAAGGCGGGGCGGCTCGGGCAGTTCGCGGAGAACTTCCGCGCGTTCGGCGCGCCGGTGCTGATGCTGGTGCACACGCCGCGCTATATGGGACCGCCGCAGTGGTCCGACGTCGGCATGTGGCTGCAGACCGTCATGCTGCTGCTGCGCGAGGAGGGGCTCGATTCCTGCCCGCAGGAGAGCTGGGCGATGTATGCGCGGCAGGTGCGGGAATGCGCGGCCATTCCGGACGACCACATTTTCTTCTGCGGCCTCGCCATCGGCTATCGCGATCCCGAGGCGCCGGTAAACCGCTTCGAGGTGCCGCGCGCGCCATTGGCGGAAGCTGTGCGGTTCGAGGGCTTCTGAGGCGTGCCCTGGCCGCTGCTGTGGGTGCCGGTGACGATCGCCGCCGCCGGCGCGCAGGTCTTTCGCAACGGCGCGCAGGCCAGCCTCACCTCCCGGATCGGCACGCTGGGGGCGACGCAGGTGCGCTTCATCTACGGGCTGCCGTTCGCGGCGCTGTTCCTGGCGCTGGCGTTGTGGATCGGCGGGGCGTCGCTGCCGCCGGTCGGGCCGGCGGCGCTGGGCTGGTGCCTGCTCGGCGCGCTGTGCCAGATCGCCGCGACCGCGCTGATGCTGCTGGTCATGCGCGATCGGGCGTTCGGCGTCGCCTATGCCTATATCAAGACCGAGCCGGTGCTGGTCGCGCTGCTGGGCGCGGTCGTGCTGGGCGACATGCTGAGCCCACTTGCCTGGCTGGCGGTGGGCGTGGTCACCGCCGGCGTGCTGCTCGCCTCGACGAGGCCGGACGATGCCGGGCGGCTGCTGCGGGAAGGCAGGCCGATCTTCCTCGGCACGCTCGGCGGCGGCCTGTTCGGGCTTTCCGCGATCGCCTTCCGCGCGGCGATCGAGGCGTTGCCGGCGAGCGGGCCGGGCGGCGGCTTCGTCGTGCGCAGCCTGGCGATGCTGGTCCTGGCGCTGGCGATCCAGAGCGCCGTGCTGGGCGTCTGGCTGGCGCTGCGCCGGCGCGAGGCGTTCCTCGGCTCGCTGCGCGAGTGGCGGGTCAGCCTGGGCGCGGGGTTCCTCGGCGCGGCGGCATCGTCGGGCTGGTTCATCGCCTTTGCGCTGACCGCGGCGGCCAATGTCCGCACGCTCGCGCTGATCGAGATGCCGATCGCCGCCCTGGTCTCGCGGCGGATCTCGGGCCGGGCCATGGCGCGGCACGAGTGGACGGGGATGGCGATCATCCTGCTCGGCCTCGCGCTCCTGCTTTACGCCCACGCGGCTTGACCGTAAGGCGCGGCGGATGACCGACGCCGCACCGCTCAGGCTGTTCAACAGCCTCACCCGCACGCTGGAGGAATTCCAGCCCGTCCACCCGGGCGAGGCGCGCGTCTATTCGTGCGGGCCGACGGTCTACAACTATCCGCACATCGGCAACATGCGCGCCTACGTCTTCGCCGACGTGCTGGGGCGGGTGCTGAGCTTCAAGGGCTACAGGCTCACCCACGTCATCAACATCACCGACGTCGGCCACCTGACCGACGACGCCGACGCGGGCGAGGACAAGCTGGAGAAGGCCGCCAAGGAGCGCGCCCAGTCGATCTGGGACATCGCCCGCCATTATACCGAGGCCTACTGGGCTGACGTGCAGGCGCTCAACATCCGCCAGCCGGCCGAATGGTCGATCGCCACCGAATACGTCCCGGCGATGATCGAGTTCGCCAGCTCGATCGCGGACAGGCACTGCTACGAGTTGCCCTCTGGCCTCTACTTCGACGTGTCCACCGTCGCCGACTACGGCCGGCTGGCGCGCGCCGCGGCCGATGCCAATGATCTGGAAGGGGGTGAAGGGCGCATCGACCCGGTGGAGGGCAAGCGCCATGCCGCCGATTTCGCCATCTGGCGCAAGACGCCGCCGGGCGAGACGCGCCAGATGGAATGGGATTCGCCCTGGGGCCGCGGCGCGCCGGGGTGGCATCTCGAATGCTCGGTGATGAGCGGCAGGCTGCTCGGCTTCCCGTTCGACATCCACACCGGCGGCATCGACCACCGCGAGATCCACCATCCCAACGAGATCGCGCAGAACCAGGCGTTCTGCTGCACCAACGGGCTCGACGTGCCGGCCAACTCGGGCGCGCGGCTGTGGATGCACAACAACTTCCTGGTCGAGCGCTCGGGCAAGATGAGCAAGTCGTCGGGCGAGTTCCTGCGGCTGCAGCTCCTGATCGACAAGGGCTACCACCCGCTCGCCTACCGGCTGATGTGCCTGCAGGCGCATTACCGTTCGGAGCTGGAGTTCTCGTGGGAAGGCCTCGGCGCGGCGCTGACGCGGCTCAAGCGGATGGTGATCGCGGTCGGCCAGATCCGGGAGCGCGGCACGCAGGCGCCGCAGTGGGGCGCGAAGTTCGCGCCTTTCCTCGAACGCTTCGACGCGGCGGTCTCGGACGACCTCAACACGCCGGTGGCGCTCACCGTGTTCGAAGAGGTGCTGGCGCTCAGGAAGGTCGATCCGGGCGAGAAGCTGGCCGCGCTCGCCGCGATGGACGCGGTGCTCGGCCTCGGCCTGCTCGACCTCGCCCGCGCCGACCTGCGTATCCGTCCCAGGGCGGCGACCGTCACCGAGGAGGAGATCGCCGCCGCGCTCGCCCGCCGCAAGGAAGCGCGCGCCGCCAGGGATTTCGCCGCGTCCGATGCGCTGCGCGACGATCTCGCCGGCAAGGGCGTCGAGGTGATGGACGGCGATCCGCTCGGCTGGGAGTGGAAACTGGGCGATTGACGCAGGCGCGCCGCATCCCGCAGCATGGCCGGCGAAGGAGGCGTCGATGACAAGGACAGTTGCTCTCGCCAGCGCCATGGCCCGGCCGCTGCTGGAACCGCGCCTGCCCGGCTGGGTCGAGCCGCGCTGGTTCGCCTCGGCCGAGGACCTGCTCGCCGCCGCGCCCGAGGCCGAGATCGGCTGGTTCGATGCTTTTCAGTTCGACGCTTTCGAGGAGGCGGTGGCGCGTGCAGTGCGCTTGAGGTGGCTCAACACGGTCGCCGCCGGGGTCGAGCGGTTCCCGCTGGACCTGCTGCGCGAGCGCGGCGTGGTCCTCACCAACGGCGCGGGCCTCAATTCGGCGACCATCGCCGAATACGCGGTCATGGGCATGCTGACGATCGCCAAGGGCTATCGCGAGGTGGTCCGCGCGCAGGAACGGCACGAATGGCTCGCCGACGCGCCGGGCAAGCTGGAGCTTGAGGGCAGCCGCGCGCTGATCCTGGGCGCGGGCGGCATCGGCGGGCGCGTGGCCGAACTGCTGCGCGCCTTCGGCGTGGAGGTGGCGACGATGCGCCGCAGCCCCGCGCCCGGCGTGCTCGGGCCGGACGAATGGCGGTCGCGGCTGGGCGAGTTCGACTGGGTGGTGGTGGCGGTCGCGGCAACGCCCGAGACGCGCGGCATGATAGGTGCGGCCGAGTTCGCCGCGATGAAGCCGGGGGC
>Ga0172382_10003341_pt1 | contig 25530 bp, 20 predicted proteins | sample Leawel138RmetaG_FD_122245 | JGI IMG/M metagenome (GOLD analysis project Ga0172382, IMG submission 122245) | Leachate microbial communities from a municipal landfill in Southern Ontario, Canada - Leachate well 138R metaG | ecosystem: Engineered > Solid waste > Landfill > Unclassified | place...
AATTACACTTTTTCGCTGTAGTTCTTTATTGCTCATTTCGATTGTCCATGTCATAGCTCCTATTATCATTTAGGACATTTCTAAATTGCTACTTTAGGACATTATCATGTTGCTCTTACATCCAATCTTGCGCGTACCGGACTTATTTTTCAGTGGTATACTTCTGCAGTTCTCAAGCGAGAACTTTTATTTGGGTGTACGTTTTGGACGTTCTACCGCCGGCATTGCCCGGCTTTTATGGAAGAGCAGGACCGCGAGGTTTTGCTCGATGATTGTAAAGATACGGAATAATCAAGGCAACCCCCTGAGTAAAAAAATTGATGGCAGCCTGTGTCTACTCGACAATTTTTTGTCGTGAAGATGGTTTGTCGATTACTTAGAAACTGGAGTTTTTATGACCGTACAATTTGGAGACTTTAATCTGCGCCCTGAACTGGTGCAGGCTATTAACTCGCTGGGTTATACCCAGCCCACCCCTATCCAGGCCGGGATCATTCCGCTGATGCAAAGCGGACGCGATGTTACCGGGCAGGCTCAAACAGGCACCGGCAAAACGGCTGCCTTCGCTCTTCCCATCCTCGACCGTATCGATCCTGAGCAACACCTGCCGCAGGCTTTGGTGGTTGCTCCCACCCGCGAACTGGCTTTGCAGGTGACCGAAATGATCCAAACCTTGGGTCAGTTCATGGATGTACGCGTCTTAACCGTTTATGGCGGCACATCCTATACCGGACAATTGAATCAGCTCCGCCGCGGTGTGCAGGTTGTTGTCGGTACGCCCGGACGTATTCTGGATTTGATCAAGCGCGGCCGCCTGGACCTGACAGAGGTACGCACTGTCGTTTTGGATGAGGCCGACGAGATGCTGTCAATGGGCTTTGTGGAGGACATCGAAGCTATCCTTGCTGCCACACCCGATGAACGTCAGACGACGCTCTTTTCAGCGACGCTTCCAACCCGGATCCGCAAATTGGCAAAAAAATACATGCACGACCCGCAGACTGTTTCGATCGAATCGGAACAGGTGACTGTTGCCGCAACTGAACAGCGCGTCTATTATGTGAACGAACATGACAAACTGGCTGTTCTAACCCGTTTGTTTGAGATGGAAGATATCACTTCCGCCCTGATTTTTACCCGCACGCGTGTGCGAACCGGTGAATTGGTCACCGAACTTAATCTACGGGGTTATCCCTCCGAAGCGCTTTCCGGTGATCTCAGCCAGGATGCACGCGAACACACCATGGCACGCTTTAGAGCAGGTCAGGTGAAAGTTTTGGTCGCCACTGATGTGGCTGCGCGGGGTCTGGATGTGGAGGGGATCACCCATGTTTTCAATTTTGACCTGCCTGAAGACGCTGAAACCTTTGTGCACCGCATCGGCCGCACCGGTCGCGCCGGAAGAACCGGCATCGCCATCGCTTTTGCCAGACCTTCCGAAGCCCGTAAAGTGCGTCAGATTGAGCAGTTTACCCATCAGGAAATGTCAAAGGGAACCATCCCCACAATTGAAGACATCCAGGGCAAGCGAATGGACAGCCTGCTCGAAAAGATCGAGACCTGGCTCAAGCGCGGTCGCGCCAAGGAAGAACGCGCTCTGGTTGAAACCATGCTTGCCATTGGTGTCGACCCTGTCGACCTGGCAGCAGCGGCGCTAAAGGTGGCCCGAGCTGAAGAGAAGCAGCGTCCGATCCCCCAGATCAGCCCTCTGCCAGAGAAGGCTGTGCGCCCAGAGCGCCGCGCGCGTGCAGAACAAGACCGTCCGCGCGGGCGCAAACAACGTGACTATGCCGCGCGCAATAAACCACGAGCCAGCGTCCGTGGTAAGCAGAGCGATGAAGCAGGTATGATCCGGCTGGAAATGGGACTCGGCAAAGTGGATGGTCTGAGGCCGTCGGATGTGGTGGCCTCTGTTGCCAGTACCGCTGGCATACCCGGCACGGCTTTGGGGCGCATTTATATCCAAAATCGCCGCACCACCGTGGATGTGGCGGAGCAGTACCTGGAAAAGATTGTTTCAGCCAACGGCAAGTTCAAGGCTCGCGGTCAGAGCTTCACCTTCACCAAGGGATAAGATTTCTCCCAACGTGGAACTTAGAGCCAGGACAAACTATCCTGGCTCATTTTCTTCTTCCGCCTGGATCAACTTAGCCTCTGCTTTTTCGATTTGCTGGAGGTCTTTGTCGGTCAATTTAAAATTGAAAGCTACCGGAATAATTGCCAGCAGAGATGCCCAGGCTGTGATCCAAAAGGGGGTCTCCGGTGAGACGCTTGCATAAAGTTTGGCGCCAATGGCAGGGGCTGGAAGAGAGAAAAGACCCAGACCGGAATGGACCAGACCAAAACCTGTACCACGCAGCCTTGGTGGCAAAACCTTGCTGAGCAGGGATTGGTAAGCGGGGCTCATCAGGCTGAAACCGACTCCAATAATGAAATAACTGAGCGCGTAGACCAAAAAAGTTTCGGCATAAATGAAGATAAACAAGGCGATTGATTGAAGTCCAAAACCCAGGGCGATAGCCAGACGTTCACCTCGTCTGTCTGCCAGATGACCAGCTGGAAATGATGTAAGCATCATTGCAATTCCAAGAATTGAGCTCAGCCAGCCGATCTGCTGTGCGGTCATATTGGCGATGCCTTCAAGATATACTGGTATCAAACTGCCGGAGAGAGAAAAGGCGATATCGCGAATGCCGTCTGTGACCACGACCCAGGTCATCACGCCTCCTGCAACTACAAGACCAAAAATTGCGCCCAGGTTAACCTTTAAGGCTCTGAAGTGAAGCTGAGGTTTCTTTCTTTCTGCCTGCCCCGGGTGACGGGCTTTACTTGCCATCCGGACCCTTAAAACCGTGGCGACAAAATAAAGCGAAGCGGCTATGACCAGCATGACTCTGAATCCGTAGCGATCGATTAAGAAGCCCCCAAATGGAGGCCCAACGATAGCGACTATGGTGTAAAAGGTGTCTACCAGCCCATAGACTCTTGCCCGATTTTCTTCCTGAGACTCCTCAGCGATGAAAGCCCCAAAACTGGGCCCAACCAATGAGCGCGTGATCGCGTTTAAACCTTCGCCCACGAAGACCCAGCTCCAGGTCGGTGCAAGGATGAGCGCGATATAAGAGAAAACACCAGAAACGCTGCCGGCAGCAATGCTCTTGAGGCGACCGAGACTATCTGAAAGCCACCCGCCAAGAATCTGTAAAACAAGCGGGATGATTTGTGAGATGGTGAAAAAAAGCCCGATTTGGGCAACGTCTGCTCCCAGCGATTTCAGATAGAGCGGGAGAAAACCCCCATACATCGCCCCAGCGACGTTGGCAAGGATCATCGTCACCAGGAATAAACGTAGCAAAGGGGAGAGTAAAGGTTGTTTCGCGTCAGCTTGTTTGGATGCTTGCATAAGTCATATTCTAAGGCTTTGGGAGAGATAATTGTATAAACTGGACAAACTTCTCCCCCTGAGTCCGAGGAAATATTTTCTGCATTTTAACATGAATAGGTTCTTACACGAGCAAAATTTGCCGGTAATTTTGGATTGCATAACCCTTGCCTAATTTTGATTGACATTGATATCCTGTTCTGATATTCTTTTTATATACCCCTTTCTTGTCTTGAAGAGCCCGTAATTCAAATAGGAATCGCTGCAGAAAACGAATTTCTGCAGATTTATTGATGCAGTAATAAACAACGAAGGAGAATCAATGAGAACCATAGCAGCCCCAATTTTTACACTTCGACCTTACGAACGCGGCATACAAGAAACTTTAGGCAGGTACGATCGCTTTATCCTTGCCGGTCTTGGGTTTCAATGGCCAATACTCCAGGTAGTGCGGGTACGGGATATCCGCGAACACACCATGGATATCATGCCTCAATCAGTCATCACCAAAGACAATGTCGAAATTTCTGTGGATGGCGTGATGTGGGTGAGACCAAGCGCGGACGAGGAATCCATCAAACGTACTTTCTACAATATTGACGATTGGAAACGAGCCATCATTCAATTGGCCATGACAAACTTGCGCCAGGAATTCGGCGACCTGACGTTGGATGAGAGCCTGGTTGCCAGAGAGAAGATAGCCATCAATCTCAAGGCAGCTCTGAGCAACTTCGCTGTTGAATGGGGGCTGACCGTCAGCAAGGTGGAAATCCGCCTGATAGACCCTCCTGAGGATATCAAGAAAGCCATGCACAAGCAAAAGACGGCTGAGCAAGAGCGCCGCTCCATGCGTCTGCTGGCAACCGGTGAATTCGAAGCGTCAGAACAGCAAAAGCTAGCCGCAATCCAGCGGGCAGAAGGAGAGCGTGAGGCTGCCATTATGGTGGCCGAGGGGAGGGCGGAGGCTATCCGGCTGGTTAACGAGTCTGCGGAAAAGTATTTTGTGGGCAACGCCCAGGCGCTTAAGCAGATCGAGATGGTGGAGGCTTCGTTGAAAGATAACGCCAAGATAATTTTGACTGATAAAGGCATCAATCCCACTTTGTTGTTAGGAGATCTGCCAGTGAAAAAGGGTGGATAAGATTAGATGTCTTTGAAGCGTCGGAGGAGTGTTTCAGAACCAACGTGGTTGAGACTCTCTTTCCAGTCATGTATCCAAGCGAGGCTGACTTTCGTGTCAGCCTGGTTGGGTTCAAATTTGTTGCTGAATTACCGCAAAATCACCGGCAGATAAAAGTGACCCAGCTCAAAGGCACCGCTATCACAGCTGCCGTCAACGCGCGCCTGGTGACGCTGGTCGTCTTCGATTGGATAAAGTATCGTAAAGCACCTGCCGGGGCGGTGGTTGACTGCTGGTGAACCCCGCAGCAGCGAATGGGTCAGCGTCGCACCGCCGTAAGTCCCGAGATTACCTAACATTGGGTTGGTGTTTAGCAGGTCCCCCGCGGACAAAGCGGCAGGCCAGGAAGCGTCACTGAAGATGTTGTATCCAAGGCTATTCCATGTGCCCTCAATGGAATAAAAGTTGTTCATTTCGGGTTGCGCCGCGAAGATGTTGTCGCCAACGTTCACAGTAGCGGTATTGAAGATTGAGCTGAGGTCTCCAATGTTTGCCAGCGTGCAAGATTGCAGATAAAGTTGACCCAGACCATCATTTACGATGCCAGCCATCCAGCTTGATGCAAAATTGCCACTCATTGTGCTGTTTGTCATGGATAAGGTCGCATAATTGGTGATGGTGCCAATTACTCCTGTGTTCTGGGTAAATGATGAGTGAGTGATGTTGCAAATGCTTGGACCACCTGCGTTGAAAATTGCCCAGCCGCGCTCTGCTGTGTTGTGGATGAAACTTGAATCTTTAATGGAGAGGTTATCATAGTTTAAGATCGCGCCCCCATTAAGGTTATTTTCACAGCCACCTGCAGGAACGCATACGACGGAGTTATCTTGAAAGACTGTTCCTTCCAGAGTCAAGTTCCCGAAATTCAGTATTGCCCCACCTCCTGTTTCGCTTGGACCAAGAATGAGGGCTGCTCCGGTAAAGTTAATGCCCCGGATGGCGACATTACTATTCCAACCAACTTCAAGGATGCGATCATTCAACCCCGTATCGGGGGTAATTGTAACGGTGCCTTTCTGAATCGCCTTAATGGTAATCAGATTGGTGGAGGTAGTGGCGTTGATGTTGAGGTCGCCATGGTTGTTGCTATCTGGCAAGCTGGGCGGAATGGTCAGTTTGTATAGGCCCGGTGGAACCAAAATGGTTACCGCGCTATGATGGATGTTCGCGTTCGCCTCCGAGATGGCAGCGCGCAGCGTGCAGGGCCCGCCAGTGGGCTGGCCAACGCTGCAGACGCTGTTGGCGGCAAAATCTACCTGGTCCAAGGTACTGTCAACGGTGAAGATGAGCTCATCAGCTGCTGAGGCCTGGCTGGGAAGAAAAGAAAAGACACTGAGGATGATGAGAATCGCAAAAAAGATGCTGGTCAAATTGCGGTTGGGAATCATGATTCCCCCATTAATGTAAGAAAATGTTGCGATAAACCAATTTTACTACCATTTCAGTAAATCAATGGGCAATTGCAGGGTAGTCCTTTGAACCCAAAAGCCAGAGCAGCACGCAGGTGGTCAAACCGTTGACAGAGTTTCTTGGAAAGGGCCAGTTTGTGGAATAGTGGGCATTTGGAAAGATGATATAAGACACAAAACCGTCTGTTTAGTTATAGTAGACTTATGGATGATAATCAATTAACTATCCCTGGAGTGATCCAGGATGACCCTACAAGGAGAACCATGAGTGAATTTTTAGACAACGCCAGCAAGCGTAAAGAAGCTATTAAGAAGATCATCCGCATGCTGCATGAAGGCAAGACGGTTGAAGAGTTGCAGGCGCAATATGGGCATGTCATCGCCGGCGCCAGCGCGCAAGACATCGCCGCGGCTGAGCGTGAAGTGATTGCCGAAGGGCTGCCGGTTTCCGAAGTCCAAAAACTGTGTGACCTACACGTGGCGGTCTTCCAGGCTGGTCTGGAAACAGAACCGGCGCCCGAAAACAAACCCGGGCATCCACTTTTTGATTTCCGCGCTGAAAACGAACTGATCGAGCGCACACTTGAGTCGCTGGAGGGGTTTGTATTGCAGTATGCCGGAGGAGATCACGACATCATCGAGAAACTGCGGGATAATGCCAAAAATCTTGATTTGGTGATTTGCCACTACGGCAAAAAAGAAAATATGATCTTCCCTGTCCTGGAAAAATACGGGTTCGGAGGTCAGATGCAGGTGATGTGGGGCGTGGACAATGACATCCGGGAAGAGTTAAAGCGATTTCGGGCTTTGTTGGAGCAAGAATATCCGCTTGGTGTGACCGTCGAAAGCCGGTTTAATGAAGTGTCTCGCAAAGTCAGCGACATGGTTTATAAGGAAGAGAAAGTGTTGATTCCTGAAACGTTGAGTTTCTTTACCGAAGAAGACTGGCAGCAAATGGCTGATGAAATCGCCGGAAAAATAAGCAAACCGCCTGCCCAGGAAAGTAATTATTTCTATAATACTGCCCCTCAAACCAACGGCATTCCTCTCAGCACGGGCGCCCTGACTGCCGAACAAATCGATTTGCTGCTGACCAACCTGCCGGTGGATGTAACTTTCGTGGATGAAAACGATCAGGTTCGTTATTTCACGCAGGGCAAGGAACGCGTCTTCACCCGCACAGCGGCAATCATCGGGCGCAACGTGCAAAATTGTCACCCGCCGCAGAGCGTTCATATAGTGCAGAAGATCATTGAGGAATTCAAAGCCGGCACGCGCGATGAAGCAGAGTTTTGGATCCAGATGCGGGGCGCATTTGTGCACATCCGCTATTTTGCTCTGCGGAGCGAAGATGGCGCTTACAAGGGTGTCATCGAGGTTTCCCAGGATGTGACTGGCATTCGCGCCCTGGAAGGCGAAAAAAGATTGTTGGATTGGTAAGACAGTTTCAAGAAAAGATAACCCTCCTGCACGCGTGGGAGGGTTATTTTGCGATACTGGCAGGGAGTTAGCCCGGCGCCTTTGAAAATCCGTGAGAAAGATTGGCTTCGAGGGATAAAATCAGATGCTGCCGAAGGCCCTGCCGAGCTGGCGGATAATATCAGACGGCAGGGTAGCGGCGGGATGGCCGACCGCATCAAGAGCCAGTTCTGCCGCACGGACGTGCAGCCAAACTGCCAGCGTAGCGGCATCGAAGGGAGCAAGATTTTGGGCCAGCAGGCTGACGATCAGCCCAGCCAGGACGTCGCCTGTGCCGCCATGGGCCAGAACCGAGTTAGCGAAGGGGAGGACACGGCAATCTCCCTGGGGAGAGATAACCAGCGTGTTGGCACCCTTGAGGATCAGCGTCTGTTGCCATTTTTGCGCGTAAGAAAGGGCTAATGAGAAACGGTTGACGCCAATCTCGCTCAGGGGCAGCCCGGTCAGACGAGAAAATTCCATCTCATGCGGGGTCAGGACGGCTTTTTTTGGCAACAGACTGGGCCAATCCGGCTGCTGGCTGAGTATGTTGAGTGCGTCAGCGTCGACCACCAGCGGCAGTTCAGGGTTATGAACGCGCAAGTGTTGCAGTAAGCTCAGCAGAAAAGTTTGCGTTCCATGCGTCTGACTTAAGCCAGGGCCGACCAAAACAGCATCTTTATCTGCAAATATTGTCGGAATGTGAAAACCAGCATCTGCTGAAAAGGCACCTTCTTTTTCAGGCAGAGGGAACCAGATCACTTCTGGGATACTGGCAGCCAGAGGAATATTAATGGATTCCGGGATAGCGGCATAGACCAGACCGACGCCACTTCGGAGCGCCGACTGAAGAGACAGGCTTGCCGCTCCGGTGAACTGCCGAGAGCCGGCAATTACCAGCGCTCTGCCAAAAGTGCCCTTGTGCGAATTGTCGGGCCTTTGTGGCAGCAGTGACGAGGCTAATTGTGGTGTAATCAGTTCTTTTTTGAGGTGGTCAGCCAGATACGCTGACGGGGGCAGATCGAGCTGGACGAGTTCCAGCTGCCCAATATGAGCGCTGGCAGGGAATTGTAGTAAACCCTGCTTGCAGGCTTCAATGCAAATGGTCAGTTCGGCCTTCAGGGTTTCTTCAGCAGACCTTCCGCTGTCACAAGCGACCCCCGAGGGGCAATCCAATGCGATGACAGAAGGGAGTTGTGGGCTGGCTTTGGCCGTCTTGAGGATTTCAGAAAACTCAGTCGAAAGCGGCAGGCGGGTTCCGGTGCCCAGTAACGCGTCCAGGATCAGGCCTGCGGAGGAAACAAGTTCGGTTACCACGTTTTCTTCAACCGGCGCTACATGGAGCAAACCCCCAGCCAACAGGAAGCGTTCTACAAAAGGGCACTGCGGGCGGGGGCGGGAGAGTATGGCAGTTACGCTCCAACCCGCTTTGGCCAGTTGCTCAAGGGTTATCAGTCCGTCCCCACCGTTATTGCCCGGTCCGATCAGCCCCAGGCAGGAATTATTGGCGAGTGCGGAATATTTTTCAAAGATTACTTGGGCAACGCCTGTGCCGGCATTCTCCATCATGGCTTCATAACTCATGCCTGCCTGACTGGCGCGAAATTCAAGAGCTCTCATTTCTTCTACGGTCAGGATGGGCATGCGGGACGTTTTCATCATAATAATTTTACCAGTGAGAAGGGTGATTTAAATCACCTGAAGATTGGAGTTATGGTGGCACGACTTACATAAAAAAATTCCGGGTTCAATCCATCCGTGTCTATCTTGGGAAGGTATTGAACCCGGTCTATTTACTTCAAACGACAAACTAAATCCTGGCAACACCGCTTTCACGGGCAGCCTGGGCGACAGCTTTGGCAACCGCTGGTCCGACGCGTGGGTCGAAAGCGGCGGGGATGATGTAATTCTCGTTCAATTCATCCTCTGGAATCAGCCCTGCCAGGGCTCTGGCAGCCGCTATCTTCATGGCATCGTTGATGTCACTGGCACGCACATCAAAGGCCCCGCGGAAAATGCCGGGGAACGCCAAAACATTATTGATCTGATTGGGGTAATCACTCCGGCCGGTGGAAATCACCCGGGCACCACCAGCTTTGGCGTCATCTGGGAAAATTTCGGGAGTGGGATTGGCACAGGCAAATACAATGGCGTCGTTACTCATGGTTTTGACCATCTCGGTTGTGACCAGCCCGGGAGCTGAAACACCGATAAAAACATCCGCACCGACCAATAAATCTGCCAGCGTGCCGGTTTGTTTGCTCAAATTGGTCTGCGCAGCCAGTGCTTCTTTGTAAGGATCCATCCCCTCAATGCGGCCACTATAGACAGGACCATAAATGTCACTGAGGGTTATATGCTTAAAGCCGTCTGCCAGCAGCAATTTTGCAATTGCTGTGCCAGCAGCTCCTGCTCCTGAGAATACAATTTTGACATCTTCTTTTTTCTTACCAACCACCTTCAGGGCGTTGGTGAGCCCTGCCAGGGTGATGACGGCAGTGCCATGCTGGTCATCGTGGAAGATGGGGATATCGCATTTTTGCTTGAGTTTCTCTTCAATTTCAAAGCAGCGCGGAGAGGCAATATCCTCCAGGTTAATCCCCCCAAAAGAGCCGCTGAGAAGGTAGACCGTTTCTACAATTTCGTCAACGTCTTTGCTCTTGATGCAAAGTGGAAAAGCGTCTACGTCTCCAAAAGCCTTGAAGAGGACACATTTACCTTCCATGACCGGCATACCCGCCTCAGGTCCAATATCCCCCAAACCTAATACGGCGGTTCCATCGGTGATGACAGCGCACATATTCCAGCGCCGGGTAAGCTCATAGCTTAAGTTGACATCCTTCTGGATTTCAAGGCAGGGTTGCGCCACACCGGGGGTATAGGCCAAGGAAAGATCTTGACTGTTTTTGACGGGCACAGTCGCGATAACTTCGATCTTGCCGCGCCACTCTCTGTGTTTTTTCAGGGATTCTTCAGCGTAGTTCACGGTTATTCCTCGAAGGGGAACTTGTAATCGAGGCCAAGCGCGTCACGCACAGCCAAAATTTCTTTCTGTACCGCCTCACCGATGGGGACGCCTTTGTCTTTACGGTCCAGCCAGACGAGATATTCCTTCTCACCAGCGGTGTAGATGCGATCTTCACCGGGCGCTTTGGTCGAAGCACGCAGCTGCCGTAAGATATCACCGGTGGTTTTCTTGAAGGTCTCGAGACCCATAAAGGCTTCAGGGTTGATGACGATGAAGAAGTGACCAAGATGGAAACGGACTTTTTCGCCATGTTCACCAATGCCACTGAGCGCGTGCAAGAAGTTCCCTGCCTGAAGCGCGGCAGAGAGAACCTCGACGACGGTGGCGTAGCCATAGCCTTTATAACCGGCCAGTTCTTCGCCTATGCCGCCAAGCGGTGCCAGGGCCGCCTCACCTGTTTGCAGGTCAATGAGGATTTGTTTGCTGTCAGTCTTGGGCTTTCCGTCCGAGCCGATCACCATGCCAGCAGGTGTGTCTTTGCCAATCCTGGCATAGTATTCAATTTTCCCTCTCTGGACGATGGAGGTCGCGCAGTCCAGCATGAAGGGGAATTCTTCATCGGTTGGGAAGCCGACGGTCAGCGGATTGGTGCCGAGCATGTTTTGCACACCGAATGTGGGAGCGATCGAGGGTCGGGCGTTTGTGCCGGTGATGCCGATCATGCCGGCGTTGGTCGCCATGGTTGCCCAATAGCCCGCGATGCCATAATGAGTGGAATTACGCACCACTACCATTGACATGCCAAACTCTTTGGCTTTCTCTATGGCGATTTCCATGGCCCTGTGGCTGGCCACCATGCCCATGCCATCGTTAGCGTCCAGCACGGCAGTAGTAGGAGATTCTTTGAGGATCTCGATTTCAGTGACCGGTTCCTGGATTCCGGCGACGATGCGGTCGATGTAAATTGGTTTGAAGCGATTGACACCATGGCTTTCGATGCCTCTTCGGTCACTTTCTAGCAATACGTCAGCGCAAATTACGGCATCCTCTTTAGGTACGCCATAGCCAACAAAGGCGTCTATGAGAAATGAATTCATCAAATCCCATGATACATAAGGTCTGGTTTCTTCCATTTTGTGTGTAATCCTTTCGTTTAGATTGTGATTGTGTGAGTCAACTGCCTTTAACAGGCATTACAAGATTAGTAGTTTGCGGTTTATGTCAGGTCAGAGATTTAACCCAACTTGGTTTGGGCCTCCCCAATATAAACCCTTTAACAATTGTACCAGAGCATCGCCCTCAGCCGGCAGGCTGCAGACCCCCTCTGTTTATATCGCTCGAAATTGGGCGGAGTGACTACCGCGGTAAGAAAGCTGTTAAATTGCATAGAATACCATCAGATTGTGGTATAAACCACGTAGAGGTCAAGATGAAAGAAGATATCCAATTACTGAAACACTCGCGGCTTTTCAAGGGAATCAATGAGGAAGAAATCAGATTTTTGTTGGGGTGTCTGGCATCTTACAACCGTGAATATTTCAAAGGCGAGTACATCTACCGATATGGTGACAAAATTGATGCCATCGGAGTAGTGTTGTTGGGCAAAGTGCTGGTGTTCAATGAAGATTATTGGGGCAACCGAACCATCATGGCCGAGCTTTCCCCTGGCGATCTCTTTGGAGAGAGTTTCGCGAGCACAAACTCAACACCGATTACCGTCAGTGTCGTGGCGACAGAGGATGCGCGGGTTATGTTTTTAGAAATGCGCAAGGCATTAACTACTTGCGAAAAAGCCTGTGACTTTCATCATAAATTGATCAGAAACCTTGTCGCGGAATTGGCGGAGAAAAACTTGCTCCTCAACGAGAAAATTGGGCACATGTCCAAACGAACCACAAGGGAGAAACTGCTTTCTTACCTGTCTTCGCAATCGCGCAGGCATGGCAGCCTGAGCTTTGAGATCCCTTTTAATCGCCAGCAGCTGGCAGATTATCTGGGAGTTGACCGCACCGCGATGTCAAAAGAGTTAAGCAAGCTGCGGGTCGAAGGGGTGATCGACTTTGAGCGCAGGCGTTTCATCATCGGAGAAAAAGCCCGCACAATGTCGGGCTATATCGAAATGCCAGATTGATTAGATAGGGATAACGGGTAGGGCATGGATTAAGACGGCTGGAGACAAGCCCCAGCCCTAAGAAATCAAGCCTTCATCAGCATAGAGACGAGGCGGCTGGAGACAAGCCCCAGCCCTATGAAAAAACAGCAGCGATCCAATGAAAAACCGCACCTGTTTTGAGTTAAGATTATGTCTGACGAGGAGAGGGTTTTATGAACTTTTTGGCACAATCTTCCACCTTTAAGCTCGCCGGTCTGGTTGGTGTGATCGTGGGGGTGATTGGTGTTACCATCCCCAGTCTGTTATATCGGGGAACAGAGGGTGAAAAGTATTCTTTTCTAAATCACTACATTTCAGAGTTGGGAGAAACCGACGTATCCCGGCTCTCCTGGATGTTCAATCTGGCGATGATACTTGCCGGGCTTGGCATCATGCTCGCCAGCCTGTCGCTGGGGATGATTTTGCCTGGTTTCGGGGCGAAGGCCGGGCTCTTACTGGGAGTGATTGCGGGTTTTGCATTGAGCATGGTGGGCGCGTTTCCCATGAACCAAATCAAGCTTCATTCGATCGCAGCGATCGCCTTTTTCAGAGCGGGTTTGTTGATGGTGCTGTTTTTCTCGCTCGCGATCGGGTCCCAATCTGGACAAGATCCGCTGGTTTCACGCTGGTTGGGGCTGGTGGGCTTGATCCCCGTGCTGGCGTTTGCGGTATTTTTAGGCTTGATGTGGTCAGTGCACAAGCAGGACCAGGAAGCTCTCGATACTGCGGGGTTGGAACGCCCAAGGGTCTGGAAGTTTGCCGTGGCGGAGTGGTCGATCTTCTTCTCTATGATCATTTGGATACTTGTGCTCGCCCTGGCGCTATGAGCGCGGCAAAGTTTTCAGGCTCAATACGTGAATGCTGACTCCGGTGGCAATCAGGACCAACAAGACCTTCAGCCAAAGCCAGTCCACCAGCCAGACGGAGAAAAGGATGGTGGGCCACAAGAGAGCCATGTCCAAAATCTTGCTTTGGCAGGCTACGGCTTTGTGCTCAATGTAATTTCGAATGTAAGACCCAAAAGTGTGGTGATTTAACAGCCAGTGAGACCATCGGTCAGAACTGCGCATGAACATAGCCCCCGCCAGGAGCAAAAATGGGGTGGTCGGTAAGACTGGAAGAGCTATGCCTACCATTCCCAGACCCAAAGCCAGAAAGCCAATGACCAAGAAAAAGCTGCGCTGCATGATGTTTTACCGATTTGCTCCAAAGACTCCAAATTATATCATCTTGTAAATCGTGTTCTAAAGCCCTACAAAAAAGAAGCCTGGCAATGACAGGCTTCTTTTGATGCAGAAGGCTCTCGACTCAGCGTACAGTTATTTGTGTGTAAGCCGGGGTTATGTTGCCATCAAGGTCTTCTACCAGGAAGCCGACCAGATAACTTCCATCAGGCAAATATTGACTGCCCCATCTGATCGGGTTACCACTGAAGGTGATCGTGTCGCCCTCATCGAACGAGACCCCTGCCACATTGCCATCAGTGTCGAGGTCCATCCAGCGCCTGCTTATGGTGAAGGTATCCCCAGCTTCAGGGGTGATTTCGGAGGCGGCGCCCGCAGTGGTGCTGCCGACATAACCATAGATCTGGAAGAGGTTCTCACCTTTAAAGATCAGCTGGGCCTTGCGCGTTTCGCCAGTAGATGCAAAAGTATAGGTGCCGTCGACTGCGTAGGTGGCCTGGTCGGGGTCGGAACCATAGCTAAGCGGGTTGAACAAAGCGAGCACCTCCTGACTGCCGTCGGTGATGGTGAAGACTATCGGCTCAAATTCAAAATTGAGGCGGAATTGTTCCGCATCTGGCCAGACGGGGTAATACACGCCAGAGAGCTCCGCTGTCTGGGAAGTTTCCAGGTAATCCATATCGGCGACATAGATGCTGTTGGATTCCTCATCTATCAAGCCAGTGAACAAATAGATGTACCCAATGTTTTCGCCGGTTATGACCGCGCTGAGATCCACAAAATCGCCTGGGCTAACACTACTGGCGGAAGCTTCGACCTGCCCAATCTGGATATTTCCTGAACCCGGAACCTGGCTGGCGCGTGCAACCGAGACTGGCTCGGCCGCGGTCAGGTCAAAATTGCGGCCCGAGTAATGGTAGCCTAATAGGTCATCCCATAACGACGAACGGCTGAAAGCGTCAGCGATTACCGTATAAGAAGCCATGCCGGTGGCCGAATTGGAATATAGCTGCGAATTAGGGAAGTAAATGGCGATGCCGGTGGAACCAGGTTTGCCAGGGCCGTGTTTCTCAGCGACGATAACCTGGTTGAGGGCATCGATCACCATCTCGGAAGCCTGGCGCACATTGGCGTCTTTACTGTTCTTGTAGATCAACTGCACAAAATGCCCCAAATCGATAAAAGATGGCGGCACATTGCTTCCGAAAACCGATGAGAATGACTGCGCGTAGCTGCGCGCCTGGGCGACAACGCGTTGATCCAGCCGTTGTAGCTGGTAGGCCAATTGATTCAACGCGTCTACCAAGAGGGGGAAATTTTCGAGATTTACGGCTGTCAGCGTGATGTTTTGGCCAAGCTGCTGGGAGAGTTGGTCGGCACTCATGCGATTCGCGAACCAACCCCCGCTGCTGGAATTTTGGGCCAGAAACTCTGCCCGGGCGCGGTCGTCCACCACGCGCTGATCCTGAGTGATATAACTGTCCACGATGTTGGCTGCCAGGTCGGCGGTGGGGATATCGGGGTCATAGACCAGCAAGCTGAGGAAGGCTGAATAAGCCCAGCCCAGTCCAGGTTCGTTTTCTTCGGAGGCTACCGCGTACCTGGCATAGGGAGCCAGCGCGGCATAAACCTCCATTTGGCTCATCAGGCAGGCATCCAGCCCAATCAATTCGAATTTATCGATCCTGGTAGTCGACTGGATTTGTCTGAGCGCGTCTTCCAGCTCGTTGAGGTAAAGGAAGTCGTCCTGCATGGCATTGGTAAGTGGGGCGTTGGAACTGTTGTCTCGCTGACTGGGGGCCGGGTCTGACCAGCCGCCAGGCCAACCCATGCCGTGGTCAGACATAATCAGGACGTGATTGTCGGACGGGTAGGTACGTGAAGCCCAGGCGACAAAATCGACCAGGGTGGCAGCCTCACCCATATTGACCTCGCCAATATCTGCAAGCAGTTCGGAGCCAATGCGGTTTAGGTCATTATCGTAGGTGACCAGGTAACGCCGGGTGGTGTGCCAATCCCCGTCGCCGCTGTAGCCACCCCGGTAGCGGTCAAACTGACTGACGATGACGACCTGATCGGTCGAACCGATCATTTCTGCCTCGTTCAGGTCGATCAGGATATCGCGTTCCAGTGCATTATCGTCCGCGTTTTGATACAGCATGACCAGCCAGGTTTTGCCCGAGTTATCAGATGGCAGGGCAGTGGGCCAGATTGCGGTTGGTGAGAAAGGTTGGATATAGGTGTCGTCGGGGGTGGGCTGTTGAAGCGCGAAAGAATCGCCCTGACCTGGCTGTGAATTGGAAGGCTGGTTCATTCCGGACTGAGGTAATAAGGAACTGCCGCCGGAACACATTCGGAAAAGAAAAAAGACCACCAGCAAAACCAGGATGATGCCGACGATACTCCCACAGCCGCCCCGCCGTCTGCCGACTGCGGAGCCCAGGCCACCAAGTAAGCCGCCAAGGCCTCCCAGTCCACCGGTCCCAAAAGAGCCACCTCCCGAAGGAGAAAAGCCACCGCCTCCCGAGCCAGAGCCCGGCGGTGGGGTCATGCCGATCCCGCCGCCTCCTGAGGAGGAAGGGCGAGGTGGTGTTTGACGACGTACTGGCCGCTCGGCCTGCTGGGAGGGCTTGCTGCTGCTGCGGCGTCTGCGTCGGGCGTTTACTTCAGGGATGTCATCGGACATAGTGGCCTCCATTCTAAGGGGAAGGGATCTTCCATAATATTGGTTATCTTTACGAAAATTTTAGCTGATAATCGACCACGATGAATGATTCGTGTAAGGATGGTCGTGTAAGGATGGTCTGTGATAATGAAGGGTTGGTGATCAGCAACAGCACACGCGAGCGAGCCCCCGGATTTAAGGCCGTGCAAAAAGCTTTTGAGTAAGATCAGCATATTTTTTTCAAGGCACAAAAAAAGGTCGGCTTTATGCCGACCTTGGGTGGAAAGAACTGATTATCTGCGGCTGATAAGCCAGTTGTAAATCAACAGAACCAACACAGCGCCGCCTATCGAAACCAGCAGCGTTGTCAGGTTAAATCCAGACACAAGGTTTGTGCCCAGAATTAAAACTTGTGATCCAACCACCAAGGATACTGCCAGCGATACCAATCAGGATATCGATATACCATTTGTGATCGGTTTTCATCAGCCAGGAGGCTGCCATTCCGGCCAAAAGACCGACGAGAATTGATGCAATTAAACCCATTTTATTTCTCCTTCCGAATTAGGCGCGTGGGTACTGCGCTTCAATAAGTCTGCGTAAAGCGTTGGTGGTATTCTTGACGCGAAGCATGTCGCGCGGGTTGCCACCTGAAACAAAACGACCCAAAATGCCGCCACCGCTGAGGGTGTCAAGCTTGTATTCGATTTTGACCTCGTCAGCATTGAGACCAAAAAAACCACCGTTGCGGCGCAGAGTGAAGTTGTGTCTGTCTTCATCACCTTCGAGATTGGTGAGGATTTCCAGCTCTTTTTCGGGATCAAATATGGTTACTGTGGCAATACCATTTTTATCGCCGCTGTTCCAGTTGATCACCACTCCTTGAGCGAGCGGTTGTATGTTTGAGACACTGTGCATAAACGGGAACCATTTTGGCCAGTGCATGGGATCAGTCAGGACTGCCCAGGCATTCTCGATCGGGGCATCAATCTCAACTTCTCTTTCAAATTTTGCCATGTGTACTCCTTCCTTATACGATGTTTATTTGTAAATTATGACAAAAAGCAATCATACCTTTGTCATTAGTGCAATTATACAAGCGCTTAAGGGGAATTCCTCATGCTTGTAGAAACTCTGTATGACGTGGAGGTGTCGCCTGTTGGCTTTGACCACCACGCCATTCTGATTATTCCTGTGGAGTTTCCGTCTGGCTTCAGGGTTCCTGCTGGGGGAAGTTCATAAAGCGCGAGACGTCAATCAACGAATCGCTGCCGCTGGTCATGACCTGGGGCAAAATCCCGTTCCACCTTGTCAGGAAGAGATACTGCAGATACTGATCGGTCAGCGCGCCCGTTTCGGCCAGCGCCTTCTGGGCGTCAGCCTGACCTTGTGCCTGGGCGATCACAGTTTGAGCGTCAATCTCGGCCTGGGCTAATTTTTGTTTGGAGGTTTCAACCTGCTGCTGCGCGACCTGTTTGGTCTCAATGGCGTTTTGGTACTCCTGCGAAAAGTCAAAATTGACAATGTTGAAGTTTTCCATGACGATAAAATAGGGTTCCAGCTGCTTACTTAACTCTATTTCTGCCTGGTGGCGTACTTCATCACGTTTGGTGACCAGCTCTTCAGCGGTAAACCTGGCGGTTACGGCTTTGAAGGTGTTTTGGATAGCCGGCGCGATAATGATTTCGGCGTAGTTCGGGCCGATATTTTGATAGACCTCTGCAGCCCGATTGCCGTCCAGATGGTAGTTGACCGCAATCAGGGACGTGACCACCTGCAGGTTGACGGACACAGCTGTGGCCTGTACTTCATCCTTCTGAGTGCGGATGCTCAACAAGACAGCCTTCTCCACGAAGGGAATTTTTATGTTCACGCCAGGATAGGCATTGCGGTTTACCGCTCCAAAGCGTGTGACCACACCGATACTGCCGGCAGGCACTTCATAGATGGCTGACGTGAGCAATATGAACAGCGCAAGGGCGATGATCATTCCAATAAAGATCTTTCCGCTGCCCTTGGGGCTTTTGAAACGCGTGTTTCCTGACGAATCAGTTGTTGTAAATTTTCCATCAAACATTTTTCACCTCTTTCACACTAATTAGACCAGAGAAAGGCCAAATCTACCATAGATAATCATAGGTCATGATTCCAAATCGAAAAAAAGGACGGTCGATAGCTCACTGGTGTTCCCTTTGAGAGGCTCGATTCAATCTAAAATTGGTTGAATTTAGCCAGCACGGTTGTTTTGCTTGATATAATAGGCATCGTGCAAACCGAAACCGAAGTTCCCCAACTACTTCCAGAAGAATTCCTCTCCCAACCAGACCAATCCATAGCGGAGGTTGACCAATTCAGCAGCCGGCATGTGGCCTCGATCGCCATGGCTCACGGTGTGCACGACCTCTATTCAGGGTTTCTGCCACCGCTGCTGGCCATCCTGATTGAGCAGTTTGGGCTCACAAACCTGGGCGGGGGTTCTCTGACCCTTTTTTATTCCCTGCCTTCACTTTTCCAACCGCTGATCGGCTCGCTGGCTGACCAGCACAATCTCAAGATACTGATCAGCCTGGCACCTTTGATCACCGGCACGGTGATGAGTCTACTTGGATTGGCCACGACCCCGGCGCTGATGATGGCGATGTTGGTCCTGGCTGGTTTGAGTTCAGCTTCATTGCACGCGATCGGTCCGGCATTAAACAGCAAGCATGCCGGAAAAAAGCTCGGACGAGGCATGAGCTTCTGGGTCAACGCTGGTTCGTTGGGATACGCGTTTGGCGCGCTGGTTCTGGTTTCTGTCTATGACCTGTTTGGACTGCGGCGGCTGCCAATGCTGATTATTTTGGGGGCAATTACTTCAGTGGTTACCTGGCGCGGTCTCAAGGATGCCGACACGCGTTCTTCCATCTTGAAAACCACCGCGAAAAAGAGCCGCGACTGGCGCAATATCGTCGCGGTCATGCTGCCTGCCGCCCTGATCCTGGTGGCACGCGCGGTCATGACGGTGATGCTTTCGACTTACTTTCCAGCCTTCCTGCGAGAAGGGGGAGCCAGCACCTGGGTTTCGGGCGCGGGGATGACGCTGATTTTTTCGGCCGGGGTGGTTGGTTCTTTTCTGGCTGGCAGCCTGAGCGATAGTTTTGGCCGCGGAAAGGTACTGACTGTCTCTACCCTGGCCACCAGTCTCTTTATGCTGGTTTTTCTGCGCATGGGCGGCTGGCTTCAGGTGCCCGTGCTGCTTTTGATCGGCTTTTTCGAAATTTCAGCCATGCCCGTGCTGATGGCACAGGTGCAGGACAACTTTAGCGAAGACCGGGCTTTTATCAATGGCATGTACCTCTCCATGAATTTTGTGATCACCTCACTGGCTATCCCTTTTGTGGGTAAATATGCTGATCTTTTTGATTTCAGGGCGGCATTTCAACTCGGGGCTTACTTGCTGCCTCTGGGGTTGATCGGCATCTGGTGGCTCAACGGGCTTAAGGGCAAGCAGTTAACCTGATTTTTGATGATTATTAGCTTTATTAACCAAAGAAGGTTGGAAGTCCATTCCAACCTTCTTTGGTTAATTCAGGCTTATCGGCTTTAATCCCCCGGGTTTTCAGTCAAATCCATGACACAGCGGAAGCCAAGGTCTGCGCCGCTGTAAAAGGGGAGGTCATAGGCGCGGGATGAGGTTCTCAGATAGCGCCAACTCCCCGACCAACCCCCGCCACGAACGACACGTTCTGTGCCGCTTTGGGGACCGCTGGGGTTTGCTGAGGGGCTTTCGGCATAATAGTTGGGTGAGAAATAATCAGCCACCCATTCCCAGACGTTGCCGGCCATATCCATGACGCCATATTGACTGCCCCCCAACGGGTAAGAGCCAACCATGGTGGTGTCGCCCACGCAAGAGGTGGCGTTCAGGTTGTTGAGGCTGTTAGCCAGGGTGCAGTCGGGGTCCTGGTTGCCCCAGGGATAGAGATTGGCCTGGCTGCCTCGGGCTGCTTTTTCCCATTCGGCTTCGGTCGGCAGGCGCATGCCGGCCCATTCGCAATACGCCTGGGCATCGGCGTAGTTGATGTAAGCGACCGGATACAGGTCGTAAGCAGGGTCGCTAAAATAATCCTCCCGGCTGTTTGAGGCGCTTGACCGCGGAGCTTGGCAGGCTCCGGCCTCCACGCAGTCCCGGTATTGAGAGTTGGTCACCTCGTAGCGGTCGATAAAAAAGGTCGGCAGAGTCACCTCATGCAAGGGGAGTTCTGCTGCCCGGCAGCCCAAATCGCCATTGTTTTCCACGTCGCAGCCCATCATGAAAGCGCCTTCAGGGATCTCGACCAGTTCACCTGCCACAATCTCACTCTCTGGCGTTGGCACTGGCGGATTGGTGGGAAGAAGAGTAGAAGTGGGTCTGGGCAGCGCTGTTTCAGTGGGCGGTGGCGCAGTCTCTGTGGAAGGAGGTTCGGGCGTGGAAGTTCCGGTGGGGTTGAAAACCTGAATGTCTGTTTCAATCGTGTCTGGCGGAGTTTGCAGTGGTTCGCAGGCACTTAAAACCATCAGGCTTATCAGCAGAAGGGTGAATAACTGTTTCATGGGTCTGTCCTTGTCTAAAACAAACGATGGTAAAAACCGGAATGCTAATAACCCGGTCAGGATTAAGTATACCGGAGGTTGACAGCAAGATTGAAGTACGCAAAATGTTCGGGGAAAAAGTGGACAAAAGCGGAGCGGTTTGCTATAATCTTGTCACTCTGGGGCGCTTAGCTCAGCTGGTTAGAGCGCACGGTTCACATCCGTGAGGTTCGGAGGTTCGAGTCCTCTAGCGCCCACTTTTTCTTTTAAGAACCAGTTCGAAGGTTAGCCCTTACAGGGTAATAAATCCCCTCCGGCCTCCACAAAAACCACTGCCTGCGTATCCCTTCCGTCGAGAGGATTTTTGCAAAATCGACTTCTCACCGATATAGAACCTTCGCCATCCGTGTTCTGAAATAACTGGCATAATTAAGGTATGTTACCTGATTATCGTGTGCGGCAACGCGAATATCTGCTGGAAATTTCGCGGTCTCTGACTGAAGAGCTTGATCTGAACACCCTGCTGGGGCGGATCTTGCAAATATCGATCGAAATGCTCACTGGTCATGCTGGCTTCATCGCTCTGAACGAAGAAATAAGGGGTTGGTATCTGGCGGTCAGCAAAGGGATTCCACCGGCGCTGTCTGAGTACCTGGAAAACTGGCTGCGCTCCCTGCCTGAAAATGTGCCCGAAGACAGTCAGTACGTTCCCGAGGTCAACAAAATGCTCAGCGATATCAGCATGGGGATGATCACCGGTGTGGGTTTGCCGCTGCTGGTTCAGCGAAAACCAATTGGTCAGATTTTTGTGTTTCGAAATTATCGCGGTGTTTTCACGGCAAACGACCACAGCATTTTAAACAATTTCGCCAACCAGGCTGCTATCGCGGTTCGAAACGCCCGCCTCTATAATCAGGTTCGCGATCAAAATTTGCGCATCACCGCGCTACTGGCATCTGTCGCGGACGGAATCCTGATCTTGAGCCCCGACCTGACCATACTGAGTGCCAATAAAGCATTCGCCCGCCTGATCAACAGCCCGACTTTTGGTCTGGTAGGTGAAAAGTATGAAGATGTGGTGCAGTGGAAGAGCAGCCCTGTGGGGCTTAAACTAAAAGAACTGACCGAGGCTGAATGGCACGGTTACGAGCCTGGCGAGATGTTCCTGGAGGGCGACCTGATCCGTAAAGACGGGCTGGACCCGGTCCCGGTTGCGATCACCTACGCGCCACTTTTTTCAAGCGAAGGGCAGTTATTAAATGTGATCGCATCGGTGCGGGACATCACTCGCTATCGTGAAGCAGAGGAAATGAAAACCGGCTTCATCTCGGTGATCAGCCACGAACTGCGCACCCCACTGACCCTGATCAAGGGTTATGCCAGCACGCTTAGACGGGGGGACGTCACCTGGGAACCTGAGATGGTGCAGGAAAGCCTGAAGGTGATCGAGGAGGAGGCCGACCACCTCTCCGCTATGGTCGATGATCTGCTGGACGCGACCAGGCTTCAATCGGGAAACATGCTTATGAAAAACTCGCGGGTCGATCTCCCCGCCCTGGTGCAGGAACAAATTCATCGTTTCAAACCGGAAGCTGCCGGGCACACCATCAGGGCTGAGTTTGCCAGCGATTTCCCCGTCATCATTGCCGACGAGAGCAGGATTAAACAACTGCTGACCAACCTGATCGCCAACGCATTGAAATATAGCCATGGTGGGCAAATCGTAATCCAGGGGCAGGAGCTCATCAATGAAATCCAGGTTTGCATCAGTGATCAGGGCAAAGGCTTTGACCCCAAGGACATCCCTTTTGTGTTTGACCGGTTTTACCGCTCCGATACGGATGCCAGATCAACCAAGGGTACTGGCCTGGGTCTGTATCTGTGTAAGGCAATTGTCATCGCGCACGGCGGCCGCATCTGGGTCGACGAAGACTATACCGCGGGAGCCAGGATCTGTTTCACACTGCCAATGGGTCTCGAAGAATAGACCATGGAGGTTGATGCCTCCCAAATAGATGGGAATTGGATCGACCTGGCTGGCTGGCGGGTTCTATGCCTGGGGGAAACCGGCTCGACCAACCAGGATGCGCTCAGATTAATCCATCAAGAGAAGGGTGAATTTGTCCTCTGGGCAAAACATCAGACTGCCGGTCAAGGCCGCGAAAACCGCCAATGGCACAGCCGCGCGGACAGCTCACTCACCTTCTCGGTCGTATTGCGCCCCACGGTCCGGGAAAGACCGTTTTTAGGACAGTTTACTGCGCTGGCGGCGCTCGCCCTGACTGATTGGCTGGAAGAGGCCTGCGGTCTTGAGGCTGAGATCAAATGGCCAAATGATGTTTTGATCAGGGGGAAGAAAGTATGTGGACTATTAATCGAAATAAGCTGGAAGAGTGCAGCCATTGAGGCTCTGATCCTGGGTATGGGTATCAACCTGAGGGACGGAGCTTTCGAGGGTGCAGGTCAATTGCGTTTCCCTGCCACCAGTCTGCAAGCCGAAGGTTGCCGCATAGATCCTCCGCAGGATATTTTGGGGGAACTGCTCGGTTTTCTGTGCCAACGCAGGAAGCAAATCGGCTCAAAGCTCCTGATAGACGAATGGAACCAACGCCTGGCATTTAAGGGCGAGTTCAGGCTGATTAGACACTACCAGGGCAAAACGGAAATGCTTTGCCCTGTATCCCTTAACCCTGATGGGTCACTGAACGCCATCGATCAGACTGGACGTATGCGCGTAGTTCAGTCTGCTGAGTTTACGTCCTCTGAATCGACGCTGGAGCCGCCCTCTTCTTCCTGAATTTCTGCATTTTCAACCTCAGGCTGGGCCTCCGGGTTGTTTTCCATCTCTTCCGCTAAAGCCTGTTGCCGGGCTTTGACTGCGCTTTCCACTTCTTCGGCAGAAATACGCACCATGGCTGCCAGGCTGTCACCCTCGTCCAGATCCATGATCTTGACGCCCTGCGTGGCGCGACCCTGCACTGAAATGTCGGAGACTTTGGTGCGCAGGACGATGCCTGCCCGGGTGATGGTGGTGATATCTTCATCATCAAGAACAACCTTGGCCTCGGCGATGTCGCCAATTTCGGATCGGGCTCCCTGACTTATGGTGGTCACGCCAAGAGTACCGCGGGACTTGGCCAGGTATTCGGCCATGGGCGTGCGTTTACCCTGCCCCTTATCGGTGATGACCAGGAGATAACCGTTGGGTTCAACCACATCCATTGACACAACGCGGTCATCACCGCGCAGGCGGATGCCTGTGACGCCCATGGTGGTGCGTCCGGTAGGGCGCACTTCAGATTCGCTGAAGCGTAAGGCTTTTGCCTTGCGGGTAACCATGATCAAGTCATTTTCGCCGTCAGTAATATGGACCCAGCCCAATTCGTCACCCCTGTTCAGACGGATGGCGATCAGTCCAGACGGGCGCACGTTTTCAAAATTTGACATGGGGACTCGTTTTACACGCCCCAGACGCGTAGCCATGGCGCAGTAACTGCTGTCGTTGAAGTTTTCTACTGTCAGGACTGCCGTGACGGTCTCTTCGGGTTCGAGATTGATGATATTCACCAGCGGAATTCCGCGTCCCTGGCGGCTTTCTTCGGGCAGTTCGAAGGCTCGCTCCGAGTAAACCTTGCCCTTGTTGGTGAAAAAGAGGATCGTATCGAGCGTGTTGGCACGGATAAAGAACCTGATTTCGTCTTCACCGCGCATGCTCTGCCCGATGACCCCCCGACCACCCCGACCCTGACGGCGGTAAGCGCTGTCGGAAACGCGTTTGATGTAGCCGCGATCGGTGATTGAGACGAATACTGGTTCATCTTGGACGAGAGATTCATCTGAAAGATCCATCTCAGCGTCCGGGGCGATGCGTGTTCGTCGGGGGTCAGCAAACTTTTCGGCAACTTCGTTGAGGTCTGTCCGGATAATTTCGAGGATCTTGTGTGGGTTGGCCAGTAAGTCCTCTAATTCCTTGATCAGTTCCTTCAACTGAGCGTATTCGTCTTCGATTTTTTGACGCTCGAGGGCGGCAAGCCGGCGCAACTGCATATCCAGGATAGCCTGTGCTTGCAGGTCGCTGAGGTTGAAGCGCTCGATCAGGCGGGTTTTAGCGATATCCGCATCGTCAGATTCGCGAATGGTCTTGATCACCGCGTCCAGATTGGCGATCGCGATCAGCAAGCCATCCAGAATGTGAGCTCGTTTTTTCGCCTTATCCAGGTCAAACAAGGTTCGGCGGGTGATGACCACCTGGCGGTGTTCCAGGTAAAGCTGTAAGGCGCGTTTAAGCGTGAGCATACGCGGTTCCTGGTTGACCAGAGCCAGCAGCTGGACCGCGAATGTAGATTGCAGGGCAGTGTATTTGTAAAGTTGATTGACGACTTTCTTGGGCTGGGTTCCGCGTTTGAGTTCAATGACAATACGCATGCCATTTCGATCAGACTCGTCGCGCATGTCGGAGATTGAATCAATTTTTCCTTCGCGGTGTAGTTCGGCAATGCGCTCAATCAGGCTGGTTTTGTTGAGCTGGTAGGGGATTTCGTCGATGATGATGGCATAGCGCCCTTCACGAATTTCCTCGAT
>Ga0172382_10003342_pt1 | contig 25529 bp, 23 predicted proteins | sample Leawel138RmetaG_FD_122245 | JGI IMG/M metagenome (GOLD analysis project Ga0172382, IMG submission 122245) | Leachate microbial communities from a municipal landfill in Southern Ontario, Canada - Leachate well 138R metaG | ecosystem: Engineered > Solid waste > Landfill > Unclassified | place...
TCATAAAAGAGTATTACGGATATTTTTTAAATGGCTCGATTATTGAATTGATGTTTTTAGAAAAAATCAACTATGATACCGCAAAAACTTTTCTCAATTTTTTGCCTTTTGTCCATGAATCCTCCGGCAACTTAAAACTTGAAGCATTGCTTAAAATGAAACAGAACCTTTTAAAGAAAAATCTTTATCGGAAGAATACGTATCTAGAGATAGAATTTAAAAACAAAGACATAGAAATATATGGTTATGAACAAAATGATTACTATTTGACTCTTATTTTAGAAAAAATTGCTTTTGAAAATAAAAAGACTTTCTTACGTAACGAGGGTCTATTGAATGACCAAACAGTTTTGAAAGTTTTTAACAATGTCGAGGAAGAAGTGCACTACGTGATGAATGAAATCGTGTCCTTGATTAAGAGTGGCGTAAGCGCGCAAAATATTAAATTGTTCGGTGTTGACGAGACATATCTCTACCAGGTTGAAAAATATGCCAAAATGTATGGAATCAATCTTAATGGCCTCCCGCCTAAGTCGCTTTTTATGACATCTATCGGAAAAGAATTTTTGAGTTCGTACAAAAAAAACCAGGAAATTGAACCTTCGGTTCTGGAAACATTTAAAGAAAAGGATTTGAACAAAGACGAACAATCTGTGAAAACATTAATTGTTAATTACGAAGACAAAAGACTGAACTTCAACGAGCAATACGATGTTTATAAAAATGTTTTAAAAGAAAACCATGCTTTTCAAAATCGATATAAGACCGCAATTGAGATTATTAGCGGAGATAACGGTGTAAAAGGTCAAGAAGTTTTCGTTATTGGATTTCGACAAGGAGTTTATCCGTTATCTAAACAAGATAATGATTACTTAAACGAAGAAGAAAAACAGAATATCGGTTACATTTCAATCGATAAAAAAAATAGTGACAGATTATTTTCTTTGTTAAATTTTCTAAAGAGTGATAATAATTTCCATTTTTCTTTCGCCTTAGCAGATTTAACCTCTGATTTTTTACCATCTTTTATCGCTACCGATAATAGATTTAAAAAAGAAACTCCAGGTTTAGGTTTGCTAGATCATTCCCTGTTAGCTAGCAAGATTGAACTTGTTAAAATGTTGGATTTAAAGAGTAAATACAATGTCATTGAACAGATGCTTGAAACTTATAAATCTGCGCTATCGGTTCCTTATAAAACTTATGATCACTCTTTTAAGGGTGTCCTGGCAATCGATGAGAATACAAAACTCGTTCATTCATATACAAATTTAAATACTTTTATCTCGTGTCAGTTTAGATATTATTTAGAAAATGTTTTAAAAATCTCTGATAATTCAGACAATTTTAATTTAAAAATTGGAAATTTAGGACATTTTATTTTTGAGAGATGCCTTAAAAACAAGAAAGATTTTGATTTTGAAAAAACATATCTTCAGGGATATGAAAACATTCAAAAGCGCTACCCCTGGACCGCACAAGACGATGTCTTGTTGATCTCTATAAAGAATTTTTTTGCTGTTGCGTGTGAGCATATTTTAAAACATGATCGAGAAATGAAGTCTGCAGTTTATGATTTAGAAAAAACTTTGACTTTTCAGTTAAATAATAATTCAATTTTCAAAGGAAAGATCGATAAAATCATCACTGTCGGAAATTATGTTTACCTCGTGGATTATAAAACTGGTCGTGAACAATTTGATAGTAGACTCGTGTCGACATATCGATCGCTTCAGCTTCCTGCGTATGCCTTACTACTTCAAAACTCCAGTGATTATCAAGACAAAGAAATCGGTGGTTTATACATAAATAATGTCATAGATTTTTCAATGCGAGACCCATCACAGCATTTAGTTCACCCTTATTTGAAATTAAATGGAGTGACATTGTTAGATATAAATAACTCTGCGATTGAGGGAATCGCACCAGGACTTCAAAATTCAACAGATCCATTTGTTAAATTTGATCTGCAACGTCTTAAACCGGAAAATATGGAACGGAAAGGGTTTATCACCAAAAATAAATTAGAAGAATACATTGAACTGACTAAAAGAAAATATTTAGAAAACGATGCAGAAATTCGCAAGAACAACTTTGTTATCAATCCTAAAAAATACTCTAATAAAAAAGATGATGATGCGTGTAAATACTGTCCTTTTGAAAACATATGCTATAAAACCCAAAAAGATTTAGTTTCAGTTGAAACCCTAAATGATGAAAATGATGAGGCTATCGAAGATGAAATGGAGTAAAGAACAATTATCAGCGATTAAAGCTTTTGACGAAAATGTTTTAGTCAATGCTGGGGCAGGCAGTGGAAAAACATCCGTTTTAAGCGAGCATGTGATTTATCTACTCGAAAACAAAATCAGATTAGATCGGCTTTTAGTGTTAACTTTTACAAATTTGGCGAGCAAAGAAATGAAAGATCGAATTCGACAAAAAATCGCTGATCCAAAACGCGGACTCACTCATCTGTTAAATTCTGTTGATGCAGCTCATATTGAAACAATAGATGCTTTTGCACTTTTCTTGGTACAAAAGTATCATTATGTTTTAAAACTTCCAAAAAATATTCGAGTTTTAGATCAACAAATCGAAGAGATACAAAAAAGAAAAATTCTCGATGAAATATTTGAAGAATATTACAAAAAGAAGGAATCAAAATTTGTTCAACTAGCGAATTCATATATTGATAAAAATGACACCGATCTCAAAGATTTTATTATTTCGCTCGATAGAAAAATCAACCTTTCGATTGATGATAAAACTTATCTTGAAGAACTTAAAAGCTATTATTTTTCACCCGAATTTTGCGAATTTGTCTGTCGTGAATTGTTTAATTACTATGTAAAAGTTTTAGACGAAATACGCGAAATGATAAGTAACGGATTAGAAAATTTAGATGACATCAATAATATCTTGGCAGTGATTGATACCATCTTATTAGAAACTGATTACGACATTTTTTTAAACTTATTAAAAGAAAGTAAATTTCCAAGAAAGCCCAGAGGTGATGCGGAATCAAGAATAAGGAAGAAAGCTGCCGAAAAGTTCAACAACTTAAAAAAGAAAACTTATGGTTATAAAAGTGAAATAGAGCAAAATATTCTCGAAAAGAAAGATAATGTACTTTTAGTCATCGAGATTTGTGAAGAGTTACGAAAAAGAATTGATATATTTAAAGCTGAATTTAATCTATACACATTTCCAGATATTCAAAAAATGGCGCTGGAATTGATAAAAAAACCTGATATTTGCAGAGAAATCAAAAGTTCTTTCGATTATATTTTAATCGATGAATACCAAGACACATCTGATATCCAAGAAAGGATGATCGAAAGTTTAGAAAAAAACAATATCTTCATGGTCGGAGATGTCAAACAATCGATTTACGCGTTTCGAAATGCAAATTGCAAAATATTTCAAGATAAATATAATGACTACAAAAAAAACATTGGCGGTCGAAAAATCGATATGAACAGCAACTTCCGATCTCGTGAAGAATTTGTTGATGATCTCAATAATCTATTTTCTGTTTTAATGGTGCCCGGTGCTAATATTATTGATTATGCAGCCGACCATCTTGTGACAGCTGGAGACATTTCATATCGCGAGTCTAAAAATCATAATCAAAATTATGGGATTCAAGAAATTCTTTATGATTTTTCAAATACAAAAGATAATGATAGACATGATTATGAAGCGCGAATCATTGCTAAAGACATTATTTCAAAAGTCAAAAGCGGTTATCAAGTCGTCGATAAAGACCCAAAAACAAAATCCAAATATTTAAGACCTTGTGAATTTAAAGATTTCACAATTATTATGGATCGAGGTAATTATTTTGATGACTATAAAAAAATTTTCATGGAATACAATATCCCATTATTAGTTTATAAAGATGAAACGATTACGATGAGTAAAATTCTCGTCGTTATTCGCCAACTTTTAAATATTTTAGACATGACAATGAATGAAGAAAACTTTATCAGCAATGAATATTCGATCTCATTTTTGTCAGTGGCTCGGTCGTTTCTTTTTGAATACGACGACCAAACAATTTATGACTATATCAAAAACGGAAATATCGCTTCTTCGTCCATCATTAAACAAATTGAAGAAATCAAAACTGAGTGTCAAAACAAAACCTTAAAAGAAATCGTTGATATTTTAGTAGATAAATTCGCTCTTTATGAAGCAGTATTCAAAATTGGAGATTATGTTTCTAACGCTTCAAAAATTGAAATGGTAACAAAACTCGCCGCTTCTTTAGATGAAATTGGAATGAATTTAACAGATTTTGTTACATATTTTAAAGACATCGAAAAATATAAAATTGAACTTAAATTAGAACCAGTCATTGATAGCGACGATTCAGTAAAAATCATTAATATTCATAAATCAAAGGGTCTTGAATTTTCAATTTGTTATTTTCCTGGGCTTTACAAAGAATTCTATCTTGATATGGCAAGAAATAATTTTATTGTTTCATCAAAATTTGGAATTTCACTCGTTAACAAAGAAGAAAAAGAAAGCAATTTCTTAAAATTCCTTGCTATGCAAGATGAAAGAAAGGCGATTTTTGAAGAAAGGTTGCGAATGCTTTACGTCGCACTTACGAGGACAAAGGAAACCGCAATTCTTATCAGGGAAAAACCAGATGAAGAAAAAGTGGCTCCTAAATTGGAAAATTCTAAATCTTTTGATGACTTCTTCCGAGCAATCGGTTACGAAGCCTCAAATTCTGAATTTTATTCACCTGACACTCCGATAATTCCTCTTTCTCTCGATCTAGAAAAATTTAAGTCAGCTCCAAAGAAATTAACCGTTGAAGAAACATTGAAAATGGATGATAACATCATTGAAGTTAAAAAAGCCGCGATGGATGAAATTAAGACCTCATCTATTGAAACCTTAGAACTCGGTAATACTTTACATCGTTTATTAGAAATTGCTGATTATGAAACCAAAGATGTTTCTTTTATTCAAGACACAAAAATAAGAAATTATGTTGAAAGGGTTCTCAAAAATAAAATTTTTGAAAATGTCAAAAACGATGAATTAAAACATGAATTCACATTTTATGATTCGAAAAACGACGTGAACGGAATTATCGATTGCTTAATTATAAAAGAAAATTATATTGCTATCGTTGACTTCAAGTTAAAAAATATAACTGAAGAGGCTTACGCTTCGCAATTGGCGGTTTATCGTTCTTACATCAAACAAATCACTAATAAACCTATTAGAACCTACCTTTTAGCAATCATCAGTGGAGAGTTGGAGGAAATACATGAAAATTAAAAAAATAGAACGTGAAAATTTCGACCGTGTATTGACGATTTTAAATGCTCCAAACATCACTAACCATGATTATGTATATGAAGTATATTCGATGGCTAATGAAGCAATTAAAGAATTGGTCGAACAAAACATTTTAAAGAATATTCAACCTATCAATCCTGTTCTATTAACAGGTTATGTTCTTGGAGAATACATTTACAGCGTTGAGCGTAAATCTCTTGAAGAGAAAAAGGTTTTTGAAGACGATCAAGAAATCAAAAATCAAATGGCAGGAGTTGTCGCGGATAAATATTTGTCAGGTGATTATTTTAATTATAAAGAAAAAAGAATTACGAATAAATTCATGCCTCCGATGTCTTCGCTTGATCTTTATTTAAATTTCATGCTCAATATGCTTAATACTTATCCAAAAAACGACCCCTCTTCAACGTTGATTGTCGATCTTTTAATTAAATCTATTTCTTTAGCTCGATGTGTTGTTGAACTTCTTGAAAATGGACACGAAACCGAAGCGATGGCTTCTTGGAGAACTCTACATGAATGCGAATCCACTTTATTAGTTTTAGATCGTTTCGGTGAAGCGATTATTCAAAAATATTTAAAACATATGAAATATGGGATTGCATTTAAAATTGGAAAGAATAATCGCGAGCAAACAGAAAAGATTTTTGAAGAAATTAAAAAAGAAATGAAAGAACATAACTTAAAGAGCAAAGATACCAAAAAATATATTGAATATGGTTGGCTTTATGGAACGAATGTGGTTCCTGATAGTGAATTGAAATTAAATTTCCGTGATGGTTTAGAGACGGTTGCAGGTTTGCACCAATACTCAGCCATCTATGAAACTTCATCAGAAATCGTTCACAGCACGCCAATGCTCATATATTCAAACAAAACATATTATTATCTTCTAGCGCTTATCAGTACTTATGAATCATTTTTCAGAATTGAAAAAATATTCACAAACCTTTTTGGACAAAAAATTACTCCTGCACAACGCGCCCAGTATAACGCGATGAGAAATGTTTATTATTCGCAGTTAATTGCGATTCATCGAAAAGAAAGTGATAACTTAAAAGATTTGAAGAATAGAACGATTAAAAAATAAAAAAACGAACGGTTGATGAGACCGTTCGTTTTATTTGTAAATTAAACGTCAGCGTAGCAAGATTTGCCGATGAATTCGCGTAATAACGAATTACACGGAACCCATTCATCAGACAGGTCATTGAAGAATTTTAACATTCTTATCAATCGCTCAGAAACCGGGAAGTGTGGAGATTCAGAATCAATTGCCCTTAACAAAGGCATTGCATATTTTTTCATAACACTCAATTCATAAATGAGGAATGAATTGAAAACATAATCCGCACCTTCTTGATTATCGTAAATCCATTTGAATTCGCCTTTGCGAACACTAGGCCACATAACAAGAGTTTCAACGGCTGATGCATTACGGAATTGATAATCCCGAACAATGCGACGAAGCAATCTCAAATCGGTAAGGGAAAGCGGATTGTGATTATCGATGTTGATCTGAGCTTGTGGAGCAATGTAAATTTTAAATTTTTGGTGTCTTGGAATCGATAAGGTAAGCATATCATTTAAAGCATGAATTCCTTCGATGATAATTGGCTCATTCTGTGCAACTTTAATTTTTCGGCCAAGAACTCGATGTCCAAGTTGGAAATCGAATTTAGGCAATTGCACTTCGAGACCTTCAATAAGATCTGAGATATTTTGGTTGAAAGTATCGATATCTAAAGCGTGAATATCTTCTAAATCAGGATCGCCATTTTCATCTTTCGGGGCTTGTGCTTTTGGTAGGTAATAATCATCAATTGAAATACGAACGGGGCGAATGCCGCGAGAAAGAAGTTCAATCCTCAACCGATTAGCAAAAGTTGTTTTTCCACTGCTAGAAGGACCTGCAATACAGATTAAACGGATTGAACTGATATCTTTTTCGATTAAGTCACCGAGTTCGGCAAATTGGTAATTGTGTTGATGTTCGCACATGTTGATAAAATCAACAGAGCCAAATTTTTCAGCAATTTTATTAATTCCAGAAATAGTATCAATCCCGGCTGCCCTTGCCCAACTGTGTGCTCTTTTCAGTGTGCGACCATAAATTGGAGCATCTTCAAATTCGGGGATTTCACCCTTGCACTCGGCCCTTGGATATTGAATGATTATTCCTGGTGAATAATAACGAATATTAAAATTTTTAATATATCCAGTAGATGGAACCAATCTTTCATACATGTAATTGCAATAACCTTCGCATTCATACATATGAGCGGTTTCTTCAGGTCGCACTTCTAAAATTTCGATTTTGTCGAGAAAATTTTCTTTTTCGAAAATCTCGGCCGCTTCTTTTTTGCTCATCTTTTTCCGTTTGAGTGGGTAATCGGCTGCGACGATTCGGTTCATCTCTTCAATTAAATCGTGGGTGAGTTGAGCGGTCACGGTTCGCCCTTCGTTTAATATCTGCATAAAAATTGAACGCGAGACATTGTATGAAAATCTGAATTGGAGGCCAGGGGCAATATTATGCATTGCCATTGCGATTAAATAACGAAGCGACCCTTCATATGATCGGATAGCATCTCGGTCTTTGACAGTCAGAGGTTCAACGTGTGAATCCTCTTGGAGGACATAAGTTAGTTCGCGAACTCTATTATTGACTCTTGCACAAACGAAATCCCGATTGTCACCGATTATATCGAGAATCGATACGGGCTTTTTAAAAGTTTTTTCTTCATTGTTAATTTTTACTTTAATTGACATTATTTTTCTCCTATTTTTATAAATGACTAACGATGTAATTTTACATAAAAAGTGACTTCATTTCAATTTTTAATACGCACTTTCATTCGTAAAGTTTTAACAGTTTTGAAAAGACTGAAGAATATTTGAAAAAAACATCGTTTTTGCGCTGTTTTTGAAATTTATTTGGAAATTATTTTTTTTTGAACTTTTAGAAAAATAAATTCAAATTAGGGAAAAATCGTTTTTATTGTTCAAGATTAAAAAGAGATAACCAGATTTTGTTTGTCTTTTAATTTATTAAAAAGCATAATATACACGAGTATAAGCAAGGAGATTATATATGAAAAACATGGTTTACATTCAAAGCGGAGGACCGACATCCGTTATTAACACTTCACTTTATGGAGCTATCAAAGAAGCACAAAATCATCCCGATAAAATCGGACACATTTTTGGTTCTAATCATGGAATTGAAGGATTGATTAATGATGATTTATTTGATCTCGGCCTTGAAGATGAACACACTATCGAACTTCTAAAACAAACGCCAGGATCTATTTTAGGAACAACAAGAAGAAAATTGCCTAAAGATTTTCATGATCCAATTTATATGAAAATTATCGAGAATATCAAAAAGCATAATATTGGATATGTTTTTATTAACGGTGGAAATGATTCTATGGACACTTGCAATCAAATCGCAAAACTCTGTGAAGAATTAGCGCTAGATGTCAAAGTTATTGGAGTCCCAAAGACAATCGACAACGACTTAGCAATTACGGACCACTCACTTGGTTTTCCAAGTGCTGCAAAGCATGTTATTAATATTGTCGGTCAAATTGCCACAGATGCGCGATGCTTTATCCATGGGAAAGTCCATATTATTGAAATCATGGGACGTAACGCTGGATGGTTGACTGCATCAGTTGATTTACTTCCTGAAGCTTCGCGTCCTGATCTTATTTATATTCCAGAAAGCATTTTTAACCTTAAAGAATTTATGGAAGACGTACGAGTGATTCATCGCAAAAGAGGCTCGGTCGTTGTTGCGATTAGCGAAGGGGTGGATTTTCCACGCGATGTTTCAAATGCAAGACGAGATTCATTTGGTCATATTCAATTAGAAGGCGGTGCGGCGGAACTTTGTCGTTTAATCGATGAAGAACTCAATCTCCCGACCAGATCAATTGAACTATCGATTCCGCAAAGAGCCGACGCGGCTTATATTTCAAAAGTAGACCAAGATGAAGCGATTGCAACGGGTAAGCTAGCGGTGCAAAGTGCATTAAAAGGCGAAACTGGTAAAATGATTATCTTCAGAAGATTGTCCTCAAGTCCATACAAAATCGAAATGGCTCTTGAAGATGTTGGGAAGATTGCAAATGAAGTGAGTATGATTCCTCAAGAAATGATTAAAGATAATACGCGAATGAGTGATGCTTATCGTAAATATTTAAGTCCTCTTATCAAAGGTGAAATCGCACTAGAATTTAAAGACGGCATCATCGTGATGGCCGAACTTAAAAAAATCAAAGTTTAACACAATTAATTATCTTAAAAAAACGATGTTACAATCGTTTTTTTATATCAAATTAAAAATTTGATAATAAGGATTTTAAAGAATCAGGATTTTCCAAGTAATTGACTGAATTTTTTATCTCGTTGTTTTCGACGTTGAAAGCCCATGAAGTTATAGAACTATCCAAATCGTATGAATTCAAGAAATCTTGGAAAGTGTTTTTTTCAAAATCTTGGATATCGATGAGAAGTGAAGGAGTAGTTCTTGTGGAAATAATTGGATAGACGATTTCAGAAAAAATCTCATATGTTGTTTGATTGTCAAAATCGAAGGTATAAACGGAAAAACTATCAAAAGATTCTAAAAAATAATTAAGCCCATTAGTTGTTCTAGCTATATACATTTCACTTTTAATACAAAAATTATTCATCGATGTTAAGAAAGACTGTTCGTTGTTATATTTATTACTAGCTAAAGTTAGTTTTAATTCCCCTTGCTTAAAAAATAAAGTTTTTGGAGCGACATCAAAATATTCAGGATATTTCTGGTACACCTCTGAAAATAAAGGATCGGTGGTGGAGTAAGAATAGATATCGTACTTATTTTCGTTGATGAGTTTGACAAAATACGGTTCTATTTTTTGACAAGTGGGGCAATTTGGAAATTTAAAATATAAGACGAAATTTTGTTTGGTATTAATTAAAGAATCAAAAAAATCTCCATCAATCGCGTGCATTTTTTCAATTTGCCCAGACATCACATCAAGAGAATTCGGCAAGATGATCTTTGAATCGCTATTGCAAGAAGTTAAACCAGGAAGCAACACAAAAAGACTAGAAAGTTTTAAAAATGCTTTTTTCATCTTGTCCATATTTACTATATAAATATAACGCGAATAAAGAAAAATTCCATAATTTTGATTTACTATGTTAATATATTTTAGACAAAGGAGACTTTATTATGCATCCATGGCACGACGTTAGCCCCGAGAGAATTACTCCTGAACATTTTTTGGCTCTGATAGAAATTTCCAAAGGAAGTAAGAACAAATACGAATTAGATAAACCGACAGGACATCTATTGCTTGATCGCGTTTTATTTACCTCCACTCACTATCCGCAGAATTATGGTTTTATTCCAAGAACTTTTGCACGTGACTTCGACCCTCTTGATGTTTTGGTTTTAGCAAGTGAACCGATTTTGCCGTTATCTTTTGTTAGAGCTAAACCGATTGGCGTTTTAGTTATGATGGACAATGGATTGCCCGACGAAAAAATCATTGCTGTCGCTGAAGATGATCCGTTTTATAGCGGATACAACGATGTGACTGATATTCCGCATCACATTATGGATGAAATCCAACACTTCTTCAGTGTTTATAAAAGTTTAGAAGGCAAGGACACAGATGTCGACGTTGTGGAAAACCGAGAAAAAGCAATTCAAGTCATCGCCGATTGTATGAAAGCATATAAACATAGCATCGAACCTAAAGTCCGCGCTGAAAGAAACGCTAGAAGATAAAAATCAAGCCACTACAGTAAGTGGCTTTTTATTTTTTAAACATATTTGAATCTATTCGGTTTTTCTTTATTTTAGCGATTTCTAAATAAACCGGATTGCTATCTTCTTTCGCCATCATCAAAGCCCAGTAATACCATAAGATATCGCTGAAATGACAGAATAAATCAACACGCTTTCTTTTTAAATCATTCAGTTTTGCACCATAATAAGTTTTTAAAAACAATTCTTTTTGTGAAGAGACTAAGTTGTTTTCGCTAATGAAAGACGCTAAATCAAAATATAAGCTATTCATTCCGGCATATTCCCAATCAATAATGACGACACTATCAAATTTATATAAAAGGTTTCCTTGGACTAAATCATTATGACAAAGAACAAAATCATCTTTTTTAAGCAAGGAAGAAATCGCACGAACAATTTTTCCTTCGTATCTTTGATCGATTTTGCTTTCTAAGCATGAAGATCGATACGTGTCTAGTCTTTTAAGTGGATCAAAATTATTAGAAGAAATCAATTTTGCACGATGCAATTTTTTGATTGTTTTCGCACTAGTGCGAATTTGCTCGTCGCTTGGAGTTTCTTTATATAAAAAAGCACCGTGGACGAATTTAGAAATTTTAATCCCTTTTTCAGCATCAAAATAAATGACTTTTTCGCTTATTTTTAAAGGTTCAATTAGTTTTAAAATATCTTTTTCTAAACGATAATCGTTAAACGGTTGGATATAATCTGAAGGAACTCTTATAACATAAGCGTCATTGATTAAATAAGAGACATTACTGAGTCCGCCCAAAAGAGGAGCGAATGAATATATTTTTTTATTCAAAAGAGTCTTAAAAACCGTTTTGACTTCAATATCTTTCATATATGACAATATTACACTATTTACTTTTGAAAAAAACACATTTTTGGCATATTATTTTTATATGATTCATATTGTTTTGTTCAGACCTGAAAAACCTTTAAATACCGGGAATATAATGCGAACCTGCGTTGCAATAGGGGCTAAGCTTCACGTCATTGGACCGATTGATTTTTCTCTTGCTGAAAAAGATATTAAACGAGCGGGTCTTGATTATATTGAACGTTTAAAACTAGAGTTTCATCGTGAATATTTTGAATTTGAAAACAAATACGGCAAAGAAGACATATTTTATGTCACGAGATACGCTAATAAAACTTATACGTCTTTTGATTTTTCTGACTCTTGTAAAGATATTTTTCTTATGTTCGGAAGAGAATCGACCGGAATCCCACATGAGATTTTAAGAGAAAACAAAAATTGTCTTCTCAGAATTCCAATGATTTCTGATACGCGTAGCCTCAATTTGGCAAATAGTGTGGCGATAGTAGTTTATGAGGTGCTTCGCCAACAAAAGTTCGAAGGTCTTGCAACTCAGGAAGAAATAAAAGGATCTAATTGGCTTGAAAAGGAAATTATCAATGGTTAAAAAAAGTAGCTTTTTATTAATGTTAACTTTGATACTGGCCAGTTGTGATTTCACTCCAACCGATTATCGGATTACAATCGATCGTTCCACAAGAGGTGGAGGGTTGTTTCAATTAAGCGGATCTGAACTTCACCAATTGGCGATTGTTGAAGAGAAAAACCTTGTGGTTTTATTTTCTCTTGAATCATGCGAGAGTTGTCTATTCGCCAAAGAACAATTAACAGCTTATGGAAAATTAAAAAAATGTGATATGTTCTACGTTGATTTTTCAGAAATAGGAGAGTCGGAATACAATATTCTCTATGAGACTACCAACTATATAAATGATGCTTATGCACTCCCGGTATATGGAGAAGAAATTTTTCTTCCGAAATGTTACATTTTCTCTAAGCAAGCAATTATTGTTACTTTTAGTAATGATTATGTAGAAAAACTAGATACCTACATTAAAATTAGCGAATAATTATTCCTTGTTTTTCGAATTCTTCAATCGATGCAGAGCGAATTTTGTTGATGTGAATGGTTTGGTATTTTTTCAAAACGACTAGACCGAGTTTATTACCCTTTTTAAGATCTTTTATAAGTGCGTAATTGACGTCACCATCATTCTTTTTAGATAAAATAAGCGCAAGTTCAGCCCCAAACAATAACTCTTCTTCTGTCGGATTATTTTTAGCGATGACAATGTGAGCGCCAGGAGAAGTAGAAATATGTAAAAAAGTATGTTTAAAGTCAGCGATTTTAAATGTCAATTCATCATTTTGTTTATCGCTTTTTCCATAAAATATTTTTGTCTCGTTCAAATTTATAAAATTAATGTTCTTCTGTTTCTTTTGCTTAGCTTTTTTCTTTTTCTCTTTTCCGTTTTTATCGTTTAAAATCGAACTGCTTATTTCTACCATGTCTTTTTCATCTGCGAATTCACTTTGAATTTTTAAATGATTTAGATATTTTATTTCTTCTTTAATGCGGAGGAGTTCTTCGTTTTGAAATTCAATTTGTCGCTTGGCTTTTTTATAAACTATGAAATGATGATTGGCATTTGCGATTCTGTTTTTTTCTAAGTCAAAAGGAATTTTATTTTCAATTAAAATACGCGAAATGTCTTCATCTGGAAATGAGAGAAGAAGGTTTCCGTACTCTTGATAAATCAATTTGCTGTGTGCGACTTTTAACTCCTGCAAGATGATTTCCTCCTTTTTAAGGAGAAGTTTTTCTCTTCTAGCTAAAAAAGTGAAAAAAGGTGCAAATTTTTCAGCAATTCTTTTCTTGATAGAAACCGAAAAATCCTCTTTTAAAGTTTGATAAAAACGCTCTAAATCATGTTCCTTTTTTGTTATCTGGTAATCAAGTAAAGAAGGCGCTGAATATAGGCCTCCTCTTTTTATTTGGCGGGTCGTGGCACTTTGATTATAGTGAGTTGCAAAACGAATGCGATTATTTTCGCCAACAATAATCAAATTAGGACGATGAGGAATAAATTCGAGATAGAGATTTTTTTGATGTCTTAAAAAATCGCTTCCGAGTTCAGACAAAGTAATTTTGATAATTCGGTCATCGTTAGTTTGTTCAATTTTTAAGATGCGACATCCTCGTAATTCTTTTCTTAAATTAGATGATAAATTACCATCTAGGGTTTGGAAACTCTCTTCAAGTTTTAAAAGGCCTATTCGCGGGTAGTTATGATCAAGAGAAATGAAAAGTTTATCAGATCGAAAGAAAGAAAAAGATAAAAGGATATCTGTAGAATTTAAAATCGTTACATTAGAAATAAAATTGTCACTTATTTTTTGATTGAGATCTTGCGCAATTAACAAGACCAAATCCGCATCCATTTTAACGGATTTACTAATTTGATTTTCTGAGTTCTTTTTAAGCATTATTAGTTTTCCTGAATTTCTTTTACAATTTATTGTATATTTGTTTGATATAAATTTCCTAATTATTTATAATAATTTACAATGGAAACGACGATGAAAAAGGGTTTATTGATTATTCTCAGCGGACCTAGCGGGGTCGGAAAAGGAACCATTCGAAAAAAAATTATTAAAAATCCTGATCTCAATTTAGCATATTCAATTTCGATGACGACAAGAGAAAAAAGAGAAAAAGAAATCGAAGGTGAAGATTATTATTTTGTCTCGCGAGAAACATTCCTTGAAAATATCAAAAGAGGAAACTTTTTGGAACACTGTGAATTTGTCGGAAATTTTTATGGAACTCCAAAAGATAAAATCGAAAAACTTCGTCTTCAAGGAAAAAATGTTTTTTTAGAAATTGAAGTGAGCGGTGCTACAGAGGTGATGTCAAAAATTGATAAAGACGATTACGTTTCAATTTTTTTAACTCCACCTTCGATGAAAACTCTTGAATCGCGAATCCGGAAAAGACGATCTGAGTCTGAAGAAATTATTCAAAAACGTCTCGATAAAGCTAAAAGCGAATTAGGCGCAGGAGTCAACTACGATTATATCGTTGTTAATGATGTGCTCAAAAAAGCGGCAAAAGCAATCACGGACATCATTATCGAAAAAATCAAAGAAAATAATGAAAAATAAGGACGGGAGGATTGAAAGTGAAGATTATTGAACTGCTAATCGAATACACTGCTCATTCATTGGACCGTCCTTTTACTTATCTTTATAACGGCAATAAAAATATCGAAAAAGGATATCGAGTTTTAATCACTTTTAATCACCGAGAAGTAGTGGGTTATGTATTAAATGTTCAAGAAACTTCTAAAAATAAGAAAAAACTTGAAGAAGAAATGGGGTTTGTGCTTTTTGAAATCATCGATGTTTTAGATGAGAAACCTTTGTTGAATGAAGAATTATTACAACTAGTTGATGCTTTAAGTGATTACTACTTAGCTCCCAAAATTAGCATTTTACAAGCGATGTTGCCGCCCTCGCTCAAACCTGCTAAATCTGCACTTTCAAAACCTAAAATCGCATTTGATAAATATCTTGAAGTCGTTGACGCTGACGAAAATGATTTGAGCGTTAAACAAATCGAGATTTTAAGATTGATTAAAAAGGAAAAAAGTGTTTTAAAACGTGAAATAAAATCGATTTCTATCATCAATAAATTATTAAAATTAGGAAAAATAAAAATTGTTGAAGTAGAAAAACGAAGAATGAAAATTCCTGATTTCGCCATCGAAAAGCCGAAGGAATTAACCGTTGATCAAAAACGAGTTCTTGAAGAAATATATGCATCAAGAAATTCTGTTTTTCTTTTAGAAGGTGTGACTGGAAGCGGCAAAACCGAAGTTTATTTAACGCTTAGTGAACGAATCTTGAACGAAAATAAAACGGTTTTAATGCTAGTTCCAGAAATCGCACTCACTCCGATGATGATGGAATATTTTATGAAGAGGTTTCATGGCGATGTGGCAATTCTTCATTCTGAATTGACGCCTGCTGAAAAATATGATGAATATCGCAAAATCGCATCCGGCGATTGCAAAGTTGTAGTCGGAGCTCGAAGCGCAATATTTGCACCTTTAAAAAACATCGGTTTAATCATTCTTGACGAGGAACATACCGAGTCTTATAAGCAGGATGCAACTCCTTTTTATCATGCTCGCGACGTCGCTTTGATTAGAAGTAAAATGAATGGTGCAAAGGTAGTTTTGGGAAGTGCAACTCCATCTTTAGAATCTCGAGCAAGAGCAAGTAAGGGCACTTACCATATTCTCTATTTAAATAAGAGAATAAACGAACAAAAATTGCCAGAAACAATTATCACAAATCTATTGGATTATAGTAATATTGATCGCGAATCCTATATATTTTCACTCACTTTGCGCAAGGAAATTAAACTTGCATTAGAAAGAAAAGAACAAATCATCCTCCTTATTAATCGCCGTGGGTTTTCCACTTCGGTCAGCTGTAGAAAGTGTGGACACGTCTTTAAATGTCCTAATTGCGATATTGCGCTCACTTACCACAAACAAGACGATATGCTCAAATGCCATTATTGTAATCATGTTGAAATTATGCCAAAGACTTGTCCTGAATGCGGATCACCTTATTTGATTAAAACAGGATTCGGAACAGAAAGAATTGAAGAGGAAGTTCATCGTCTATTTCCAGATGCTAAAACTCTGCGACTCGATAGTGATTCGGCTAAAGTAAGAACGAGAATTCAAAAAACTGTTGAGGCGTTTAGGAATAAAAAAGCCGATATTTTAATCGGAACACAAATGATTGCAAAAGGTCATGATTTTGAAAATGTCACTTTGGTCGGCGTTGTTTTAGCCGACATCGGTTTATCGATGCCCTCTTATCGAAGCAGTGAACGAGTTTTTCAACTCATCACACAGGCTATTGGGCGAAGTGGAAGAAGCGACAAAAAAGGGAAGGCCATCATTCAAACTTATTCACCTTCGCATTATGCGATTACGATGGCCGCAAGGCAGAATTATGAATTATTTTATGCGCACGAAATGAAGATGAGAAAATTACAAAATTATCCACCTTATTGTTTTTTAGCCGCCTTCAATATATCGAGCAAATCTGAAATTAAAGCAGTGGAAACCGCTTTTCAAATCGTTTCAGAGTTAAAACAATCTCTCTCAACAAACGCCGAGATACTCGGTCCCACTTCGCCTTTCATACCTTATGAAAATAATGTTTTTAAAAGAGTGATTTTAGTAAAATATAAAAACCCTTCTCTCGTTAAAGAAGTCTTCAAAAAAGTAATCAATTCCTTAAAAGGAAAAAGTCAAATTTCTTTAAATGTTAATATTGATCCTTATGATTTTTGAGCTGTATTTATCGATGCTTTAGAATCCACTCTTTAAGTCCTTGCAAATACATTGTCAAAAACTCTTGTGTTTTTTTATTATTCAACTTTCCTTTTTGGTCGAGCAAAGTATGAACAGAAGCGATGTAAACTTCTGGTTGTTGGATTACGTGAACATTTAAAAAAGCCAACACTTGTTTGAGGTGATTTGTTGCGTTGACACCTCCCAAAGAACCCAGAGATACACTGACGACACCGGCTGGTTTGTCATTCCAAACACTTTTACCATAAGGTCTGGAGCCGACATCTAATGCATTTTTTACAATTGCTGGAAAAGAACGATTGTATTCTGGGGTAACAAAAAGCAAAGCTTCGTTGTTTTGAATCTGCTCACGAAAAACTCGCCATTCTTTTGGTTCATCACTTGTTCCTTCTAAATCCTCTTCATAATAAGGAATTTTTGTAATATCAACATAATTAAAATTGAATTCTTTTGGGGCTAACCCTTGCAAGATAAAAGCGATTTTCTTTGTAAAAGAATCTTTTCTTGCGCTTCCAATAATGACTGCAATATTTATTGTTTCCATATCAATCCTCCATATTTAGATCATTTTCAGTATATATAAAAGAAGAATGACTGTCATTTTGAACGCTTTGGTTTTTTGAATATTTGTTGAACTGTATTTTAAAATACTCATGTATTTTGTGTTATGATAAACTATAAATTAGGAAAGTAGGCTTTTATGATTACAATTACCATCAACGGTTTAGACCAATTCGTCGTCGCAAGATTATCCAAAGAACTAAATAAAAATCTCGCAAATCTTTTTGAGGTTGACGAAAAAGAAATTAATTTTATCGCTCCGCAGAGCATGGTCTTTCATAATGGGGTAGAACAAACATCGTGGCATGTGATTATCGATGTCGCCGCTCCAGAAGAATTAAAAAAATTGGAGAAAAATATTGCCGACTTTTTATTTTCTAAAATCGAGGACCTTGCAATAAATATTGAAATTAAATTTACCTATTTTTCTAAAGCGAATCATTTCAAACATGTCAATGAGGACTATCCTCTTTATATTACCGAGGCAAATGTGGTCCATATCGAAGATGAAACTGACGAAGAAGAAAGTGAGGAAGAAGACGCATTCCTAGAAGATCCTCTGAATATCTTAAAGGAGGTGCTCTAATTTTAAAAAAATGAAAGAAAAAGAAATTTTAGAACTCGCTTGTCGAGCCATCGTCGATATCATTGAACAAAAGAATTCTTTTTCAAGAGCCTTGAAATCCGTTTTTGAAAACAACGAAACAACTTCTGAAGTCAAATCTCACGTGTCAGCTTTTGTTGGGTGTGCTCTTCGTCATTATTTTGTTTTCGATCAATTTGTCAAAGACAATTTTAAGGAATTGAAGATTAGTACAGCGAGTAAAGTTTACGTTGTATTAGCAAACAATTTGTTCTTAAAGCGGTTTGATGAAACATTATGTAATGAATTCCTCAAAGAGAGCTTAATCGCTGCAGATGTTTCTTATAACCAAGAGGAATTCGGTGAATTGCTCCTTAAAATTGGAAAAGAAATCCCGCTTATTCCTGAAAAGATCGATAAAGGATCTTATGAATTTCTCTCTTTGCGTTTTAACACTCCATTATGGTTGATTAAAATGTGGGTCAAACATTTTGGGCGCGGTTTGACTTACAAGATTTTGAAGGCGAATTCGCGTCCGGCCTTAACCGCCGTAAGAGTTAATACTCTTCTTACTTCCAGCGAGACTCTTCTTGAAAAATTCCCTAAAGTTTTAGAAGTGTCAGATACTGATAATATTTTAATTTATAAGGGTCGAGCTTCTATTAGAAAGGAAAATTTTTACCGAGACTATCAAGTGTTTTACGAAAAAATGGCAGTGAAATATTTGTTTGATCTCTTGGATCTAGATCCTTTGAAAACGATTTCGATTTATGCTCATGATTACAATAATGCATTTTTAGAACTCGCAGTAAGAACTCAAAATGAAGCAAAATTCGACATCATCGTTCCGAGCGGAAAAGACTTTTTCCAATTTAAAACTGCAATTTTAAATTTCAAACTTTCTAATCGCGTTAAGGCATATGAATGTGAAATAACTGGACTCGTTTCAATTATGAGTGCGCCGATTTCGACATTTATCGTTTTTCCACAATCTTCAAACTTTGAACTTTTAAGAAGTGAACCTGATTATTTTCTTCGCTTCAATCCAGAAGTGTTAGATGAAATTATCAAAACACAAAAAACAACACTCGAAGAAAGTGCAAAATTCATTGAAAATGGTGGACGACTGATTTATATTATTCCGACAATTTCAAAAAAAGAAGGAACTTATTTGATCTCTGATTTTTTAAAAAATCATTCAGAATTCAAACTTTTAGCGGAAAGGCAAGTATTTCCGTTTGAAAACCTGGATAGCAGTTTATATTACGCCATCCTCATCAAAGAGGACACAAATGTTGATTAATTTATACGGACAAGAAATAACAAAATTAGAAAAATTGATGATTGAAGAAAAGCAAAAGAAGTTTCGGGCTACGCAATTATTCACGTGGATTTATGAAAAAAAAGCAAAAACGTTTGACGAAATGACTGATATTTCTCTTCGTTTTCGAGAAGTTCTAAATCAAAAATATTGTTTGGATTTGCCGAATATTTTTTCTCGTCAAGATGCAAATGACGGAACGATTAAATTGCTCTTAAAGATGAAAGATGGTGCAAAAGTGGAAACGGTTTTAATGCGTTATAAATATGGCAATGTCGTTTGCGTTTCAAGTCAAGTCGGCTGCAATATGGGTTGCGCATTTTGTGCTTCTGGACTTTTTAAGAAAACACGTAATCTCGAAGTTGAAGAAATGGTCGGTCAAATTCTTATCATCAATGAAATTTTAACCAAAGAAGGAAACGGAGAACGGACGACTCATGTTGTGGTGATGGGAACCGGAGAACCTTTCGATAATTATGATAATGTTTTAGATTTTGTTCGAATCGTCAATCATCCCAAAGCTTTGGCGATCGGTGCAAGACACATCACTGTTTCCACATGTGGAATCGTGGACAAAATATATCGCTATGCGCATGAAGGATTACAAATAAATCTAGCGATTTCACTCCACGCTCCAAATAATGAAATCAGAAATAAATTGATGAAAATAAACAAAGTTTATCCACTTGAAGATTTAATGCAAGCGGTCAAATATTATGAAGAACACGCGTCAAGGCGAGTGACCTTTGAATATATTTTATTAAAAGGCGTGAATGACTCTTTAAAACACGCTGATGAATTATCAGATTTGATTAGAGGAACATTAGCGTACGTTAATTTGATTCCGTATAATTCCGTCGACGAAAAAGATTTCACCCGATCTTCAAACGACACGGTTAAAGCCTTTTTAGATCGACTGATGAAAAGAGGAATCACCGCGACGATTAGAAAAGAATTCGGTAGCGATATCGACGCTGCGTGCGGACAATTAAGAGCAAAAATGGAGGCTTCACAATGAAACCAATCAGCGGAAATTTCTGCTATTTAACTAATATAGGTCAAGTGAGAATGACCAATGAAGATCAAGCTTATGCGCTCACCAACAGTAAGGGTAAAGTCATGCTCTTGGTCTGTGATGGAATGGGCGGACAAAATCGTGGTGATCTAGCGTCTCGACTCGCAACCGCTATTTTAAGCGAAGAATTTAAAAAATATCCAAAATTTTCTAATAAAAATATTGAAAGAATGTGGATTAGAAATTCAATCAAAAAAGCAAACACTGAAATTTTTTCAGAAAGTTATAAAAATCCGAAATATAAAGGAATGGGGACGACGCTTACCGCGGTTCTCATCAGCCATAATCATTTAACTATTGCACAAATGGGAGACAGTCGAGCATATATTTTGCTAGATGGAAAGTTAGAGCAGATTACCGAAGATCAAACATACGTTGGCTTTTTATATCGAACTGGCCAAATCACCAAAGAAGAAATGCTCACCCATCCTAAAAGACACATCCTTTCAAATGCATTAGGAATTAATCCTGCGATTGATGTCGATATCAAAACAATCAAATACGCTCATGAACCATTATTGCTCTGTTCAGATGGTTTATATAATAATGTGAGTTTTACCGATATGGAAGCGATTTTAAAAACCGATGAAACTCCAGATCAAAAATGCGCGAGTTTAATCAGCCTAGCTAATGCTAATGGTGGAAGCGATAATATTGCGATCGTCTATTGGGAGGTAATCGAATAATGGCAATCAAATTCGGAATGCTCATCGATGAACGCTATCGAATTACCGCTAGAATCGGTCAAGGTGGAATGGCTGAAGTTTATGAAGCAAACGATATTATTAACAAAAGAATTGTAGCGATTAAATTCATCCGGGAAGACGTGATGGCTAATCCAGTGAATTTAAGACGTTTTGAAAATGAAGCAACTATCGCTGCTCAATTAAATCACCAAAATGTTGTGAAAGTTTATAACCACGGCGTGATTGAAGGACGCCCTTATATTGCATATGAATATATTTCAGGTCAGTCTTTAAAAGAAGCACTTGATTTTAGAACACGCTTTACAGTCAATGAAGCGGTGGACATTATGGTTCAATTAACCGCAGCTTTAGAAGCAGCTCATTCTCATTCGATTATTCACCGAGATATTAAACCAGATAATATTTTTATCATGCCGGATGGAACAATTAAATTAGGAGATTTTGGAATTGCACAAACAGATGACATAAACGAATTCTTAACTTCGACAAACGAAGTGGTGGGCTCGGTCCATTACATGGCACCCGAAATTGCCTCTGGCAAGTTGGCGAGTTTTAAATCCGATATTTATGCAACCGGAGTAACCTTTTATGAATTGATTACTGGACACGTTCCATTTGAGAAAAAAACTCCTGTTGATGTTGCCGTGGCACAAGTACGGGAGAAATTTCCAAGTGTCAAAAAGTACTTAACACAATGCCCAAAAGAAGTTGAGAAAATCATCTATAAAGCAACACGAAAAAATCCAAAAGAAAGATATCAAAGCGCGAATGAAATGTATGAAGATTTAGTCGAATTAAAGAAAAATCCGACTGCTTTAAAAGAAAAGAAAAATTGGTTGTCGCGTCTTTTTGGTTTTAAATAATGATCGGAAGAATCGTCGCTTCAATCAGTGGACAATATTCTATCAGTGATGGTGAAAATATTTTTTCAGCAGTGCCACGAGGTATTTTTAGAAAAGATAACCAGCGGTTATTGGTTGGAGATCTTGTGGAATTTAATAAAGAAATGAATACTATTGAAAAAATTCTGCCCAGAAAAAACGAATTGAAAAGACCGCGAATAGCTAATATTGACCAATTGCTTATTGTCTCTTCGATCGATAAACCACTATTTTCGTTCGAACTAGTTTTGAAGTATTTGACATTTGCTAATTTTAATCACATTCATAGTGAAATTATCATCACCAAAACAGATATTGCTTCAGAAAACGAAATAATTGCTCAAATCACGGATGTTTTTGAGAAAATTGGAGTTAAAACTCATTTTATTTCTAATAAGACCGGCGAAGGAATTGAGGAAATAAAGAAAATTTTTAATGGCAAAGTGAGTGCGCTCATGGGGCAGTCAGGAGTTGGAAAATCTTCATTTCTAAATATGGTTGACCCCCTATTTGATCGCGGGGTCGGACAATATTCTGAAGCCCTTGGTAGAGGAAAACATAAAACAAGAGAAGTTATACTTCTACCTTTTGGTGGTGGATTTATCGCAGACACCCCGGGGTTCTCTTCTCTCGAACTCGAAATGACCAAAGAAGAACTCGGACAATATTTTCCTGGAATAGAAAATTTATATACTGGTTGTGCTTATTCTAATTGCATTCATATTTCAGAAATTAATTGCAAAGTTAAAGAAGCGTTAAATCTAGGAATTCTCCCTAAAGTCGTTTATGATTGCTATATCAAAATGTCGAACGAAGCGTTAACATTTTATCGGAGGTAAATTATGGCAAAAACTATTATTGCTCCATCAATTCTAAGTGCTGATTTTCTTAAATTAGGTGAAGAGTTAGAACGCATTGAAAAAGCCGGAGCGGACTGGGTACATTTCGATGTTATGGATGGGCATTTTGTCCCTAACATCTCATTTGGAATTCCTGTTTTGAAGTCGATTGCTCATGGGCATAATTTGATTAACGATGTTCACATCATGATTTCAGATCCAAAGTTTTATGCGCCTAAATTTATTGCGGCCGGAGCAGATTACCTCACCTTTCATTTCGAAGCTTGCAAAGATGTTCGTGAATGTTTAGAAGTCATCGATCTCATCCACGCCTTAGGAGCAAAAGCTGGCATCTCTTTTAAACCTCGGACCGATGTTAAAAAAATCGTTCCTCTTCTTCGCTTTCTAGATTTGGTTTTAGTGATGTCTGTCGAACCTGGTTTTGGCGGACAACAATTTATGAAAGATTCTGTTTCTAAAATCGTCTTCCTCAAAGACTATAAAAATAATAATCCTGATGCTCATTATTTGATTGAAGTCGATGGAGGAATCAATGAAACGACTGGACAAATTTGTCGGATAGCCGGAGCCGATGTCTTAGTTGCCGGTTCATATATTTTTGGCCAAGAAGATTATGAATTTAGGATTTCGGAGTTAAAAAAATAATGGCTCATCAAATCGCTTCATTTGTTTTAGCGACGATTTTTATTGCCTTATTTTTAGTTTTCTCTCTCATCTCATATTTCGATTATCATAAAAAGAAATTTGATTTTAAAAACACTTTTCCATACGAAATAAATGATTACAAAATAACTCGAGAAAATATTTATGGGAAAATCTCATTTGGTGTTTCTTTGCTCGCGCTGATATTTTTTTATGCGACTTATTCACTCGGTTTAACGAACTATCATTTCGGAATGGCGATATTCATTGGTTTAATGGGAATCATCGGATTGCTGGCGAGCGCAATTATCTTTTTTGCTTCTTTTAATAATTTGAAACTTCATTTAGCAGGAGATGTTTTACTTTTCAGCAGTGGAATTGCTCTTAATGCTGGGATTAGTTTTTATACTTTATGGGATTTAAGAGATCGAACGATTCCAATCAATATTTTGAAAATCGTAATTGGGGCAATTGTGCTATTGATAATGGTGGTTTTAATTTTATTAGTTATAAATCCCAAAATGAAAGAGTGGAATAAACTTGAAGAAAAAACATCAGAAGATGGAACGGTAAGTTATGAACGTCCTAAACGGATTATTTTAGCGTATGTTGAGTGGCTGTATTTCTTAATACTATTTATAGATGCCTTATTGTTAGTGACAATATCCTGATAAAAAAACGACCAACGGTCGTTATTTTTTTGTTGTTTACTTCGTTTTGTTGAGAGTTCGATAAGCACGCGCAGACATTCTAACGGTCATTGGTTTTCCATCGACTTCAACTTGGAATTTTTGTAGGTTTGCACCCCATTTTCTACGAGTAGCTCGCAAGGAGTGAGAACGTTTATTCCCGCTTATTGTTCCCTTGCCAGTTACTGGACATATTCTAGACATGTTACGACCTCCTAACTAAATGCTTGTAAATAATACCATGCTGAAATATAACATTCAATGTTAAAGTTTGACATTTGGATGACGAAACTTCAGCGTTTCGAAATCGACGAGGTTAGAGCATCTTTCAAGCATAGCTTGATAAAGTACACCTTTTTTGTCAAAAGTGAGATAGCGAACATCACCTCGATTGGTGACAAAAAGAATCATTTTATGTTTTTTGCTATATTTTTCATCGATGTAAATCACATCAGAAAAATAGTAGATCATTTCCTTTTTAAAGCGGTGAATCAGAACGTACTTTCTTTCTAAAATGTAATAGTTCTGCAAGATGCTTAAAACATAAAAGAAAATAGTCGAAGCGGCAAAAACTGCAATGACAGTCCATTGTCTCCAATCCCATGCTCCTGAATCAAGAAAAAGCCACCAAAGAGCACCAAAAACAAGAGCCGCGCCAAGGACAGCCGCAATTAAAAAAGTATAAGTCATTCTAAAAAGGCTTAATTGTAATTTCATAATGCTGACATTATACCAAAAAAAATAAACTTTCCGCTTTAAAAGATAAAGAAAAAATTTCTTTAGGCATTTTTTTAACTCATTTCGTTATCATCTTCTTCTTTATTTTTTTCATCTCGAAAAGAAAA
>Ga0172382_10003343_pt1 | contig 25529 bp, 24 predicted proteins | sample Leawel138RmetaG_FD_122245 | JGI IMG/M metagenome (GOLD analysis project Ga0172382, IMG submission 122245) | Leachate microbial communities from a municipal landfill in Southern Ontario, Canada - Leachate well 138R metaG | ecosystem: Engineered > Solid waste > Landfill > Unclassified | place...
GGTGTGGGCCACCCAGTGCAGGACGACCGGGATCACGCGCCGGCTCCGGCAACGCGCCGAGCGTTACGCCGAGTCCGACAAGGATGAACGAAAATTCGCCGATCTGTGCGAGGCTGGCCGAGATGGTCAGGGCCGTGCTTGCCGGGTGGCCGAAGACGCGAAGGATCGCGAAGGCGGCGAACGACTTGCCGACCATGATGATCGCGACCGTCCCCAGCAACGCGACGGGCTGCTCGATGACGGCCGCCGGATCGAACAGCATGCCCACGGAAACGAAGAACAGCACCGCGAAGGCATCGCGCAGCGGCAGCGTCTCCTCGGCGGCGCGGCGGCTGAGCGGCGTCTCGCCCAGGATCATGCCCGCGAAGAAGGCGCCCAGCGCCAGCGAGACGTCGAACACCATGGTCGCGCCGAAGGCGACACCGAGCGCGATGGCGAGCACCGCGAGCCGGAACAGCTCGCGCGAGCCGGTGTGGGCCACCCAGTGCAGGACGACCGGGATCACGCGCCGGGCGACCACCAGCATGAAGGCCATGAAGCCGGCGATCTTGAGCGTCACCTCGCCTATCGAAAGCAGTACCGGACCCATGCCGGCGCCGTTCTGGCCGAACTGCAGCGCCACGATGGGCGGCAGCAGGACCAGCGTGAGCACCATCGCCAGGTCTTCGACAATCAGCCAGCCCACGGCGATGCGCCCGCGCTCGGTCTGGATGAGATCGTGCCCCTGCAGCGCGCGCAGCAGCACCACCGTGCTGGCAACCGAGAGCGCAAGGCCGAAGATGACGCTGGCGAGCAGGGTCCAGCCGAGCAGGATGCCGAGCCCCGTGCCCATCCCGGTGGCGACCGCGATCTGCGCGACCGCGCCTGGCACGGCGATCCGCCGTACCGCCAGAAGGTCCTTCAGCGTGAAATGGAGGCCGACGCCGAACATCAGCAGGATGACGCCGATTTCCGCCAGTTCGGCCGCCAGGCTCGCGTCCGCGACGAAGCCCGGCGTACTCGGTCCGACGGCGACGCCGGCCAGAAGATAGCCGACGATCGGCGGCATGCGCAGCCGGTGCGCCAGCGCGCCCAGGAAGAAGGCGATGACGAGGCCCGCGACGATCGTGCCGATGAGCGGCGTGTGGTGGGCCATGGGCTGGTCCCGCAGCCGTCTTACGAGCCGGCCACGAGCGACACGACACTCACCGCCGCCAGCACCGCGGCGATCACACCGAAAAGCCGGTCGACGAAGCGCAACCGGTCGATCCGGTGATCGCGGCAGAGCTGGCGGTATTGCGGCCGGATGCGCGGGTTGGTGGCGATGCGCGCCACTTCGGCGGCGCTGGCCTCCAGCCGGAAATAGTCGAACAGCCGGTGCAGTTGCTCCTCGTTGATATCCGGATACTGGGCAATGACGCGCTCGATGGCGCGCCGTCGAAGGATTCGCTCGGAACTGTCGGTCTGTTTTCTGGTCATGGTCCTGCTCGCTCGACGGGAAAAAGGCCGCACGCGAGGCGGCCGGCTTCCATCAGGCGGCGGGAGGAGCCCGGGGCGAGAGCGGGCCGAAGCTGATGCGCGCCATCGGCATCGGCGCCGGCGGCCCGCTGGCACCGAGCCCGCGCAGAGCGGGGCTGGCCGCGGGCACGGCCGCCGCCAGCGGCAACACGCGTGTCGCCCAAGGCGCCGCCGGCAGCGCTGCCGGGTGCCGAGGTGCCTCTGCCTGCTTGATCACGGCGCCGCGCTGGCCGGAACGCAACGAGACATCCGCCGTCTCGGCGCTGAAGGCAGACCCCGTACCACGCTGCAAGGGCTGGTCCAGCGGTGTCACCGCATGCACGCAGATCACCATCAACAGCAACGGCACGACGAGAAGCCGAAGAAGCCGGAGAGAGCCGTGCAACATTGCCATTGCCCTGCTTATAGGCGCAAAGGCCAAAACTGTCATCTCGGCCGGGCCTGCCCGCGCGAGAAAACAGCCGATTGCATCGCCCCGCCCTTCCCCGCTAACCATCGGCCATGGCCACGCTGCGGAAACCCTCCCCATCCCGGTCCCGGCGCGGCGCGCTCTATCGCCTGGGCTGGTGGCTTGGGCGGCTGATCGTCTATTTCCTCGCCGTCAGCGTGGGCCTGACGGTGATCTACAGGTTCGTGCCGCCGCCCGTGACGCTGACCATGCTGCTCGACCCCAACGGCTTCGAGAAGGACTGGACGCCGTTGTCGCGCATCGACCGAAACATGGTGGCCGCGGTGATCGCCGGCGAGGATGCGAAGTTCTGCGCGCACGACGGCTTCGACCGCGAGGCGATCGAGCAGGCGATGGAGCGGAACGCGCGCGGCGGCCGGCTGCGCGGCGGCTCGACGATCAGCCAGCAGACCGCCAAGAACGTCTTTCTCTGGCAGGGCTCCGGCTGGACGCGCTACCTGCGCAAGGGGCTGGAGGCCTGGTTCACGCTGCTGATCGAGACGATCTGGAGCAAGCGGCGGATCATGGAAGTGTACCTCAACGTCGCAGAAACCGGCATCGGCACTTACGGCGTCGAGGCGGGGGCGCAACGCTATTACCGGCATTCCGCCGCCAAGCTCTCGACGATGGAGGCCGCGCGCATCGCCGCCGCGCTGCCCAGCCCGAAAAAGCGCCCGGTGACCAATACCACCGGCTTCACCCGCCGGCACGGCAACACCATCGCCAAACGCAGCGGTGTCGTGCGCAACGCCGCGCTGGACGCCTGCGTCTACGACTGACGGCGGCGCCCGAAACCGTGCCACTTTGGCACAACTGTGCACATCAGAATTATTTGGCGGCGGTTTGTCAAATGTTGTTGCGGGGCCGCCGCCGCCGTGATGGCCTGCGGTCGCGGGGCATTACCCCCGCGTGCCTGTCACCAGTGATTCGAAGGAAGACCGAGACCCGCAGCAAAGTCCTCAAGCTGAAACGCGGCCTTGTGAAGGGAATGATTATGTCGATGCATTCAAGACACTTCTTGCTCGCCGCCGCGCTCGTCGTTTCGGCGGCCCTGCCTTCCGGCTCGGCCCTGGCGGACCAGATCCGCTACATCGGCAAGGGCTCGGGCTCGGGAAACATAACCCAGGCCAACGGGATGGTAACGCCCTTCACAAACTTCGACTTCGAGTTCCACGTCATCGGCGACCTGTCGAACGTCTTTGTCGACGCGGCGACCCAGGCCAGGCTGATCCCGCTGTTCGAACCGGTCGTCACTTTCTCCGGCGGGTTCGGATCGGTCCAGCCGACCTTGGCGCCGCTGCAGGCCGGCGCCCAGCGCGTCATGGCGGTCGGCCTGCCCGGGGGGCCCCACGACGGCCAGTTGGCGTTCAGCGAGTACTATCCGGGCGGAAGCGTCCAGCTTGGCCATGCGCTGTCGGGTCCTGGCCTCGTAGGCTGGGATGGGCTGTCCTCGCTCCCGCTCGTATCGAACCTGACCCTCGACCAGGCCGAGTTCGACATCGCCAACGGCAACACCTGGTACTGGAACACTCTCAACGCGCTGACGTTCGAGGCGATCGTGCTGGGGCTTACGGCGGAAAACCCGCTCATGCCGGTGTTCGACGATCCGACGTCGGGCTTCGTCTTCGACATCACCGCGGAAGACAACGTGCGGTACTATTTCGACCCGTTCGTCGCGGCCGGATACGATTTCTCGGTCGCCGACGGCAACCCGCTGATCACCGAGGCGATCTTCCCGACGATCGGCAGCAGCCTCTACAGCATCTACGCGCTCAACAATCTCGTGAACCCGCTGTTCACCGGCATCGCGGGCGGCACGGCGGTCGATTTCACCGGACTCTTCCCGGGCGGCATCCAGGGCTTCGCCCTACGCGGCATCGACGTCTCGGCGGGGCTCGACCCGAACGATCCCACCGCCTTCGTCACCGGGCTGACGTTCGCCGGCGGCGGCCAGGTGACGCTGACGCAGGCGCCCGTTTCGGTCTTCGTCGCCGAGGTTCCGGAGCCCTCGACCTGGACCATGCTGATCGCCGGCTTCGGCCTGGTCGGCGCCGGCCTGCGCCGGCGGCCGGCGGTCGCGCGTCCGGCAGCGGCGTGAGCACGCCGCCGGTTCCCTTCCCGCTCGCGGGAGGGGGACCGGCCTGACGACGCGATGCAGTGACGACGCGATGCGGGCGCCCTAACCGCCGATATCCACGGCCTTCAGCGTGTAGCCGCCATCGGTATCGTCGATACCGAAGCTCCTGACCCGGACGAGAAGCTGGCCGTTGCCGCGCGCCGTGAACGTGAGCGTCTCGGTACCGCGTGTGCCGCTGTCCTGGCTCTTGATCTGGGTAAAGGCCGCATCGGGCCCAGTTCCGCCATCCTCGGGCTCGACCGGGTTGGCCACGCCGATCGCCACCACCCCGTCGTAGGGCGCGGTAAGATCGAGCCGGTAGCTGTGCCCGGCCACGACCGGCAGCGCATAGACCGCCACCGCGTCGCCGTCGGCCAGCCTGCCCGTCACCGTCGCGCCGACGCGCAGCGGCGCGGGCGGCGGCGGCGGCTTGGGCGCATCGATGCGCGCAAGGCTCAACTCGAACTCGCCCGGCTCATCCGACAGCGAATCGACCTGGACGAAATAGGTGCCGGCGATCGGCAGCTTGCGGCGGATCGCCGGATTGAGCCCGTCGCTGTCGTCGTTTTCGGCGACCACCGTATAGGTGCCCGCGCGATCGGGCGCGGCGAGGCGCAACAGCGTGTCCTTGTCCGAGGTGGCCTTGAGTTCCACCCACTGCCCCGCCGCGCCGCTGAACGAGAAGACCATCGGCGCGCGGGACGAGGTGATGCCTTTCTGCGGCGTGCCGAGCTTTGCCGAGACGACCGGCGCCTGGATGGTGCCGACTTCGCGCCGGCGCACCAGCAGTTCGCGCGGCTGATCGGAGGGAGCGACGGCGACCAGGTATCGTCCGGCGGCGTTCGCGTAGAATTTCAGCCGCATACCGTCCTCGGTCGCCGAGACGCTACCGCCCTTGGCGAAAACCTCGCCCGGCTGCGGCGCGAGGACGTTGCCCTGCGCATCGCAGAGCTTCAGGACCTGCGGCACCGGGGCCGCCTCGCCCTCATCCGGATCGGGTCGGGGCGCGACGTCGAGAATATCGACGATGACGCCCTGACGCGGCCCCAGTTCCAGCGCGTACGTATGCGCCGCGCCGGGCGCGACCGGCGCCACCGTGCCGACCGCCAGCGGCGTCGCCCCCGCGCCGGCGCAACTCGCCGCCTGGGCCTGCCCCAGCGGCGCAAGCGCGGCGACCGTGGCGAGCAGCATCATGCGTGCGTGGCGGATATTCATGGCTCGATACTCCCCCGAAGAGGCATGGCGAAAGCGCCTCTTGCGCCGGTGATAATCACAAACGCCATGAAACGCCTATGAAAAAGGGAATGCCTCCGGCCGGTGAGGAGCGCATTGCCGCGCCGCGCGGCTTATGCGAAACGACGCCTATGGGCGCCGGTCACGACCATCACCAGGGGCACCACCACGGGCACGCGCATGGCCATGCGCACAGCAACCCGCGCGGCACCAGCTTCGCCATCGCGGTGACGATCAACGTCGTTTTCGTCGCAGTGGAAGTTGTCGCCGGCCTCGTCAGCGGCTCGCTGGCGCTGGTCGCGGACGCGGGCCATAACCTGCTGGACGTGCTTTCGCTGCTGCTCGCCTGGGGCGCCAGCATACTCGCCGCGCGGCCGCCGAGCGAGCGATTCACCTACGGCTTCAAGAGTTCGTCGATCCTGGCCGCGATCGCCAACGCCGCGCTGCTCTGGGTGGCGCTGGGCGCGATCCTGATCGAGACGCTCCGCCGCCTGTCCGATCCCGCGCCGGTGGAAGGCATGCCGATGATCGTCGTCGCCAGCGCGGGCATCGTGGTCAACGGCGCCAGCGCGCTGCTGTTCGCGCGCGGCAGCAAGACCGACCTCAACCTGCGCGCGGCCTTCCTCCACCTCCTCGCCGATGCCGCGGTCTCGGCCGGCGTCGTCGTCGCGGGCGTCGCGGTCATGCTGACGGAGGCGGCATGGATCGACCCCGTGACGTCGCTCGTCATCACGCTCGTCATCGGCTGGAGCAGTTGGGGCCTGCTGCGCGACTCGCTGCAGATGGGGCTGCTCGCCGTGCCCGCGGACATCGACCATGTCCGGGTCCGCGCTTTCCTCGAGAGCCGGCCCGGCGTCGCCGCGGTGCACGACCTCCACATCTGGGCCATGAGCACCACCGAGAACGCGATCACCGCACACCTCGTCATGCCCGGCGGCCATCCGGGCGACGCATTCCTGCACGACCTTGCCCGCGACCTCGAACACGAGTTCCACATCGGCCACCCCACGTTCCAGGTGGAAACGATGGCGGACGAAACCTGCGCGCTGGACAACCCGGCCGTGGTGTAGCGCGTCGCCCCGGCTCACGCCGGACGATGCGTCAGACGACGAATTCGTGGCGCGCGCCCAGGAAATCATCGGGATCGATGGCGAACCCCGGCGACACGCAGCCCTCGCGCGTCTGGCGCAGCCTGAGCTTGTCGAAATGCGCGCGCGCCTGCGCCTCGTCGGCGATGCGCCAGACGAGCGCGTAGATGCCGTTCTGCGGCTTGCCCAGAAAGGCGCCGAGCGGGCCGGAATCGGTATCGTCGGGCTGGATGAAGGCAACCTCGGTATCGCCGACGCGGATCAGCGCGCGCCGGCCGGGCTGCGGCAAGCCGGTCCGTTCGTCGGCGAGCAGTTCGCCGGCGACCACTTGCGTGAAGAAATGCAGCGCCTTGTCAATCTCGCGCGTGACGCAGGCGATATGGTCGAGCCGCAGCACCGAGCAGGCGTGGCCCGCGCCCACCTGCGGCCCCCAGCCGCCCGGCCGGTCGTAGGGATCGTTGGGCATCGGCGTTTCGCAGACTTCCAGCAGCACGCCGCCGGTCGACTCCGCCTTGACGAAGAAGAAGATGCCGTAGTCGCTCGCCACCGTGGCGCCGGCGTCGCGGAACGCCTGGCTGGCCTCTCGCCCGTCCGCGACTTTCAGCTCGAACGAGTGAAAGCTCTGGCCAATCCTGCTGGTCATCCGCGCGAAGGGCTTGGTCATATCGTCCGGCGTGCGGGGCGCCATCGGCTCGACCATATGGTTGGCGACGTAGAGCAGCGCGCAGTCGCGGTCCTCGGCGGGAAAGTAGTTCTCGGCGAAGACGAGCCCGCCCAGTGCATCCTGATAGAGCAGCCGGCAGGCGTGGATATCGGTCGTCGCGTGGATGGTGTGGATGATGCGCGAGACGCGGATGCGGCTGTCAGCCATGAAATGCTCTCTCCCGTTGGATGGCCGACGGTAGAGACGATGCCGCGCATCGCGCAAGCCCGTCGTCCCGGACTTTATCCGGGGCCGCTGGCCTCATCGACGCAAGGTTCAGCCAAGCCGCCAGCGGTCCCGGATCAAGTCCGGGACGACGAAGGGGCAGGCGCTTAGGACGCCTGCCCCTTCCTATATCTGCAACGGGGAGGGGATGCGGCGCGCTTAGGCCGCCTCTTCCTTGCCCTTGAGCACGCGGATCGGTTCCTTGCGGCCTTCGACCACGTCCTTGTCGACGACCACCTCGGCGATGCCGTCCTCGGTCGGCAGGTCGAACATGGTGTCGAGCAGGATGGCCTCGACGATCGAGCGCAGGCCGCGGGCGCCGGTCTTGCGCTCGATGGCCTTGTTGGCGATCGCCTCGAGCGCGTCCTCGGTGAAGGTCAGCGTCACGTCCTCGAGGTCGAAGAGCTTCTGGTACTGCTTGACCAGCGCGTTCTTCGGCTCGCGCAGGATCTTGACCAGCGCGTCGATGTCGAGGTCCTCGAGCGTGGCGATCACCGGCAGGCGGCCGACGAACTCGGGGATCAGCCCGAACTTGAGCAGGTCCTCGGGCTCGGCCTTCTGGAGCAGTTCACCCACGCGGCGCTTGTCGGGATCGGCGACGTGCGCGCCGAAGCCGATCGAGCGCTTCTGCAGGCGGTCGGCGATGATCTTTTCAAGGCCCGCGAAAGCGCCGCCGCAGATGAACAGGATGTTGGTCGTGTCCACCTGCAGGAATTCCTGCTGCGGGTGCTTGCGGCCGCCCTGCGGCGGGACCGAGGCCGTGGTGCCTTCCATCAGCTTGAGCAGCGCCTGCTGCACGCCCTCGCCACTGACATCGCGGGTGATCGACGGATTTTCGGCCTTGCGGCTGATCTTGTCGATCTCGTCGATGTAGACGATGCCGTGCTGCGCCTTCTCGACATTGTAGTCGGAAGCCTGGAGCAGCTTGAGGATGATGTTCTCCACATCCTCGCCGACATAGCCCGCCTCGGTCAGCGTCGTCGCGTCGGCCATGGTGAAGGGCACGTCGAAAGTGCGGGCAAGCGTCTGCGCGAGCAGCGTCTTGCCCGAGCCGGTCGGCCCGACGAGCAGGATGTTCGACTTCGACAGTTCCACGTCGCCGCCCTTGCCGCTGTGCTTCAGCCGCTTGTAGTGGTTGTGCACGGCGACCGAGAGCACGCGCTTCGCGCGGTCCTGACCGATGACGTAATCGTTCAGCGTCTCGAAGATCTCGCGCGGGCTGGGAACGCCGCCGTCCTTCTTGCCGGCGATGCCCGCCTTCGTCTCCTCGCGGATGATGTCGTTGCACAGCTCGACGCATTCATCGCAGATGAACACGGTGGGGCCGGCGATGAGCTTGCGCACCTCATGCTGCGACTTGCCGCAGAAGCTGCAGTAGAGAGTGCTCTTTGCGTCGGATCCGCTCAGTTTGGTCATGCTTCATCCCACAGTCCCGCCCAGGAAATCACAGGGGGACCGATTCACCAAGATTAGCCCTGCGGGCCGATTAATCAATCCTGCGCTGTAGCAGGCAAAGCTTGCTGGGGGCTGAAACCGCAAGGTTAAACCTTTCGGACCGGCCCCCACCCCCTCACTCCTGGGTGGCGGGAACGCCGCCTTCCCCGGAGTCGGGACGGCTCTCGAACACCTTGTCGACAAGGCCGAAGACCCTGGCTTCCTCGGCTTCGAGGAAGGTGTCGCGATCCATCGCCTTCTCGATGGCGGCCAGGTCCTGCCCGGTATACTTGACGTAGAGATCGTTCATCCGCTTGCGAATGCGCAAAATCTCGCGGGCCTGGATCTCGATGTCGGAAGCCATGCCGCGCGCGCCGCCCGAGGGCTGGTGCACCATGATCCGCGCATTGGGCAGCGCGATGCGCATGCCGGGCTCGCCCGCGGCAAGCAGGAAGCTGCCCATCGAGGCGGCCTGGCCGATGCACACGGTCGAAACGCGCGGGCGGATGTACTGCATGGTGTCGTGGATCGCCATGCCGGCCGTCACCACGCCGCCCGGCGAGTTGATGTACATCGAGATGTCCTTCGACGGGTTCTCCGATTCGAGGAACAGGAGCTGGGCGACGATCAGCGAGGCCATGTGGTCCTCGACCTCGCCGGTGATGAAGACGATGCGTTCGCGCAGCAGCCGGCTGAAGATGTCGAAGCTGCGCTCGCCGCGGCTCGTCTGCTCGACCACGACGGGCACGAGCGCGCCGGTCACGGGGTCGGTGGTGAATTTTCCTTGGGCGCCATATGCGCCGCTGTTGTGGCCGAACAGATCGATCATGGAAGTCCTCATTGCGTTGGCTCGTCTATGTCGCGTGCCATGGCGCGATGTTCAAGAGCGTTAACCGATCGATCGGCGGAGCAGCGGGCAAGGGCCCCTCGCCGGACCTTCCGATCAAACGCAAACGGCCCGGCGCAATGCACCGGGCCGTCGCAATTCACATCGGAGCCGGTCAGTCGGCCGCCTTAGCGGCCTTCTTGGCGGCCGGCTTCTTTGCCGGAGCCTTCTTGGCGGGAGCCTCCTCGGCGGCGGCGGCTTCGGCCTTGGGCGCCGCGGCCTTCCTGGCAGGCGCCTTCTTCGCAGGCTTCGCGTCCTCGGCGGGAGCAGCGGCCTCCTTGGCGGGCTTGGCGTCCTCGGCGGGAGCAGCAGCCTCCTTGGCGGGCTTGGCCTTCTTCGGCGCGGCCTTCTTGGCGGCCGGCTTCTCGTCGTGGTCGTGGCCGCAGCCCGGACCATGGACGTGCTCTTCCTCGGCCTCGATCGCGGCCTGAAGTTCCTCGCGGGTCACTTCGCGCTCGGCGACCTCGGCCTTGTCGAACAGGAAGTCGACGACCTTGTCCTCATAGAGCGGCGCGCGGAGCTGCGCGGCGGCGAGCGGATCGGACTGGACGTATTCGTAGAAGCGCTGGCGGTCTTCCGGGCGATACTGCTGCGCCGCCTGTGCCACCAGCATCTGCATTTCCTGCTGGCTGACCTCGACGCCGTTGGCCTGGCCGATCTCGGACAGCAGCAGGCCCAGGCGCACGCGGCGCTCGGCGATCTTGCGGTAGTCGTCCTTCTCGGCCTCGATCTCCTTGAGCGCGGCCTCGGGGTCCTCCTCGTGGCCCGCCTCGTGGGTGAGCTGGGCCCAGATCTGGCCGAACTCGGCCTCGACCATCGAGGGCGGCACCTCGAAGTCATGGCCGGCAGCGAGCTGGTCGAGCAGCGCGCGCTTCATCTGCGTGCGGGTGAGCCCGGCCGTCTCCTGCTCGAGCTGGCCGCGCAGCAGGCCCTTGAGCTGCTCCAGGCTTTCCAGACCCAGGTTCTTGGCCAGGTCGTCGTTGATCTCCTGCTCGCCCGCCACCTTCACCGCGTGGACGGTGATGTCGAAAGTGGCTTCCTTGCCGGCAAGGTTCTTGGCGCCGTAGTCCTTGGGGAAGGTCACGGTGATCTGGCGCTCCTCGCCGGCCTTGACGCCCACGAGCTGCTCCTCGAAACCGGGGATCAGCCGGCCCGCGCCAAGCTCGATCGGCTGGTTCTCGGCCTTGCCGCCATCGAATTCGACGCCGTCGAGCCGGCCGACGAAATCGACGACCACCTGGTCGCCCTCTTCCGCCTTCTTGCCCTTCTTGGCATCGGTGAAGCTCTTCTGCCGGTTGGCGAACTCGGCCACCGCCTCGTCCACCTGCGCGTCGGTCACGGGCACGACCAGCTTGTCCAGCTTGAGGCCGTCGAGCGCGGGCGTGGCGATCTGGGGAAGGACCTCGAGGCTGACCGCCAGCTCGGCGTCCTTGCCTTCCTCGTAGCCGTCGCCCAGCGAGACCTCGGGCTGCATCGCCGGGCGGAGCTGCTTTTCGGAGACCAGCTTGTCCATCGCCTCGCGGATCGAGGTGTTCAGCGCCTCCTGATGGAGCGCGGCGCCGTGCATCTTCTTGACGAGATTGGCCGGAACCTTGCCCGGACGGAACCCAGGGAGGCGCATCTGCGGCGCGATCTTCTTGACCTCGCCCTCGATACGGGCGGAAATGTCCTTGGCCGAAATCGTGACGGTGTAGCCACGCTTCAAACCCTCGTTGGCGGTCTCGACAATCTGCATCGCTCTAGAAGCCTTCCACTCTCAATGGCGCCCTCGGTCCGGCGCGGATTACTGGTGCGGGCGAAGGGACTCGAACCCCCACATCTTGCGATACTGGAACCTAAATCCAGCGCGTCTACCAGTTCCGCCACGCCCGCGGACCGACGAAGCCTAAAAATCAGGTGCCGGCCCTTATAAGCACTGGGGCAAAAGGGCAAGCGCCGCGGGAACCGGCGGCGCCCCGGGGAGGTTCAGTCCGACAGGAAGGAGCGCCATGGCCACGCAACCCGATATCCCGCCCGACACGATCGAACCGCAATCGCCGCCCGAGACGCCGGGCCGGCAACCGGGACCGGGCTTCGAGCCCACCCGCCCCGACGAGACGCCGGAGATCCCGCCCGACCACGACCGACCGAACCGCAGCCCCGACGAAGCGCCGCCGCCCTGAAACGCCTGCGGCCGCGCTCGCATCGGGCGCAGGCGATTTCGGGCGCCGTCACGCCTTGCGTCCGGTCTTCGCCTCCCAGGCGGCGAAGGCGGCTTCGGCGCCTTTCGTGCGCTCGGCCTCCAGCCGGTCTATATTGCTTTCGAGCGCGGCATAGGATGCCTGCCGGTTGCGGTTGGTGCCGGCGAAATGCGGCATGACGAAGCGCGCGTAAAGTTCGTAGCTGCGCTTGGTCTCTTCCCATTCTGCCCAGTTGTGCGCCTGGAACAGGATCACGCCGAACGCGCCCTGCTTGGCCTGGAGCCGCTCGATCATGACGATGGCATCGTCGGGCGTGCCGATCACCGCGCGGCCGGCGCCGACCAGGATATCCACCGGATCGCCGCCCGACATGCCGCGCATGCCCGCGGGCGCCACGCGGTCGAAATATTCGACCCAGCGCGCCAGCCCCTGCGCCACGTCCTGGCGTGCCTGCTCGCGCGTCGCGGCGATGTGCATCGGCACGACGAGGCGCAGCTGGGCCGGGTCCATCGTCTTGCCGTGCTCGGCCGCCATCTGGTTGGCGATCTTCCAGTTCTCGTCGAGCACGTCGAAGCCGGCGGTCTCGGTCGCCGCGACGCAGAGCATGCCGAAGCCGTGCCTGCCCGCGAGCATCCCGCCCGAGGGGGTGATCGCGCTGGCCACCGCGATCTCGGGATGCGGCAGCGTATAGGGCCGCAGGTGCGTGCGCGCCTTGTGCAGCTTGTACCAGCTCGTCTCGTGCGTCACCTCCTCGCCCGAGAGCAGCGGGACGATGATCTCGGCGACTTCCTCCAGCATCGGCCGCAGGCGCTTGATGTCGGCGCCGATCATCTCGGCGTCGGTGGGCAGCAGGCCCGGCCCCATGCCGAACATCACCCGGCCCATCGTCATGTGGTCGAGCTGGAGGATGCGGTTCGCGACCATCAGCGGGTTGTGGTAGGGCATCGAGACGACGCCGGTGCCGAGCCGGATGCGGTGCGTCCGCTCGGCCGCCGCGGCGATCATCAGCTCGGGCGAGCAGATCGTCTCCCAGCCGGTCGAATGGTGCTCGCCGAACCACGCCTCGGCGAAGCCCAGCTTTTCCACGTGCTCGACCAGTTCGAGATCGCGCCTGAGGGCGATCGTCGGGCTTTCGGTCACGTCGTGATAGGGGGCGATGAACAGCCCGTGGTTGAGGTCGATCGTCACAGCAGTCCGCCTTCCCTTTTTGCCGCCGGTCCGAACCGCGCGCGCTCGGCCGGCGTGCGCATGGAACACGCCGGGGCCGGGGCCGCAAGCCGTGGACCACGCCATTGCCCCTGCGGGCAACTCCCCTGGCGGCGAGCGGGAAATCCCCCGCGAATCAGACGCGGGAGAGGAATCAGGCGGCCTGGGTAGCGGCGCCGGCAGCCGGCGCCGCCCATCCCATCCTCAGGGCGCGTGGTTGGGCCGCGACTGGCGGCCGGTCTTGTCGGCCCATTCCTCGATCAGCCCGTCGTAGAGCGGATGGTCGATCAGCTCGTACTTTTCGGGGAAGTTCCAGTTGCCCGAGGTGATCTTGCCCGTCTCTTTCAGCTCGCGCATCATCTTGAGATGGTTGGCCGCCGCCGTCACCCAGCCGCCGGTCGCCATGTTGAACGCGGTGCCCGGCACGCTGAAGCCCATCGTCGCAACGCGGATCTTGGAGCCGAACGCCTTGACCAGATCGCCGACCCAATCGGGCCGCGGCGGATAGAACAGCACGTCGGCGCCCGCCTCGATATAGGCATGGCCGCGCTTGATCGCCTCTTCCATGGAGCCGGTGCCGCCGCCGCCCATCTCGCTCGAATAGAGTTCGTCGCAGCGCGCGATGATGACGAAGTCCTGGCCGGAATCGCGCTGCGCCCGCCGCGCCGCGTCGATACGCGCCTGCTGGTCGGCGATCGACCACAGGCCGTTGACATGCTTCGAATGCTTGGGATTGCGCTCGTCCTCCACATGGAAGCCGGCGATGCCCTGCTGGATGTAGCGGCGGGTGAAGTGGTAGGCGTCGGCCACCGTCTCGCCCAGCGTGTCGGCATCGGCGATCAGCGGAATGGAGATGACGTTGGCGATGCGGCTGGCCTGCTCGATCTGCTCGACCTGGCTGTAGACGCCGTTGTCGGGCACCGCATAGTGAAACGCGCTGCAGGCATGGCCGCCCAGGTAGACCGCGGGGAAGCCCACGAATTCGCAGATGCGCCCGGTGATCGCCGAATAGGTGTCACCGCAGACGAAATGCTCGCCCTTGTCGATGAGCGCGCGCAGTTTTTCTCCTGGGCTGGGCATGTCCTCTCCCTTTGCGGATTGCCGCCGGTAGAAAGTACCGACTATCAAGGTGAAAGTTGCATGGCCGGGATGGCATGGCAAGAACCCGAATCCGCCCGGCCGCGAATGCATGCGCGCGGGAGAGAGAGGCAATGGCGGAAACGGAACTGAGGGCGCTGGTAGTGGGTACCGGCTTCGGCTGCCGGATACAGGTGCCCGCGCTGCGCGGCGCGGGGTTCGAAGTGGTTGGCCTGGTCGGCACGAGCGCCGGGCGGACCGCCGAGCGGGCCAGCGCCAACGGCATCGCCGGCGCCTTCACCGATCTGGCCACGGCGATCGCGGCCACCGCGCCCGACCTCGTCGCGATTTCCACGCCGCCGCACACGCACGCGGCGCTGTCGATCGCCGCGCTCGAGGCCGGCTGCCACGTGCTCTGCGAAAAGCCCTTCGCCCGCGACGCGGCCGAGGCACGCGCCATGCTGGCGGCGGCACGGAAGGCCGGCAAAGTCCACGCCATCGGCAACGAGTTCCGCTTCGTGCCCGCACGCGCCGCGGCCGCGCGCGCCATCGCCGAGGGGCTGATCGGCGAGCCGCGCTCCGCCATCTTCGCCCAGTTCGCGGACTTCGTCGCCGCGTTCGAGGACGATTTCCCCGACTGGTGGTTCGATCCGGCCGAAGGCGGCGGCTGGCTCGGCGCATCGGCCTCGCATCTGGTGGATTTCATCCGGCAACTGCTGGGCGAGTTCGAATCGGTCAGCGCTTCGCTCAGCAACGTCGCGCTGACACGCGGCGACGTAGAGGATTCCTTCGCGGTGCGCTTTCGCCTGAAGAACGGGCTGGAGGGCACGATGCAGCAAAGCTCGGGCTCGTTCGGCCCACTGGTCGAGATGAACCGCGTCGCCGGCAGCAAGGGTTCGATCTGGCTCGATTTCGAGGGCGCCCACTTCGCCGACCGCACGAGCGCGCGCGCACTCGCCATCCCGGCCGACCTCCAGCTTCCCGTCCCGCCGCCGCTGGGCGACGACCCGCGCCAGCAGCGCGCGGACTGGCAGGTCATGGCGGCTGTCGAGATCGCGCCCTATACCGAGCTTTGCAAATCCATCCGCGCCGCCATCCTGGGGACGACGCCCCCTTCCCCGGTGCCGCTGGCCGACTTCGCCGACGGCGCCGCCTGCATGGCGGTGATCGACGCCATCCGCACCTCGGCCAGCGAAGGCGGGAAAGTGGTGGCCATTCGATAGAACGTCGCTTTACCGGGCACTTACCGGACCCTTACCGGGAAGGATCGGGTCGCAATCCCTCCAGCGCCCCGATCAGCTCGTCGAAATGGCCGATCACCGCCGACGCCCCCAGTTCGCCAACGGGCATGTCGTTGAAGCCGAAGCCCACCGCCACGCAAGGCAGGCCGGCCGCGCGCGCCGCGCCGGTATCGAAGCTGCTGTCGCCGACATAGGCGGCGCGGCCGCCGCCGCCCAGGTCCCTGGCGCGGCGAATCATCTCGTCGAGCAGGTCGGGCCTGGGCTTGCTCCGCCCCGGCCCCAGCGTATCCCCGCCGATAATCGTGAAGAATCGGCCGGAGAGCGCCAGTTCGTCCAGCAGCCTGACCGCCAGCTTCTCGACCTTGTTGGTCACCACCGCCAGCTTTACGTCGCGCGCCGCGAGACCGTCGAGCATCGCCAGGCCGCCCGGAAACAGCTCGGTGCGGATGGCGATATTATCCCCGTAGAAACGCAGCAGTTCGGCATGCAGCCGGGGCAGCTCCGCTTCGGGAACGCCGCCCGTCAGCGTCAGTGCGCGTTCGAGCATCAGCTTCGCGCCCCCGCCGACCAGCTTGCGCACCTCGCTCGCGGGCACCGGTGCACGGCCTACCTGCGCGAGCGCATGGTTCACCGCGGCGGCCAGGTCCTCGTGAGTGTCGAGCAGAGTGCCGTCGAGGTCGAAGCCGACGATATCGAAGGGAAAGCGTGTCATCCCCACGCCGATGCCCCCGCCTTCTGGAAACCGCAAGAATTTGCTGGCATGGCTCGCAACCATGCCTGACGCCGCCACCCCGCTCGCCCTTATCGTCCTTGCCGCCGGCAAGGGCACCCGCATGAAGAGCGACCTGCACAAGGTGCTTCACCCGATCGCCGGCAGGCCGATGCTCGATCATCTGCTGGCCAGCGCGGCCGAACTGGGCGCCGAACGCCAGGTCGTGATCGCCGGCCATGGCCGCGACCAGCTTGCCGCGGCGCTCGGCGGCCGCGCGACGATCGCGGTGCAGGAACCGCAGCTCGGCACGGCGCACGCGGTGCTTCAGGCGCGCGAGGCGCTGGCCGGCTTCTCGGGCGACGTGCTGGTGCTCTATGCCGACGTGCCCTTCGTCCGCGCCGAAACCATGCGCGCGATGCTGGAGCGGCTGCACGCACCCGATTCGCCCTCGGTCGTGGTGCTGGGCTTCGAGCCGGACGACGCGCTGCAATACGGCCGCGTCATCGCCAAGGACGGCCGGATCGCCAGGATGGTCGAGCACAAGGACGCGAGCGAGGCCGAACGCGCCTGCACGCTGTGCAACTCGGGCCTGCTGGCGGCGCGCTCCGACGCGCTCTTCGCGCTGCTCGACCGGGTGGGCAACGACAACGCGCAGGGCGAATACTACCTGCCCGACATCGTCAACATCGCCGCCGCCGAGGGCGGCACCTGCGCCGTCGTCGTCACCGACGACCCGGACGAGGTCGCCGGCATCAACAGCCGCGCCGAGCTGGCCCAGGCCGAGGCGCGCTGGCAGGCGAAGCGGCGCCGGCGGGCGATGGACGAAGGCGCCACGCTGGTCGCGCCCGAGACCGTCTGGTTCGCGTGGGACACCGCAATCGGCCGCGACGTGACGATCGCGCCCAACGTCGTGTTCGGGCCCGGCGTCTCGGTCGCCGACCAGGTCGTGATCCACGCCTTCAGCCATATCGAGGGCGCGCGCATCGCCAGCGGGGCCGAGGTCGGCCCCTACGCCCGCCTGCGCCCCGGCGCGGTGCTGGAGGAGGAGTCGAAGATCGGCAACTTCGTCGAGATGAAGAAGGCGGTGCTGGGCAAGGGCGCCAAGGCCAACCACCTCACCTATCTGGGCGATGCCGAAGTGGGCGCCGGCGCCAACATCGGCGCGGGCACGATCACCTGCAACTACGACGGCTATTTCAAGCACAAGACGGTGATCGGCGAGCGCGCCTTCATCGGCTCGAACAGCGCGCTGATCGCCCCGGTGCGGATCGGCGCCGACGCCATCGTCGCCGCCGGCAGCGCGGTCAGCCGCGACGTGGCCGACGGCGAGCTGCGCCTCGTGCGCGCCGAGCAGCTCGTCAAGCCCGGCTGGGCCGACCGCTTCCACGACGCGATGAAGAAGAAGAAAGAGGCGGAGAGGAAGTGAACGGGGCCATCCCGATGACACGAAACACCAAGGATTTTCCGGCAGCCACGCCGGGCATCCGCGCACCCTACACGCTCTAGCAAAGGTTATTCTCCCGCATGTGTGGAATCATCGGCATCGTCGGCAATGAAGAAGTCGCGGACCGGCTGGTCGACGGCCTTCGGCGCATGGAGTACCGCGGCTACGACAGCGCCGGCGTGTGCACCGTGTTCGACGGAAACCTCGTCCGCCGGCGCGCGCAGGGCAAGCTGGTCAATCTGGTGCGCGAGCTGGCGCACGATCCGGCGCCGGGCACCGTCGGCATCGCCCACACGCGCTGGGCAACGCACGGCGCGCCGACCGCGGCCAACGCCCATCCCCACGCCACCGCCGAGCTGGCGCTGGTCCACAACGGCATCATCGAGAATTTCCGCCAGCTCAAGGACGCGCTGGCCGCGCGCGGCCGCACGTTCGAAAGCGATACCGACAGCGAAGTCGTCGCCCACCTGATCTCCGAGCAGGTGGAGGCCGGCGCCGGCCCGCTGGAAGCGGTCAGGGCCGCCCTGCCCCAGCTTCGCGGCGCCTTCGCCCTCGCCATCGCGTTCCGCGAGCATCCCGACATGCTGATCGGCGCGCGGCTCGGCTCGCCGCTGGTGGTCGGCTACGGCCCGAGGGACAAGGACGGCAGGGGCGAGACCTACCTCGGCTCCGACGCATTGGCGCTGGCGCCGCTCACCCAGCAGATCGCCTACCTCGAGGAAGGCGACTGGGTCGTCGTCACGCGCGAGGGCGCGCAGATCTTCGATGCCGAGGGCCATCGGGTCGAGCGGCCGATCACCACCTCGGGCGCCTCGGCGGTGCAGATCGAGAAGGGCAACTACCGCCACTTCATGCAGAAGGAGATCTTCGAGCAGCCCACCGTCGTCGCGCAGACGCTCAAGAGCTACATCCGCCAGGTCGACCAGAGCGTGGCGCTGCCGCAGATGGATTTCGACCTGTCGAAGATCAACCGCGTCACCATCGTCGCCTGCGGCACCAGCTATTATGCCGGCATGGTCGCGAAATACTGGTTCGAGCAGTTCGCCCGCCTGCCGGTGGACATCGACGTCGCATCCGAGTTCCGCTACCGCGACCCGGTGCTGGAGCCGGGCGGGCTGGCGCTGTTCATCTCGCAATCGGGCGAGACGGCCGATACGCTCGCAGCGCTGCGCCACTGCAAGGCGGCCGGGCAGACCATCGCGGTGGTGGTCAACGTGCCGACCAGCTCGATGGCGCGCGAGGCGGACCTGCTGCTGCCGACCCACGCCGGCCCCGAGATCGGCGTCGCCTCGACCAAGGCCTTCACCTGCCAGCTTGCCGTGCTGGCCGCGCTTGCCGCGCATCTCGCGGTCAGGCGCGGGCGCATGGACCGCGCCGAGGAAGCCGATGTCGTGCGCCACCTGGTCGAGACGCCCGCCTGCCTCAACGCCGCGCTTTCGCACGACGAGGAGATCGCCGCGATGGCGCACCTCATCGCCCCGGCGCGCGACGTGCTCTACCTGGGGCGCGGCCCCGACTATCCGCTGGCGCTCGAAGGCGCGCTCAAGCTCAAGGAAATCAGCTACATCCATGCGGAAGGCTATGCCTCGGGCGAGATGAAGCACGGCCCCATCGCGCTGATCGACGAGGCGGTGCCGGTGATCGTGCTCGCCCCGTCGGGGCCGCTGTTCGAAAAGACCGTCAGCAACATGCAGGAAGTCCGCGCGCGCGGCGGCAAGATCGTGCTGATTTCCGACGCCGATGGCCTCGCGGAAGCCGGCGAGGGCTGCCTCGCGACGATCGAGATGCCCAAGGTCCACCCGCTGATCGCGCCGCTGGTCTATGCCGTGCCGGTGCAGCTCCTCGCCTATCACGTCGCCTGCGTGAAAGGCACCGACGTCGACCAGCCGCGGAACCTCGCCAAGTCCGTAACGGTGGAATAGTTCGCCCGCACAGCGCCGCGGCCCTTCGCCGCGCACGCGAATCCTGATAGAAATATTCCGGAATTCCGATTCAGCTCCGCTGCGTCGGGCTCTACGCAAGTGAAGCAAGCTCGAATTACGGTCGTCCCGATTAACGCTTTCCTCGGAGGCGCATGGTCCGGTCACTTCGCGAACGCTGGGATGCCTGTGCGGCGCGAGGCGGGCCGGCCATGGCCGACCTGAACCGAATCATCGAAGAGGCCATGGCGCGCGAGGGATACCTTTCGGCCGAAGAGGTGCTGCGCCATGTCGAGGCCATCCTCGACCGATGGGAAAGCACGATTGCCGAAGAGCCTTCGGACTGAACCGTCATTTACGACCCGCTAACCTGTCGCCCGGTAAAATCCGCGGCGTGAGCCATCTCGAATCCGCCACTGCCTCGCTGCCCAGGGAACTGCCCGTTCTGGCGGTGCTGGGGCTGACCGACCCCGGCAACGGAGACTGGGCGCGGCTGCGCGGCCTGCAGTATTCGTGCCTGCCGCGCGCCATGATGGCACGGCTCTGTGCCCAGGGGCTGGCGGCGCTGGCGACGGCGAGCCTGCTGATCGCGCATCTCAACGTCCTCGTGGTCCTCGGCTGGCTGGCGGCCCTCGCCGCCACGCTCCGCTACGGCACCCGGATCGACCGGTCGCTGGCCGACGCCGACCGGCGCCGCATGTCCAGCGACGAGGTCACGCGGCAGACGATCAGTTCGATCGTCAACGCGCTCGCCTGGGTCGTGCCCGTCGCGCTGGCGACGCTGTTCGTCGATGCTGAGACGCGGCTCAAGCTGTGGACCGTGCTCGCCATGCTGATGACCGCATCGGCCATTCTGCTGCCAAGCGTGCCGATGGGCACGCTGATGTTCACCGGCATCGTCGGCGGCGCGGCGGTGGCCAGCTTCCTGGTGACGGGCGCGTTCGACATGGCGCTGGTCGCCGGGGCCTTCGTCGTCACCGTCTGCCTCGGCGCGATCGAGGGCGCGCGGCGCTTTCTCGAAGCCAAGGTGGCAGAAGCCGGCATCGTCGAGAAGAACGAGGTCGTCTCGCTGCTGCTGCGCGAATACGAGGAAGGCGAGGCCGACTGGCTCTGGCAGATCGACCCGGCGCGGCGCGTGCGCGGCGTATCGCCCCGCTTCGCCTTCGCGCTGGGCATGGACCCCGCCGAGATCGACGGCCTGCCTTTCATCCAGCTTATCGCCGGCCCCGCCTGGGAAACCGGCCAGTTCCCCTCCAGCCTGCACGACCTGGCCGACCGGCTGAACCGCCGGGAGAGCTTCTCCAACCTGCTGGTGCGCGTGACGATCCGCGAGGAGCAACGCTGGTGGGAGCTGTCCGGCACGCCCAAGCTCGACGAGCACGGCAATTTCGACGGCTTCCGCGGGGTCGGCTCGGACGTCACGGTGCAGCGCGAAAGCTCCGACAAGATCGCCTACCTCGCCCGCTACGATACGCTGACCGGCCTGCCCAACCGCCTGATGCTCAACGAGGCGCTGGCCGATGCCCTGGCATATGCCGAGCAGTGGCGCTCGCGCTGCGCCTTCCTGATGATCGACCTCGACCGCTTCAAGGCGGTCAACGACACGCTGGGCCACCTCGTCGGCGACCAGCTTCTCGCCAGGGTTTCGGACCGGCTGAAGGAGCAGATGACCGCGAACGAGATCTGCGGGCGCCTGGGCGGCGACGAATTCGCCATCGTCATCCGCGACGCCTCGGACAAGGAGCACGTCAACCGCGTGGCCGAGCGCGTGATCGAGCGGCTGTCGCAGCCCTACGAGGTGGACCACCACACGCTCTACGTCGGCGCCAGCATCGGCTCGGCCACCGGGCCCGACGACGGCAGCACGGTCGAGACGCTGATGCGCAACGCCGACCTTGCGCTCTACCGCTCGAAGGATACCGGCGGCAATGCGCACTATACCTACGAACCGGCGCTCCATGCCCATGCCGAAGAGCGGCGCAAGCTGGAATTCTCGCTGCGCCGCGCGCTCGAGCGCGACGAGTTCGTGCTGCACTACCAGCCGGTGGTCGACGCCGAGAGCGAGCGCCTCCTGTCGTTCGAGGCGCTGGTCCGCTGGAACAGCTCGGAACACGGCTTCGTCAGCCCGGCCAAGTTCATCCCGCTGGCCGAGGATACGCGGCTGGTCGTGCCGATCGGCGAATGGGTGCTGCGCGAGGCCTGCCGCGAGGCGATGAACTGGCCGAACGACACCCGGATCGCCGTCAACGTCTCGGGCGAGCAGCTTCTCGACGCGAACTTCGTCGCCAGCGTGGTCGGCGCCCTCTCCGCCAGCGGCCTGTCGCCGCATCGGCTGGAGGTGGAAGTGACCGAGAGTATCTTCCTGCGCGACGCCGTGCAGGCGCGCGCGGCGCTGGAAAAGGTCATGGCGCTGGGCTGCGCCGTCGCGCTCGACGATTTCGGCACCGGCTATTCCTCGCTGGGCTACCTGCGCCGCTTGCGCTTCTCGACCATCAAGGTCGACCGCAGCTTCGTCCAGGGCGCGGCGACGGGCAACCCGGAAAGCCTCGCCATCATCCGCGCCGTCGTGGCCATGGCGGACAGCCTGGAGATGTCGACGACGGCCGAAGGCGTCGAGACCGAGGCCGAGCTGAAAGTCGTGCGCGAACTGGGCTGCCGCAAGATCCAGGGCTTCTACTTCGGCCGGCCGATGCCCGCCGAGGAAGCCAGCGGCCTGTTCCGCAAATGGGCCGCCATCCGCGACGAATCGGTGGCCTAGGGTTCAACGCGCCGCAGCACAGCCAGCGCGCCTACGCCCCCACCAGCCCCTTGATCGCGCTTTCGAACAGCACGCGGCCGTCGGTGCCGCCCTGCGCCTTCTCGATCATGCGTTCGGGGTGCGGCATCATGCCCAGCACGTTGCCCGCCTCGCTGAGCACGCCGGCGATCCCGCGGACCGATCCGTTGACCTCCTCGGCATAGCGGAAGGCGACGCGCCCCTCGCCTTCCAGCCGGTCGAGCGTCGCGTCATCGGCGAAGTAGTTGCCGTCGTGGTGGGCGACGGGGATGGTGATGCGCTGGCCCTTGAAATAGCCCGAGGTGAACAGCGACCGGTTGTTCTCGACCGTCAGCGCCACCTCGCGGCAGACGAAGCGGATGCCGGCGTTGCGCATCAGCGCGCCGGGCAGCAGGCCCGCCTCGGTCAGCACCTGGAAGCCGTTGCACACGCCGAGCACGGGCACGCCGCGCCCCGCCGCCTCCACGACCGCGCGCATGATCGGGCTGCGCGCCGCCATCGCGCCCGAGCGCAGGTAGTCGCCATAGGAAAAGCCGCCGGGCAGCGCGATGAAGTCGAGGTCGGCCGGCAGCTCGGCATCGCCGTGCCACACGCGGAACACCTCCTCGCCCGAGACCTTCTCCAGCGCCGTCGCCATATCGCGGTCGCAGTTGGAGCCGGGGAACGTGACGACGGCGGCGCGGAAGCTCATGCGGAAACCCTTTCCACCCGGTAGTTCTCGATCACCATGTTGGCGAGCAGCTTGCGGCACATCTCGTCGAGCGCCTCGTCGGTGACGGTCTCGTCCACTTCCAGTTCGATCAGCCGGCCCGCGCGCACGTCCTTCACGCCCGCGAAGCCCAGCCCCTCCAGCGAATGCTGGATCGCGCGCCCCTGCGGATCGAGCACGCCGTTCTTGAGGCTGACATGGACGCGGACTTTCATCGCAGGGCCTTTCGCGCGGGAACAGGGGGATTCGCCGGCCAGCCTATGGCCGTTGCGGCCGGCCGTAGCAAGCACGGCCGACGCCGCCGCCCTATCGCCATTGAAAGCGGTCGCCCGCCGTGCCATCCGGACGCGCCGGCACGATCGCCGGCCGGCAAAGAGCAGGAGCGGACCGGCGCCATGACCATTTCCTTCCAGGATCGCGTAGCCATCGTCACCGGAGCGGGCGGCGGCCTCGGCCGGGCCTATGCGCTCGAACTGGCGCGGCGCGGCGCGAAAGTCGTGGTCAACGACCTGGGCGCCGCGCGCGACGGCACCGGCCACTCGGAAAGCGCGCTCGCCGTGGTCGAGGAGATCAGGGCCGCGGGCGGCGAGGCGATGTCCAACGGCGGCGACGTGTCGGACTATGCCCAGATGGTCGAGATGGTCGCCCGGGCGAAGGAGGCCTGGGGCGGCGTCCATATCCTCATCAACAACGCCGGCATCATCCGCGACAAGACCTTCGCCAAGATGGACCCGGCCGATTTCGAGCTGGTCGTGCGCGTCCACCTGTTCGGCGCCGCCTTCGCCACCAAGGCCTGCTGGGAGACGATGCGCGAGCAGAGCTATGGCCGCGTGCTGATGGTCAGTTCCTCCACCGGGATCGGCGGCAACTTCGGCCAGTCGAACTACGCCGCGGCCAAGATGGGCATGATCGGCCTCGCCAAGACGCTCTACCTCGAAGGCGCGAAGTACGACATCCGCGTCAACACGCTCGCCCCCACCGCCGGCACGCGCATGACCGAGGACATCTTCCCCGAGGAGGCCTACAAGGCGTTCAGCCCCGAAAGCGTCGTGCCCGCCGCGCTCTACCTGGTGTCGCAGGATGCGCCGACCAACGAGATCGTCGGTGCCGGCGCCGGCGTCTATCAGGGCGCCTGGGTGACGATGAACGAGGGCGTGCTGCTGCCGCCGGACCAGCAGACGGTCGAAGGCTTCGCCGCCGCCTGGGACCGCATCAGCGACCGCGCCGGCGACGCCCCGCTGGCCAGCGGCATGGAACAGTCGCAGCACGCGATGAAGCTGCTGATGGCGGCGATGCAGGGGAAGTAATGCTCCTCCCCGGCACGGACAGGAACTAATCCTCCACCAGCTTCATCAGCCGCCGTTCCAGCGGGGACAGCACGCCGGCCAGTTCGTGCCCGCGCTTGAGGACCTGCCCCGCCTCGCCGAACAGCGTCCACATGCCCTGCCTGCCGCGCAGCGCCGGGCGCTTTTCGATCCGGGCCTGCGGGCGTTCGGCGGCGCGGCGGAAGGCGCTGAAGCTTGCCGCGTCGCGGGTGAAGTCCATGGCGTAGTCGCGCCATTCGCCGGCCGCGACCATGCGGCCATAGAGGTCGAGGATGCGCTGCAGTTCCAGCCGGCCGAAGCCGATCTGGAGTTTGGGGAATGCGAGGATGGTGGCGCCGGACCCGTCGAGCGCTCCGGACGCCATCCCCCGTCAGCTCCGCGTCCGCTTGCGCGAGACCCGCGCGCCCGGCGCGGCGGCGGCGGCGGGGGCAGTGGGGGCGGCATCGACGCCGCGTTCCGACCGCAGTTCGTCGATCTGCGCCTGCAGCAGCGCGATCCTGGCCTCCAGTTCCTCGATCCGCTGGCCGCCCGGCTCGCAGGGTTCCTTGCAGGGGGTGCCGTAGGGGATGAATTCCCTGGCCCAGGTCTCCGCCTTCACCAGCGTCGAGCGCGCCTTGGCCCCCACCATCGTCGCGCCTTCGGGCACGTCCTCGGTAACGACGGCGTTGGCGCCCACGCGCGCGCGCTGGCCGACGGTGATCGGCCCCAGGATCTGCGCGCCCGCGCCGACGATGACATTGTCCTCCAGCGTCGGGTGACGCTTGCCGCCCACGCCGTTGGCCGGATTGGTGCCGCCCAGCGTGACGCACTGGTAGATGGTCACGTTATCGCCGATAAGCGCGGTCTCGCCGATCACGGTGAAGCCGTGGTCGATGAACAGGTGGCGGCCGATCCGGGCGCCCGGATGGATGTCGATCCCGGTGAGGAAGCGCGCGGTGTGGTTGACCGCCCGGGCCAGGAAGAACAGCCGCGCGTTGAACAGACGGTGCGCCAGCTTGTGCCAGGCCACCGCCCAGAAGCCGGGATAGAGCAGCACTTCCCAGCGCGAACGCGGAGCCGGATCGCGCGCCACGACGGAATCGAGATAGGCGGTCAATCTTGCGAACATGGCCCTGTTTTGTCCCATCAATCTTTCGTCAACGCAAGCGAGACCGGCTTTCCCCGCCCGTCCCGCCAGCGGCCAGGTCCAGCGCATCGCGCCAGATGGCCATCGTCGGCGCCTGCTTGCGTTCCAGACTCAGCCGGTCGATCGTGCCGACCAGCCGTTCGACGCCCATGTGGCTACGTTCGCAGCGCGGCACAAGATAGGA
>Ga0172382_10003344_pt1 | contig 25521 bp, 23 predicted proteins | sample Leawel138RmetaG_FD_122245 | JGI IMG/M metagenome (GOLD analysis project Ga0172382, IMG submission 122245) | Leachate microbial communities from a municipal landfill in Southern Ontario, Canada - Leachate well 138R metaG | ecosystem: Engineered > Solid waste > Landfill > Unclassified | place...
ATCACCCAGGTCGTCAATTTCGTGATCCTGGCCTGGATCATCTTCCTGATCGTCAAGATGGCCAACAAGCTCAATCCGCCGCCCGATGCCGCCGCGCCGAGCGAGGTGGATCTGCTTGCCGAAATCCGGGACGAACTGAAAAAGCGGCCCTGACCGCGCCTGCGCCTGGTCACTTCACATTAATCGCATTGCCCCTATATAGGGCCTGCCGGTTTCGGCCGGCTATGGCGATAAACTGCGGTGTGCAATAGGCGCAGCGGACCCGGGGGCAGTACCCGGCGGCTCCACCATAATCCCCGTTCGCGGGTGTTCTGACGGGGCCGAACCAGGATCGACGTGTGTTGAAAAGCACTGTTTTCGCCCGGGCTGAGTAACCCGTTAAAGGCTCAAAACTCATAAGTGCCAATGACAATGAAGCACTTGCTCTCGCTGCGTAATCTGACGGCCTAACGGCCTGATCTTACAAAGCTACGAGCACGGTTCGGACCGAACCGGGTAACAGAATCGGAAACCGGGGGCCCGGGGCGGGCCTAGCAACAGAACCGCCCCATCCTGGCTGCTGGAAAGGACTGCGCCGTAGCCTGCACAACACCCGCGCCCCCGCCGATCAAGGCCCGCGCTGGCTAGGCCGGCCCTTGCGGCGATTGATCGGCCTTCGACCTTTCCTGTTCCAGCTTCAGGCAGTCGAGTATCTTGGCGCCAGCCATGAATACTGCGCCGGTGCAGGCGAGGAACAGCATCTTGCCGCCCCAGCCGGGATATTGGCGGAGATAGATGCTGCCCCGCTCCACTGCGCCCAATGCGATCGCATAGATGATCAGGAAGGCTTCCCACCTTGTCTTGATAACGAACAGCCGTCCGAGCTTGCGCAGCATTGGTAACCTTTCCTTAGGCATAAAATTCAACGCAACGATCATGCCAGCCACGGGAAGCCCGCAAAAATTGCGGTTAACGCCTCGCTCAGTGTAAAGCGCGCCGACATCGTTGCAAATTCTGGCGGTGGAACGGCCCATGCGGCGGCGAAATCGATGGTGGCGGCATCTTGCCCTCAAGGCAGTGATCGGCCATAGCCCGCAGCGCCTTTTCAAGCCCAATTCCCACAAAGATGCTGCTGCCGTGGCAGGGCACCCACCACTATCGAGGTTTTTTCATGACGGATCGTGTCGAGCGCTCGGGTTTGCAAGTCGATGCAGGTCTTGCCGCCTTTATCGAGCAGGATGTGCTATCCCCCCTCGGGATCGAGCAGGGACAATTCTGGGCCGGTTTCGCCGCCCTCTGCAACGATTTCGTGCCGCGCAATCGCGCCCTGCTCGCCAAGCGCGACGCGATCCAGGAAAAGATCGATGCCTGGCACGGCGCACGGGCCGGGCAGCCGCACGATCCGGCGGCCTATCGGGCGTTCCTCGAGGAAATCGGCTATCTGGTGCCGGAGCCGGGCGATTTCGCCATCGGCACGCGGAATGTGGATGCCGAGATCGCGACCATGGCGGGCCCGCAGCTGGTGGTGCCGGTTCTCAACGAACGCTTTGCGCTGAACGCCGCGAACGCCCGCTGGGGCAGCCTGTATGATGCATTCTACGGCACCGATACGCTGGATGCGCCGCCCGCGCGCCCCGGCGGTTATGACGCGGATCGTGGCGCGGCGGTGATCGCGCGCGCCAAGGCTTTCCTCGACCAGGCCGTGCCGCTGGCCAGCGGCAGCTGGGCCGATCTGACCGATCCTGAAAGCGGCCTCGCCTTGAAGGACGGATCCCAATATGTCGGCCAGAGCGAGAAGGGCCGCCTGTTCCGCAACAATGGCCTGCATATCGAAGTGGTGTTCGATCGCGCCCATCCGATCGGCAAGGACGATCCCGCCGGGATCGCCGATGTGATCCTGGAATCCGCCCTCACCACCATCATCGACCTTGAGGACTCCGTCGCTGCCGTCGATGCGGAGGACAAGACTCGCGCCTATGCCAACTGGCTTGGCCTGATGCGCGGCGATCTGGCCGCCAGCTTCGCCAAGGGCGGGAAGACCGTCAGCCGCTCGCTGGAGGCCGACCGCCCATATACCGCGCCTGACGGCTCCGGCTTCACCCTGCCGGGCCGCAGCCTGCTGTTCGTCCGCAATGTCGGCCACCTGATGAGCAACCCGGCGATCCTGCTGCCCGACGGTTCGGAGATCCAGGAAGGCGTGATGGACGCGGTGATCACCAGCGCCATCGCCAAGCACGATCTCGATGGCCTCGGCAGCTTCCGCAACAGCCGCGCGGGCAGCATCTATATCGTGAAGCCCAAGATGCACGGGCCGGAAGAATGCGCCTTCACCAACGACCTGTTCGATGCGGTGGAGGACCTGCTCGGTCTTGCCCGCCACACTGTCAAGGTCGGGGTGATGGATGAGGAGCGCCGCACCAGCGCCAATCTGGCGGCCTGCATCCAGGCGGTGAAGGACCGCATCGTGTTCATCAACACCGGCTTCCTCGACCGCACCGGCGATGAAATCCACACCTCGATGCGCGCCGGGCCGATGATCCGCAAGGCCGCGGTCAAGGGTTCGGTCTGGATCGACGCCTATGAGAAGCGCAATGTCGCCATCGGCCTGAAGCACGGGCTTTCCGGCAAGGCGCAGATCGGCAAGGGCATGTGGGCCGCGCCGGACCGGATGGGCGACATGCTGGAGCAGAAGATCGGCCACCCGCTGACCGGCGCCAACACGGCCTGGGTTCCTTCACCGACGGCGGCCACTCTCCATGCGCTGCATTATCATCAGGTCGATGTCTTCGCCCGCCAGAAGGACGTGGCGAAGGACGGCGTTCCGGGCCTCGACCTGCTGCTGACCATTCCGCTGGCCGATGGCACCAACTGGCCGGACGAGGAAGTGCGCGAGGAACTGGACAACAATGCGCAGGGCCTGCTCGGCTATGTGGTGCGCTGGATCGACCAGGGCGTCGGCTGCTCCAAGGTGCCGGACATCAACGACATCGGCCTGATGGAAGACCGCGCGACGCTGCGCATCTCGTCGCAGCACATGGCGAACTGGCTGCTGCACGGCGTCTGCACCAGGGATCAGGTGCTGGATTCCCTGCATCGCATGGCGGCCAAGGTCGATGCGCAGAACGCGGGCGATCCGCTGTATGAGCCGATGGCGGGCAATTGGGACAGCTCGATTGCGTTCCAGGCGGCCTGCGATCTGGTGTTCAAGGGCGTGGAGCAGCCCAACGGCTACACCGAGCCGCTGCTTCACCAGTATCGCCTCAGGAAGAAGGCGGCCGGCTGACGGTATCCGGGCACGGGGTGAGCAGGGCGAGAGCGCCCATCACCCCGTAAGCATGCGGGCGATACCGATAAATTCGGCGATACTCAGCGTCTCGGCGCGGCGCTGGGGGTCGATGCCGAGCGCATCGAGCGCATCCAATGCCCCGGGCAGGCCTTTCAGGCTTTGCCGCAGCATCTTGCGGCGCTGGCCGAAAGCCGCTTCGGTGACGCGTTCCAGCACTTTCGCGGAGACGCCGGCGGGTATCTCTTCGGGTGTCACATGGACGATCGCGCTCATCACCTTGGGCGGCGGGGTGAAGGCGCTGCGATGTACCTTCATCGCCAGCTTCGCGGCGCTGCGCCACTGGGCGAGGACGGCAAGGCGGCCATAGGCCGGGGTTCCGGGCTGCGCGACGATCCGCTGGGCGACTTCCTGCTGGAACATCAGCGTCAGCGAAGTCCAGGCAGGCGGCCAGCTCTCGCCCGAGAGCCACCCGGTGAACAGCGCGGTGCCGACATTGTAAGGCAGGTTGGCGACCACGGCATAGGGCCGGTCGAACAGGCTTGCCGGATCGACGGCCAGCGCGTCGCCTTCGATCACGCGAAGCTGGCCGGGAAAAGCCGCCTCCAGTTCGGCCAGCGCGGGGAGGCAACGGCGGTCCATCTCGATAGCGGTGACGCGGGCACCTGTGCGCAGCAAGGCGCGGGTCAGTCCGCCCGGGCCGGGGCCGATTTCGAGCACCGCGCGATCCCGCAGATTGCCGGGAATGGCGGCGATCCTGTCGAGCAATTGCTCATCCAGCAGGAAGTTCTGGCCCAGCGCCTTGGACGCGGAAAGGCCATGCGCGGCGATCACTTCGCGAAGCGGCGGCAGGTTCATCGCGGCGCGGAATCCGCACCAGCGCGCAGGGCGGCAGCTTCACCCGCCATCCGGATCGCCGCGATCATCGCTCCGGGGCTGGCCTGCCGCTTGCCGGCGATGCCGAAGGCGGTGCCATGATCGGGCGAGGTGCGGACGATCGGCAGGCCCAGGGTCATGTTCACGCCGTTGTCGAAATCGAGCGCCTTGAGCGGGATCAAGGCCTGATCGTGATACATGCAGATCGCCACGTCATACTCGTCGCGCGCATGGGGCGCGAACAGGGCATCCGCGGAATGAGGGCCGGTCGCGTCGATGCCGGCTTCGCGCAGCGCTGCGATGGCGGGGGCGATGATCCGGACTTCCTCGTCGCCGAACTTGCCGCCTTCCCCGCCATGCGGGTTGAGCGCGCAAATGGCGAGGCGGGGGGAGGCGATGCCGAAATCCCGGCGCAGGCCATGGGCGGTGATCGCCGCGCGCGCCTGGATCAGATCGACCGAAAGAAGGCCGGGCACGCGGGAAAGCGCGCAATGGACGGTTATCGGCACTGTCCGCAAATTGGGGCCGGCCAGCAGCATGACCGCATCCTCGGCCGCGATGCCGCAGGCCTCCGCCACGAATTCGGTCTGGCCCGGATGGGCGAAGCCGACCTCGGCCAGTCTCGCCTTCGCAATGGGGCCAGTCACAAGCCCCGTTGCGCTGCCATGCTTCGCCAGTTCCGCAGCCATCGTCAGCGAAGCCAGCGCCAGCCGCGCGCCTTCGCGATCCGGCTCACCCGGCCGATAAGGTCCGTCCCGGTCGCCCAGAACCGGCAGCGCTTCGGTAAATACCCCGCTGGCCTCCACTGGATCGGCTATGCGCCGGACCGGAATGGACAAGCCACGCGCCTTCGCGGCGGCGGCCAGCAGATTGGGGCCGCCCACTGCGAAGAACGGTGGGAGGGAGCGCGTGTGGCGGGCGGCCCACGCTTCGCAGATCAATTCCGGCCCTACGCCCGCCGGATCGCCCAGCGAAACCGCGAGCGCCCCCGGCATGGGATCAATTATACTCGATGATGGCGTCGCGCCTCAGGTCGCGCAGATAACGCTGCGCGCGCTTGCCGATGCGATCGTCTTCCAGTTGGTTCATCAGCTGATCGAAGCTGGGGCCATCCGCCATTCCGGGATCGTCGCGGCCACACAGCATCAGCACCCTGACACCCTCTTCCACCGAGCCGAAGGGCGGCGTTGTCTCGCCTATCGAGAGCGTCAGCAGGGAATCCTGCAGGGCGGCGGGAAGGGTGCGCACCCGGACCTGGTCGTTGGTGACCACTTCGGCCCCGAAGCGCGGAGCGGCCTGTTCGGCATCGCCGCAGCCCCTGATGGTCTTCACGCCCGCCGCGAATTCGTTCACGCGCTGGCGCATCTGCGGTTCGGTGATTCCTTGCGGGAAGGAAATGGAAATCTGCTTGAGGCTCATCACTGCATCGCGCGGATCGGCCATCAGCACCTGGCGCTTGTCGATCATGTAGATGATGGAAAAGCCGCCCGGCACCTCGATCGGGCCGACCAACTGGCCGCGCTCCATTTCACGCACCACGGTGGCCAGCTCGCTGGGCAGCTGCCCGAGGCGAATCCAGCCCAGATCGCCACCGACCGCCGCTGTCGACGCTTCCGAATACTGGCGCGCATAGGCGACGAAGCTGCCGCCCGTCTGCAGCTGCTGGAAGATGCGCCGGGCATTCTCCATCACCTGCGTGCGGTTTTGCGGGGTCGATGAAAGATAGATTTCGCCGAGGTGAAATTCATTGGTGCCCTTGGCCGCCTGCAGCCGCTGCATCAGCTCGTTCACTTCCTCTTCGGAAACGTTCACGAAGGGCTGGACGTTGCGGCTCAACAGGCGCTGCCACGACAATTCGCCTTCGATCTGGCGCTTGAGCGACGCCGGCGAGGAACCGATCCGGCGCAGATAGGCATCCATCGCGGCCGTGTCCTGGCCGAAATTCTGGTTCGCGACACGCGCATAGGTCTGCTCGATCTCGTCCCGTTCGACCTGGATCTCCTGCGCCTTGGCTTCCTGGATTTGCAGGGTTTCGTCGATCAGGTTGCGCAGCACCTGCAGGCGAAGGCGCTGCTCTTCCTCCGGCGCGACCTTCGAATCATTGGCGGCCAGGATCAGCGCAAGGCGCTGGTCCACGTCGGTGCCGGTGACGACCTGCCCGTTCACGACCGCGGTAGCCCGGCGGACATTGGGGTCGTTCTTGCCCAGCATGGTCACTTGTTCAGGCACGTCGATATCGCCGGCGGTTTCAGCGATGCTCTCCGAAGCGCTCTGCGCATTCACCGCCGTAAGCCCGCCGATCGCAAGCGGGATGGCGAGGGCCAGCCCGGCCATCAGGCCGATACGGCTGCGCAATTGCGAAGCGAGGGCGGAAAACCGGGGCTTGATCGTTTTTACCACACGAGCATCCTGTCAGACGCGCACGACGGCGCCATTCTCATTCATCGGGGGCGACTGCCGCCTGATGGCTTAACCAAAGCTGAGCACGGGTGCGGATAGCGGGTTTGCGCGCCCCTGCCAACGCCCACGCTGGGGCTGTCCCGCTTTCCTTTGCGGATCTGCTTTTTCCGCTAGATGCCGATGTTGCGAAGGGCGAAATAGACCTGGAAGGTATTGCCCTTTCGCGCATCGCCGATCGCCTGATAGTCACGCCGCCAGGTTACGCCCAGTTCCAGGCAATCGTCCTGATAGGCGACGCCGAGCCGGGTCCGCAGCGCCTCGAAGCCGTCCGAGGTGAATTTCGGGTCTTCCTTGCGGTCGGTCAGGTTGAACACGCCGGCCCCGAACAGCGACCAGTAAGGGCCGATCGCGACGCGCCCGGCAAGGCGCAGCTCCTCGCGGTCCTGAAGATCCTCGATCTCGGACGAAATATCGCGATTGAGCCGCAAGTAGCTGACTTCAATGTAGGTTTTCTTGGAGCCGACGGTTGCGTCGAATTCGTTGCGGCGGACCGCAAGGCTGTCCTTGTCCACGCGGAAGCGATGCGTCAGCGATACGAAATCGCGGAAGCGGATTTCAGTCCGGCCCACGAAGTCGGAAAAGCGGCCGCTGAGGCCGGTGCCGTCCGGCAGGATCGTTTCCTCGTCGGTCAGGCGATAGGACTGGCCCACCGTGCTCTTGATTCGCCAGCCCGGACGATCAAGCTGCCAGTCGATCCCGTAGGTGAACCGGACGCCTTCCTCGACACGATCATAGCCGGGGAAGCGATTGAGCGCGAACAGGTTGCTGTCTTCCAGGTCGATTGCGCGCGCGTCCTCGTTCGGAACCGCAAGGTTGCGAATCCTCGGGGTAGCGACGATCTGGACGCGGGGGGTCAGCACCTGCGTGCCCCCGAGAAAGCTGCCGAGGAGAGGCCACTTCACGTCGACCGCGGCAATGCCCACGCCGCGCGCTTCCCATCCTTCATTGCCGCGATAGATCGCGGTGGCGGTGGTGGAGTTCTCGTCGGAATGATAGACATCGCCGCGCACCAGCGCCGTCAGCGTGATTTCCTGGCCCCAGGTGGTGATGCGGCGCATGTCCCACCGCGCGCTGGCGAAGGCGCGCCGCGTATCCTGCCCGTTGAAACGGGTGATGGCGAGGCTGTTCGCCTGCAGTTCCACCCGCCCGCCCAGCACCGGGCCGGCCAGGCGCCTGCGGTAGTCGATCACGGGAAGGGCAAGGGGGACAAGCCCCTGGCGATCGTCGACGCGCAAGGTCTGGGTCGCCCACCCCGCGATCGACAGATAGGAATTGTCGTCGATTCGCTCGGCCTCGATCGTCGAGCGCAGGCGGTCGTCGCGACTGATGTCGTAACGGCGCAGGAAGGTCCGGTCGCTGGCCACCCGGACGGATGCGGTGACGCTCCATTGCGGGTCGATCTGGAAGCGGCCGTTACCCGCGAAATAGCCGCGCCAGTCCTTCGTGGCGGAATCGTCATTCCCGCCGGAGCCAGGCTCCGACCCCACCCCGATGCGGGAGCTGCGAGTGATATAGCCGGTCAATTGATACGCGCCATTTTCCGTCAGGGCGCGGTAGCGGGCGCGGGCCATGGGCGCGGTCTTGCTGTAGCCGAAGGCGGTCAGCGCCAGATCGCGGTTGTTGGCGAGCCGCATGTAGTAGGTTTCGCTCACTTCCAGCCCGTTCGAATTGGAAAGGCCGAGCGAAGGAATCATCAGGCCGGAATTGGCCCGCCCATCCGTATTCACGCTCAATCCGGGCAGGGGGACCAGCGGCAGGCCGAACAGCTCCAGCGTCGCGTCGTAGAAGCGCACCTTCTTCTGGTCCGGGTCATAGACCACGCGCCTGGCCAGAACCCGCCAGCTCGGCTTTTTCTCGCAGCCCTGGGGATTGACCACCGCGCAGCCGCTATAGGCGGCGTCGGTCAGGGTGACGGTGCCGCTATCCGCCCTGTCCCCCGCTTGCGCCGCAAGCCGGCCACCTTCCGCGAAGACGATCAGAAGGCTGGACATCGCGCCCGCCCGCAGTTCGTCGGTCAGTTCCAGGCTTTCGGTATAAAGCTTGTTGCCGTCCTCGTCGGTGAAGCGGATATCGCCGTTGGCGACGATCCTGCCGGTATCGCGATTCCAGGAAACGCTGTCGGCTTCCACCAGCTGATCGCCCCGGCGCAGAATCACTTCGCCACTCGCCGTCACGACATTGGTGTTGGAATTGAACTCCACCTGATCCGCTTCGAAGGCGATGGGCTGGGCCGGCTGCCGGGCGGCGGCGGGATCGCCAACCGGGTCGTTTCCGGGGGCATCTCCGGGGGCATCGGGTTGCGTCGCGCCGCTCTGCGCCTGTGCCTGGGTGCAGACGGACCCGGCCGAGACCATCAGGTAGATGGCGGCAAGGGACTGCGAAAGCGGGCACCGGTTCTTTCGGCTCGCTTTGTAGGTATGCGGCAGGCCAGGGAGCATGGCTTGCCTATCGCACCGCCCGCCCTTAACTGCAATGACATGCTTTGCCCTTCGGGCACTTGCCAGTTCCGTTCGTCTCCGGCCGCACGCTTTTGGCCGCTATTGTTGGAAATATCATGCAGATCAGCTTTGTAGACGTCTCCGCCAATCGTCCACGCCTTCTGGCCTATCCGGTCAACAAGGGGGAATCGCCCGAATGGCTGGGCAAGGCCGTGGCGGAAGGTGCGAAGGCCGCCCGCTTCGAGGGCAAGGGCAACCAGATCTTCGAAACCTTCGTGGAGCGCGATGGCGCGGTCGAGCGCGTGGCATTGGCGGGGATCGGCGATGCGGGCGCGGAGGATCGGCTGTCTTTGCTGGAACGGGCTGGCGCCGGGCTGGTCGCGAAATATCTCACTTCCGGCGAAGAGGAACTGCTGATCGATCTCAGCCGGGCGCGGCTTTCGCCGCAGGAAGCGGTTGCGGTGCTGCTGGGGGCCAGGCTGCGCGCATGGCGGCACGATGCCTACCGGACGCGGCTGCGCGACGATCAGAAACCTTCGCTGGGCCGGATTGCCGTTCTGGGCGCGCCCGAGGGCACGGAGCAGGCCTGGACCATCGAATCGGCGGTGGCGGCTGGCGTGGCCTTCACGCGGGAGCTGGTGACGGAGCCTGCGAATATCATTTATCCGGAGAGCTTTGTCGATCGTTGTAAACAGCGTTTCGATGGGGTGGGGCTTGAAATCTCCGTTCTCGACGAAGAACAGATGCACGCGCTCGGCATGGGGGCCTTGCTCGGGGTCGCGCAAGGCTCGGTGCGTCCGCCGCGCCTTCTGGTGCTTCGCTGGAATGGCGGGGGCGATGAGAAGCCGGTGGCCTTCGTCGGCAAGGGGGTGACGTTCGATACCGGCGGCATTTCGATCAAGCCCGCCGCCGGCATGGAGGACATGAAGTGGGACATGGGCGGAGCGGGCGCGGTCGCGGGCACGATGCTCGCGCTGGCCTTGCGCAAGGCGAAGGCCAATGTGGTTGGCGTCTGCGGGCTGGTGGAGAACATGCCCGACGGCAATGCCCAGCGGCCCGGCGATGTGGTCACTTCCATGTCCGGCCAGACCATCGAGGTGATCAATACGGATGCCGAAGGCCGGCTGGTGCTGTGCGACGCGCTCACCTGGACCCAGAAGAACGTCCAGCCGCGCGCGATCGTCGATCTCGCCACGCTGACCGGGGCGATCATCTTGTCGCTGGCCCATGAATATGCCGGCCTGTTCAGCAATGACGACGATCTTGCCGCCAAGCTCGACGCGGCGGGCAAGGCCTCGGGCGACCGCCTGTGGCGGTTCCCGCTCGGCCCGGCCTATGACAAGATGCTGGAAAGCGCGATTGCCGACATGAAGAACGTCGGGCTGCGCTTCGGTGGCTCGATCACCGCCGCGCAGTTCCTACAGCGCTACGTCGACAAGGGCACTCCATGGGCGCATCTCGATATTGCGGGCACCGTCTGGGCGGACAAGCCGGGCGCGACCTGGGACAAGGGGGCGACCGGCTTCGGCGTGCGGCTGCTCGATCGTTTCATCCGCGACAATTACGAGGGCTGATCGGCGGAAGGCGCGCCTGTGCGAGTGGATTTCTACCAGCTGTCGCGCGATCCCGCCGAACTGGTGGTGCCCTTGCTGGCGCGCGCCACATTGAACGCGGGCGAGCGCTTGCTGGTGGTATCGTCCGATCCCGCCGCGCTCGAGCGGATCGACGATGCCCTGTGGGAGAGTCAGCCGGAAGCCTTCCTGGCGCATGGCCGCGTCGATGCCCCCCATGCGGCGCGGCAGCCGGTCCTGCTTTCGGATCGGGTCGAGCCGGTGAACGGCGCGCGCTTCGTCGCGTTCGCCGATGGGCAATGGCGGGGCGAGGCCGAAACTTTCGAGCGCGTGTTCCTGCTGTTCGGGGAAGCGGAGATCGACGGCGCCCGCGCCTGCTGGCGGATGCTGGGCGAAAAGGAGGGCGCGGATCGCCGGTTCTGGAAGCAGGATGGCGGCAAATGGCGCGAAGGGCCATAGCGAAGCGGCGCCAACAGGGGCGGTATCGGCACCGGCATCATGCCCGACCTTGCGACGCAGCATTTTCCCGGCTAGGGGCGCGCGCAAATCCCATAACAACTGACCCAAGGAACGCATGATGGCGGTTACCCGCACCTTTTCGATCATCAAGCCCGATGCCACCCGCCGCAACCTGACCGGCGCGGTAACCAGGATGCTGGAAGAAGCGGGCCTGCGCGTCGTCGCATCCAAGCGCATCCATATGAGCCGCGAACAGGCCGAGGGTTTCTATGCCGTCCACAAGGAACGCCCCTTCTTCGGCGAGCTGGTGCAATTCATGACCTCCGGGCCGGTCGTCGTGCAGGTGCTCGAAGGCGAGGATGCGGTGAAGCGCAACCGTGACATCATGGGCGCGACCAATCCGGCCGATGCCGCCGAGGGCACGATCCGCAAGACTTTTGCCGAAAGCATCGAGGCGAACTCCGTCCATGGTTCGGACAGCGAAGAGAACGCGAAGATCGAAATCGACTTCTTCTTCAAGCCGGAAGAAATCGTAGGCTGAACGCCACGGCGATTGCCGTGCGAGGATCGGGCCGCTCTGCAAGGGGCGGCCTTTTTCGATTTTCGGGAATCGTCTTGCCCTATGCGGGCTATCGAGCCGTGCTCAGGCGCCGATGGAGACTTCGGCGTCCTCGTGCTCGCCCCGCACGAGCCGCCCAAGGCAGCGGCTGTAAAGCTGGTGCTCCGCGATCAGCACGCGCGCGGCCAGCGTATCCGGCGTATCGCCGGGCAGGATCGCCACCGGAGTCTGGCCCAGCACCGGCCCGTCATCCAGCTCCACGGTCACGAGGTGGACCGAGCAACCGCCATGGCTGTCGCCCGCTTCCAGCGCGCGCTCATGGGTATGAAGGCCCTTGTATCTGGGCAGCAGGCTGGGATGGATGTTCACCATCCGGCCTTCCCATTTCGCTACGAATCCAGGCGTCAGGATGCGCATGTAGCCCGCCAGGGCGACATAATCTGCGCCCGCGACGATCAGGGCTTCATGCATCATCGCGTCATGCGCTTCGCGCGTCATGTCGCGATGGGAATGAGCGAAAGTCTCGATGCCTTCGCCAGCCGCGAGCTGCAGGCCCGGCGCGTCTGGATTGTTGCTGGCGACCAGCACGATCTCGAACGGGCAGTCGCTGGCCTTCGCGGCATAGACGAGCGCGGCCATGTTGGTGCCGGTCCCGGAAATCAGAACCGCGACGCGCGCCTTATGCATGGTGGGTCGCCGTCCAGTCATCCTGTCCGCTCCAGCATCCGGCGGCGCCCTTCACGGTGCAGCCCCGCTGGCCCGTGCCGATCCCGCCGATGCGGAACACCGTTTCGCCTGCCTGCCGGAGATCCGCGGCGATCGCATCGGCCTGGTCCGGCGCGACGGCCAGGACCATTCCGATCCCGCAATTGAAGGTGCGCGCCATCTCGGCCGGCTCGATGTTGCCCTGCGCCTGCAGGAAGGCCATCAGCCTCGGCTGTTCCCACGCATCCGCTTCGATCGTGGCGTGAAGCTCGGCGGGAAGGACCCGGGGCACATTCTCGAGCAGGCCGCCGCCGGTGATGTGGGCGAGGGCATGAATCCTGCCTTGCCGGATGATCGGCAGCAGGCTGGCGACGTATATCCGCGTCGGCTCTATCAGCGCGTCGATCAGCAGCTTTTCCTGGTCGAACAGGGCGGGGCGGTCCAGCTTCCAGCCCTTGTCCGCCGCCAGGCGCCGGACCAGCGAGTAGCCGTTGGAATGCACCCCTGACGAGGCGAGGCCGAGCAGGACATCCCCCTCGGCCACCTTGTCGCCGGTCAATTGCTCGCCACGCTCGACCGCGCCAACGCAGAACCCGGCGAGATCGTAGTCGCCCGCCGCATACATGCCGGGCATTTCCGCGGTTTCGCCGCCGATCAGCGCGCAGCCGGCCAGCTTGCAGCCATCCGCGATGCTGGCGACGACTCGCTGGGCCACGCCGTTGTCGAGCTTGCCGGTGGCAAAATAGTCCAGGAAGAACAGCGGTTCCGCGCCCTGCACGATCAGGTCGTTCACGCACATCGCCACCAGATCGATGCCGATCGTGTCATGCCGGTCATGGTCGATGGCCAGCTTGACCTTGGTGCCCACGCCATCGTTGGCGGCGACCAGCAGCGGATCGGAATAGCCGGCGGCTTTGGGGTCGAAGAAGCCGCCGAAGCCGCCCAGTTCCGCATCGGCGCCAGGGCGCGCGGTGGCCTTCACAAGCGGGCCGATCGCCCTTACCAGCGCATTGCCGGCGGCAATCGAAACGCCGGCCTGCTCGTAGCTATAGGATTGTTCGCCTGCCATCGCCGGGGCCTTATCGCCCGCTCATCGTTCCCGCAATCGCTTTACGGCTTGGATTTCCACCTCCGTTTCGGCAAAAGGCAGCCAGATTTGTCCATGGCCTATTATTTTCCCACCCTTCGCACGCTGTCCCCGCGTCAGATCGTATTGGCCGCCCTGCTGCTCGCCGTGGCGGTGGCGCTGGCATTCGCGGCGCGGGACGGGCTTTTCGCCCAGGTCGAAGGGGACCGTGGGATCGCGCCCCTGGCCAGCACGACCGATATCGAGATCGACGGGATCACGGTGAACGTCACCGCCAAGACGGCGCAGGAAGCGCGCGAGGAAGGCTGGCGGGTTGCCCAGCGCAAGGCCTGGGAGAAGCTGGGCGGGCCGAAGATCAGCGATTCCCAGCTCGATTCCCTGGTATCGGCGATCGTGGTGCAGCGCGAGCAGATCGGGCCGCGCCATTATGTCGCCACGCTGGGCGTCATTTTCGATCGTGGCCGCGCGACGCAATATCTCGGCGCGAGCGGGGAACGCGCGCGCTCCGCGCCGCTGCTGCTGATTCCGGTGCTGGATTCCGCCGGTGCGAGCATGGTCTATGAAATGCGCAATCCGTGGCAGCAGGTCTGGGCCGAATACCAGACGGGCGCGAGCGCGATCGATTATGTCCGCCCCTCCGGGGCAGGGGCCGATTCGCTGCTGATTACGGCGGGGCAGCTCGGGCGTCGCAGCCGGACCTGGTGGCGCAATATCCTCGACCAGTTCGGCGCGTCCGACGTGATAATGGCCATCGCCCGCCTCGAGCGGCAATATCCCGGCGGCCCGGTGAAGGGCACGTTCACGGCCCGCTACGGCCCCGACAACAAGTTTCTCCAGAGCTTTACCCTGACCGTGCCCGACGAAGACGGCGTGCCCGCGATGCTGGCGCAGGCGCGGGACCGGTTCGACCAGATCTATACGGCGGCGCTGCGCGGCGGAGTGCTGCAGCCCGATCCCACGCTGGCGCTCGACAAGCTGGATATGAGCCCGGCGGTCAAGGCCCTGCTCGAAGAAGCGCGCCGCGCCGATGCCGCCGCCCAGAGTGCGCGGAGCAGCGGAACGGAAAGCGGCGCTGTCATATCCACCACGCCCGCCCAGGGGGTTTCGAGCTTCACGGTGCAGTTCGTGACCCCGGATGCGGCCGCGGTCGACAGCGCGCTGGCTTCCGTGCGCGGGACGTCCGGCGTCCAGGGCGCGGCAACCACCAGTATTGCCTTGGGTGGAACCTCGGTCATGAGCGTGAGCTATACCGGCGGTCTTGACGGGCTTGCGGCGGCGCTGCGCGCCCGTGGCTGGCAAGTCACGCAAGGCACTGCGGTCCTCAGCATCAGGCGATAGCGGCATGTCGCAGTTCGCCTTGCCCCTGGGCGAGGGACCGGGCCGGGAACCGGCGCGGATCATCGTCGGCCCTTCCAACGCGCATGTGCTGGAGGGGCTGTCCTCGCCCGAGAGCTGGCCGTTCAGGACCGCGGTGATGAGCGGTCCGCCGCGTTCCGGCAAGTCGCTGATCGCCCGCTGGTTCGCGCAGACCGGCAAGGGCGATACGATCGACGATGCGGACAGTCTTCCCGAAACCGGCCTGTTCCATCGCTGGAACCGCGCCCAGGAAAGCGGCACGCCGCTGCTGCTCGTTACGAAAAGTCCGAACTGGGACATATCGCTGCCCGATCTGCGCTCCCGCATCGGCGCCGCGCTGCATCTCGTCATAGGCCAGCCCGAGGATGAGGAGATCGCGGGGTTGCTGGAGGCGCAGGCCGAGCAGCGGAGCCTTGTTCTGGGCGAGAGCGCGCTTACTTATCTTTCACTTCGCACTGCCAGAAGCTACGCGGAGATTGAGGCGCTGGTTGCCATGATCGACCGTTTGAGTCTTGAGCGCAAGCAGGCGCCCACGCTTTCGATCTGGCGCGATGCATTGGAAGCTGTACGGGGAACGGCGCAACCGCGCTTGCTTTGACCTTGAATCGGTGCGAAAATTAGGATCTGTTATGTTTGCCGGGCTGACCAACTATCTGGACTCCATCCGGGCGCGGGACCCCGCGCCGCGTTCGCGCTGGGAAATCATCTTCTATCCCGGCGTGATCGCCCTTGGCTTCCATCGCATGGCCCACTGGCTCTATGTCGGCCGGCTCTATCTGCTGGCGCGCATGGTCAACCATCTGTCGCGCACGCTGACCGCGATCGATATTCACCCCGGCGCGCGGATCGGCCGGCATCTTTTCATCGATCACGGCTTCGTCACCATCGGGGAGACGGCCGAGATCGGAGACAATGTGACGATCTACCCCTGCGTCACGCTTGGGGGCACGAACCCCACGAACGGCAAGGCCGGCAAACGCCATCCCACCTTGCTGAACGATGTGATCGTCGGCTCCGGGGCGCAGATCCTGGGGCCGATCACGGTGGGGAACCGGGCGCGGATCGGCGCCAATGCGGTAGTTACGGATGAAGTTCCCGACGGCGCGACCATGGTGGGCGTGAAAGCGCGCTCCACGCTGGTCGCGGCTGAAACCTGGCAGCAGGATTTCGTGCCCTATGGAACGCCGTGCAAGGACCCCTGCGAACCTGGGCTGAGCCGGGTGGAAGAGCTTGAGGAAGAACTTGCCTCGCTCAAGTCCCAGGTGGAGGCATTGCGTTCCCTGCTGATTGCTGAGGCGTCGGGTGACGACGAGCACCGGCGGAGCGAGGTGGGCGGTTGACGGCGGCTGGCCAGCAGGGCGCCAGCGTATTGGCGTTTCCTGGCCGCGCAGCCTTGCAAGTGGGTTTCGAACGCCCGGAAATACAGCGCATTCTCGATTTGTATGGCCGGATGGTCGCCGCGGGTGAATGGCGCGACTATGCCATGGATTTCGAGCGGGAAATGGCGAGTTTCGCTGCTTTCCGCCGCACCGCCGAACGCCCGCAGTTCCGGATCGAGAAGCGGCCGGCCTTGCGCGGGCGGCAGGGCATTTGGACGCTCTACGGAGAAGCCGGGCAGGTGCTGAAGCGCGGGCACGAACTGCTCGGGGTGCTCGCGCCGATCGAGCGGCGCCTGCTCAAGGTCGTGGAAAGATAGCGCCCGCTATCGCCCTGCCTGTCCGCCACTGGCGATCTGGGCCAGGATAAGCTCTCCCTGCTCCGGCCCCGATTGCGGCAGCAGAATGTTCTCGCGGCGCGAGATGCGGTCCCAGTTCGCGGCGAATCCTTCCACGGTGCGTTCCGCTTCGGAAAGGATGACCGGCTGGTTCATGCTGATCCATGACGCATGGTATCCGCCCGCCGCCGCGCCGACGATGGCGTTGGTCGGGGCATCCTCGCTCACCAGGAACAGGGCGGCGGGCACCACATTTTCCGGCTTGAACTGTTCGAGCACTTGCTCGGGATAGATATCTTCCGTCATGCGCGTGGCGGCCAGCGGCGCAATCGCATTGACGCGGATGTCGTATCTCGCCCCTTCGAGGTAGAGAGTCTTGGCCAGGCCCACCAGCCCGGCCTTGGCCGCCGCATAGTTGCTCTGGCCGAAATTGCCGAACAGGCCGCTCGAACTGGTCGTCATCAGAATCCGTCCATAGCCTTGCTCCCGCATCGCTTCCCAGCAGGCCTTGCTGGCGAATGCGGTGCCGATCAGATGGACCTTGACCACCATCTCGAAATCCTCGGGCGCCATCTTGAGAAAGCTCTTGTCCCGCAGGATGCCCGCATTGTTTATCAGGATATGGACGCCGCCCCATCGGGCCTTCGCCTGCGCGACCATGTCCTGCATTTGCACATAGTCGGAGACGGAGCCGCCATGCGCCATCGCCTCGCCGCCTTCGGAGAGAATTTCCGCGACGACCCATTCCGCCGCATCCGAAGCGCCGATGCCGTCGCGGGCGCCGCCCAGGTCATTGACCACCACCTTCGCGCCACGACGCGCGAGTTCGAGGGCATAGGCGCGGCCAAGTCCGCCTCCGGCCCCCGTTACGATAGCGACTCTTCCGGCGAAACTGATTGTCATTGCGGTGCTCCGGTGGCGGGAAAGGAACGCGCGATGGCATGGCTGCGGATGGCTGGCAACCGTGCTGGCCGGGCGGCGGGGCGCGTGACGTGAGGCGTCATTGATCGTCCCCGCCTTGGGCACAGGGTGCGCGCCCTTCGCCCGATTCGGTTCAGATCGTCCGGAGAGTCGGGATCAGCGCGTTGAAATGCTCGATCACCGCCTTGGCGCCAAGCTCATGCGGCGGCAGGTCGTTGAAGCCGAAGCTGACCGCGACGCAGGGGATACCGGCGGCGGTGGTCGCCCGCACGTCGGTGGTGGTGTCGCCGACGAAGGCGGTCGTCCCGCCGCCGCAGCGCGTCATCATTTCGTGGATCGGGTCCGGCTCGGGCTTGCTGCGGCCCGGCCCCAGCGTATCGCCGCCGATCACCGTTGCGAACCTGCCGAGCAGACCGAGCTGATCGAGCAGGGACGAAGCAAAGGCTTCGAACTTGTTGGTGACCACGGCAAGCGTGCAGCCCAATTCCGCCAGCTCGTCCAGCGCGTCCACGCAGCCCGGATAAGGCTTGGTGTGAATGCACAGATTGGCGCCGTAGAAATCCATGAAGGCATCGACGTAGGGCCGCATCTCGTCCCGGCTCACTTCGCCGCCGGTGCGGCGGAATGCGCGCTCCAGCAACAGGCGCGAGCCGTTCCCGATCATGCCCGCCAGTTCCGGCACGGGCAGGTTCGGGCGCCCCGCCAGTGTGAGCACGTGATTCGCTGCCGCAGCGATGTCCGCGGAGGAATCGACGAGGGTTCCGTCGAGGTCGAAGCCGATCACGGCGAAGGGAAAGTCTGTCATGCGGTGGGCAAGTGCCGCGTGATTATGGAAACCGCAAGAGAATGGTGGCATGGCCTCGTCACATGAGACCAGTTGCCGCGATTATCCTTGCTGCGGGCAAGGGCACCCGAATGAAGAGCCAGCGCCACAAGGTTCTGCATCCCGTGGCGGGGCGCCCGATGCTCGAACATCTGCTCGCCTCGGTCGGCGAGCTGGCGCCGGAGCGCATGGTCGTGGTGGTCGGCGACGGGCGCGACCAGCTCGAAGCGCAGCTTGGCGGTCGCGCGGAACTGGCGGTGCAGGATCCTCAGCTGGGGACCGGCCATGCCGTGCGGCAGGCGGAAAGCGCTCTAGGCGCTTTCGGTGGCGATGTGCTCATCCTCTACGGTGATGTGCCCTTTGTCGAAGCCGCCACGATGCGCGCCATGCTGGACCGGCTGAACGCGGAAGATGCGCCGGCGGTGGTGGTGCTGGGCTTCGAGCCGGAGGATACGCTGCAATATGGGCGAATCATCGCCGATGGCGACCGCATCCTGCGGATGGTCGAACATAAGGACGCTACCGAGGAAGAACGCGGCTGCAGGCTCTGCAATTCCGGGCTGATGGCGGTGCGCGGGGCGAATCTGTTCGGATTGCTGGCGCGCGTCGACAACCGGAACTCCCAAGGCGAATATTACCTCGTCGATATCGTCAATATCGCCAATGCGGATGGACGGGCTTGCGCGGTGGTGGTGACGGATGATCCGGATGAAGTGGCCGGCATCAACAGCCGGTCCGAGCTGGCGGAGGCGGAAAGCCGCTGGCAAGCGCGCCGTCGCGCGCGGGCGATGGCCGAGGGCGCCACGCTGATCGCGCCCGAAACGGTGTTCTTCTCATGGGATACCGAGCTGGGCCGGGACGTGACCGTGGAACCCAATGTAGTGTTCGGGCCGGGGGTGACGGTGGCGGACGGCGTCGTGATTCACGCCTTCTGCCATCTGGAAGGGGCGAGCCTTTCGACCGGGGTGGAAGTGGGGCCGTTTGCCAGATTGCGCCCGGGGGCGGTGTTGAAGGAAGGCGCGAAGATCGGAAATTTCGTCGAAATGAAGCAGGCGGTGCTCGGTCCGGGCGCCAAGGCCAATCACCTGACCTATCTTGGCGATGCCGAGGTGGGGGCAGGGGCGAATATCGGGGCGGGCACGATCACCTGCAATTACGACGGTTATTTCAAGCACAAGACGGTGATCGGCGAGCGCGCCTTCATCGGCTCGAACAGCGCCTTGATCGCGCCGGTCCGGATCGGGGCGGATGCGATCGTCGCCGCCGGCAGCGCGGTCAGCCGCGATGTCGACGATGGCGAATTGCGCATGGTGCGGGCCGAGCAGCTGGTGAAGCCGGGCTGGGCGGATCGTTTCCATGACGCCATGAAGAAGAAAAAGGCGGAAAAAAGATAAGCGATCTGTCCTTTTAGAGCGGCAGGTTTGACGATGATATCGTGATATGATATCAATATATCATTCTGCTTAAACCTGACTTGTTCGCCGCCGGCACTGGCGAAGATTGGAAATGGACGCATGAGAACGCTGGTCGATATTCCCGATGAAGACATCAAGAAGCTCGATGCGCTGGTCGCAAGAAGCAAGCGTTCGCGGGCGGCCGTCATTCGCGAGGCGGTGAAGCTCTATCTGGTGCAGCACGCGGATAACAATGATTGGATCGAGCGCTGGGCGGGCTTGTGGGCCGACCGCGCGGATATTCCCGACGGCGTTGAATACCAGCGGGCGATGCGCGAAGATCGCCGACCTTACGAAGACCTCTGATCCGTGGCCGATCCCTTCTTCGACACGAATATCGTGATCGACTGGCTCAAGCGGAAGCCGCAAGCGATTGTGGAACTGGGGCGTTACAGGCGTCATAAGATGAGCCGCATCGTATGGACGGAAGTGCTTGCCGGTGAATCCCTCGATGCGCGCGATATCGTTCGCCAGGCGCTCGGCAATTTCGAGATCGCCGAGCTGGACGCCCGCATTGCCGAGGCAGCGGCCGATATCCGTCATCGCTCCCGCATGAAACTGCTGGACGCCTATATCCTTGCAACCGCGCAGGTGAATGGCGCCATCCTGATTACACGAAATACCAAGGATTTCCCTGCGGAAATGCCAGGCATTCGTGTTCCATATATTTTGTAGGACTCAACCCCCATGTGCGGAATCATAGGCATCGTCGGAAATCATGCTGTCACCGACCGGCTGGTCGATGGGCTGCGGCGCATGGAATATCGCGGTTATGACAGCGCGGGGGTCTGCACCATAGATGGGGGTGCGCTGGTGCGCCGCCGCGCCGAAGGCAAGCTGCTGAATCTCGTCGGTGAACTCGAACTGCACCCCGCGCCCGGTAATGTGGGCGTCGCCCATACCCGCTGGGCTACCCATGGCGCCCCCACCGCGAACAATGCGCACCCCCATGCCACCCGGGAAGTCGCGCTGGTCCACAACGGGATCATCGAGAATTTCAAGGGCTTGCGCGAAGAGCTGGAAGCGCGGGGACGCCATTTCGAAAGCGAAACCGACAGCGAAGTGGTGGCGCATCTCGTTTCGGAGCAGATCGAAGCCGGGAAAACCCCCGAGCAGGCAGTGCAGGCGGTTCTGCCACGCCTGCGCGGCGCCTTCGCACTTGCCATCGCCTTCCGGCAATATCCGGATCTGTTGATCGGCGCGCGGCTGGGGTCGCCGCTCGTCGTCGGCTATGGCGATGGCGAAACCTATCTCGGTTCGGATGCGCTGGCGCTGGCTCCGCTCACCCAGAAGATATCTTATCTGGACGAAGGCGACTGGGTGGTGATTACCCGTGACGGTGCCCGGATCTTCGATAAGGACAACAATCTTGTCACTCGCGAGATCACAACATCGGGCGTGTCCGCCGCGGCGATCGAGAAGGGCAATTACCGCCATTTCATGCAGAAGGAGATCTTCGAGCAGCCGATCGTCGTCGCGCAGACTTTGCGCAGCTATATCCGCCAGCTCGAACAGTCTATTTCGCTGCCGCAGATGGATTTCGACCTTTCCGGCGTGCGCCGCGTCACCATCGTGGCCTGCGGAACCAGCTATTATGCCGGGCTGGTCGCGAAATACTGGTTCGAGCAATTCGCGCGCGTGCCGGTGGATATCGATGTGGCGAGCGAGTTCCGCTACCGCCAGCCCGTGCTGGAGCAGGGGGGGCTGGCGCTGTTCATCTCGCAATCCGGCGAGACGGCCGACACGCTGGCCGCGCTGCGCCATGCGAGGGCCGAGGGGCAGAAGATCGCCGTGGTGGTCAATGTGCCCACCAGTTCCATGGCGCGGGAGGCGGATCTGCTGCTGCCCACCCATGCCGGGCCGGAGATCGGGGTGGCGTCCACCAAGGCCTTCACTTGCCAGCTCGCGGTGCTTGCCGCCCTGGCCGCGCATCTCGCGGTGAAGAAGGGACGGATGGACCGGGCCGAGGAAACCGAGGTCGTCCGTCATCTGCTGGAGGCGCCGGCCGCGCTCAATGCCGCGCTGGCCCATGACGAGGATATCGCCGGCATGGCCCATCTCATCGCGCCCGCGCGCGATGTGCTCTATCTCGGGCGCGGTCCCGATTATCCGCTGGCGCTAGAGGGTGCGCTGAAACTCAAGGAAATCAGCTATATCCATGCGGAAGGATACGCCGCGGGCGAAATGAAGCACGGGCCGATCGCGCTGATCGACGAGGATGTGCCGGTCATCGTTCTGGCGCCCTCGGGGCCGCTGTTCGAGAAGACGGTCAGCAATATGCAGGAAGTGCGCGCGCGGGGCGGCAAGATCGTGCTGATTTCCGATGGCGAGGGGATCGCCGAAGCAGGCGAGGGCTGCCTGGCCACGATAGAAATGCCCAAGGTCCATCCGCTGATCGCGCCGCTGGTCTATGCGGTGCCGGTGCAATTGCTGGCCTATCACACCGCCTGCGCCAAGGGCACGGATGTCGACCAGCCCCGCAATCTCGCCAAGTCGGTTACGGTCGAATAAGGGAAGTTTGGGGGGGCATTCGATATGAGCTTGGACGCAGCCAGGAATTTTGAACCTATCGCGGCCCATTCCGCGCAGGCCCGCTATTACAGATTCCGCACGCCCTATCTCGCGCCGGTTTTCGAGGGCTTGAAAGATACGCTTGCCCTGACGGAAAGATCGGTTTTGCTCGACTTGTGCTGCGGGTGCGGAGAAGTCGCCAACGGGATCAAGAACCATGTCCGCCATGTCCACGCGGTCGATGGTTCCGCCGAAATGCTTGCCCATGCTCCGAAAAGCGAGAAAATCTCATATTACGAAGCCGACGTTAACAAGCAGCCGCTCCCGCTTCCCGAGATTGCGGATCATATGCTTGTCGGGCGCGCGCTCCATTGGGTCGAGGAAGAACCTCTCCGCAAGATCATTTCCGGCAACCTCAAGGGCGATGCGCATGTGGTCGTCCTGTCCACTCAGTGGGCCGGGAAGGACGAATGGGTCCAGCGATACAGGTCGGTGGTCCAGCGATACGGGGCAAAAACCGTCTCCAGCGGCAGGGATTTTTCGGGCAGGGAAAAGATGGCGAAATTAGGCTTCGATTTTTACCGGAAAATCGAAAACAAGGCCAGGTTCTCCATGAACATGGAATATCTTCTGGGGTATGCCCTAGCCAATTCCTATGGAAATGGTTACGCTAATGTAGCGAGAAATATTAAAATAATTAAAGATGAACTCACTTCTTGTTTGAAAAATTCATCGGTTGACGAAAGATTTGTCACGACGATAGGAAGTTGGGCGGCAGTTTATAGAAGAACCCGGTAATCCGTTCGGTATTTATTTTTCGGAAGGGAACCCGGGTCGGGCGGTCTGCCGAACCCGTTGCCCGGGCTTCGCGCTTTGCCGGGATGGTTTTACGGCTCCCTAACCTTTGCCCGTTAGTCGCGGATGCGTGACCGACATTCGTTCCGATCTGCCGAGTCTGCCCGAAAGCGTTCCAGCATTGGCGTTGCTGGGGCTGAAAACCCCTGCGAGCGGGGGCTGGGTGCGCCTGCGCGGGCTGCAATATGCCCATCTGGCGAAGGTAATGCCCGCGCGCGTGGCCGCTCAGGCAATCGCCGCGCTTGCGGTTGTCGGCCTGTTCCTCGGCGATGTGCCGCTGTCCGCCCTGCTGGGCTGGCTCGCGGTGCAGGCCGCCGTCCTCTATTACACGGCCCGGATCGACCGGCGGCTGGATGATGCGGATCGCCGCCGGGTCGGCTCCGAGGAATTGCGCGAGCAGATTGTCGGCTCCGTGGTCGCTGCCGTGGTCTGGTCCATGCCCATGCTGTTCTTTCCGTCCGCGAGCGGCGGGGCCGACCACATCGCCTTGTGGACGCTGACGGCGATGCTGGCGGCGGGCGCGGCGATCTGGCTTTCCCCCACACCGCTCGGGCCGATCATCTTCTGCACCATAACCGCCGCCGCCTCGGCCGCCGCCTTTTCATGGCAAGGCGCGTTGGGGATCGCGGCGGTGATTGGGCTGTTCACCGCGCTGATCGTCATCGGCACGCTGTATTCGGCGCGAATCTACCTGACCGCCCGGATGGCCGAATCCGCCGTGGCGGAAAAGAGCGCGGTCGTCTCGCTGCTGCTGCGCGAGTTCGAGGAAAGCGAGGCCGACTGGCTGTGGCAGATCGACACCTCGCGCAGGGTCCGGTCGGTTTCGCCGCGCTTCGCCTATGCGCTGGGCAAGGACCCGGACGACATCGACGGCATGCCCTTCCTGCAACTGATCGCGGGCGAGGCCTGGGAAACCGGCAAATTCCCGCCAAGCCTGCACGATCTGGCGGAGCGGCTGAAGCGCCGCGAGAGTTTTTCCAATCTGATCGTCAAGGTGACCATCGGCAAGCAGGAGCGCTGGTGGGAATTGTCCGGCACGCCCAAGCTGGATGAGGATGGGCGCTATATCGGCTTCCGGGGGGTCGGTTCCGACGTCACCGCCCAGCGTGAATCGAACGAAAAGATCGCCTGGCTGGCCCGCTACGATACGCTGACCGGGCTGCCCAACCGGCGGATGCTGATGGAGGCGCTGGGCGACGCCATGCGCTATGCCGATCAGTGGCGGACGCGCTGCGCCTTCCTGATGATCGACCTCGATCGCTTCAAGGCGGTCAATGATTCGCTGGGCCATCTCGTGGGGGATCAGTTGCTGGCGCGGGTGTCGGAACGCCTGAAAAGCCTGATGACCGAAAACGAGCTGTGCGGACGGCTCGGCGGCGACGAGTTCGGTATCGTCATCCGCGACGCTTCCGATCTCAACCGGGTGGACATGGTGGCGCGATCCGTCATCCAGCGGCTGTCGCAACCCTATGAGGTCGAGAACCATACGCTGTATGTCGGCTCCAGCGTCGGATCGGCGATCGGGCCGCGAGACGGCTCCACCGTCGAAACCCTGATGCGCAATGCGGATCTGGCCCTCTACCGCGCCAAGGATGACGGCGGCGGCATCCATTTCGTGTTCGAGCCTTCGCTGCACGCGGATGCGGAAGAACGCCGCAGGCTGGAGCTTTCCTTGCGGCACGCGCTTGATCGCGGAGAGTTCGGGCTGAATTACCAGCCGGTCGTCGATGCCCAGGGGGAAATGGTCGTGGGCTTCGAGGCGCTGCTGCGCTGGAACAGCCCGGAACATGGCCTGGTCAGCCCGGCCAAGTTCATCCCGCTGGCCGAGGACACGCGGCTGATCGTCAGCATCGGGGAATGGGTGTTGCGCGAGGCCTGCCGCGAAGCCTGCAACTGGCCCACTTCCGTGAAGGTCGCGGTCAATGTGTCGGGCGAGCAATTGCTGGACCCGAATTTTTCCTCTACCGTCGTCAATGCGCTTTCCACCAGCGGGCTGGAGCCGCACCGGCTCGAGATCGAGGTGACGGAGAGCATCTTCGTGCGCGACGACATCACTGCCCGCGCCACGCTGGAGCAGATCATGGCGCTGGGCTGCGGGGTGGCGCTCGATGATTTCGGCACCGGCTATTCCTCGCTCGGCTATCTGCGCAAGATGCGCTTCTCGACCATCAAGGTCGACCGCAGCTTCGTGCAGGGCGCGGCGCAAGGGAACCGGGAGAGCCTGGCCATCATTCGCGCGGTTGTCGCGATGGCCGATAGCCTCGACATGTCCACCACCGCCGAAGGGGTCGAGGCGGAATCCGAAGTGCAGATGGTGCGCGAGCTGGGCTGCCGGAAGATCCAGGGGTTCCATTGTGGCCGGCCGATGCCCGCGGTGGAGGCAATGGGCCTGTTCCGCAGCCCGATATCGGCCGCGTTTTCACGGCAGGGCGCGGCCTGAGCCTCGGCACGAAGGAGGGCGGGGCGAAGC
>Ga0172382_10003346_pt1 | contig 25517 bp, 18 predicted proteins | sample Leawel138RmetaG_FD_122245 | JGI IMG/M metagenome (GOLD analysis project Ga0172382, IMG submission 122245) | Leachate microbial communities from a municipal landfill in Southern Ontario, Canada - Leachate well 138R metaG | ecosystem: Engineered > Solid waste > Landfill > Unclassified | place...
ATATGAGTGTCATAAATGCGGTGGCCAACAAATTAGTATTAAGAATTTTTGCCGTAGCTAAAAGAGAAACACCTTTTGTGAAATTAGTCGCTTAATTATTTGTTTTTGTCTTAGAATGCTCAGCATGACGGTTGTTATAAAACCTTGTGTCGCCTTTGTAAGTCCGCCGTGCTTCAACAAGCTCAGCATGACAACGTGTATTTATTTACGTCTTCCGGTATACCCTGTGTCACCCTGAGTTTGTCGAAGGGCTAACTTTTACCTTGTGCCTTTTACCTTATAAAACCCGTCACTCTGATGATAGCTATCGGATGTCGAAGGGCCGTCACTCTAACTCCGTCGGCAGCTATCGGGATGGCGAAAGGTCTTCTGGCCTCCCGAATTCCGTATAATTTTTACTGAGCTTTGGTAAGTCACCCCATCTTTCTTCTATGAGAGCTTGCTTTTTCCTTCGGCTCCATCCTTTGATTTTTTTCTCAAACAACATAGCTTGGTTAAAGTCTTGAAAAATTTGATAAAAAACAAGTTTAAAAAGCCTTTTGTCGAAGGTATAACAATCGGGGAATTTACCTGTTTCATGTTCAAGCAATCTTTGTCCTATGTTTGAAGTCATACCGGTGTAATAACTGTCGTCATTGCATTGCAATATGTAAACACAAAATCTTTCATGATTATAAATGTAAGGAAAATTTGCATTTGTGCTTCGACAAGCTCAGCATGACGGCGTGTATTTATTACGTCTTCCGGCATACCTTGTGTCATCCTAAACTGCCTGTCCGCCGGAGGAGAATGGAAGGGCTACCTTTACCTTGTGCCTTTTACCTTATAAAACCCGTCATCCTGACTTTTTATGCTTCGACATCCCGATAACTCCCGAAGGCTTTCGGGACGGGATCAGCAGGACGAACGTTTGTTATAAGACCCTGCGTCACCCTGAGCTTGTCGAAGGGCCGTTACCCTGACCCCGATAACTATCGGGGTGTCGAAGGGCGGGATGTCGAAGGGCCACCATTAGCCTAAAGCTGAATGCTGACAGCCTAAGAGCCTCTTATCAATCATTCAGCTTCAAAACTGCCAAGAAAGCAGATTGGGGGACTTCAACTCTTCCAATCTGACGCATTTTCTTCTTACCCGCTTTTTGCTTCTCTAATAATTTCCGCTTACGGGAAATATCTCCCCCGTAACATTTCGCGGTAACGTCTTTCCGAAGGGCCTTGATCGTTTCACGCGCGATAACTTTCGCACCGATTGCCGCTTGGATGGGAATGTCGAACTGCTGCCTCGGGATCAGTTCCTTCAGCTTTTCACACATTTTTTTCCCGATTCCGTAGGCATTGTCCACATGGATCAAAGCCGATAAAGCATCGACCGGTTCTCCGTTGATAAGGATATCCACCTTTACCAACTTCGAAGGGCGGACATCCAATGGCGCATAATCAAAAGACGCATAACCTTTGGAAATGGACTTCAAACGGTCATAGAAATCAAATACCACTTCCGCCAGAGGCAATTCAAAAATCAATTCCACCCGGTGTTGGGTCAGGTAATTCTGGTTTTTCAGAATCCCTCTTTTTTCGATGCACAAATTCATTACCTGCCCCACAAAATCGGATTTGGTAATGATGGATGCGCGGATATAAGGTTCCTCCACCCGGTTCAGCCCCGATGGGTCCGGCAATTCGGAAGGATTGTTGACCAGTATTTTTTTATCCGGATGTTTTTCGGTGTAAGCGTGGTAAGACACGTTGGGAACCGTCGTGATGACATTCATATTGAACTCGCGTTCCAAGCGTTCCTGTATGATTTCCAAATGGAGCATTCCCAAAAACCCGCAACGGAAACCGAATCCCAATGCGGCTGAAGATTCCGGCTCAAAAGTCAGGGAAGCATCGTTCAACCTTAACTTTTCGATGGAAAACCGAAGCTCTTCATAATCCTCGGTATCGACCGGATAAATCCCTGCGAAAACCATCGGCTTTACTTCTTCGAATCCTTCTATCGCTTTAGCGGCAGGATTTTCCACCGAAGTAATCGTGTCGCCGACTTTTACCTCGACCGCTTCCTTTATGCCCGAAATGATGTAGCCCACATCCCCGGTTTTGATGACTTTCTTTTCGACTTGTTTCAATTTCAAAGTCCCGATTTCATCGGCTCCATATTTCTTTCCGGTCGCCATGAATTTTACTTCTTGTCCTTTTCTGATTTCTCCGTTGACGACTTTATAAAAAGCTTCAATCCCACGGAAAGGATTGTAAACCGAATCAAAAATCAAAGCCTGTAAGGGCGCATCGGGGTCGCCTGTTGGTGGTGGGACTTTTTCGATGATGGTATGCAGCAAGTGCTCCACTCCTTCTCCGGTTTTTCCGCTTACCCTTAAAACCTCTTCCGGTTTACATCCCAAAAGATCCACGATGTCATCGGTCACTTCTTCGGGGTTCGCGCTGGGCAAATCAATTTTATTCAACACCGGAATGATTTCCAAATCATTTTCCAGTGCAAGGTATAAATTAGAAATGGTCTGTGCCTGAATGCTCTGGGCGGCGTCCACAATCAGCAAAGCTCCTTCGCATGCAGCGATGGAACGGGAAACTTCATACGAAAAATCCACGTGGCCGGGGGTGTCGATTAAATTAAGAATGTAATTTTCTCCGTCCTTTTCATATTCCATCTGGATGGCGTGTGACTTGATGGTAATCCCTTTTTCCCTCTCCAAATCCATATCGTCCAAGATCTGGTTTTGTGATTCGCGTTCGGTTATGGTGTTGGTAATCTGTAAAAGCCTGTCAGCAAGGGTGCTTTTCCCATGGTCAATATGCGCAATGATACAAAAATTACGGATGTTCTTCATACAGCTAAATAATCCGCAAAATTAATCTAATCCGCTTAGACTACAATGAATTTGGGGAAATTGAATCGGAATTAATTGATGGTTTTAATTTCAAACGCATCCCGGTCATCGAGAAACCGGAAATTATCCCTGAAGTTCCGGAGTAATTCGGCAGAAATTTCTGTTTGAAAAAGAAATCTCTTTTCAGAATCCCGTTTTACTTCTTCGCCGACAGCATCAAAAACTTTGGAATTTCCGTTGTATTTCAAATCATAATCATCCGTTCCGATTCGGTTTACACCAATGGTATAAGCCATGTTTTCGATGGCCCGGGCTTTTAACAGTGCTTTCCAGGGTTCTACCCGTACCGCCGGCCAGTTGGCTACACAAATCAGCAGGTCGTAATCATCTGAATTCCGGCACCAAACCGGAAAACGTAGGTCGTAACAAACAATCGGCCGGATTTTCCACCCTAAATAATCAAACGAAATGATTTCATTACCCGCGGAATAAGCTTCGGTTTCCCTCCCGTAACCAAACAAATGTTTTTTGTCGTACACATAGGTTTCTTCCGGTGTCACAAAATAAAAACGGTTGAAATATTTCCCGTTCTCCGCAGTTGAAATGCTTCCGCAAACGGCAGTATTTCTCATTTCCGCTTGGGATTTCATCCATTCATAAGTTTTTCCAAAAGGTTGTTCGGCGATTTTTTCCGGGTTCATGGAAAATCCGGTCGGAAACATTTCAGGGAGCACGATCAAATCCGTTTCAATCCCTTGGAACAAATCCGATAAAAATTCCCGGTTCGCTTGGGGATCTTCCCATTCGATATCGAACTCAACAAGGCTTATGCGAAGTTTTTCTTTCATCTGAATTATTTTAATCCACCCGCCAAATGAGAGCGTCTTAAAATACTCAGCTCATTTTTTGGCCGGAATGATTTTACGGTTCAATTTTTCATTGGAAGAATTCCAAATCAAATAATAGCCTAAGATAGCAAAAAATAATCCCAACATGCTTCCGCCGATGGTATCAATTACAAAATGTTTGGACAAATAAACCCTGCCGATGGCAACCAGTCCCATCAACAAACAGATGAATGTTTGCAGCCATCGGTTTTTGATTTGCATACAAAGGTAAAAACAAAGGATTACCGCAAGTACGGTATGCCCGGACGGGAAGGTATAAGGGATTTGCGATTCAACTCCCTCAATCAGGCGGAGTTTTACATTTTTGAGTTCAAAATAATAGGTTGGCCGATGCCCGTGTACAAAAAACGTCCTTTTGATAAATGAACTGACGACGCTCGAAAAAAGCGCAGCCGTTCCAAGAAATAAAAAATGCTTCCAAGTTCCTTTCCAAATGATATACAATAAAGTTACGATCAGCACATAAGTCGTTGCCACGTCGGTATAGTACCGAAAAAAATAATCACCAAAGGAGTTGTGGTAAATTTCGTTGAAATGTAAATGGAGTTCCTCTTTGCCGTAGTACGCAATGGCCATCATCCCCGTGAAATTAATCACAAAAAAAATTAAAAAAAACGGCCATTGCCACCTCAACAAATCTGTCTTTTGCTCCATTCTAAATTTGCCACAAAATAAATGAAAAATAACCTGAATGAAAATTAAAATCTGAAAATAAACGCTTTTTGTAATCAGTTCGATTCATTGTGCAAGGTATTATTCTTATTTAAGAAATTGAATTGCAAATATTTGTACGATTCTCTGGGGACTATTTTAATCCATCTTTTGTACTTCAAATACCATTTTTGCCGGATGCTCGGAACGCCTTTGGTAAGGTAGGCAGCTACGAATGGATGAACGTGAAGCGAAATTTCCTTGGCTTGTTTGCCTTTATTTTCCAAAATATTTCGGAGCACCTGTTCAATGCGCTCGATGACCAAGATGGGTGCTTCAACTTCTTTGGAACCGGCGTTGGGGTTTTCCTCCACGGTTTTGATGTTCAGTTCGGGCCGGACTCTTTGCCTTGTGATTTGAATCAAACCGAATTTACTCGGCGGTAAGATTTTATGTTTTGCACGGTCTTTTTGCATTTCGAGCTTGAAATGTTCATACAATATCCTTTTGTTTTGGTTGTTGGTCATATCGATGAAATCCACCACGATGATGCCACCCATATCGCGGAGCCTTAACTGCCGGGCGATTTCGGTCGCCGCAACTTTATTGACGGCAAGTGCACTTTCTTCTTGGTTATTGGAATTCCGGGTGATGTTACCGGAATTGACGTCGATGACATGCAAAGCTTCGGTATGTTCAATGACCAAGTAAGCCCCTTTGGATTGAGGTATGGTCACGTTCTTCCCGAATGATTGCTTGATTTGCCTTTCAATACCGGCTTTTTCAAAAAGCGGGATTTCGGTACCGGAATAAACTTTTATGATATCGGATTTATCGGGTGCAATGACTTCGATGTACTCCTGCATTTCGCGGGCGAAAACTTCATCGTCCACCGAAATTTTCGTAAAATCCTCATTGAAATTGTCCCGCAGAATCGATGAAGCCCTGTCCACTTCGCTCAAAAGTTTGGACGGTGCCTTTCGTTTCTGGATATTTTTAAACACCTGTTGCCATTTGTTGATCAAATAGTTCAGGTCGGCGTGCAATTCAGCCACCTTTTTGGATTCGGCAACGGTACGGATGATGATGCCGACACCTTCGGGCTTGATGCTTTCTACCAATGCGACCAAGCGGTCTCGCTCGGCTTTGTTCTTTATTTTTTGGGAAATGGAAACTTTGTCCGAAAAAGGAGCCAAAATCAGGAACCTTCCCGCAATGGATATTTCAGAGGTAATCCTCGGCCCTTTGCTGTGGATGGGTTCTTTGGTGATTTGAATCACAATCGGGTCGCCGGGTTTCAGGACTTCACTCATCGAGCCGTCCTTTTGAATCATCGGTTCCTTTCGAAAGGATTTCAGGTTGGCCGATTTGAATTTACCGGAACTGACCAGTTCCGTATATTGGATCAGGGACCGCACATGTGGCCCTAAATCATGGTAATGAAGGAATGCGTCTTTGGAATAACCAATGTCAACAAAAGCCGCGTTTAGACTCGGAGCAAGTTTTTTTACTTTCCCCAAGTACATGTCACCCACTGCAAAATTTGAATCTACGGCTTCCTGATGGAGTTCCATCAACCTGCCGTCTTCCAGTAATGCAATGCGGACACCATCTTCTATAGTGGATACTACTAATTCTTTATTCATATGATGGATACAATGAATACAAACAAACAACAAAAGCACTTACCAGGTATAAAACCTGGAAAGTGCGTTAATTTTAGACTATAAAACCAAAGTTTATTTTTTCTTTTTATGCCGGTTCAATCTTCGTCTTTTCTTGCGTTTGTGGGTAGCCACTTTGTGTCTCTTTCTCTTTTTTCCGCTTGGCATATCCGAATTATTTTACTTTAACTTTTGATTTTACGCTTTCCGTGAAAGTTTTTGCCGGTTTGAATGCCGGAACGTTGTGCGCCGGAATCTCAATGGATGTCCCTTTCGAGATATTCCTTCCGGTTTTGGAAGCCCGTTTTTTAATAATAAAAGAACCGAAACCTCTTAGGTAAACATTCTCACCTGCTTCCAAAGAGCTTTTAATTTCTTCCATTAACTGTTCTACGACTTTTTGAGTCTCATTCTTTTCAAGGCCTAATTTGCCTGAAATATTACTCACTATTTCTGCTTTCGTCATAATAATAAATATTTGTTGCTAAATTTGTTAATTCAATTAAATGGCTGCAAATATAATACTTACACCTAAACAAAAAAAGAAATCCGCTTATATTTATGAGTTTTAACTATCTGATATTGATTTGGTTTAATAAAAACCGGCGAAATCTGCCGTGGAGAACGCACCAAGACCCTTATAAAATCTGGCTCTCCGAAATTATCTTACAACAAACCCGGGTGGCTCAGGGAGTTGATTATTACCTCCGATTTACCGAACGCTTCCCTAGAATTCAAGATTTGGCGGCTGCAAATGAATCTGAAGTCCTGAAACTCTGGCAGGGTTTGGGTTATTATTCGCGTGCGAGGAACCTCCATTTTACCGCACGCTTCATTGTGGAAAACCTGAATGCGCAATTCCCCGATAATTTTAAAGACTTAGAAAAACTCAAAGGAATCGGCCCCTATACTGCGGCTGCCATCGCATCCATCGCTTTCGGCGAAGCCGTTCCTGCAGTGGACGGAAACGCATACAGGGTGTATGCACGGTATTTCAATATCCATTTGGATATCGCTTCATCCGAGGCAAAAAAATATTTTTTTGAATTGGGTAAAGAAGTGATTGACCCGCTAAAACCCGGCGACTTCAACCAAGCAGTGATGGAACTCGGCGCAACGATTTGTACGCCCCAAAACCCGAAATGTTCCGCCTGTCCCGTTCATGATTCCTGCGAAGCTTTGGCAAAAAATACCGTACACCTCTTGCCTGTTAAGTCTAAAAAGCTGAAAATAAAAGAACGGACATTTCATTTCTTGGAAATCACCGATGGTGAAAAGTTTTTGATTAAGAAGAGAACCCAAAAGGATGTCTGGCAAAATCTCTACAATTTCCCTCTGCTGGAAACGGAATCTTTGGAGTCCACTATGGAAGAATTGGGATTGAAACTTTCTTGGGACAAACAATACCATGAAAAACACGTCTTGACCCACCAAAGGTTGAAAATCACTTTTTGGCGTTCGGTGGTAGAAAAAAATCAATTAAAAACTTGGGCAGAAAAGTTTGAGGCAAAAATAATTACACCAAACGAACTGAATAAACTCGCTCTGCCAAGACCCATGGAAAAATACTTTTTTGAAAAAAATCCTGCATAATTTTTATATATTTGGTAAAAGTTGAATCATGAACGGAACATTGAACAAAGTGATACTGATTGGAAATGTCGGAGATGATGTGAAAATCCACCAGTTTGACGACCAAAATAAAATCGGAAGGTTCCCGCTGGCCACCAGCGAATCCTATACTTCGAAAGATAGCGGTGAAAAAATAACCCAAACCGAATGGCATTATATCGTGGTGCGGAATAAAGTGGCGGAGATCTTTGAAAAATATGTAAAGAAAGGCGACAAGCTATACATCGAAGGCAAATTAAAAACCCGAAAATGGCAGGACAATAACGGCCAAGATCGTTATACCACCGAGGTCATCGTAAATGAATTTACCTTTTTGACTCCAAAAAGCGGTGACTCTCAGAGCCATAGTCCGCAAAGCCATACGCCGGCAGATTCGGGTAGTTTCGCCAAGGAAAGCCCGTCCGAGAATCCTATGGACGAGTCCGATGATTTACCTTTTTAAGCTTCCGTAACCTATGAAATTTTTACCGGGTTTGATTTTCATTTTGGCTTTGGCTTCATGCAAAGAAGATTACGGGCTGAAACCCATCGGCCACCTCCGTTTGGAATATCCGGCACCTGTTTACCGTACGTTCGAATCGGATTGCAATTACCAATTTGAATTCTCAAACCGCAGCAATCCCCAAGAGAAAAACCAACCTTGTTGGTACATCTTGCACTACCCGGACATGAAGGCCAATATTTACCTCACATATTTCGTAGTAAAGGGAAAAGAAGATTTGGCCACAAAAATAAAAGACAGTGAAAAACTCGTTCATGAGCAGACTGTGAAAGCCAGTTATATTTCTCCGCGGGAATTCATTTTTGACGAGAAAAAAGTTTACGGAACTCTGTTTGAGCTCGGCGGCGAATCCGCCATCAACTTACAGTTTCATGCTACCGACAGTCTCCGGCATCTGATTTCGGGCTCGGTCTATTTTTCTACTCCACCCCAATACGATTCGCTCCAACCCGCCATCCAATACCTCAAAAAAGATGTCATCCACCTCATTGAAACTTTGGAGTGGAAATAACGGCAAACGGATGAAATACCGTACTTTTGCAAATTAAATTTCAAGAGAAACTATTCAATGGATATTATAATACGTTTAGGCCAATTCATTTTGATGATTTCCTTATTGGTTACGCTACATGAATTGGGGCATTACATCCCGGCTAAATTATTCAAAACCAAAGTCGAAAAATTCTACCTTTTCTTTGATCCTTGGTTTTCCATTTTCAAAAAGAAAATCGGTGAAACCACTTACGGTATCGGTTGGTTGCCTATGGGCGGGTACGTGAAAATTGCCGGAATGGTCGATGAAAGCATGGACACCGATCAGATGAAAAGCCCCCCAAAACCTTGGGAATTCCGGAGCAAACCCGCTTGGCAAAGGCTCATAATTTTATTGGGCGGTGTTACGGTCAACGTGCTTTTGGCCTGGGTAATCCTGACCGGAATGTTCATGATCAATGGCCAACGCTATGAATCGGTGAGCAAAATTCAGGAAAACGGACTTATGTTCAATGATTTGGGCAAGGAAATCGGATTCCGGAACGGTGATAAAATCCTGAGCGTTGACGGAAAACCTCAGGAGCAGTTCAACCGCCTGATGCTCGACATACTGCTCAGCGATGAAATACTGGTGGATCGGGACGGTGAAACCGTCAAACTCTATATTCAGGATGAACAAATTAAAAAATTACTTTCCAGCGGTGGGCGCGAAACATTTATGTTTCCCCGGATCAGCGGCATTGTGGTCGATTCGGTTTCAACCGCTTCTGCTCTTCAGGCAGGATTGAAAAACGGTGACCGTATTCTTTCAATCAATGGTAAAAGTTTGGTTTTTTTCGATGAATTAGCTGAAGTATTGCCTAATTATAAAGGCGATTCGGTGCTGCTCGATGTAGTAAGAAACGGTAAAATCACCCAACTTAAAGCTCCGGTTTCGGACAGCGGAACCATCGGTTTCCGGCCGGCCATTCATTTGAAGGAGAATTTTACGGTGCATAACAAACACAGTTTTTTCTCGGCTGTTCCGCTTGCAATCAAAGAATCCTTTATAGGATTGGGTTACAACATCAAACAATTCAAGATACTCATCAAGCCCAAGACCGAAGCCTACAAACAAGCTTCCGGCCCGTTGGGCATCGCGCGGAAATTACCCAAGGAATGGGACTGGAATTTCTTTTGGTCTTTCTCGGCCATGTTTTCCATGTGGCTGGCCTTCCTGAACCTGCTGCCCATCCCGGGATTGGACGGGGGCCATGCACTGATTACATTGGGCGAAATGGTAACGGGGCGCAAGTTGAACGAAAAAGCCATGGGTATTTTGCAAACCATCGGCATGATTATCTTATTGAGCCTGATGGCCTTAATTTTCGGGAAAGATATTTATGATTGGGTCCAGGATAAATTTGTATTTTAAAATTTGCTAAATAAAAAAAACGCTTTATATTTGCCGTCCAATTCAGGAAGATTCCTCCTTAGCTCAGCTGGTTAGAGCATCTGACTGTTAATCAGAGGGTCCTTGGTTCGAGCCCAAGAGGGGGAGCAAAGAGCAACTTAAACAGTTGCTCTTTTTTGTTTTTATCTACTTCGTTTTGAACTTCATAAAGAGGTAATAATTGCAGTTTGCAAAAACATTGAAATCTTGTTCAGATTTTCTTCATAAGAGGTAATAACCACGGGTTTTGCATACGATTGTGTTTGAGGTATCCTTAGCCGAAAAAATCCCAAGTTTTTTAAACAACTGAAACTGGGCATTGAACCAATGACCGATTCATTAAACCTTGTACACCAAAGCGTTTAAATTCATGCCTGCGCCCAAAGATGCAAACATCAGGACATCTCCTTCCTGAACTTCATGAGCAGGCAATTCTTTGTTCAATATCATCGTTAATAAAGAAGGGATTGTAGCGACGCTGCTGTTCCCTAATTCTCGTATAACCATGGGCATTATCCCTTCCGGAACCGGTTTTTCATAGAGTTTGTAAAATCGGTTTACGATTTCTTCATCCATTTTCCCATTGGCTTGGTGGATGATGATTTTGGATAATTCTTCAATCGGGTAACCACTTTCGTCCAAGCATTTCTTCATCGCTTGAGGCACATGTGAAAGGGCAAATTCATAGATCTTCCGCCCGTTCATTTTGATGTATTTGGTGGCGTCGCCACTCTTTTTATCGTAGGATTTTCCGAAGTGTAAATAATCCTTTTCCTTATAGGTAAACGAAGCCGATAAGTGGGACTTCACACCCGCCCCGTCCTTATTTGCTTCCACGATGACTGCACCCGCTCCGTCGGCATAAATCATGCTGTCGCGGTCATGGATGTCCACTACCCGCGATAGGGTTTCCGCGCCGATGACCAAACATCTTTTTGCGATACCCGATTGAATGAATGCATTGGCCTGAATCAGACCTTCCAGCCAACCCGGGCAACCGAAAACCAAATCATAGGCGATGCAGTAATTGTTTTTGATTCTCAACTGGTGTTTCACCCGAGAAGCCAAACTGGGAACAAAATCGGATTGAACGCTGCCATAAGTAACATCTCCGAAATTTTGCGCGAATATGATATAGTCCAAGGTTTCAGGATCAATGTCCGCGTCGGCGATGGCTCTTTTCGCAGCAATCAAGCCCAAATCGGAACAGACCATGTCTTTGGGTGCATACCGCCTTTCTTCAATCCCGGTTATATCCCGGAACTTTTGCGTAATGGTTGTATTGTCTTCCTTTAACTGCCTACCTTCTTTGTCTAAAAAATGATGATTCTCAAAAAATACATTCAGTATCTTTTCGGTGGGTATGTAGTTGCCTACCCCAATAATTTTGCTTGTCATGTCTGTGGTTCAAATGAGTAGCCGCTAAGATCCTCAATTAATTCAAACCCCCAAGTTAAGTCATTTATTTATGATGATGAAAAAACTTTATATTGGATTCTATCCGCAAAACAATCAATTCATCAGCCTCAATTTTAGCTACTGAATAACGCTCGAATTATGTCATGCGGTGCAGATCAAATCATACGCTTGCCGGATTACATACTTTAACAGTTTACCCTCCCTTTTTCATTTGTTTGGGTCAAACGAAATTGGTAGTTTGCGAACTAATTAGAATCCCCACCGGGGGTTAAATAAACTTTTTTAAAATCAAAGAAATGAAAAAAAAAAGACTTTTTTTCTTGGCCTTGCTATTTGCCTTTTCGGGCTTTTTGCATGGACAATTACAACCTTTTAAGGATGACGTGGAGTCACATGGGGACTTCGAGCAAAACAACCTTGTCGGTTGGACTTCTGTCGATGGTGACGGACTGAATACCGCCGGCCCTTTTCAAAGCTTTCCGGGCAAAGGTGGGCCATTAGGCTTTATGGTTTACACGCCTTCCCAAACCAATCCGCCCAATGTACTGGACGGCTATGTACCCAGATCGGGGCAAAAATACTTCGTCAGCATCTCATCTTGGGATGGCCCTGTCAATGACTGGCTGATTTCAGATGAACTCGCCAACCACCCCGGCGGTGTGTTTTCTTTTTATGTGAAAAGTGCGGCTGATTATGCCGGACCCGATAGTTTCAAAGTCGGTTATTCGATGACGGGAACAGCTCCGGGAGATTTTATTTTCCTCAATAACGGAAACCCCATTACCCCGACCATCAATTGGAACAAACAGGAATTCCAAATCCCTGCCGGCGCCAAGCACCTCGCAGTCAATTGCATATCTCAGGCTGTCATGTTGTTGATTGATGACTTGGAATTTTCACCGGTTGTTGGGGCCACTACGCCCGGATCCATTACCGGATTCTCTTCCGAAACCCAGATTTCTACAGACTTCCAAGCGGTATTCAACTGGACGAACCCTACCCTCGACCATGGCGGTAATCCACTCGGAAGCATGACGGGTGTGAAAGTTTTCCGCGGAACCCACCCGATGAACCTTACCCAAATTGCCGACTTGCCTTCCACAACCGGGCAAGCCATGACTTATACCGATGTTCTTCCCGGCGAAGGCTCTTACATCCACCGGTTCCTTCCCTACAACAATGCCGGGAACGGTACCGCTTACAATACGCCGCTGACATTTTTCGGATATGAAACCATTCCCGGCGCGCCGGCCAACATAAATTTTACCCAAAATGCAAGCCTGCAAACCGTGATTTCATGGGAGGCCGTGGACTATGGCGCAAATGGCGGTGTTTTGCAAAATCCGGTAACAGGTTATAAAATCCAACGTACCTTGGGCAGCAATACCGTGACTTTGGCGGATATGCACAGTGGGACTACATTTACTGAAACCGATATTCCCAATTTAAATTTATATACCTATACCATCATAGCCCAAACAAGCCCCACGGAGTTAGGTATCCCGGCAACGGTTTCCGCTTATTCGGGGATGAATGCAGACCAAGTATCGGTTACCAGCGGTAACAACCCATCGGAACAAGTATTTGAGCTGAACAATAATTCCATGATTTCACAAAGTATTTATACCCCTGCTGAAATCGGTGAAACAGGCTTGATTACTTCCCTTTCCTATTTCGGGAACTTGGGTGCTACCAGTACGGCACATTATAAAATTTACATGAGTACCACCGATCGGGAGACGTTCGGAACCACGCTGAATAATGCCGTTTGGGAATATTTCGGCAACCAAAAACTGGTTTTCGACGGACCAATTGAATTCCCGGCCGGGCGAAATGCCATCACCATTGAACTCAATCAGCCGTTTTATTATGACGATACCAATGGTGAAAACGTAATCATTTCCATCGTTAAGCCTTTGGTAAATAGTTTACCTACTATTAATCCGCGTGATTTTTACAATACGCCCGTGGACGGAATGCGAACTTATTATGCAAACGGATATTCGGTCGATTTAAGCATTGTAACCACCCAACCCGCTGCATGGTCTACCGAAGAAGTGCCAACCATCCCGAGTATAGTGGCCGAGAAATCATCCAACTATGGAAGCCTCTCGGGAACGGTTACCTTGGCTTCAAACGGCGATCCTTTGGAAGGTGTTACGGTATCTGTTACACCGGCCGATGCGAATGCTTACCAATCTGAAACGGTTATGACCGGTGCCACGGGTACTTATGAAATTCCGGCACTCCTCGCAGGAAATTATTTGGTTACTTTTAGCAAAGACGCATACAATACCGTTGAAGTCGAATTCAATATCGCTGCCGGAGAAGAACTCGTAATCGATGCCGTACTCGAAAATGCCATTCCCATCCTGATTTCCGGAACGGTAAACGACACAGCAGGCAATCCGATTGAAGGAGTGACTATGAACCTGAGCGGATTCTCAAATTTCACAACACTAAGTGATGCCTCCGGAAACTACGTTTTGGAAGGCTATGCCCAAAAACAATATTCCTTGGAAGCATTCCATCCGCTTTACCTGACTGAAAATATTTCATTCACTTCAATGAACACCGACCAGACGCTGGATCCTATTACCATGACCCTTGCCCTGCACAAACCGGGCAATATTTTCGCGGTCAACAACGATGGCGTTGGCGAGGTGGAATGGGATATCCCTGTTGGCCATTACAATGAAACCATGTTGGGCTGGGGAAGCTTTATCGCAAGCGGTGACGCTTGGGGGAACGGCGGTAATCCTTTCATTTCGGCGATTCGGTTTGAAGCTTCCGATTTGGTAACCCAGGTTTCTGACGGTGCCGAATTGACCCATGTGAAAGTTTATTTTGGTAACCACGCCGAAGTAATCATCAAAGTATTTGAAGGTGAAAACGCGGAAACCTTGATTCATTCCCAACCCGCTTCCATTCCGGTTGAGGATTGGTATGTAATCGAATTGACACAATCTTTGCCGATCGATGTCACCAAAGAACTTTGGATTGGTGTGGAATTCTTGGCGGGCCAATACGGTGCATACCCGATCGGTCTGGATGACGGCCCCAATGCACCTGCCCGAAAAGGAAGTATGAAATACGAAAACGGCGTTTGGACACCGATGAGTTTAACCAATAAAAACTGGAACATCTATGGGATTGCCAATAATACCATGGATGCCGACCCTATCGGTTATACCGTTTTCCGCAGTCTGGCTTCGGCGAACGACTGGACTGAGCTCACGACTTCCCCGATTACCGAAACCAATTTCAGCGATGCAACTTTGATGGCTGCCGATGCGGGAATGTATGAATATGGAATCGCCGCGCATTATGCAGGTGATTTGGTTTCCGATTTGGGGATTTCCAATGAGATTGAAAACAATATGTTCTTTGATTTCACCTTGGTGCTCAACCCTGATTTTGGAACGGCCGAAGGTGCTTATGTTGCAGTTTGGAATGACAATGACTTTGCCGAAGCTTTCATGCCTGCCGATGCGCCGGTCACTTTCAGCGATTTGTTGCATGGAAGCTACAACTTGAGGGTTGAATTGGACAATTTTGAAATCGTGGAACTTTCCGGCATTTCCGTGGAAGCGAACGAAACCCTTACTGTTCCTTTGAACTTACTTAAAGTCCAGCCTTCCAACTTGACCGCGACTTTGGTGGAGCCCGCATCCGCCAGACTCGACTGGACACTTCATGAAACTTATACCGATAAAATCGAGAAATATGAAGACTTTGAACGCCAAAATATCGGGAATTATATTTTGAGAGACTTAGACGGCCTCGAAACCTATATTTACAATAATTTCACATGGCCAAACGCGGGCGACCCTATGTCGTTTATGATTTTCAATCCGTTTGCGACCACGCCACCGGTGGACATCGATGCATTCTCCGGACGTAGGTTCATTTCGGCTTTTGCCGGGCCCGACGGGCCAAACAACGACTGGTTAATCATTCCTGCCGGTAAAGGTGAATTTAAATTCAACGCTGCTTCATTGGTAAGTACGATGCCCGAAAAAATCAGAGTGCTCTATTCCACGAGCGGGACAGAAGTTTCTGATTTCACGGCTTGGGGCTCTGAGATAAACGTTCCTGTGGATTGGACGGAATATACTTTTGATGCACCGGAAGGAACCCAATACGTAGCGATTAATTATGTGAGCAACGATAGTTATATCCTCAAATTAGATGATTTGACTTATGAAAAGGAATACAACCATGAGTTATTTTACCGGGTTTATCTCGACGGCACACTTGTGATGGACAACCTTTTGGAAACGACTTTTATGCTTGAAGACCTTTCGCCCGGAACGCATATTGCCGAAGTAGAAGCGGTGTATGCAACGGGTAATTCCGAAAAAACGGAGGTAGTCATTGCGATGTTGAATGTAGAAGACCCGTTGGCAGCCGGATTCCGGATTTATCCGAATCCTTCTGAGGGCGCATTCTGGCTTGAGCTCGATAAAAACGCTTCGGTAAAAATCTTTGATTTGAACGGAAGGTTATTGTATTCTGGTGAAAAGCAAGCCGGTAAAAACCGTATGGAACACCAGTTCTCGACCGGGACCTACATCATTCAGGTTCAAACCGAGAAAGGAACCACTTCCCAAAAGTTGATTTTTAAATAAATTTATTTTTTCTTTAAAAGCCGCCCCTACAAGAGGCGGCTTTTTCATTTCGGATAGTTGCAAAAGGTAAATTCCATCTATATCATATTTATTGTAATACCCTAATAACGAGAATAAAAATAAGTTTTCAAATTATATCCGTTTTTGATAAAGATAATTCAGCACCCTTTTGGCTCTTTAACAAATACGCTATTTTTGAGATAGATTAAATCTTTTAAATAAACTGTCTATGAGGGCGGATTTTCAATTCCACCACATCGCAGCGTTCCGGTTGGGAAAGGCAATACAATATGCTCAGGGCGATATCCTCTGAAGTAAGCATTTCGAAGTTTTGGATTTTCTTTCTTTTCTCTTCCGTTGAATCTTCCTGCATATCGGTGTCGACAGCACCGGGTTCAATGAGGGTGATTTTAATTCCTTGCGGATTGATTTCTTTGCGCAATGATTCTGAAAAAGCCTGAACACCCGCTTTGGTCGCTACGTAAACCGAACCGGAATCTTCTCGTACATCGGCACTCATTGACCCGATATTTACAATGTGCCCTTTGTTTTTCATCCGCTTGATGGCTTCTGCTGAGCAAGCCATGTAAGAAAGCAGATTGGTTTTTACCACATATTCCCAATCCCGATAAGCACCGTCCGTTATGCTATCGAAGGGCAGTCCGACATTATTTATCAATACATCGATTTTGGAGAATTGAGAATCCACCACCTCAAAAACATCTGCAATCCCTTCTTCGGTGCCTAAATCTGCCAATACATCATAAACTTTTCCTTGGGCTTCTCGGGAAACCGCTTCCAAAGCGTCTTTCATGTGTTCCGGGTTTCGGCCGACAAGCATCAGGTTAGCGCCTGTTTGAGCCAATAAAACGGCGGTTGCTCTTCCGATTCCGGTGGTTGCGCCGGTAATCAAAATGTTCTTATTCCGCACCGATTGCGGAAGGTAATCTTTTAATTCTTTCATATGGGTTTATTTAAAAATTAAACTTATTGCCCTTCTTAAGCAAACTAAGTTTCTCAAAAATCTTACCGCTCCGTTGAGATGAAAAAATAATGCTTTGTAAGATGATATTTAGAATTTAAACGACTGAAAAGAAATTATTCATGCTAAAATTGATTTTCAAATAAAATGATTACATTCAATTTCTGAAATGCTAAAACACAGATGAAGAAAAATTTATTCCGGAAAAAGTCCATCGAAAACATCATTCGTGAGGACCGGGAATCAGCCAACCCCTTAAAAAAAATACTGACTGTTAAGGATTTAACCATGATGGGAATTGCCGCCGTAGTCGGTGCCGGCATTTTCTCTACCATCGGTTCTGCTGCGTTCAACGGTGGCCCCGGTATTTCTGTTTTATTCATCATTACCGCGGTTACCTGCGGTTTCACGGCTTTGTGCTATGCCGAATTCGCCAGCCGGATTCCGGTTTCGGGAAGTGCGTACACCTATACTTACGTAGCTTTTGGTGAAGTTATCGCTTGGGTAATCGGCTGGGCTTTGATACTGGAATATTCCATCGGGAATATTGTGGTGGCAATTTCCTGGAGCAGTTATTTCAATAATTTATTGGTGCATTTATTTCACATTCATCTGCCCGACTGGATGATCATTGACCCGATGACCGCCAAAAATGCTTTTGTGGAATCTACCGCTGCGCTTGCCTCGGGAGCAGAACTTTCGGCCAAGCAAATCCAAAGCTATGAATTTGCCATCAACGCTTACAACAGTGCTCCCATGATTGGCGACACCAAGATATTTTTCAATCTCCCGGCTTTTATTATCGTGGCTTTGGTGACTTGGTTGGCCTATATCGGGATCAAAGAAAGTAAAAAATCGGCCAATTTTATGGTGTATTTCAAAGTGGCGGTGATTTTATTTGTGATAGTTGCGGGCGCATTTTTTGTGGACACGAATAACTGGCGACCGTTTTTACCCAATGGATTTGAAGGTGTTTTAAAAGGTGTTTCGGCCGTTTTTTATGCCTACATCGGATTTGATGCGATTTCCACCATGGCCGAGGAGACCAAAAATCCGCAGCGTGATATGCCCCGCGGAATGATTTATTCGTTGCTGATTTGTACTGGATTGTATATTTTAATCGCTTTGACTTTGACGGGGATTGAACATTATTCACATTTCGAAAATGTAACCGATCCTTTGGCATTTGTTTTTGAAGACCGTGCGCCTTGGATCGAAAAAATCATTTCGATTAGTGCGGTCGTGGCCACCACATCCGTTTTGCTGGTTTTTCAAATCGGGCAACCCAGGATTTGGATGTCGATGAGCCGTGATGGCTTATTACCCAAAAAATTCGGGCAAATACATCCAAAATACCAAACTCCTGCTTTTGCCACCGTCGTTACGGGAAGCATCGTGGGAATCGGGGCATTGTTCATCGAAAGCGATTTGGTGACGGATTTAACAAGCATCGGGACTTTGTTTGCTTTTATGCTTGTCTCCGGTGGCGTTTTATTTTTACCGCCCAAACTAAAAGAAAAAGGAAGGTTTCACCTGCCTCATATCAATGGGAAATTTATCGTCCCAATCCTCTTCGTAATCTTTGTTTATATGTTTAAAGACCGCGTTGTGACGGCTTTTAGTGAATTCAACTTAAATAATACGGAAGAACTTTTATTTATCCTATTTCTGATTTTTGGTGCAATCGTCAGTGTTTTGACTTTTCTGAGGAATTACTCTTTCATCCCGATTATGGGGGTTTTGATGTGTTCTTATATGATGGTTGAAATTCCGCTTGTGAGCTGGAAATGGTTTATGGTCTGGATGGCCACCGGGCTTTTGATTTACTTTTTATATGGTTATCGGAATAGTAAGTTGAATATTAGATAATTCAATATAATCACGATGAGAAATTCCCTCTACATAATTCTGATTTTCTTGACCTCTTGCAAACAAAAAGAACATGAAAAAATAATTGTGAAAACAGAGGAGGATATTCAAATAGAAAGAATTAATGCTGAAATTGAAAAGGCTAAAATTGAAGTTGAGAAAATAGTTCCTAAGGATTCGATTTATAATTTTTTTCATTCAGCTCTTAAAAACAATAGGGTTTTTAATGAGTGCGAATGTTTAGCACCTGTTTATCAAAAATTTATTGCGCTAAATATCGACCAAAGTGAAGAATTTTTTTCTCTATTAAACGAACATATAAATGTGTCGACAGAAAAGGAATTTATCAAAAAACAGTATTTGGCATCATTCAACTTTCAATGGGACGAAAATTTAGTGACTGGAAAACGAATAGTACGAATAGACAACGAAATTTATATAGCCAAGACGATATAAAGGAATTATCTGATTTTATGGAAAGAAATGATTGTTGCTTAACTTCTGTTTCTATGCCTATCTTTTTCAATAATTTTAATAACTGCGTAATCGAAATAAGTTATTATTGCGGGTTCTTGTGCGCTGAAAAAGCTACTTACATATATGAGCGGTTGGCAAATGGTAAGTGGCAAGAAATAAAAGAATTCGGTCGAATAATTTCTTAATAATAATTAGCCTTCCTATGCAAGAAAACCCAACACCCAAAATGAAACGCGAACTAAGCCTTTTGGACGGAACGATGATCGTGGCCGGTTCCATGATTGGTTCCGGGATTTTCATCGTCAGTTCAGACATTGTCCGAAACGTCGGAAGTGCGGGTTGGCTGATTTTCATATGGGCACTGACCGGATTTATTACATTGATCGCAGCATTGAGCTATGGCGAACTTTCGGCAATGTTTCCCAAAGCCGGCGGACAATATGTGTATCTGCGCGAAGCCTACGGGAAATTGGTCGCTTTTCTCTATGGCTGGGGACTTTTTGCCATTATCCAAACCGGAACCATTGCAGCGGTCGGGGTGGCTTTTGCCAAATTCACGGCTTATATATTTCCGTTTTTTAGTGAAGAAAATGTGGTTTTTTCAATTTCCACTTTCAAAGTCAGTACCGCACAATTGCTTGCGATTTCGTCCATCGTTTTTCTGACTTGGTTGAATTCCCGCGGGATTAAAAACGGGAAACTGATACAGACCGGGATGACGATTGTCAAAATTCTCTCACTCGCCGGACTCATCATTGCAGGCCTTTTCTTTGCCTTCAATTCCGAGGTTTGGGAGGCAAACTGGTCTACCGCTTGGGACAATGTAAAATGGCTTCCAGAAGGAGAAGGCATGTTGAAGATTGCAGGAGCGGCCGTTTTCGGAGGAATTGTTTCTGCTATGGTGGGTTCTTTATTTTCCAGTGACGCTTGGAACAACGTAACTTTCATTGCCGGAGAAATGAAAAACCCACAGCGAGACATTGGTTTGAGTTTGTTTTTCGGGGTTTTGATTGTGACTGTGATTTATATTTTGATGAACCTGATGTTTATCGCAACCTTGTCTATGGAAGAAATGGCTTATGCGCCCCAAGACCGGATCGGAGTAGCGGCTGCGCTGAATATTTTCGGGAAAGAAGGTGCGGTGATTATTGCGGTGATGATTATGATTTCGACTTTTGGGTGTAATAATGGTCTGATTCTCGCCGGTGCAAGGGTTTACCATACGATGGCAAAGGACGGGGTTTTCTTCCCGAAAGCAGCCAATTTGAATCGTTTTGAAGTGCCTGCAAGGGGTTTGTGGATTCAATGCGTTTGGGCTTCGGTGCTGTGTTTAAGCGGGAAGTATGGGGATTTGCTCGATTATGTCATCATGGCCGTACTGATTTTTTATGTACTCACCATTTTGGGGATTTTTATATTAAGGTTCAAACAACCCGAATTACCGAGAACTTATAAAGCTTTCGGATACCCGGTTCTACCAGCATTATACATCATACTGGCCAGTACGATTTGCATTGGACTCTTGGTTTACAAAACCACTTATACTTGGCCGGGCGTTTTGATTATTTTAATGGGGATTCCGATATATTATATCATCAGAAGAAAGATTGAGGATTAACTCAAACTGTACTCCGTCCCGTCCTTTCCGTCTTTCAGCTGAATTCCGATAGCAGCCAACTCATCGCGGATTTGATCGGACCAAGCCCAGTTTTTATCGGCACGTGCTTGGTTTCGCATTTTGATGAGTAATTGAACCGTTCCGTCCAGTTTATCATTGTTTCCGTTGGAAGTTTCATCGGATTTTAATCCCATTACATCAAAAACAAATTCATTCAACGACTTTTTCAAAATTTCTATGTCATCCGAACTCAGCTTTTCCGTTCCGGCTTTGGCGCCGTTAATCACCCGAACCACATCGAATAAATGAGAAATTAAAATCGGCGTATTGAAATCATCGTCCATGGCGGCATAGCAATTCTTCAACCACTCATTTACATCAAAAGAAGAACTGTCAGTTGCCTGAATTAAATCTAAATTCTTTATGCCGTCCATCAATCGGTTAAACCCTTTTTCACTTGCCAGCATCGCATCGTTTGAAATGTCCAGAACGCTTCTGTAATGCGCCTGCAAAAAGCAAAAACGTACAATACTCGGATGGAAAGATTTTTCAAAGAAATCATTGTCCCCATCTACCAATTGCATAGGCAGGATATAATTTCCGGTCGATTTGCTCATCCGCTGACCGTTCATGGTAAGCATATTGGTATGTAACCAATACTTCACGGGTTGATGTCCGTTTGCGCCTTTCGCCTGCGCAATCTCACATTCATGATGCGGAAATTTCAAATCCATTCCGCCACCGTGTATGTCAAAAGTTTCTCCTAAATATTTGGTACTCATGACGGTACATTCCAGATGCCAACCCGGAAATCCTTCTCCCCAAGGGGAATTCCAACGCATGATATGACTGGGCGAAGCTTTTTTCCATAAGGCAAAATCCACAGGGTTCCGCTTTTCGTCCTGCCCGTCCAGATCGCGTGTATTGTTGATGAGGTCTTCTATATTTCTTCGGCTCAGTTCGCCGTAATTCAATCCTTTTTTGTTGTAGGCCTCCACGTCAAAATAAACCGAACCGTTGCTCTCATAAGCCAATCCGAACTCAATGAGTTTTTGAGTCAGTTCGATTTGTTCCAGAATATGGCCTGTTGCGGTTGGTTCTATGGTCGGTGGCAGAAAATTAAATGTATCGAGAACCTTGTGGAAGTCAACTGTATATTTTTGGACAATTTCCATCGGTTCCAGTTTTTCCAGTTTCGACTGTTTTACAAAACGGTCATTTTCCACATTTCCGTCATCGGTCAAATGTCCGGCGTCCGTAATATTTCGCACATAACGGACTTTAAAACCCAAATGAGTGAGATAACGATAAATCATATCAAACGATAAAAAAGTACGGACATTCCCTAAATGCACATTGCTGTAAACCGTCGGGCCGCAAACATACATTCCAACACTGTCTTTGTGAATGGGAACAAATGTTTCTTTCTCGCCGCTCAGCGAATTATGTACTTTTAAGTTGTGGTTTTTGATCATTGGAGATATGTTTAGTTGCTATGTTTTAAACATTGAACTTCGTATGCACACCTATGTAATGCAGGAATTCTCTTCTTGTCGTCGGATCTGTTTTGAAAACACCTCCCAATTCTGCAGTTACCGTTGAACTATCGATATCCCGGATTCCGCGTGAGTTTACGCAAAGATGTTTGGCATCGATTACGCAGGCAACATCTTCTGTTCCCAATGCATCCTGCATCGCTTTTACGATTTGCATGGTCAATCTTTCCTGAACCTGCGGGCGTTTCGCAAAATAATCCACAATCCGGTTCATTTTGGAGAGTCCGATTACCTTTCCGTTGGAAATATATCCGATGTGCGCTTTTCCCACGATGGGCAAAAAGTGGTGTTCACAGGTCGAATAAACCGTGATGTCTTTCTCCACCAGCATTTGATTGTATTTGTATTTATTGTCGAAGGTGGACATTTTGGGTTTTCTGTCGGGGTGTAGTCCACCGAAAATTTCATTGACAAACATTTTGGCCACGCGTTTTGGGGTTCCTTTCAGGCTGTCGTCCGTAAGATCCAATCCTAAAATATTCATGATGTTTCGGAAATCCGCTTCGATTTTTGAAATCTTCTCTTCATTGCTCAACTCAAAAGCATCTTCGCGCATCGGCGTATCGTGGTGCGAGGCAAAATGGTCATCGCCTATTTCGTCGTGTAAATCCTGATTTGACATTCTTATACAATTAATCCGCAAATTTACCGAATCGGAATTATATTTAGACCATTAATATGATGAAATTCTAAGAACCCGATTATGATTGGTCTATACTGCAAATTTGTATATTTGAGTCCAACCTCTCCCGAAATAATACGAGTGTGAAGGGAAAAGCAGGGAATAATTATGATGTAAAAAATTGGTAGCTTTAGTAGGGGACGTTGCAAAATCGCAGCGGTAGTGAGTATAAACAATAAATTAGACATCTTTTAAACAAAATCTATCCATGAATTTGTCCCTTAAAATAAAAGTGATAGTCATATACACTGACTTAATCATTGTAATTTCAATATTTGGCCTTTTAGGCATATTTTCAAATTCTGAAGTTATTCATACATGGACCTTTAGACTACTGATGTATATACTCTATTATGTAGTGCCAGAATATTTTTTTCATATGACGATTGGCATGAAAATATGGAAGGTAAAAATTGGAGATAGCGGAAATAAGAATCGTTTTTTTTTGTATAGTATATTAATTTTTTTAGATAGATATATTTTCCTTGTATTTTATTTAATCTCAATTCTGATGATGTATAATAAAAACTTTCTTTTAAGTGAAAAATTAAGTAAACTAAGATGGTTAAAAATATAGAATCGTCCTGACCCTCATTGGAACGATGGGGAAGCAAGTGCCATAATAACCTCTATCTTTGACAGAATAAGAGATTGCCTCCACTACCACTCGTTTCAGTTTCGCTCAAACGAGTTTAAAACAACCTCGTCAAGGTGTTTTTCTGTATGAATAGAACTTTGACAAGGTAATAGTGCGTTGGCACAAATGTGTATCTTTGAATCCACAAAAATTTAAGGATGAACAATAAAATATATGGTGTTGACCATTTTACCATAGAAGATTCGATACAGATTTTACACAATAAAACTAAAGCAATTATTTCCGATAAAAGCCGTGAACAAATTGGGCGTTCCAAAAACAATGTCGAAACCATTGTAAATTCAGGAATGACGGTTTACGGCATCAACACAGGTTTCGGGCCTTTGTGTGACACCCGAATTTCAAAAGAAGACACAAGAAAACTCCAAGAAAATTTATTAATCAGCCATGCCGTTGGGGTGGGCAACCCGATATCCAAAGAAATTTCAAAACTGATGCTGGTCGCCAAACTTCATGCTTTGGCAAAAGGTTTTTCGGGAATTTCAATGGAAACTTTCGAAAGAATTTTATTGTTCTTGGAAAAAGACATCATCCCCGTTGTTCCCGAACAAGGTTCCGTCGGAGCTTCTGGTGATTTGGCACCGCTTTCTCATTTGTTTTTACCGCTAATTGGTGAAGGAGAAGTTTGGTTTGAAGGACAAATTAAACCTACGGCAGAAGTTCTGAATCATTACAATATCGAACCCATTGAATTGCAAGCAAAAGAAGGATTGGGACTTATAAACGGAACCCAATTCATCCTGGCACATGCGCTTTTCGGATTAGACAAAATGAAATATTTGCTGGATTTGGCCGACGTAATCGGGACAATGAGTCTGGAAGCTTATTCCGGATTGAAATCTCCGTTTACCGCAGAATTACATGAAGTTCGTCCGTATGAAGGAACGAAGTTAGTTGCCCAAAGAATCCGAAAAATTTTAGAAGGTTCTGAAATCATTGACAACCCCAAATTTCCAAGAGTTCAGGATCCTTATTCTCTCCGATGTATGCCACAGGTACACGGGGCTTCCCGAAACGCATGGTGTCATCTGAAGGAAATGGCCGAAATTGAATTGAATTCCGTGACCGATAACCCCATCGTTTTGGACGAACAAACTGCCATCAGCGGTGGAAATTTCCACGGGCAGCCGATGGCAATGGTTTTGGATTATGCAACCATAGCCGCTGCGGAATTAGGGAATATTTCAGACCGAAGACAATATTTATTATTGGAAGGAAAACACGGATTACCCCGATTGTTGACTGAAAAATCGGGATTGAATTCCGGGTTTATGATTCCTCAATATACTTCTGCGGCACTTTGCACAGAGAATAAAACGCTTTGCTTCCCGGCTTCCGCAGACAGCATTCCGACCTCCCTTGGGCAGGAAGATCATGTTTCGATGGGAAGTATTTCGGGTAGAAAATTCAATCAGGTTTTAAATAATCTGGAAAAAATCCTTGCCATAGAATTGATGTATGCCTGTCAGGGGCTGGAATTTAGAAGGCCATTGAAA
>Ga0172382_10003349_pt1 | contig 25510 bp, 23 predicted proteins | sample Leawel138RmetaG_FD_122245 | JGI IMG/M metagenome (GOLD analysis project Ga0172382, IMG submission 122245) | Leachate microbial communities from a municipal landfill in Southern Ontario, Canada - Leachate well 138R metaG | ecosystem: Engineered > Solid waste > Landfill > Unclassified | place...
GGCAACTGTGCGTTACCGGGGCCGAACAACTCGCCACGACTGCATTGAAGCAGTTCTTCCCGGCTATACGCATTTTGTTTTGACATAGAGGCTCCTGCTCTTCCCCGTTCGGTGGGGCGCTATTGTATCGGCATGGCGGGGGTTGATGAACGGTAAATCCGCCAGCGTAAGCTCAGACTGTCGCGGCGTGGTGAAAGTCACACCCGGACAGATGAGGCGTTGAGGATACCCGCGATGCCGTTCGAGGACAAAATTTCCGGGAGAAATTTTGCCGCTGCTGCGAACCGGCGCCGAAGGCGGCCCTCCGTTTGTCGAGCCGGCAGATATCAGGCCGCGCGGCGCGGCAGCTGCCGAGCCGCGCGCGGGCGCTGTTCAGTCGAGAACGCCGAACAGCTCCTGGAACTGATCACGCAGCTCGCGCTTGAGCACCTTGCCGATGGCACTGCGCGGCAGCTCGTCGGTAAGGATGACGCGGTTCAGGCGCTGGGTCTTGCCGACCTGGCCGTTGAACCATTGCAAAATGTTTTCCGCCGTGGTGTCAGCGCCGGGTTTGAGTACGGCGTAACCGACAGGTGTTTCGCCCCAACTGGTGGACTGCACGCCGATGACGGTGACTTCCAGCAGGTCCGGGTGCTGGCGCAGCACTTCCTCCAGATCGCTGGGATAGATATTGAAGCCGCCGCTGATGATCATGTCCTTGCGCCGGTCCATGAGAGTAAGGAAGCCGTCCTTATCGAAACGACCGACATCACCGGTACGGATGAAGCGTTTACCGGTACTGTCGTACCACTCGGCTTCGGCGGTTTTTTCCGGCTTGTTCAGGTAGCCAGTCATCATCGCTATCGAATGACCGACCACTTCGCCGATCTCACCGGTCGGCAGCTCGTTGCCTTCCTCGTCGATCACCCGCATGTCATGGCCATCCAGGGGATGCCCCACGGTGTTCAGCTTGTCGGGGAACTCATGGGCGACCAGCATGCAGGAACCACCGCCTTCGGTCATGCCATAGAACTCCACCAGGCCGCCAGGCCAGCGTGCCAGGATGTCGGCCTTGAGCTCGCCATGGAAGGGCGCGCTGGTACTGAACTTCACCTTGAAGGAGGACAGGTCGTACTGATCGAAGTCCTCGCGGGCCATGATGCGCTGATACTGCACCGGGACCAGCATGGTATGCGTGGCGCCGTGTTCCTGGGCCAGTTCCAGGTACTTGCGGGCATCGAACTTGCCCATCAGCACCAGGGTGCCGCCCAGACCGATGGTGGGCAGGAAGGACACCAGGGTGGTGTTGGAATACAGCGGGGTGGACATCAGGGTCACGCAATCGGGGCCATAGCCGAACGCCAGGCCGCGCTGGATGTGCGACCAGCGCATCAGGTGGTTGTGCACTATGCCTTTCGGCTCGCCGGTGGTGCCCGAGGAGTAGATGACATTGAACAGCGTATCCGGCGTGAGCGCGACGGGGCTTGGCGGGGTATTGCCCAGCCATTGGCTGAAGCCGGCTTCCGGGCGGCTGTCATCCAGACTCAGCAGCGGCACTTCTATCCGCGAAGCGACCGCCTGCAGCGCCTGGTCCACCGGCTGATCGACGAAGAACAGCTTGGCAGCGGAGTCACCCAGCATGGTGATCAGGCTGTCGGGGGTGGAGGAGGGAGCGAGTGGCGCAACCACCATGCCGGCACGCAGCGCGGCCAGGAACAGGATGGCGTAGGGGATCGAGTTGGCAGCGCAGATGGCGATGGAGTCGCCCGGTTGCAGTCCATCGCGTTGGAGCGCTGCGGCGGCCCGGTTCACCTGGGCATCCAGTTCGGCATAGGTGAGCTGGCGATCATCCTGGATCAGGGCTGGGTGACTGGCTCGATGTTGCGCATGCAGCGCCAGCAGTTCAGGCAGAGTGGTGAAGGGTGATTCGAGTGTTATCGGATAATCGGCTGAAACGCTCATTCCTGATGGGCCCCTGAGAATGATGATGGTGCCCCAGTGTCTCCGTTTTATCAGTGTGAATCCATGCCTTCGGCGTTGCGGAATAATGGCCGATCAGCCTCGATGATAGCTTCCCCGAACAGGCTCCCCGGGGAGCCGGGCGCGATGCTCAGGTCCAGCGCTCGAGCAACTGCTGCAGCGCCTTGCGGGTCACCGGCTTGGCGAGAAAGCCCTGCATGCCCGCTTCTTCGCTGCGCTGCCGGTCTTCCTGGGAAGCGCTGGCGGTCAGGGCGATGCAGGGACGTGGCTCGGCATGCGTCTCGGTGCAGTGCCGGACATACCAGCGATACACGGTGAAACCATCGATGTCCGGCAACTGGATATCGATGAGGATGAGGGAAAACGCCTGTTGCGGGTCCTTCAGCAGTTGCAGTGCCTGATGGCCGTCATCGGCCACCACCACTGGCTGTGACAGGCTGCGCAACATACCTTCCATGACCATCTGGTTGACCGGGTTGTCCTCCACCAGCAATACCGGCAGCGAGCCCGGCCGCGCTGCCGTCGGGGAGGTGGCTGGGGCCTGGCTGAGGGTCTGGTCAGCCAGGCCCAGGGGGACGCTCAGGGTGAAGCAGGAGCCGGCGCCGGGCTGGCTGCTGGCGTGCAGCTGGCCGCCCATCTTGTGCGCGAAATTGCGGGCGATCGACAGGCCCAGCCCGGTGCCGCCAAAACGCCGCGAGGTGCTGCTGTCGCCCTGTTGAAAGGCATCGAACATGTGTTCCAGGCGCTCATTGTCGATGCCGATACCGCTGTCGACCACCTCGCACACCAGTTCCAGCATGCCGCTGGTATTCAGATGCCAATGCGCGTGCAGGCGGATGCTGCCCTGCTCGGTGAACTTCAGCGCGTTGCCCAGCAGGTTGACCAGGATCTGCCGCAGCCTGGTGGGGTCACCCACCACCAGCGGGGCGGGCGGCTCGCCACTTTGGGCGACGATCAGCTGCAGCCCTTTCTGCGCGGCGGCGTAATCGAAGGCGATGGCGGTGCGGCTGATCAGCGAGGACAGGTCGAAGCGGATCTGCTCCAGCTCGAAGGCGTCACGCTCGATGCGGGACAGGTCGAGGATGTCGTTGATGACCTTGAGCAGGTGGTCGGTGGACTCGCTGGCGATACGTGCGTACTCGAGTTGCTCTTCGCTCAGGTCGGTGGTTTCCAGCAACTGCAGCATGCCCATGACGCCGTTCATCGGGGTGCGCAGTTCATGGCTCATCATTGCCAGGAAGTCGGACTTGGCCCGGTTGGCATGCTCGGCCTGTTCGCGTGCGGCGATCAACTCGGCCATGGCCTCACGGTGCTGTACCTCGGCCTGTTGCAAGGTAGCGGCCAGCCGGTTGATATTGGTCATCAGCTCGCCGATCTGACTGTCTTCGTTCACCTGCAGGCGGGCATCCAGCCGGCCGTCCTGCAGCGCCTGCACTGACTGGCGCATCTGGATCAACGGCGTGGCCAAGGCCCGGGCCAGTCGCATGGACAGCAACAGGGCGGCGAGCAGCACCAGCGCGCCCAGCTGCAGGCTGCGCCACATGATGCTGCGCTGGCGTTCAATGAAGGCCTGGAAGCTGAGCCCTACCTCGACCATGCCCACTTTCACCGCTGCGCCATTGGCGCTGTCATCGGTATTGAGCAGGAACAGGTCATAGTGCAAGGGCACACGCTGGCGCTGGATATCGGCGCGGAACATGCGCAGATGGGTGCTCGGGATCTGGCTGGCATGCTGCATCGCCAGGGATCTGCCCTTGCTGTCGAATACTTCGATGCGCTGTACATGCGGGATCTTCATCGAGCTGTTGATCAGGGTCTCCAGCAGGATGAGGTTGCCGGTAATGACGGCATATTCGGTGGCCGGTGCCAACTGATCGGCAATCAACTGGCCGGTGGTCTGCATCTCCTGGTTCAGTGCGTCCAGACGCACATGGGTGAAGTAGGCGAGCAGGATGACCCCCAGCAGAGTGGCCGGCAGCAGGGCAATCATGATCAGGCGGCGGTGAATGCTGCCGCGTTGCACAATGTTCATGGCGATGCTTGTTCCTCTGCATGAATCCGCTGCTGCAGCTCGGCGTCCTGCGGCGGTGGCAGGCCGAGCGAGTGGGCTACCTGCGGGTTGCTCAATACCGAGAAGCGCTCGGGATAGCGCACCGCGCCAGGGTGCCAGTCATCCTGCAGCATTGCGTGCACGCTGTCAGCCATGTCCTGCGCCGAGCTGTAGGTGGTGCTCAGGCTGCCGGCGGCGATGAATGGCGCTGAAGGGCCGATCAGTACGCGATTGCGGGTATAGCTGCCGAGCAGCAGCGGCTTGAGGTTGTTGGCATTGTAGACCTGCGGGTCATCCAGCCCGATCAGCACTTCGCTGGCGTTCAGCACGCTGGCCAGGCGCCGCAGCAGATCCTGCTGAGTGGCGACCGAGCGGGCATGCAGGGTCAGGCCGCGGCGTTGCGCTGCGGCTTCCCATAGCGGTAGCTGCCATCGTTGCTCGCTGCTGTACAGCAGCCCGGCGGAGTGCAGGCGGGGAATCAGCAATTGGGCCAGCGACAGCTGGCGTTCAGGCTTGGCGCTGGCCAGCAGTATCTGCACGAAGGGCGGCTGGTCACTGCTGGGATGTGGGCCGAGCTGGTCGAGGGTGATATAGGTGGCGATGGTGGGTATTACGTATGTCTGCTGCAGGCGCCAGTCCAGAGCCTCCGGCCCCATGGTGATGATGGTAGCGCCGCCGGGGTTGGGCGGCTCGCCGAGCAGTTGAATAAGTAGGGTGTCAGCCGGACGCTGATGCTGCAGGGCGTCGACGAAGGCGCGGGTCAGCTCCGTTTCCCGCGGCTTGATCACCAGCAGGATGTCCGCCCAGGCGCCATTGCTCAGCAGGCACAGCAGAGTGAGGAGTGTCAGGCGCAGCGGTTGCATGGCCCGCTCCGGTTCTTGGAAAGTGGCGGCATGGCGACATTCCTTGTCAGCTCGATAGATCAGAAGTTTAACTCAGCACTGAGATAAAGGTGACTGCGGCATCGGGTTTTTTCATCACCGCTTCGCTGTTATTGTTCGCGGACATATACTGACGGCTGTTCATCTGTTTCAAGGAATCTGCATGACCGACCTCAAGGTCCCCGTAACCGTACTGGGTGGCGGCAGTTTTGGCACCACCCTGGCCAATCTGCTGGCGGCCAATGACGTTCCCGCCACGCTGTGGCTGCGCAATGAGGAACAGGCCGCCGACATGCGCCGCCAGGGAGAGAATACCCGCTATCTGCCGGGTATCCGGCTCGATCCTCGATTGACCATCACCAGTGACCTGGCCGCGTCGCTGCAGGCAGCCGAACTGGTATTCCTGGCCATCCCCAGTGGTGCCTTTCGCAGTGTGCTGCAGCAGATCGGTCCGGGTCTGGCCAGCAAGGGGATAATCAGCACCACCAAGGGCATCGAACAGCCGGGCTTCCTGATGATGAGCCAGATCGTCGAGCAGGAAGTGCCCGAGGCGCGGGTCGCGGTGTTGTCCGGCCCCAACCTGGCCCGGGAAATGGCTGCCGGTGCGCTGACCGCTACCGTGGTTGCCAGCGATGATGAGACCCTCAGTGCCCAGGTGCAGGCGGTGCTCGGTTGCAAGAGCCTGCGCGTATACGCCAGCAAGGACCGCTACGGTGTCGAGCTGGGCGGGGCGCTGAAGAACGTCTATGCGATCATCTCCGGCATGGCCGCTGCCATGGGCGTGGGCGAGAATACCAAGAGCATGCTGATTACCCGGGCGCTGGCGGAGATGACCCGGTTCGCCGTGCATATGGGCGCCAACCCGATGACCTTCCTCGGCCTGGCCGGGGTCGGCGATCTGATCGTCACCTGCACCTCGCCGATGTCGCGCAACTTCCAGGTGGGTCATGCCCTGGGCAAGGGGCTGAGCCTGGAGGAGAGCATCGCCCGGCTGGGGCAGGTCGCCGAAGGGGTGAACACGCTCAAGGTACTGCGGCAGAAGTCGCAGGAGGAGGGCGTGTACATGCCGCTGGTAGCCGGGCTGCATGCCATTATCTTCGAGCAGCAGCCGCTGACCGAGGTGATCGGCAAACTGATGAGCGCCGAGCAGAAGCACGATGTGGAATTTTCCGCCTTTATGTCCTGTACCGCTTTGAACAAGCAAAATAGGGAGCAGCAATGAACGCATTCAAAGACAACATCACCAGTGCCGACTTCTGGTTGCGGCTGGTTTATACCCTGCTGTTCGCCCTGGCCTGGCAGGTGGTCGAATTCCTGCTGGCAGTGATCCTGGTACTGCAGATCGGCTTTCGGCTGTTCACCGGGCAGCCCCACGCACGGCTCGCCGGGTTGGGCAACAGCCTGTCGCAGTACGCCTGGCAGATGGGCCGCTACGTCACTGGTGCCAGCGAGGTGAAGCCCTGGCCGTTCATCGAGTGGCCGGCTGAAGATGCCGAGTGGCAGCCGAAGCCGGCCGAGGGCCCGGTTACCGTAGACCCGCATACAACGCCGGTACCGCCGGTGACCCCGGTACCACCAGCCACCTCGGCGCCGCTGGTCGATCCTGCACAACCAGCGGTGGTTGCTGACGTACCGCCGGCAACCGAGCCCGAGCCGCCGACCGCAGCGCTGCCGGCAGACGAGCCGCAGCCCGAGCCGCCCATAGTGCAGCCGTCGGCAATCGACGACCCGGATGCCACAGCCGGCGATGGCAGCAGGTTGAAACCATGAAGGTATGGATTCTGCGCCACGGCCAGGCCGAGCCCAGCGCTGCCAGTGATCCACAGCGGTGCCTGACCGAGGTCGGGCGGCAGCAGGTGCGGCAGATGGCGCAGCGGCTGGTTGGCCAGCCACTGGATATCATCCTGGCCAGTCCCTATCAGCGCGCCCAGCAGACTGCCGAGCTGGTGCGCGAGCAACTGGACATGCGCCGCAGCATCACCACGGTGGACTGGCTGACGCCGGACGACGACCCGCTGGAGGCGCTGGATCGCCTTGCCGAGCGCTCGGAGGCGAATATCCTGCTGGTCAGCCACCAACCGCTGGTGGGACAGATGATCAGCCTGGCGGTGGATGGCCATCGCCAGGCGCATTACCCCATGCCCACCGCTGGACTGGCCTGCCTGGAGATGGCCTTGCCGGCTGCCGGGGTGGCACAGTTGCTCAGCCTGAGCAATCCGGCCAGCGAGCCGGGCACATAATAACAATCACCGGTAGCACGGAGTGATGCATGGATAATCAGACAGGGGCGGCTGCCGTCCCGGTGCTGGAGGCGTTCTTCCGGCATGAGCGGCAGCATCCGGACAAGACCTATCTGATCCAGCCCCTGGCTGGGGGTACCACGCTGGAGCTCAGTTGGCGGCAGGTGGGTGAGCAGGCGCGGCGTTTCGCCGGTTGGTTGTCACAGCTGCATCTGCCCGAGCGTAGCCAGGTGGCGATTCTCTCGAAGAATTGCGCACACTGGATCATTGCCGACCTGGCGATCTGGATGGCCGGGCATGTCTCGGTGCCGCTGCCACCGACTTTGCCGGCCGATGCCCTGCGGCAGATGATCGAGCATTCCGAGTCCCGGGTAGTGGTGGTTGGCAAGCTGGATGACTGGCAGCGTGTGCGCCCGGGACTGCCGGCGGGTATCCCCTGGGTCGGCCTGCCGCTGGCCGAGGCCGACGAGCAACTGCACGACTGGCAGAGCGTGCAGCGCTGTGCGCCCGTGCAGCAGATACTGGCCCGCGACCCGGCGCAACCGGCCACCATCATGTACAGTGCCGGCGCCAGCGGGCTGCCCAAGGGCTGTGTGCTGAGCTTCGCCAGCATGTATTTCGCAGCGAACAACTTTCTGCGGCTGTTCCTGGTTACCGAGCAGGACCGGGTGCTGTCATGGTTGCCCTTGTCCCATGTGGCCGAGCGCCAGTTCGTCGAGATGCAATCACTGCTGTCGGGCATGACGGTGTATTTCGCCCACAGCCGTTCCACCTTCATCGATGACCTGCGTCGGGCCCGGCCGACGCTGTTTCTCGGCACGCCTTCGACCTGGCAGCAGATCCGCCAGGGCGTGCTGCGCCGCACCCAGCAACGGGTGCTGGATACCGCACTGAAGATCCCGCTGCTGGGCAAGCGCCTGGCGGCCAGCATGCTCGAGCAACTGGGCCTGGACCAGGTGCGCTTTGCCGTATCCAGCTGCGGTGTGGTACCGGCGGAACTGATGGACTGGTACCACCGCATTGGCGTCAGGCTGTTCGAAATCTATGGGCTGACCGAGAACTGTGGCTATTCCCATGTCGGGCGTCCTGGTCGCCTGCGCCCGAGCTGGTGTGGCCTGCCCAACCCCGGCGTCGAGTGCCGGCTGGATGCGGATCAGCAGGTGCTGGTGCGCAGCCAGGCGACCATGCTCGGCTACTTCAAGGATCCGCAACGGACCGCGCGCAAGCTCGACGAGCAGGGTTTCCTGCACACCGGTGACCGGGGGGAGATCGATCAGGAAGGCTTTCTCCGTCTCAGCGGGCGGATCAGCGATCTGTTCCACAGTGCCGAGGGACGGCTGATCGTGCCGCAGCCGATCGAGCATCGCCTGCTGACCCATGGCTTCATCGAGCAGGTCTGCGTGGTAGGTGAGGGCCTGCCCCAGCCCCTGGCGCTGCTGGTGCTGACCGAGGAAGCGCGGATGCTGCCCAGGCATGAGGTGGAGAAGCAACTGGAAGTGCTGCTGCAGGAGGTCAACGGTCAGTTGCCGCGCTGGGAGCAACTGGGCTGCCTGGTGGTGAGCGGTGATGCCTGGGTATTGGATGATAGTTGCCTGACTCCGACCATGCAGCTGCGGCGTGGAATGATTCGCGCGCGCTATCAGGAGCGTTTCGGTGCCTGGTCGGTGAGCGGCACCACCATCGTCTGGCAGGGCTGAGGCCTTATATACCTTCATTCATGGCCCGCCAGCTGCTTGTCGACGGCCCGCGGCGTTCTTTACATTCAACGGCCATTCACTGCAAACAACGGGACACCATGGTCAGCAGTCACGAGATACGTTTCACCCTGCCGTCGATCGAGATAGCCGGCAAGGTATGGGGAGAGCCGGGTGGCCTGCCGGTCATCGGCCTGCACGGCTGGCTGGATAACGCCGCGACCTTCGATCTGATCGGTCCGCAACTGAGCAAGGTTCATCTGGTAGCGCTGGACCTGCCCGGCCATGGTCTGTCCGACCATCTGCCCGCCGGCGGCTACAGCTTGTGGCAGCAGGCGGCAACGGTGCTGCAGGTAGCCAATGACCTGGGGTGGAAGCGTTTCGCGCTACTTGGCCATTCGATGGGTGGGATTATCAGTTGCATTCTCTCCGGCACCCTGCCGCAGCGACTGATCGGTGCCGCCATGATCGATGGACTACTGCCGGTGACCGGCGAAGCGCAGGATGCACCCCGCCAGATGGCGCGCTTCTTCGAGGCCAGCCAGGCCCTGGCCGGCAAGCGCAAGCCGGTCTACGACAGCGCGGACAAGGCGGTCAGTGCCAGGGTGCTGGGTGGTACTTCGAGTATTTCCCGCGGTGCGGCGGCCATGCTGGTCGAGCGGGGGTTGATGCCGGAGCAGGGCGGCTGGACCTGGCGTACCGACCCGCAGCTGATGCTGCCGTCACCGGTGCGCCTGACCTTCGAGCATGCCATCGCCTTCGCCGAGGCGATCAGCACGCCGACCTGTCTGGTGCTGGCCAACCAGGGGGTGATGGCTAAACATCCGCTACTGATGGAGCGGATCGACAGCTTCGGACATATCCAGACTCATCGCCTGGAAGGCGGGCATCACCTGCACCTGGAAGAGCAGGCGCCAATCGTTGCAACAATTATCGACAGCTTTTTCCAAACCCTTGCTTGACCCAGCGCGACGGCTGGGCAAGGCTGAGACCATTATCCGGTATTCCGGAATCTGCTTTCAGTCATAGGTCCCGCTGAGCTGTTGCTTGCCGGGCCGTCGTTCAAGGAGTCTCGATGTATTTGCACGTGAGCAATTGCCGGAACATTCTGCGTCCCGCCCTGTTGGTGCTGGGGCTGTGTGCCGCGGCAGCGAGCAGCGCTGCCGACAATCTGGCCATCGAACCGTTCCCGCGGGCTGAGGTCGCCCGCGAGCGGGTGCAAACGGATGTGGAGCACAGCGTGGTGATCGGCAACATCCGGCGGATCAACAACCAGGTGCGCGCCGAGCGGGAAGTGCAGGCGGTGGGTGAGCTGATCCGGTTGTCCTGGCGCATTCCCGAGGGGCACAGCGCCCGGGAAGCCATGGCGCACGCCGTGGCTCAGTTGCAGGAGCACCCACATACCACGTTGTTCTTCTGCGAAGGCCGCGAATGCGGCAGCAGCAGCCTGTGGGCCAACCAGGTGCTGGGTTATTCCCGGCTGTATGGCCCGGAAGAGAACCAGCTGTACCTGGCCCTGCGCCTGGACGACCAACCGCAACGCTTCATCAGCCTCTATGCGATCACCCGTGGCAACCAGCGGGCCTATCTGCACCTGGACCAGTTGACCCCGGCGCAGCCGGTAACCGAGATGCTGTATCCGACGCCCGCGACCTTGGGCAAGATCCTGCATGCCGAAGGCGAGCTGCTGCTGCCCGCCGTGCTGGCGGAAGATACCGACAGCACGGTCACCAGCGCCTGGCTTGACCTGGCGGCGCGCATGCTGCGCTCGGATAACCGTTTACGCATCCAGGTGGACGGCGCGCAGGCGCCGGCATTCGTGCAAGGGCTGCTTGATCGTGGCATCGATCAGCAGCGTCTGGAGATCGGTGAGCCACTGCCGGAGCAGGGGGTGCGGCTGGAAAAGCGCTGAGCGCTCCTGAGCTTGCTGAGTTCGTGAAAACCCGTCGTCGAGCCGGCGCTCGACAGCCCGGGGGGTAGCGCGCCGGCGCTACGCCTGCCGAGGCCCTGTCCGTACAACCACGCAGGCCCTGGTGGAGCGGCGCCCCGGGGGGGCTTATCTGCGCCGACCCGGTCGCAGGATCAACTGGTCCGGCAGCGCGCGGATGCCCAACCAGTCGAACAGCTGGGCGCGGTAGTTGCCCTGGGCGAACAACTGAGCCTGGTCGTCGTAATGCGGGTCGAAGGGATTACCGGACTGCCCCAGCGGATTGATGCCCAGTGACATCGCTGGGTCGGCCAGGTCCACCAGACGCCGGGTCGAAGGCCCGGCGATCACCTCGTAACGTGGGCCGCCCCGGTTGAATACCATGTTGTTGAGGCTGCCATTGGTGCCGGTGACGGCGACCCTGTCGCTATTCAGATACCCGGCGAAGGGAAACTTGTCCGCCAGCGGATGTCGGTGCTGCAGGCTGGCGAGCTTGTCCCAGGTCCAGTTCTGCGGATTGCTGCCCAGTTCATCGGTCAGTGCTTCGATGGTATGGATCCAGGCCTGCTCGATGGCCGCCTGGCGGCCGTCCATGATCGGCTGCTGACGGTTGTCCCACCATGGCGAGGCGGGCTTCCAGTACAGGCTTTCGAGGGATTTGCGGGCCATGAAGGTATTGCGGAAGTGCGCATAGTGATCGGCCAGTTCATCGGCGAACAGTGCCTGCATCAGATTGTCTTCCCAGTGCTGGAACAGCACCGCGCCGATACTGTCGGGAGTGAAGCGGCCGTCCCATTCGGCAAGAATCTGCCGGGCGCTCTCGCCCGATGGGCGCAGGGCCTCGGGCAGCAGAGCGCTGTCGAGCAGTGGCAGCGCGTCCTCGACCATGTGCACCGCGCGGGGCCGGTGGCTATCGAGCTGCATGGCCTTGAATACCGAGAAGTCGAAGCTGTCCCGACCCGCTAGCAGCGTGGCGAGCTGATCGGCGCGCTCACCGGGGGCATAGTAGCCGGGTAAGGTGCGTCGCAGGCTGTCCCCGGGGTAGGGGTTGTTGGTGCTGTAGATGTAGCCTTCGCGCGGGTTGATCAGCCTGGGATTGGAGGCGAAGGGCTGATAGCCGAGAAAGTCATCGCGGCGGTTGCTGCCATCCAGCAGAGTGAAGCTGTTGTTGCTGGTGGGCCAGCGCTTGAGCCGGCCGGTGGCCCACATCGCGATGTTGTCATCGACATCGGCATAGATGACGTTCAGGCCCGGCGACCAGTGCAGTGCGGCGGCAGCTTCGAACTCGGCCATGCTGGTGGCCCGGGCATAGCGGTAGAATGCCTCGGTGGAATCGCTGCCGGGGGTCAGGAAGGTCCAGAACAGGCTGACTGGCTGGGTCGGAGGGGTATCCCCATCGGTCTGTGCCAGAACCAGGTGGTCGTTGATGATAGGGCCGTGGCGTGAGCTGCGCAGCCGGACCAGACGGTCCTCCTGATTGCGCACCTTGATCACTTCCTCGTGCACGGTCAGATCCTGCCAGCGCTCGCCAACCCGCACCTGGTCGGGATTGTCCGGGTTCAACTGCTCGCGGTAGAAGTCGATCTCGTCATTCATCAGCATGGTCAGGCCCCAGGCGTGATGCGCGGTATGTCCGAGCAGCGGGAAGGGCAGGCCGGCGAGAAAGTGCCCATAGACCTCGTGCTCCGGCGTCCGGAGGTGGGCTTCATACCACACCGCCGGAACAGCGAAACCGATATGCGGGTCGTTGGCCAGCAGAGGCCGGCCGCTGATGCTCAGGGCGCCCTTGACTACCCAGGCATTACTGCCATGGAACTGCCCGGCGGGCAGTTGCGCCTGCACCTGGGCCAACTGCTCCAGCAGCGGTTGCAACAGGCTCGCCGTGGTCTGTGGCGCGGCGGACTTGCGCGGTGGCGGCGCTTCCGGGGCACCGGGCACCAGATCCTGCACATAGCGCTCACCGAGCGTGCCGCGTACATGGTCGACCAGCGCGTCGGTCTTGAATGCCTCGGCGAAGGAGTAGGCCATATAGCCCATCACATGGGCGATATCCTCCAGCGCGAAGTAGTCCGGTCGGGTCAGCAGCAGGCGATACTCCACCGGTGTGCGGCCCTGGTCGATATACTGGTTGATACCGTCCTGGTAGGCTTTGAGCGCCTGTACATGGGGTCGCTCGGCATTGTTCTCCAGATGCTCGGCATATTGCCTGGCGTAGCGGCTGATGCCCAGGGTGCGGAAGAACTTGTCGGTGGCGTAGGTCTCCTGGCCGAACAGTTCGGACAGCCGGCCACCGCCGATGCGCCGCAGGATATCCATCTGGAACAGCCGATCCTGGGCGTGCAGGTAACCGAGTGCGCGGTAGGCGTCGGTATCGTTCTGCGCGTCGATATGCGGCACGCCCCAGGCGTCGAAATACACCGCCACCTCCTGCTGCAGGCCCTTCAGGCGCAAGGTGCCGCTGCGCTGGGCTTCGGCGGTATGCAGAACCCAATGGCCCAAGGCAGCCAGGGCAATGGCGGTGATGAGCAGGGCAGCGAGAATTTTCAGACGAAAGAGGGTGCGACGCTGGATCACGGTTGGCCTTGTAGCAGAGAATGATGACTGAACCGGGGCATCATGCTGAGAGAGCGGTCCGACGTCAATCGGCATTGAATATGGAGAGGTGAAAATGGCGCAAAGCGTAGCGCTGGTGCTTGGCAGCGGTGGAGCCAGGGGCTATGCCCACATCGGTGTGATCGAGGAAATCGAGCGTCGCGGGTATTCCATCGAATGCATCGCCGGCTGCTCGATGGGGGCGGTGGTCGGTGGCATCTATGCCGCGGGCGGCCTGCAGGCGTATCGCGAATGGGTCTCCGGGCTGGCCTATCTGGATGTACTGCGCCTGCTGGATTTCGGCTTCGGCAATCTGGGGGCGATCCGCGGTGAGCGGATTTTCGGGCGTATCCGCGAGATTCTCGGCGAAGTGAATATCGAGGACCTGCGCATTCCCTTCACCGCGGTGGCCACCGACCTGACCAACCAGCAGGAGGTCTGGTTTCAGCAGGGCAGCCTGCATGAGGCGATGCGCGCCTCGGCGGCGATTCCCAGCCTGTTCTCGCCGGTACGCCAGGGCAGTCGGGTGCTGGTCGACGGCGGGTTGTTGAACCCACTGCCGATCATCCCGGTGGTGTCGGCGCATTGTGACCTGATCATGGCGGTCAACCTCAATGCCAACCACAGTAACGGTTATGTGCTGCCGGTGATCCCGCGACCGGCGCCGATTCGTCACCAGCTGGAACAGTGGATGGACTCGCTGCGGCTGCGCAGCCTGCTCAGCTGGCATGACGCCGAAGAGGAGGAAGAGGGCGAAAAGCAGCGCAAGCTGGATTACATGAGCGAAGAATTGTCACCCGCCGAGGCAGCCGCCCACCGCCAGGAGGATGAGGAGCAGCCGGTGAGCACGGATATCCAGGTCGGCCCGGCGAGCATGCTGGAGCTGGTCAACCTGTCCTTCGAAACCATGCAGGCCTCGCTGACCAAGTACAAGATCGCCGGCTACCCGCCGGATGTGGTGTTCGATGTGCCCAAGCGTCTGTGCCGGTTCTTCGAGTTCCAGCGCGCCCCTGAGCTGATCGAGCTGGGCCGCATGGTGGCCAGTGATACGCTGGATCGGTTCGAGGGGCGTAACAAGAGGCATCAAGGATGACGGGTAGAGGGCGATGAAACGGGAACAGACTCTCGGGTCTGTTAGAATGCCGGGCTGAGTTTCAACCCGGAGACAGGCATGGCCGATACAGTGCGTTTGACCGAATACAGCCACGGTGCAGGCTGCGGTTGCAAGATTTCCCCCCAGGTGCTGGACGAGATTCTGGCCAGCAGCCAGCCGATGCCCGAGTACCCGCAGTTGTGGGTCGGCAATGGCAGTCGCGATGATGCAGCGGTATTCGGTCTGGATGACGAGCGCGGCATTGTCAGCACCACCGATTTCTTCATGCCGATCGTCGACGACCCCTACGATTTCGGCCGTATTGCCGCGACCAACGCCATCAGCGACATCTATGCCATGGGTGGCGCACCTCTGATGGCCATCGCCATCCTTGGCTGGCCAGTCAACCTGCTGCCGGCTTCGGTGGCGGCGCAGGTCATGGCCGGTGCCCGCGCGGTCTGTGCCGACGCCGGGATGCCGCTGGCCGGCGGCCATTCCATCGACGCTCCGGAGCCGATCTTCGGTCTGGCGGTGACCGGCCAGGTAACGCGCCGGCAGCTCAAGCGCAATGATACCGCCCGTGCCGGGGCACGCCTGTACCTGACCAAGCCGCTGGGTATCGGTATCTTCACCACCGCTGAAAAGCAGAAGAAGCTGCGCCCGGAGGATGCCGGTGTGGCGCGCGACCTGATGTGCCAGCTCAACCGTATCGGCGCCCGTTTTGCACAGCTCGATGCGGTGCAGGCGATGACCGACGTTACCGGCTTCGGTCTGCTCGGACACCTGGCGGAAATGGCTGAAGGCTCGGGTGTGCTGGCGCGCCTGCAGGAAGCGGCGGTACCGCGCCTGCGGGGCGTCGAACACTATCTGGATGCCGGCTGTGTGCCCGGAGGCACCGGTCGCAATTTCGCCAGCTACGGCCACAAGCTGGCCGATATGCCGGCGCCGTGGCGCAACCTGTTATGCGACCCGCAGACCAGTGGCGGATTGCTGGTCGCGGTCGACCCGGCCGGGGAACAGGCGTTCCTCGCCATCGCCGCCGAACAGGGCCTGCAATTGCAGCCGATCGGCGAGCTGCTGGAACACCGGGGCGGCCATTGGGTCGAGGTGGTTTGATGCGCCCCGACACCGACGACTACCGCCGACTGTTCCTGAACGGTGTGCCGATGATGGATGTGCGGGCGCCGATCGAGTTCAACAAGGGTGCGTTTCCGCAGACCATCAACCGACCGCTGATGGATGATGAGGAGCGGCGCCGGGTCGGTACCTGCTACAAGCAGCATGGCCAGGCGGCGGCCATCGCCCTCGGGCACCGGCTGGTCAGTGGCCCGTTGAAAGAGGCGCGTATCGCTGCCTGGAAGGCCTTTGCCGAGGCCCATCCCGACGGTTACCTGTACTGTTTTCGCGGTGGTTTGCGTTCGCAGCTGGTACAGCAGTGGCTGGCCGAGGCCGGGGTCGAGTACCCGCGGGTGATCGGCGGTTACAAGGCCATGCGGCGCTACCTGATCGACAGCCTCGACGAGGCGGTGCGTGACTGCCCGCTGGTACTGGTGGCCGGGATGACCGGTACCGGCAAGACGGAGGTCATCAGCGCGCTGGATAACGGCGTGGACCTGGAGGGCTGTGCCCATCATCGTGGCTCGAGCTTCGGGCGCCATGCCACGCCGCAGCCTACCCAGATCGACTTCGAGAATCGCCTGGCGATAGATGTACTCCGGCGGCGTGCCCAAGGGGCAGGGCAACTGGTGCTGGAGGATGAAGGGCGCATGGTCGGTAGTTGCTCGGTTCCCCTGGCGTTGTTCCATGCCATGCGTTCCGCACCGCTGGTATGGCTGGAGGATCCACTGGATAACCGGGTCACGCGCATCCTTGGCGACTACGTGATCGACATGCAGGCGGAGTTCAATGCCATCCACCCGGATGACCCGCAGGCTGCCTTCGATGCTTTCTCGGAATACCTGCTGGGCAGCCTGCAGCGGATCTACAAGCGCCTTGGTGGTGACCGTCACCAGGAGCTTCAAGGGCTGATGAGCGAGGCCCTGGATATCCAGCAACGCAGCGGCGAGGTGCAGGCGCACCGCGCCTGGATCGAGGAATTGCTGACCCACTACTACGACCCGATGTATGCCTATCAGCGTCAGAGCAAGGAAGCCCGGGTGGTATTCAGCGGCGACCAGCAGGCGGTCATCGATTGGCTGCGGCATAAGCGAATGTGATGATGTGTGAATAACAGGCCTGACTTTGCTGGAGTCCCGGCTTTGCAGGTTGCTACGCTCCAGGCATCAGGGCGGAATGGACCGCCCCGTTGAGGCTCAGGAGCGGCAAGCATGGCCAATGATTTTTCCGGTAAGGTGGTACTGGTAACCGGCGCGGCAGCAGGGATCGGCAAAGCGACCGCGCAGGCCTTTGCAGCGGCGGGCGCCCGCCTGATCGTCTCCGATGTGGATGCCCAGGGTGGCGAGGCTGTTGCCAGCGATATTCGGGCCTCGGGTGGCGATGCCCTGTTCCTTGCCTGCGATGTGACAGATAGCGCGCAGGTCCAGGCGCTGATCGAACGGATCGAGGCCGACCATGGCCGGCTGGACTGCGCCTTCAACAATGCCGGTATCGATATCGAGCAGGGCCGGCTGGCAGATGGTGACGAAGCGGTGTTCGACCGCATCATGGAGGTCAACGTCAAGGGCGTGTGGCAATGCATGCGGTTCGAGATTCCGCTGATGCTCAAGCATGGCGGAGGCGCCATCGTAAACACCGCATCGGTCGCTGCGCTGGGGGCCGCGCCGAACATGAGTGTCTACAGCGCCAGCAAGCACGCGGTACTCGGTCTGACCCGGTCGGCGGCGGTGGGGTATGGCAAGCAGGGCGTGCGTATCAATGCGGTCTGCCCCGGCGTCATCGATACCGATATGTTCCGCCGCGCGGTGGCGGGTGACCCGCGCAAGGCCGCGAGCGCCGTCGCCATCCATCCGGTAGGGCGGATCGGCATGGTGGAGGAGGTCGCTGCTGCGGTGCTCTACCTGTGCTCGGAGGCCGCTTCCTTCACCACCGGGGTTGCGCTGCCGGTCGATGGCGGCAAGACCGCGTACTGACTCATGCCTGGGTTGTCGCGCACCTGCGCGACGACAGGGTTGAGTGGAAGCGGCGTTGCCGGCGTAGCGCAGGCGCGCTACACCCCAAGGGGGAGCCGTGGCAAGACGTCTCTAGTCGTCCCGACCTTCGAGCATGTTCCTGCGCAGCAATACATAGACCGAGCCGGTCCCGCCATGGCGCGGGAGGCAGGAGGTGAACGCCAGCACACTGTCGTGCTGGCGCAGCCAGGTGTTGACGTGGCTCTTGAGGATCGGCGTGCGTCCGTCCTTGCGCTGGGCCTTGCCGTGGGTGACGCGCACGCAGCGCACCTCGATGCGCGTCGCTTCGGCGATGAACTCCCACAGCAGCTCGCGGGCCTTGTCCACATTCATGCCGTGCAGATCGATACTGCCATCGAAGGCTATCTGTCCGCTTTTCAACTTGCGCAGTTGGCCTTCCTGTACGCCGTTGGCGGCCCAGGCCAGTTCCTCCTCGGGCAGCACATCGATGACGAACTGGTCAGACAGGCCATCGACCCGCAGCTGATTCTGTGTTTGTGTGGCGCGCTGGCGCCGGGCATGCAACTGTGCGCGGTCGCTGCGTGGCTTGCCGGTATCGGCGCGGTCATGGCTGATCGGTCTGGCGCCCTGGGTGGCCTGGCGGAACAGCTCCAGGTCGTCGGCGTCGTTGCTGTCCTGAGTCATGGGTGTAATGTCGTGCGTGATTGAACAGGCAGGTAGTTTATCAGCGCAGTACCACCCAGAGCAGCATCAGTGCCTGGAAGATCGAGAACACGATCAGGCAGCCGATGGCGAAGCGGTGACCTATGTCGTTGCGCTTGTATTCGTCGAGGCTCGCCTGCAGGGTGGTCAACTGTGCCTGTTGCTGACGGTTGAGGGTTTCCTGGTCGCGCAGTTGATGCAGGATTTCGCCGACATGCAGCCGCTGTACCCGCTCGGTGTTCCAGCTGGTGATCAGGTCGCTGACCCGGTTGGCCTGGGCCTTGCCCTCGGTGCGGGCATCGTCGTTGTAGCTCAGATGGAAGCCAGCTCGCTTGAGCAGGCGTTCGCGCATCTGCCGGGCTTCCTCGCTGGGTACCTCATTGCTCTGCAGCATGATCGGCGTTACCGCGTAACTGGCGAACTTGCGCTGTGCCCAGTCGATCAACTGGGCCAGCATGAAGCCGGCGATCCCGCGTTGGGGTGGGAATATCCGCAGCCCCTGCAGCGGGCCGAAGCGTACGCGCTGATGCTTGTGGTCGATCAGCAGTTCCATGAAGTTGGTTCCCGGCGGGACGCTTTCGTCCTCGATGCGCAGTTGCAGGCGCAACAACTCCAGGCTGGCCACCCGCTCATGGGTCACCGCGATCTGTGCCAGCCGCTCGCCATGCAGCATCAGTCGGCCCTTGAATACCGGTTTGAGCTGGATCCAGTAGAACTCAGATGGCCGCGCATGGACGAACGGGTCCCGCGGCGGGGCCGGGTCCGGTGTCGTGCTGTGGGGTTGTTCTTCGCTCATCGGGTGATCCTTGCTGAATACACCGTTATCGGCCGGTTGCCGGAATTCTTGAATATTACCAGCTTTGCCATGCCTGCCAGATCAGACGCAAGGCCAGCAAGGTGAGCAAGGTATTGAAAACCAGCGTGAAGCGGTGATCGCTCAGGCGCCTGAGCAGCCGCAGGCCGACCCAGGTGCCCAGAGCGCCCGCTGCGATCATCGCGGCAATCAAACCCAGCCAGTCGGCGAAGATGAAGCCGGCGGCGCCATAGATCAATGCCTTGGGGGCATGCTGCAGGCACATGGCGCTGGCAAAGGTAGCCACGGTGGAAAAGCGCTCGCCCCGTTGCTGCTGCTTGACGAAGGCCGCCACCAATGGCCCGGTGGCACCGACGAACAGGCTGATGAAGGTGGTGAGCGCCGCTGCCAGCAGGGTACCCGCCGGGCCGGTGGCGATGGCCGGAATAGGTGGTCCCCAGCACAGCAGCAGAATGAAACCGGCAATGCACAATTGAATCAGTGGCAGTGGCAGGTCGACCAGAAACAGGCTGCCGAGCCAGGCCCCGAGCAGCGCGCCGGGGGCGAACCAGGCGATCAGGCGCAGATTGATGTGGCGCAGGGTCAGTGCCGCACGACTGACATTGGAGCCCAGCTGCACCATGCCATGCACCGGAATGATCGCCGCCGGTGGCAGGGCGACGGCCATGATCGCCAGCAGCAGCACGCCGCCGCCGATACCCAGCGAGGCGGTGATCGCCGAGGTGAGTGCCGATACCGCCACCAGTGCTGCGGCGGTCAGCGGTGATAGGGTGGCAGGGAGTAAAAGGTCCAGCAATGCCTGCATCTGTCAGCTCCGGGTAGGCAGTTCATGGTTGCGCTCTGCGCCCAGTCTAAATGAGTATGCCGCTGGCGGCTCGCTGATCATTGCAAGGGGCTGGCCGCTGCCACCACGGGCTGTCACCGTTGCCGGTCGGCGGTTATACTGCTCGCTTTCATTTACCTGACACTGGATGGCACGCATGGCCGGAAATACCCTTGGCACCCTGTTTACCGTCACCACCGCCGGCGAAAGCCATGGCCCGGCCCTGGTCGCCATTGTCGATGGGTGTCCACCCGGGCTGGAGCTGTCCGCCGCCGATCTGCAGCTCGATCTTGACCGGCGCAAGCCCGGAACCAGCCGGCACACCACCCAGCGCCAGGAGCCGGACGAGGTGGAGATCCTGTCCGGTGTGTTCGAGGGCCGTACCACCGGTTGTCCGATCGGTCTGCTGATCCGCAATACCGATCAGAAGTCCAAGGATTACTCGGCGATCAAGGATCTGTTCCGCCCGGCGCATGCCGATTACACCTATCACCACAAGTACGGTATCCGTGACTATCGCGGCGGCGGTCGCTCCTCCGCCCGCGAGACCGCCATGCGCGTGGCGGCAGGGGCGATTGCGCGCAAGTACCTGGCCAGCCAGGGCATCAGCGTGCGCGGTTACATGAGCCAGTTGGGGCCGATCGAGATTCCTTTCAAGAGCTGGGAGGCGGTCGGTCAGAACGCCTTCTTCAGTCCTGACCCGGACAAGGTGCCGGAGCTGGAGGCCTACATGGACCAGCTGCGCCGTGACCAGGACTCGGTCGGGGCGAAGATCACCGTGATTGCCGACGGTGTGCCGCCGGGGCTGGGCGAGCCGGTGTTCGATCGACTGGATGCCGAGTTGGCCTATGCGCTGATGAACATCAATGCGGTCAAGGGCGTGGAAATCGGCGCCGGCTTCGCCTCGGTCAGTCAGCGTGGCACCGAACACCGGGACGAGCTGACCCCCGAAGGCTTTCTCGGTAACAACGCCGGTGGCGTGCTCGGCGGCATTTCCTCCGGTCAGCCGATCGTGGCGCATCTCGCGCTCAAGCCGACGTCCAGTATCACCACGCCGGGCCGCTCCATCGATGTGGCTGGCAATCCGGTCGAGGTGGTGACCAAGGGTCGGCACGATCCCTGTGTCGGTATCCGCGCCACGCCGATCGCCGAAGCCATGATGGCTCTGGTGCTGATGGATCACCTGCTGCGTCATCGTGCGCAGAACGCTGAGGTACGGGTCGATACCCCGGTACTGGGTCAGCTCTGATTCAGCTCCGGTGAGCGCCGGTATCGATAGGGTGGTACATCTGTTGTGCCACCCTCGACGCAGGGTGCGCTGAGATGCTGCCTTATTGGCGTCTTTCCGGCTTCTACTTCTGCTATTTCGCCCTGCTGGGCGGTGTGGCTCCTTTCCTGTCGCTGTATTTCCATCACCTGGGGTTCTCCGCGGCGCGGATTGGCGAGCTGATCGCCATTCCGATGCTGATGCGCTGCCTGGCGCCGAACCTGTGGGGCTGGCTGGGGGACCGCAGCGGGCAGCGGTTGCTGATCGTGCGGCTCGGTGCGCTGCTCACCGCGCTGACCTTCAGCGCCATCCTCTGGCGCCAGGACTATCTGTGGCTGGCGCTGATCATGGCCCTGCACAGCTTCTTCTGGCATGCCGTGCTGCCACAGTTCGAGACCATCACCCTGGCGCACCTGGGTACGCAGTCGGCGCGCTACAGTCAGATCCGGTTGTGGGGCTCGGTGGGCTTCATCGTCACCGTGGTGGTGCTTGGCCTGCTGCTGGACAGATACAGCCCGGACATCTATCCGCAGGTCATGCTGGCCATCATGCTGGGGATCTTCTTCTGCAGTCTGCTGGTGCCGCCGGCCCCGGTGGTCGCCTCGCGTCCCGAGCTGGCGCTGAGAGCGGGTTTTCTCGGCCAGCTGTGGCGGCCCGGGGTGCCGGTATTCTTTCTCTGCGTGGCGTTGATGCAACTGTCCCACGGCCCGTACTACACCTTTCTGACCCTGCATCTGGAGGCGCTGGGCTATGGCCGGGTGCTGATCGGTGCGATGTGGGCGCTGGGCGTGGTGGCGGAAATCATCCTGTTCATGCTGATGAGTCGGCTGCTGGCACGCTTCTCGCTCAAGCAACTGCTGATTGGCAGCTTCCTGTTGGCGGCGGTGCGCTGGCTGCTGCTGGGTCTGCTGGCTGACCAGCTGGTGCTGCTGGCGTTTGCCCAACTGATGCATGCGGCCACCTTCGGGTGCTTCCACGTAGTGGCAATCCACTTCGTGCAGCGCAGCTTCGGCGAGCGGCAGCAGGGGCAGGGCCAGGCGCTGTATGCGACGCTGGCCGGTTGCGGCGGTGCGCTGGGTGCCCTGTACTCCGGCTACAGCTGGAATGCCCTGGGCACTGGCTGGACCTTCGCCCTGGCCAGTCTTGCCGCTTCGCTGGCTGCGTTTCTGCTGGTGTGGCGGATGCCGGGCCGGCTCGTCGATGGTCTATAGTGGGCTGCACCGGGAGGTAAATGAATGAATACCAATTTCATTATCGTGATCGCCGGCTTCGTGCTGCTGCTGATGGCACTGAGCGCCATCAGCAGCATTGCCCAGAGCGGTGAAACGCGCAGTGCCAAGGCGCGCTGGATTGCTCTGGTGGCGTTGCTGCCGCTGCTCGGCTGGGCCATCTGGCTGGGCAGGGGGCCGAGGCGCACATGAACCAACAGCACGAGGTTCGGGTGGCGCTGATTACCGGCGCGGCGCGGGGTATCGGCAAGGGCATTGCCGCCAGTCTGCTGCGTGCCGGCTGGTCGGTGGTGCTGGGGGATGTGGACGAGGCCGAGGGGCTGCTTGCCGCTGAGGAACTGGCGCGTTTGGGTACCGTCGAGTTCGTGCCGCTGGATGTCGCCGACGAGGCCAGCGTGCAGGCCGCGCTGGAACAGATCGAGGGGGATTTCGGGCGGCTCGATGGTCTGGTGAACAATGCCGGACTGGCCGACCCGGACAGCGGCCCGCTGGGGCAGCTCACGCTGGAAAGCTGGAACCGGGTGCTGGGCGTCAATCTGACCGGTCCCTTTCTGGTATCCCGGCAATGCCTGGGTCTGCTGCGTGACAGTGGCGGCGCCATCGTCAATATCGCCTCGACCCGGGCGCTGCAGTCGGAGTCCAATACCGAGGCCTACGCTGCGAGCAAGGGTGGGCTGGTGGCGTTGACCCATGCCATGGCGGTCAGCCTCGGGCCGGAGGTGCGGGTCAATGCGGTGAGCCCCGGCTGGATCGATACCCGCCCCGAGACCGTGCAGGCCAGCGACCCATTGCGCCAGATCGATCATGAACAGCATGCGGTCGGTCGGGTAGGGCAGCCGGAGGATGTCGGTGAGCTGGTAGCGTTTCTGTTGAGCCCGGCGGCGGCCTTCATCACCGGCCAGAATATCGTCGCCGATGGGGGCATGAGCCGGCAGATGATCTATCGCGAATAGGGAAGGGCAGCGGGCCGGCAACTGCTGCCGGCCCGGGGAAGTGCTTATTTCTCGACGAAGGCGCGCTCGATGGCGTAGTGCGCCTGGATGCCCTGACGGGATTCCTCGAAGCCCCAGCCATCCAGGATGGCGGTCAGATCCTTGAGCATCGCCGGGCTGCCGCACAGCATGAAGCGGTCATCTTCCAGGTTCGGCTTGGGCAGGCCGATGTCCTCGAACAGCTTGCCGCTGGTCATCAGGTCCGACAGGCGGCCTTCATTGCGGTAGGGTTCGCGGGTCACGGTCGGGTAGTAGATCAGTTGCTCGCGCACCTGCTCGCCGAAGTATTCGTGATTCGGCAGGTCCTCGGTGATCAGCTTCTGGTAGGCCAGTTCGCGTACCCAGCGGCAGCCGTGGGTGAGAATGACCTTGTCGAAGCGCTCGTAGGTTTCCGGGTCCTGGATGATGCTGATGAAGGGCGCCAGGCCGGTGCCGGTGCTCAGCAGGTACAGGTTGCGGCCGGACAGTACGTTGTCCAGCACCAGGGTGCCGGTCGGCTTGCTGCTGACGATGATGTTGTCGCCTTCCTTGATGTGCTGCAGGCGCGAGGTCAGGGGGCCGTCCGGCACCTTGATGCTGTAGAACTCCATGGTGTCTTCATAGTTCGGGCTGGCGATGCTGTAGGCCCGCATCAGCGGGCGCCCTTCGACTTCGAGGCCGATCATGATGAAATGACCGTTCTTGAAGCGCAGGCTCGGATCACGAGTGGTCTTGAAGCTGAACAGGGTGTCGGTCCAGTGGTGGACGCTGAGAACACGCTCGGTTTTGAATTTGGACATCTATTCCCTCCAGTCGGGATCCTCGAAATTGCGGCCATTCTAATGCTTGGCTAATCTAGCGGTTAAGTGATTTATTTTTATTTATATATCCGGAAAAACCGATAATGAAATATACCCTCCGCCAGCTGGAAGTTTTTCTTGCCGCTGCGTTCCATGAAAACCTGACCCGCGCCGCAGAGAGCCTGGCGATGTCGCAGTCGGCGGTGAGCAGTGCGTTACGCGACCTGGAAGGGCAATTCAATGTCCAGTTGTTCGATCGGGTCGGCAAGCGCCTGCAGCTCAACGAGCTGGGTCAGGGCATTCGGCCCAAGGCCCAGGCGTTGCTGGAGCAGGCCCGAGGTCTGGAAGCGGCGCTGGCGGGGCATGAGGAGCTGGGTCACCTGCGGGTCGGGGCGACCATGAGCGTAGGCAATTATATCGCGGTCGGTATCATGACCCGCTACATGCTGGAACAGCCGGGGGCGCGGGTCGAGCTGGAGGTGGCCAACACCTCCAGCATCGTGCGCAAACTGGCCAATTTCGAGCTGGATCTGGGGTTGGTCGAGGGCGAAACCCGCCATCCCGATCTGAAGATGCTGTACTGGCGGGATGATGAACTGGTGGTGTTCTGTGCACCGGATCATGAGCTGGCGGGCAAGCCCTGGCTGACGGATGAGGACCTGGTGCAGGCGGAGTGGATAGTCCGGGAACAGGGCTCGGGTACCCGGCAGAATTTCGAGTGGGCGCTGCACGGCTTGTTACCGCAGCTGAACATCAAGCTGGAGTTGCAGCATACCGAGGCGATCAAGCGGGCGGTGGAGGCGGGGCTGGGGATTGGTTGTCTGTCGACGATCACGCTGGGTGACGCCTTTCGTCGAGGCACCCTGGTGCCGCTGCCGGTACCGCACAGGGATTTCACACGGGGGTTGTATTTCGTGCGGCATCGCAACAAGTTCATCAGCGCCGGTATGCGCCGCTGGCTGGAGTTGTGCCGGGAGGAGGAGCCGGAATCCCTGCTTTGAACCCCAATGTCATTGCGAGCCACAGTGGCGTGGCAATCCATGGGTTCGGGTTTGCGGCTGGTACTGGATGGATTGCCGCGTCGGCGGATGGCCGCCCCCTGCTCCTCGCAATGACCGGGAAGGGAGGACTGATATCGTCGGGTTGGCCGCGGTCGTCGAGCGGGCGCTCGACAACCCAGCTCCCGGGGTGTAGCGCGCCTGCGCTACGCGGGGAGGGAATGCTGATATCGTCGGGTTGGCCGCGGTCGTTGAGCAGGTGCTCGATAAGATGGTCTCCTCCCTCTCCCTCTACGGCGTCGCGATGCGCCAGAGAATAGATGCTAAACATCTATTGATAACGAAAGAGATGGGAGGAGACCGTGAATAACTCTATGACAA
>Ga0172382_10003350_pt1 | contig 25507 bp, 26 predicted proteins | sample Leawel138RmetaG_FD_122245 | JGI IMG/M metagenome (GOLD analysis project Ga0172382, IMG submission 122245) | Leachate microbial communities from a municipal landfill in Southern Ontario, Canada - Leachate well 138R metaG | ecosystem: Engineered > Solid waste > Landfill > Unclassified | place...
AAACTAACTCCTGGTTCTCATGGCCCTGCGCTCAACGGTTTACAAAGCCGACCTTAATATTGCTGATAACGACCGTGGCTATTACGCCAGCCACGCCCTGACGGTTGCGCGTCATCCCTCAGAAACCGACGAGCGTCTGATGGTGCGTTTGCTGGCCTTCGCCTTGCTGGCCGACGACACCGAAACGCTCGCGTTCACGCGGGGTTTGTCTGAAGCTGACGAACCCGATTTGTGGCGGCAAGACCTTACCGGTGCAATCATTCAATGGGCGGAAACCGGTTTGCCGGATGAACGGCGGTTGCTCAAGGCGTGCGGGCGTGCCGATGATGTTGTGGTTTTTGCCTATGGGCGCAATGCGGCGGTGTGGTGGCAAGGCGTGCAAGGCAAGCTTGGCCGTGCCCGGAAACTGCAGGTGTTCATGCTGGATGTCGATGGTACGCAAGCCCTGATGGCCCTGGCTGCACGCAAGATGGTGCTGAATATCAATGTTCAGGACAACACTATTTGGGTTTCGTCAGAAGCGGGCGAGGCCAGCGTGACGCTAACCCGCTTGAAGTGACTGAAACAATTGGCTGTGTCAGTGCTTCAGGGGGTGTTACTGTTGATTGTTCCCGACATTAAACCATTGACGAAGCATGATCGCCCCTGAAGATATCGAAGCCCTCAAACAGGCCAAAAAGCGGCTGGAGCACCCGGGCCTGGCCTCACGCATTACCAGTGTTATCGGTATGCCGATTGAAAAAGGTCTGGCGCGGTTGCCGTCGTCCTGGACTCGCCAGATTGGTACCCTGACGCAGGCGGCCCTTATGCGTGCGACCAATGCGGCGCTATACACCCTGGGTGATCAGCCCGGTCGCAAGCCGTCCAACCGCTGGCATCAGTTCGGCGTAGCAGTGTCCGGAGGTATCGGTGGCTTTTTCGGGCTTGGCGCCATCGCTGTCGAGCTGCCTGTGTCTACAACCATTATGTTGCGTTCTGTGGCTGATATCGCCCGCAGCCATGGCGAATCGATCAATAACGAAGCTACCCGCCGTGCCTGCATCGAGGTATTTGCTCTTGGGGGCAAAACGACGCAAGACGACAGCGCTGAAAGCGGCTATTTTGCGGTTCGGGCCGCATTGGCGCAGTCGGTTACCGAAGCCGGCAAATACATTGCCGAAAAAGGCGTGGCCGAACAGGGGGCGCCCATCATGGTCAAGCTGATTGCCAAGGTAGCCAAGCGATTCGGGGTTCAGGTCACTGAAAAAGCAGCGGCACAAGCCATTCCGGCCATTGGTGCGGCCGGTGGTGCCGCCATCAATACGCTGTTCATTAACCATTTTCAGGATATGGCCCGGGGGCACTTTACCGTCAGGCGCCTTGAGCGCCAGTATGGTGCCGACGTGGTCCGCGAGGCCTATGAGGCGCTTGAGGTCTGAAAGATCTCGTCACGCCGGTCAAATGCACGTTGGTGGTAAACCGGTCAGGCTAGGGTTACACAGTGTCCCGACGCGCCCTCGGCCAGGGTAAGCAGGGTACGTTGAGCCCACAGTTCGAAAAGCGGGTCGGTAAAGCCAGGTTTGAGTGTGTTCATCGAAAGTCCACCTCGAGTGTGTTGTTCAGGTGCAGTTCGGTACGGGCAGGGCGGGTTTGCGCCAGCAGTTTCCCGTGACGCACCACATATTGCGCCTGCACTTGCCTTCGCAGTACGTCAAAGCCGCTGTCGGCGGGCAGGACCAGCAGGTTTGCAGGGTTACCGGGCTCAATGCCATAACCGTTCAGGCCCAGCGTGCGCGCGCTGTTGGTGGTAATCAGGTCAAGTCCGTTGTCCAGTTGTTCAAAGCCCATCATTTGTGCCACGTGCAGTCCCATGTGAAGGACCTGCAGAAGGTTGCCGGTACCCAGCGGGTACCAGGGGTCAAACACATCGTCATGGCCAAAGCACACGTTCAGCCCGTTGGCCAGTAATTCTTTCACGCGGGTCAGGCCGCGCCGTTTCGGGTAGTCATCAAAGCGGCCCTGCAGGTGAATGTTGACCAGCGGGTTCGAGACGAAATTGATGTTTGACAGGGTCAGCAGGCGCATCAGGCGCGAGGTGTACGCGCCGTTGTAGCTGTGCATGGCCGTGGTATGGCTGGCGGTAACGCGCTTGCCCAGGCCTTCACGCCAGGCCAGCATGGCCAGCGTTTCCAGAAAGCGTGATTGTTCGTCGTCGGTTTCATCGCAATGCACGTCAACGGGCCGGTCGTAGCGCATGGCAAGGGCCATAGCCTTATGCAATGATTCAACGCCCAGTTCGCGGGTGAATTCGAAGTGGGGTATGGCACCTACCACGTCTGCGCCCATTTTCAGGGCTTCTTCCAGCAGTGCCTCACCGTTGGGGTAAGACAAGATGCCCTCTTGTGGAAACGCCACAATCTGCAGGTCCAGCCAGGGGGCGATTTCACGGCGTACCTCAAGCATGGCTTTCAGGGCGGTAAGCGATGGGTCTGATACATCGACATGTGTGCGTACGTGCTGTATGCCCTGGGCCATTTGCCATTTCAGGGTCTGCCAGGCGCGCTGCCTGACGTCTTCTACTGACAGCAGCGCCTTGCGCTCGGCCCAGCAGGCGATGCCCTCAAACAGCGTGCCCGAAAGGTTCCAGCGCGGTTGTCCGGCGGTCTGGGTGGCATCCAGGTGAATGTGCGGTTCAACGTAGGGCGGGATGACCAGGCCCCCGTTGGCATCGATGTGATCCGGGGTTGGCAGGGACGGGCAGGGCAGGTGCAGCGCAGGCCGTTGTGGCGCGGCCTGCTGCGGCGCAGGCGTGCTGGCCAGGCTTGACGGGCCTGGGGCGTTTTGCTGCGGCGCTGCCGCTGGCGTGCCGGCCTGCGGGTCGATTGACGCGATTTTTCCGTCGATAATGGTAATGCACCACAGGTCAGTGCGGCCGCGCAGTTTTGCATTGGATATTTTCGTAATCATGGTCGGTCATTCACCAGAGCTTTTAAAATTGGGCCGGGTTGTGCTGTTAACTGTGCCAGTGCGAAGCGACCGGGGCAGATCGCTGTGCGGCCTGTCGCCGATAACTCTTGCCATTAAGCCATCATCATAAGGGTGCTGCGACGTTTGCGGGTACCAACGCGTTTTTCGGGCCCAGGTTCATTAATGGCTATCAAGGTCTGATCAGATTCTATGCGTACTGAAACAAATTCATACCAGGGCCCTCTTGCACCGGTAACGTTGTGTGTTCTTGCAGGGGGCATGAGCCGGCGTATGGGCCCGGTCAACAAGCTGCTGCTTGACTATCAGGGGCAACCCCTGGTGCGCCACGTGGTAAGGCAGGCCCTGGGGGCAAACTGCGGGCCTGTTCATGTGGTGACAGGCTATCAGTCGGAACAGGTCGAAAAGGCACTTCAAGGTTTGCCGGTTCAGCTGGTGCACAACCCCGACTATGCGCAGGGGCAGGCGGCGTCCGTCCGGGTGGCCGCATCGATTGATCCGCAGGCCGCCCTGATGGTGCTGCTGGGCGATATGCCCGGGGTGTCGCCTGCCATTGTGGCCGAAGTGGTGCAGGCCTGGCGTGTGCTGGGTGATTTTCAGGCCCGCCACCTGGCTGTTGTGCGCCCCCGGTTTGATGGCAAGACGGGTAATCCGGTGCTCTGGGGCCCCGGATGGTTGCCGCGCTTGCGTCAGTTGCAGGGTGATGAAGGCGCGCGACGTTTGCTGACGGGTAACCTGGTGACGATAACTACGGTTCCTGTCGGCTCGACGGGGATCTTTGCCGATATCGACCAACCGTCCGACTTGCCGGGCTTCGATATGCGTTTGCCGGCCTGAGCAGTACCCCTTACGGTGTAGAATTTCATTTTTATCGCAATGTTTCAGGCAGCCATTCAATGACCACTATTCTTCAAAACGTTCCGGTCGGCCAGAAGGTCGGTATTGCATTTTCGGGTGGCCTTGACACCAGTGCCGCGCTGTTGTGGATGCGCGAAAAAGGTGCAGTCCCGTTCGCCTACACCGCCAATCTGGGTCAGCCCGACGAGCCCGATTACGACGCCATTCCCCGCCGTGCAACAGAATACGGCGCAGAACTTGCCCGCCTGATCGACTGCCGGCCTCAACTGGTGGCTGAAGGGATTGCCGCGCTGCAATGCGGTGCGTTCCACGTCACTACCGGAGGCGCCACGTACTTCAACACAACCCCGATTGGTCGTGCCGTTACCGGCACCATGCTGGTTGCTGCCATGAAAGAAGATGGCGTCAACATCTGGGGTGATGGCAGTACGTACAAAGGAAATGACATCGAGCGCTTCTATCGCTACGGTTTGCTGACCAACCCCGAGCTCAAGATTTACAAGCCCTGGCTCGACCAGACGTTCATCGACGAACTGGGTGGTCGTGCCGAAATGTCCGAATACATGCGTCAGCACGGTTTTGACTACAAAATGTCGGCTGAAAAGGCCTATTCCACCGATTCAAACATGCTGGGTGCCACGCACGAGGCCAAAGACCTTGAATTCCTGAATTCGGGCATCAAGATTGTGCAGCCCATCATGGGCGTTGCGTTCTGGCGCGATGACGTTCAGGTTAAAACCGAAGAAGTTACCGTACGCTTTGAAGATGGCCAGCCGGTTGCCCTGAACGGCAAAACGTTCAGTAGCGCTGTCGAGCTCATGATGGAAGCCAATGTCATTGGCGGTCGTCATGGCCTGGGCATGAGCGACCAGATCGAAAACCGCATCATTGAAGCCAAAAGCCGTGGCATTTACGAAGCCCCCGGCATGGCCTTGTTGTTCATTGCCTACGAGCGCCTGGTTACGGGCATTCACAACGAAGACACCATTGAGCAGTACCGTGAAAATGGTCGCAAGCTGGGTCGCTTGCTGTATCAGGGCCGCTGGTTCGACCCGCAGGCCATCATGCTGCGCGAGTCAGCGCAGCGTTGGGTGGCGTCAGCCATTACCGGCGAGGTCACCATTGAACTGCGCCGTGGCAATGACTATTCCCTTTTGAACACTGAATCCCCAAATCTTACGTATCACCCCGATCGCCTGACCATGGAAAAAGGTGATTCGGTGTTCTCGCCGCGCGATCGCATTGGCCAATTGACCATGCGCAACCTTGATATTGTCGATACGCGCGACAAGCTGCGTACGTATTCGCAGGTTGGGTTGTTGTCATCATCGAAAGACAATGGCGTGCCGTTGCTGCAAGACGTTTCGAAAAAAGAAGATAAATAAGTGCTTGTGTCGTGTCTAAAGGGCCGGAAGGTCTTTTCGACAGGCATGCAGTGACTATTTGCAGGCTATCGAAAGGCATTGCCTGCCGCCCAATAGCGTAACGGGTGCAGTGTCATTTTGACGGTGCATTAATAGTAAAAAGCCGCTTCTTTTAAAAGAAGCGGCTTTTTTGCAGAACGGATTTTGTTGCCAGGGGTTGGTATAGGGTTCTTGCGAGCCTGGGTTTTCAGTAGTGGCGGGTTTTGTGTCCAGCAGGCTTTCTGGGTATAAGGGCTGTTGAGGCTTGCCGTGTGACCCCTTAATGCCCGGCTGTCGTCAGTTCTGGTTCTTGATTTGGCCGTGTACCAGGAACTCCATCAGTGCCTTCTGGACGTGCATGCGGTTTTCGGCTTCGTCCCATACCACGCTTTGCGGGCCATCAATAACGTCGGCAGTGACTTCTTCGCCACGGTGGGCAGGCAGGCAATGCATGAATATCGCTTTCGGGTCGGCCACTTCCATCATGCGGTTGTCAACGCACCAGTCGGCAAAGGCCGTGCGGCGCGCCTCGTTTTCTTCTTCGTAGCCCATACTGGTCCAGACGTCGGTGGTAACCAGGTGCGCGTCGCGGCAGGCTTCAAGCGGATTATCAAAAATACGCAGGGTGTGTTCAGGCGGGTTGCCAATGCGGGCCGGATCAAGCTCGTAGCCCTTGGGTGTTGATACATGCAGGGTGAAGCCCAGCAGTTCAGCCGCCTGCAGCCAGGTATACGACATATTGTTGGCGTCACCGATCCAGGCCACCGTTTTGCCCTGGATGGGGCCCAGATGTTCGGTGAACGTCAGGATGTCGGCCAGAATCTGGCAGGGGTGAAATTCGTTGGTCAGCCCGTTAATGACCGGTACCCGCGAGTGTTCGGCAAAACGTTCGATGCGGGTTTGTTCGAAGGTGCGGATCATGACCAGGTCGACCATGCGCGACACCACGCGTGCCGTGTCTTCGATGGGCTCAGAGCGCCCCAGTTGCGAATCGCCAGTGGTCAGGTGGATGACCGACCCGCCCAGTTGGTACATGCCGGCTTCAAATGACACGCGGGTGCGGGTGCTGGCCTTTTCAAACACCATGGCCAGCGTGCGATCGTGCAGGGTATGGTGAGGCAGGTAACGCTTGAATTTGTCTTTGATCAGGCGGGCCCTGTCGAGCACGTACTGGATTTCCTGGGGGGTAAAGTCGGTGAACTGCAGGAAGTGGCGCAGTGGCGCCGCTTGCGGGGTTGCATTAGACATCGTTGGCCCTGGTAGTTATTCAGTCAAGCTGACTATATTAAACAATTTTCATGGGGTGCTGCCAGAGGGGGAACGCGGTACAATGGCCAGCTATATTTACTACAGTCAGAATCGTGCAGCAGCTTATTATTTTTGGCGTTACAGAAACCGGTCAGCGGTTTCGCCCCAGCGACTGGGCCGAAAGGCTTGCAGGGGTCATGTCGCAGTTTCGCCCACCTGGTACCAGGAAAGACCGCTTAAGTTATTCGCCCTACGTGTATCCAACGTATATCGATGGTGTCCGGTGTGTTGTGGTCGATCACCGTTTGCGCGCCCTGGAACCTTTGGCGTGGGCTTTTGTGGTCGATTTTGCAAAAAGCAACCAGTTAAAAACCCAAGAGCGCCAAGGCCCACCCCAACGCCCGGACTAACCGGGCTTTTTTACGGGTAGTTCATGATGATCGGGCCAGGGCCATGCCTTAACACCGCAACAACATTGTTTCAGGCAAAAAAACAGGGCGCATGAAGCGCCCTTGTTCTTTATTGCGAGCCACTTTTACAAGTGGCCCAGGCAATTTTGCCAATTAAACGACTGCAATCATTAAATTGCTTTGACAGCAGCGGCAAGACGGCTTTTGTGACGGGCAGCCTTGTTTTTGTGAATGATGTTTTTGTCGGCAACGCGATCGATGATGCTGGTGGTTTTTTGCAGCACTTCGGTAGCAGCAGCTTTGTCGCCGGCATCGATAGCCTGGCGAACGCGCTTGATAGCTGTGCGCAGCATAGAGCGCAGGCTTGAGTTATGTTTGTTAAGTGCAACCGATTGACGGGCACGTTTGCGAGCTTGTGCGGTGTTGGCCATAGTGGTATTAGTTTTACAGTTAGGCTGCAGCGCGGCTATAGGCCGGGCGGCGCAGCTGTTTAATTAGCAAAGACCAAGATTCTATCTTACAAGGCTTTTCTTGTAAAGTGCCGTGGGCGAAAACCTGCCACAAACAACACAGAAAAGTAAGCGATGCCCGCGCAGCCCAGTACACCAGCCAACCACACGACGCGCAAGAAGACGCTGTCGAAGGTTATCCAGTTGATGTGCTGGTTGGCAAGTATCAGCACGGCCGCCAAGGCCGCCAGGGCAGGGGCGACCTTGACCATGAACATCAGCCACCCCTTGCGCGGCTGGTAAACGCCACGCCGGCACAGCAGCACCAGCAGCAGCAGGGCATTGACTGTGGCACCCAGCCCAATCGACAGCGCCAGCCCCGCGTGGGCGAACATTGGCACGAACACCAGGTTGAATATTTGCGTCAGGATCAGTACAGCAATCGCAATTTTGACCGGTGTTTTTATGTCTTGCCTGGCATAGAAGCCTGGAGCAAGAATTTTAATCGCCAGCAGGCCGATTAACCCGGCTGAATAGGCCATGACGGCCAGACGGGTTTGCTCGACGTCGGCGGCGTTGAACGCGCCATAATGAAACAGGGTGGCGACCAGCCCCTCGGACAACAAGACCATGCCCATGGCGGCCGGCAAGCCCAGCAGCATCACCAGCCGCAAACCCCAGTCAAGCAGGTTGCTGTAGTCGTCAGCATTCTTTGCGGCATGCGCTGCCGACAGGCTGGGCAGTAACACGGTACCCAAGGCAATACCCAGCAAGGCTGTCGGAAATTCCATCAGGCGATCGGCGAATGACAGCCACGTGACGCTGCCGGCTGTCAGCCACGTGGCGATATTGGTATTGATGAGCAGTGAAATTTGCGCAACCGATACGCCCAGAATGGCGGGCAGCATCTGGCGCATCACGCGCTGAACCGTGGGGTCTTGTGCGGCAGTTTTGATACCGCATGACAGCCGGGGGGTCAGCCCCAGCCGTGCCAATGCCACCCATTGCACGGTCAGCTGGGCTATGCCACCGGCCATCACGCCAACAGACAGGGCATAAATCGGGGTTTCAAACAGCGGGGTCAGGAAAATGCACGCCACGATCATGGCGATGTTCAGCAAGACGGGTGTGAAGGCGGGTACGGCGAAACGCCGCCAGGTGTTCAGCACACCAGAGGCAAACGCCACCAATGACATGCAAATGATGTAAGGGAACATCAATCGTGTCATCCAGACTGCGGCTTCAAATTCGGCGTGACGACCGGCCGTGCGCAGGCCACTGGCCATGGCGCTGACGACCCAGGGCGTGGCCAGCATCCCGATGAGGGTAACGGCCATCAGTGCCACCGTCAGCAGCAGGGCGACGCGATCAAGCAGCACGCGTACCGAGTCTGGTGTGCCGTTGTTTTTGGCTTCGCCAAGAATGGGTACAAAGGCCTGCGAAAACGCACCTTCGGCAAACAGGCGACGCAACAGGTTGGGGATGCGAAAGGCAACCCAGAAGGCGTCAGTCAGGGGCCCTGCGCCAAAGGAACTGGCAATAAAAATATCGCGAATCAGGCCAGTGATTCGCGATAGCAGGGTAAAGCTGCTGACTGTTGCGGCGGACCGTAACAAGCCCATGGCTGGTCAGCGTCTTATTTTGGAGCCATACGGATGGCGCCATCCAGACGGATGGTTTCCCCGTTCAGCATTTCGTTGGTGATGATGCTTTGTACCAGTTTGGCGTAGTCTTCAGGGCGACCCAGACGTGACGGGAACGGAATGCTGGCGGCCAGCGAGTCTTGTACTTCCTGGGGCATGCCGTACACCATGGGTGTACCGAAAATGCCGGGGGCGATGGTCATGCAACGGATGCCCAGTTTGGACAAGTCGCGTGCCACAGGCAGTGTCATGCCAACCACACCGGCTTTTGAGGCGGCGTAGGCGGCCTGGCCGATCTGGCCGTCGTAGGCGGCTACCGAGGCGGTATTGATCAGGATGCCACGCTCGCCGGTGGCTTCCGGGGTGTTTTCCGACATGGCGGCGGCGGCCAGGCGCGACATGTTGAAGCTGCCCACCAGGTTGACCATGATGACTTTCTGGAACAGGTCAAGCGCGTGTGGGCCATTTTTGCCCACAATGCGCGAGGCCGGTGCAATGCCGGCGCAGTTAACCAGACCAAACAGCGGGCCCAGTTTACGTGCGGCGTCAACAACCGCCTGACCATCGGCTTCCTGGGTTACGTCGCAGTGGACGTAGGTTTGGCCCAGTTCTTTGGCCAGTGCCTGACCGGGTTCATCCTGAACGTCGGCCAGAACAACTTTTGCACCTTCGGCAACCAGCATGCGCACGGTACCCGCACCCAGGCCCGAGGCCCCGCCGGTTACGATGAAAACTTTATCTTTGATTTGCATGATATTCGGAAATTAACTTTCAAGCGCTTGTGTAATGCGACTGCGGATGTCTTCGACGCTGCCAACCCCTTCAACCTGACGGAACTTCGGTGCTTTGGCATCACCGGTAGCTGCCCAGGACTGGTAGTAGTCAACCAGGGGGCGTGTCTGGCTTTGGTACACCGACAGGCGGTGGCGCACGGTTTCCTCGCGGTCATCGTCGCGCTGAACCAGGGGCTCACCGGTAACGTCGTCGGTATCGGGTGTTTTGGGTGGGTTGAAGGTTACGTGGTAGGTACGACCGCTGGCGGTGTGTACGCGGCGACCGCTCATGCGCTCGATGATGTTTTCGTCGGCGACAACCATTTCGATGACGTAATCAAGGTCGACACCGGCGTCTTTCAGCGCGTCAGCCTGGGGAATTGTGCGAGGAAAGCCGTCAAACAGGTAACCGTTCTGGCAATCGGCTTCTTTGAGGCGATCGCGAACCAGGCCAATGATGATGTCATCCGAAACCAGACCGCCGGTGTCCATGATTTTCTTGGCTTCAATACCCAGCGGGGTTTGAGCCTTGACGGCCGCGCGCAGCATGTCACCCGTGGAAATTTGGGGGATGCCAAATTGTTGGGTGATGAATGTGGCTTGCGTGCCTTTGCCAGCACCGGGGGGACCGAGAAGAATCAGTCGCATGAAATTACCTCCAGTAGTACTTTTGAACTTTCTTTTAATGCGGCGGCGCAACAATTATCACGCCGGACGGATAAATATGCAGATGGTTTATAACCGATTTGTGAAAATTTCGCGTACCCGGGCAAGGTCGGCTGGCGTGTCAACACCGGCTGCCGGAGGGGTATCGGTAACCATGACTGCAATGGAATAGCCGTTTTCAAGGGCCCTGAGCTGCTCTAGTGATTCGAATTGCTCAAGGGGGCCCACGGTTAAACCAGGAAACTTTTTCAGGAAACCCACTTTATACGCGTAAAGCCCGATATGGTGCAATGCAGGAATGCCGGGGGCAAGCCGGTGTTGGCCATCGGCCAGGGCATCGCGTGCCCAGGGGATTGGCGCCCGTGAAAAGTACAGTGCCAGCCCGAGATGGTTGCAGACGACTTTGACAGCATTGGGGTTGAACAGCGTGTCGGCATCGCCGATGGGTGCCGCACAGGTGGCAATGGCTGCCGTGGGGTGGCGTGCCAGCGTTGTGGCGACAGCGTCGATGAGGGCGGGGTCAATCAGGGGCTCATCGCCCTGGACATTGACCACGATGTCGTCGTCGGGCAAGCCCAGCAAGTCAACAACCTCTGACAGCCGGTCGGTACCGGTTGCATGATCGGTGCGTGTCAGTACCGCGGTTAAGCCATGCCCCTGCACTGTTTTGCAGATGGTGTCGTCGTCAGTGGCGACGACGACAGTACGGGCTTTTGACAAGCGGGCCTGGCCGGCAGTGCGAACCACCATGGGTTTGCCGCCGATGTCGAGCAGCGGCTTGCCTGGCAAGCGCGTTGATGCGGCGCGGGCCGGTACGACCGCTACAAAACTCATGGTGTGGTGCCAGGGTTGGCGTCGTTGGTTCCTGGCACGATGACGCGTGCTTCGTGCTCGAGCATGACGGGCACGCCGTCGCGGACGGGGAACGCCAGACGGTCGGCTTTGCAGATCAGTTCGTGGTTTTGGGCATCGTGTTGCAGGGGGCCCTTGCAGACGGGGCAGACCAGAATTTGTAAGAGGTTTGAGTCCATGGCAAGGTCCGGGGTGATTTCAGGAAGTTAATGATTTTAGCCGCTGGTGGATATGCTGCACCCATGTTTCGTCAGAAAACCGCGGTGCGACCTGCACCGACCATAGCCGGGGATCGTTCAGGTGGCGGCATTTCACGGCGTCTTTGTCGGTTACCAGAATCAATGAAGCGGCCATGCGGCTGAATGGCGCACGGGAAAAGTCGTCGTGGTCGGGCAGCCCGATGCATTGACCAAGATTAAGCCCCAGGTGACGCAGCATGCCAAAAAAGCGTTCGGGCTGACCGATAGCCGCAACAGCAGCAACGGGGGTCGTGCCGTGACGCTGGCGCCATTGATGCCAGGTCATTGTTTCACCGGTCAGCAGGTGGGTGCAACTGATGGGTTGCAGTTGCATGCGAATGGCGGGCACCTGATGCGGAAGCCCGGGCAGTGTTTTGTGACGATGCGGGTTTGTGACCGCTTCCTGGTTGTCGGTTGCGCTGATGTTGCTGATGATCAGGTCCACCGTTGCAAGGCGGTCTCGCGGCTCGCGAAGCGGCCCGGCCGGCAGCAGGCGGCCGTTACCCAGGCCGCGTGCGTCCTGCACCACAATTTCAAGGTCCCGGGCCAGCGCAAGGTGCTGCAGGCCGTCGTCTGCGATCACAACGTCCACATCTGGCCGCTGGCTGTGCAATGCCAGCAGTGCCAAGGTTCGTTTGGGGTGAACAGCCACCGGGGCTCCGGTGGCGGCGGCGATCAGGCTGGGTTCGTCACCGTACAAGGCCGGATCCAGCGGTGCAACCCCGCAGCAGGCCTGGTCGTCGGGCTGTCGTGCACCGTAGCCGCGGCTGATGACCCCTGGCGTCCAACCCAGCTTTTGCAGCCCCTGAACCAGCGCAATGACGACCGGTGTTTTGCCGGTACCGCCGACCATCAGGTTGCCCACCACGATGACGGGCATCGGCGCCACGCGATCTGGCGGGCACTTCTGCCATCGGTGCTGCTTGCCGCGCACAAACAGCCAGACCAGCCAGGACAGGGGGAGCAGCAGGGTGCTGGTCAGACCGGGCGTTTGCCAGATGGTGTGGATTTTTTGCGTAAGTCGTTGCCTGAGTTTCAAGATTGCGCCTTAAGGACCCTGCGTGGCAAAGCTGACCTGGGAAATGCCGGCCTGGCGAGCCGCCTGCATGGCCGTAATTACGGCCTGGTGGGACGCCTGGGCATCAGCGTTGATGAGCAGGACAGGGTCATCCTGCCCCTGGCTGGCACGAGCCAGCGCCGTGGCGATGTCGGCCACCGAAGCGCTGTCAATCAGAATGGCATCAAGCGCATACAAACCGTCCTGGCTGATGGCCAGTCGCAAGGGTTCGCCGCTGATCGCCTGGGCGCTGGCTTGCGGCAGCGATACATTCAGTTGCTGATAGCGTTGGAACGAGGTGGTGGCCGCCAGAAAAATCAGGATGACAAGCAAAATATCGATGAGCGGGATCAGATTGATTTCTGGCTCGTCGGCCGAAAAGGATCGACGAAAATTCATACCGTCTGGCCCTGCTGTTGGTGCGGATGAAGCAGGCGATCAAGCGCGCTGGCCTGGTGCTCGATGTGGTGCAGGAAGTGCTCGACACGTGCTTTGAAATAGCGGTGGAAAATCAGCGCTGGGACAGCAATCAAAATACCGAAACCGGTGTTGTACAGCGCAACAGAAATGCCACGCGCCAATTGGGCCGGGTCGCCTCCGGCCGGGGTGTACGAGGCAAAAATCTCGATCATGCCGACAACAGTGCCGAACAGCCCCAATAATGGCGAAATTACGGCGATGGTGGCCAGGCTGGGTACATAGCGGTTCAAACGCCAGGCAACATCTTTGCCTGTATCTTCAATTGCCGACACCCGATAAGCCGTTTCGTGGTCACGAACCGCGATAACTTCAGCCAGGATCCGCCCTGACGGCGAACTGGTTGCCAGTTTTTCAAGCGCCGAGGGCATGACCGGGCCATTTCGGACCAGGTCTACCGCCTGGTCAAACAGTTGCGCCGGCATGATGTTGCGTGTACGCAAGGCCAGAAAACGTTCGATGATCAGGGCCAGACCGATGACGGAGGTTGCGATCAGCAGCCAGATCGGCCATCCGGCGTCATGAATGATTTGCAGCAAAACGTAGTCTCCGTGTGTGGGAAGCCCTTCTGCTCGTTCGGCAAGGGCCTGTTGCCCGCCTGATGATCTTTGGGGTCTTTGCAAGGGGCCCATTTTACGCTGCAGTGACAACGACGCAAGTCAGCGCGGGCGCTCTGGTCGGAGTGCGTCGATACCGGGGTTCGAAGAGCCAGAGATCCTGCAGGCCGTGCGTCATCCTTGTCTTGAAAGCGGGCATGAACCGGGTAGTTTTACGCGCTAAATGGCGCAAACAAAGGCTTTGCTGAAGGTATCCACAGAAACTGTGGATAATTATGTGTACAACTATCCGAAAGTCATTGTTTGGCGGGCTTTCAAGGTTCGGTGGACAATTTGAGCTCATTTGTTAATTTTTTATTAAAGTGATAAATATCAATAGCTTATGTTGTTTATATGATGTTTGGCTTTAGGTATGCGGTTAATCGGCTTGATCTTTCGTCCATTTGACAAACTGAAAAATATTGTGGACAGGTCTGTTGTGAAACTTTCTGAATATGGCCTTAAAGCCCTTTTTTTGGGCAGTTTTCAACAGTACGCGTCCGGGTTTTGGTTTGCGCGTCAATCCGGGGGTATACTGGCGCCCCTTTGCGCCGGTCACCCGAGTGTCCGGTGCGGTTTCGTCATCCAGTTTTCACGTTTTCGACAGCCGTTATGAGCTCTGAATTCTTTGCCGCTTCGCCAGCAGAATCTTCTGATGTTGTGCTGTCCGTGACACAACTTAACCGGCAAGTGGGTAACCTGCTTGAGGGTAATTTTTCGCGCATTTGGGTACGGGGTGAAATCTCGAATTTCACCCAGGCGGCTTCCGGCCATTGGTACTTCACCATCAAGGACGAACGCGCCTCGGTGCGTGCGGTGATGTTTCGCGGGCGAGCCCAGACGCTGTCGTTCACGCCGCGTGCCGGTGAACGCTTCGAGTTCCGGGCAACCGTCACGCTTTACGAACCGCGTGGTGATTATCAGCTTCAGGTTGAAACCCTGCGCCGGGCAGGGCAGGGTGATTTGCATGAAGCGTTTTTGCGACTCAAGGAAAAGCTTGCTGCCGAAGGCTTGTTTGATCCGGCGCGCAAGCGTTCGATTGCACCAATGCCACACGCTGTCGGTGTGGTGACGTCAATGGCTGCGGCGGCGCTGCGCGACGTCTTGACATCGATGGCCCGTCGGGCGCCACACGTCAGGGTCATGATTTATCCGGCCCCGGTTCAGGGAGACGGTGCTGCAGGCAAGCTTGTGCAGGCCTTGCAAACGGCAATTGAACGCAACGAAGTGGCTACACTGCTGCTGGTGCGCGGCGGCGGCAGTCTTGAGGACTTGTGGAGTTTCAATGACGAGGCGCTGGCTCGTGCCGTAGCCGCCAGCCCGATCCCTGTGATTTGCGGGGTTGGTCATGAAACCGACTTCACGATTTGCGATTTTGTCGCTGATTTGCGTGCGCCTACCCCAACGGCAGCCGCCGAACTGTCGTGTGTGGCCCGACAGGGGTGCCTTGATCAGGTTAGCGAGTTGCTGACCCACCTTCAGCGCCAGCAACGGCGTGTGCTGGAGCGGTCGGCATTACGGCTGGATCGCGCCATGGCACTGCTGGTGTCGCCGCAACAGCGCCTGCAACGTCAGCGTACCCAGGTCAATGATTTGCAACGGCGGTCACTTCAGGCCATGCAGCGGTGCCAGTCCCTGGCGTGCACGCGACTGGACATGCTGAATACGCGTCTGGCGGCGGCCTTGCCCTCGGTGGTACGGGCGCAGCGTGAGCTCGACCGGGTGCAGCAGCGCCTTTCTGGCTTAGGGGTGCGTCAGTTGCGTGCCCCCCGGGCCCGGCTTGAGGCGGTTACGCAAACACTTCAGGCACTCAACCCCCGAAAAATTCTTGGCCGCGGCTATGCGCTGGTCCGGAACCCCCATGGGGAACTGGTTAAAAATGCGTTAGACTTATCGGTTGGAGACCGGCTCACCCTTGAACTGGGTCAGGGTAGTGCCGATGTCGAAGTTTTTAAAACAAGTCGCCTGTTGTAAGTGCCCGCGACCGGGCGTGCGGCGGGTGGCCTGCATTCGTGTCAACCCATGTTGCCCTTCGGCCTCTCAGGTTGTCGGGTTTTTTAATAAGGATATCGATCATGGCTTTTACGCTTCCTGAACTGCCCTACGCAATGGATGCCCTGGCACCCACCATCTCTAAAGAAACTCTCGAATTCCACTACGGCAAGCACCACCAGGCTTACGTAACCAACCTGAATAACCTTATTGCCGGCACCGAGTTTGAATCGGCTTCCCTTGAAGACATCGTCAAGAAATCGTCGGGTGGTGTATTTAACAACGCAGCCCAGGTCTGGAACCACACGTTCTACTGGAACAGCATGTCACCCAACGGTGGCGGCGAACCCACCGGCAAGCTGGCCGATGCCATTACAGCCAAGTGGGGCAGTGTTGCTGCATTCAAAGAAGCGTTCAACAAGTCAGCTGCCGGCAACTTCGGTTCGGGCTGGACATGGCTGGTCAAGAAAGCTGACGGTTCCCTCGACATCGTCAACACCAGCAACGCGGCTACTCCCCTTACAACTTCTGACGTCGCCCTGCTGACCTGTGACGTCTGGGAACACGCTTATTACATCGACTACCGCAATGCCCGTCCCAAGTATCTGGAAAGCTTCTGGAACCTGGTGAACTGGGACTTTGCCGCTGCAAACCTGGGTTAATTTCCCGGCGTTTCATTTATTGTTTTGTTTCTTATCCCTGTCACACGGTGTGTGGCAGGGGTTTGTCTTTTAAAAGCCTTCAGGTTTCATTATGACAACTCACGCTTTCATCTGCGATGCAATTCGCACTCCGTTTGGCCGTTATGGCGGCGCGCTGTCTTCCGTTCGTACCGACGATCTGGCCGCTATTCCTCTCAAGGCGCTCATGGAGCGCAACCCCGATGTCGATTGGTCGCGCGTAGATGACGTCGTGTTCGGTTGCGCCAACCAGGCCGGCGAAGACAACCGCAACGTCGCACGCATGGCCTCGTTGCTGGCCGGCTTGCCAGAAACCGTTCCTGGCTCAACCATCAATCGCCTGTGCGGTTCCAGCCTTGATTCCCTGGGTACGGTAGCCCGTGCCATCCGTTCGGGCGATGTTGGCCTGATGATTGCCGGTGGTGTCGAAAGCATGAGCCGGGCCCCGTTTGTCATGGGTAAAGCCGAATCCGCCTTTTCGCGCAGCGCCGCCATTTACGACACCACGATTGGCTGGCGTTTCGTCAATAAATTGATGAAAGCGCAATACGGTGTCGACTCCATGCCTGAAACCGCTGAAAACGTCGCTGACCAGTTCAAGGTTTCGCGCGAAGATCAGGACTTGTTTGCGTTGGCCAGCCAGACCAAATGCGCTGATGCCCAGCAAAAAGGTATTTTCAAGGAAGAAATCACACCGGTTTCCATTGCCCAGCGCAAAGGTGACCCGATTATTGTCGATACCGACGAACATCCCCGTGCCACCACGCTGGAAGCACTGGCCAAGCTCAAGCCAGTTGTGCGCCCTGACGGTACTGTTACGGCAGGCAATGCGTCTGGTGTGAACGATGGGGCATGTGCGCTTATTGTGGCCTCGGAAGAAGCCGCCCGTGCCAACGGCCTGACACCGCGTGCCCGTATCGTGGCCATGGCTGCTGCCGGCGTTGAGCCCCGCATCATGGGTATCGGGCCAGCACCTGCGTCAGAAAAAGTCCTGAAAATGGCTGGCCTGACGATTGACCAGATCGATGTGATTGAACTGAACGAAGCCTTTGCGGCCCAGGGTCTGGCCACATTGCGTTTGTTGAATGTGGCCGACAATGACCCACGCGTCAACCCGTACGGTGGTGCCATTGCCCTGGGTCACCCCCTGGGTGCCAGTGGTGCGCGTCTGGCCACTACGGCCATGTATCACCTGCATCGCACCGGTGGCCGCTACGCACTGTGCACAATGTGTATTGGTGTTGGTCAGGGTATCGCCGTAATTATCGAGCGTGTCTGATTGTTTTCGGGTTTGTTGCCCAGGCGGGCTGTTGTTACAGCCTGACTGGGTGACTTACCGTCAACCCAGGCGCCAATAACGGTATAAGTACGCTGTTTGCGCATTAAATTTCGGGGCGGGCCTGTTTTGGGCTTGCCCCGTTTTTTTATGTGCCGTATCGGGCTTGTGTCAGTTGGCCGGTAGCCCGTTGACCGAAGCCCCGGCCTGTATGTTGTATTTGCGGAACCAGCCTTGTTCCATTTCAAGCGCATAGACAATGTCGCCGGGTGGGCAGTGGGCGGCTTCGTCATGAGGCGTCATGTCGGCAATACGGGTAATCGTGCCGCCGGCATCTATAAAGGCAATTGACAAGGGCAAGGGCGTGTTTTTCATCCAGAAGCACTGGAAAACCGGGCTCGCGAAAACAAACAGCATGCCATGGTCTGGCGGCAGGCTGGCCCGGTACATCAACCCCTGCTGATGGGCGGCACTGGTTGTGGCCAGTTCGGCCTGAATCGTGATGTTGTTTATTGTGAGTTCGGTAGTTGGCAGCAGGCTTTGTGCCTGGCCTGCCGCGTGGCCGGCAAGCATCAGCACCGTGCCGTAAAACAATGATCGAAAGACAGTCATAGCGTTGCGCACAGAAAAGGTTTGGCCATGAGGCGGGTGTGCACAGTTTAAGGCGAAGACGGTGCAGGCCGTTTAAAACGTAAAAAAGCGGGGCATTGCGCCCCGCCAGTTCGACTTTTATTGAGTATTATTCTTTTTCTGGTTTGACGTTTTTTTAGTCAAGCGGCAGTAATGTTAAGAGCTTGTTTGCCCTTGGGGCCCTGGGCGATTTCAAACGCAACCTTCTGGCCTTCTTTCAGGGTTTTGAAACCGTTCATCTGGATCGACGAAAAGTGCGCGAACAGGTCTTCTCCCCCGTTGTCGGGGGTGATGAAGCCAAAGCCTTTAGCGTCGTTGAACCACTTGACGGTTCCAGTCAGCTTTTGGGTGTCCCCGGCTGAGGTGGTGCTAGATTCGGACATACGTACTGCCTCTCTCGACTATAGTGTTAGGTAAAAACCAGGGCCGCCGTTATTGCGGTAGCCTGCCGGTTCCGGCAAGTGCCTGGTCCCCCCGACCCTTTTCCGGAACAGAACGATAATGCTTAATGTTGCTTGCTGCAGTCAACTATGGAAATTACTTAGATCAGAATGAATCATGGCCATTAATACCGATATTCAGCGCGATACCGTGCTCGATCGACAAAAAGAACAGGTCAAGCCACCGCCCATGTATCAGGTTGTTTTGTTGAACGACGACTACACCCCCATGGAATTCGTGGTGGGGGTCTTGCAACGGGTTTTCGGTAAAAACGAAGAAGAGGCTTCTCGCATTATGCTCAAGGTGCACCACGAGGGGCGTGGTGTATGTGGTGTTTATACCCGTGACATTGCGGCGACCCGTGTTGAAATGGTCCGCCAATTGGCCCGGGCGCGCCAGCATCCGTTACAGTGCATCATGGAGCCCGCACCAGACGCGGGCTAGTTTGCAGTATCGTGTTAAAACTTTTTTGACGTAATCGTGTCACACCCAATGTACTCACTGCATAATGGGTGATACCTTAGGACAAAGCGACTCATATCAGTCCTGAATATGTTGTTTGTCCGCTTCGGTAACGGGAGGAAGCGTGATCTCTGAAGAACTTGAAGTCAGCCTGCATTTGGCCTTTGTCGAGGCCCGCACGGCGCGACACGAATTTATTACCGTCGAGCATTTGCTGTTGTCTTTGCTCGACAACGCTGCTGCCGCAGAGGTTTTGCGTGCCTGCTCGGCCGACATCGACGCCTTGCGCACCGAATTGCGCAAGTTCATTGCCGATAACACGCCTGTCCATCCTGGCGAGTCTGAAGTCGATACGCAGCCCACCTTGGGTTTCCAGCGTGTCATTCAGCGCGCCATCATGCATGTGTCGTCCAGCAGCTCGGGTAAAAATACGGTTACCGGCGCCAATGTGCTGGTCGCCATGTATGGCGAAAAAGACTCGCATGCGGTGTATTTCCTGCTGCAGCAGGGCGTCACACGACTTGACGTGGTCAATTACCTGTCTCACGGCATTACCAAAACCCCCGAGCCGCCGCGCACAGAACCGCCAAAGGCGGCTGCTGCCCAGCCTTCGTCGGGGGCTCCTGAACCCGATGGGCGTTCCGACCAGCAAAAATCACCGCTTGAACTCTACGCGCTTGACCTGAACGCCGAAGCGCGTCAGGGTCGCATTGATCCGCTCATTGGCCGCGAGTCCGAAGTCGAGCGGGTTATTCAGGTTTTGTGCCGTCGTCGCAAAAACAATCCTCTGCTGGTGGGCGAGGCGGGTGTGGGTAAAACAGCCATCGCTGAAGGCCTGGCCTGGCGCATTACCCAAAACGACGTTCCTGAAATTCTGGCCAATGCCAACGTGTATGCTCTTGACATGGGTGCACTGCTTGCAGGTACCAAGTATCGTGGTGACTTCGAACAGCGTCTCAAGGCCGTTTTGAAGGCGTTGCAAGACAACGCCAATGCGGTGTTGTTCATCGACGAAATTCATACGCTTATTGGGGCCGGTTCTGCATCAGGCGGTACCCTTGATGCTTCCAATCTGCTCAAGCCGGCCTTGTCTTCAGGCAAGCTCAAATGCATGGGGGCAACAACCTACAACGAGTTCCGCGGCATTTTTGAAAAAGATCACGCGCTGGCGCGCCGCTTCCAGAAAATCGATGTGGCCGAACCCACGGTGGGCCAGACCATTGAAATCCTGCGTGGCCTGAAGTCGCATTTTGAAGCCCACCATGGGGTGAAGTTCACCGCGGCAGCACTCACGGCGGCCGCTGAATTGTCATCGCGCCACATCAACGACCGTTTCCTGCCCGACAAGGCTATCGATGTCATCGACGAGGCCGGTGCGGCCCAGCGTCTGTTGCCAAAATCGAAGCAAAAGAAAACCATTGGCAAGGCTGAAATTGAAGCCACGGTTGCCAAAATTGCACGCATTCCGCCACAAAACGTATCGTCTGACGACCGCAACAAGCTGGCTACACTAGAGCGCGATCTGAAAACGGTCGTGTTTGGACAAGACGCGGCCCTTGAGGCGCTGGCAGCCGCCATAAAAATGGCGCGTTCTGGTCTTGGTCGCCCCGACAAGCCCATTGGCTCTTTCTTGTTCTCCGGGCCAACCGGGGTCGGTAAAACCGAAGTGGCGCGCCAGCTGGCGTTCACGCTGGGTGTCGAATTATTGCGTTTCGATATGTCCGAATACATGGAGCGCCACGCGGTGTCGCGTCTTATTGGCGCCCCTCCGGGGTATGTCGGGTTTGACCAGGGCGGCTTGCTGACAGAAGCGGTCACCAAGCAACCCCACTGTGTGTTGTTGCTCGACGAAATCGAAAAAGCGCACCCCGATGTCTACAATATTTTGCTGCAGGTCATGGACCACGGCACGCTTACCGACAACAACGGGCGCAAGGCCGACTTCCGCAACGTCATCATCATCATGACGACCAATGCGGGTGCTGACGCCTTGAACCGCAACACCATCGGTTTTGCATCTGCGCCTAAAGCCGGCGATGAAATGGTCGACATCAAGCGCACTTTCACACCCGAGTTCCGCAACCGTCTTGATGCCATCATCGGGTTCACACCGCTTACGCGCGAAATCATCTTGCGGGTGGTCGACAAGTTCCTGATGCAGCTTGAAGACCAGTTGCACGAAAAGCGGGTTGAAGTGGTGTTTTCGCAAGCCCTTCGAGACTACCTTGCCAAAGAGGGCTTTGATCCTCTTATGGGTGCGCGTCCAATGCAACGCCTTATTCAAGACACCATTCGTCGTGCCCTGGCCGATGAACTGCTGTTTGGCCGGTTAACCGATGGCGGCAATGTCACGGTCGATCTGTCCGACGACGGCAAGGTTGTCTTGCTTTTTGACGATGATCCGGCACCGGTAAAGACACCCCCAAAAGTGTCTGAAGCCGAACTCATCGACTAAATGGGCAGTTCGCTGGTTGTTTGTCCCCATTGCGCCCGGCTCCACCAGAGAATCTCTCTGAAGCCGGGCGCAGTGGCGTCTTGCGTTCGCTGCGGAACCGAGCTTTACCGCGCATCCCGTTTGTCGTTGCAATCCTGGCTCGCCCTGACCTGGGGTGCATTGGCTGTTTTTTGTCTGGCCAATTATTTTCCGGTTGCGCGGCTTTCCATGCAGGGGCAAACCCTTCAGGCCACCTTGCTCGATGCCTTGGTCATGACCTGGCAGCAAGGCGCCTGGCTGGTGGCTCTGCCTGCGACCCTGTTCACCTTTTTCTTCCCGTTGGGTCAGATCCTGTTCGCCATGTGGGCGCTGCAATGCATTCGCAAACGACGTTTGCCGGGCGATTTCCGTTATGGCTTGCGCATGCTCGAAGTGTTGTCGCACTGGAGTATGGTGCCGGTGTTGCTGTTGGGCATTCTGGTGGCCATGGTCAAGCTGGGTGATCTGGCGGTGCTGCACATTGGCGAAGGGCTGTGGGCGTTTGGGGCGTTAAGTGTTTTGCTGACCATCCTTACCCGCATGTCGGCCTATCGGCTGTGGCGCTACGCGGAAGAGGCCGGATTGGTGCGGCGTTCGGGTGAGGGGGTTGATCTGGCCAGGCCGGTTGCCGCGTGCACGGCGTGCGGTTGTGTTCAGAACATGCCGTTGTCAGGTGTCATGCGTTGTGGCCGTTGCCGTGCGTGGTTTCATTTTCGCAAGCCGCATATTCGCAACCGTGTCTGGGCACTGCTGATTACGGCAACCATTCTTTATATTCCTGCGAACGTCTGGCCGGTCATGACCTTGCGTATGCCTACTGGCGAGTCCGCCCATACGATTCTGGGCGGTGTGATCGAACTCTGGAACTATGGGTCCTGGGACCTCGCGCTTATTGTGTTCATTGCCAGTGTGGTTGTGCCTTCCAGCAAACTTTTGGCGTTGTCGATTCTGATGGTGCGGCGTTACCATTGGCGCGGAGTTGCGATGCAGCGCCAGCGCACGCGGCTGTATGCCATGGTCGAGTTCGTCGGCCAGTGGTCGATGCTGGACGTGTTTGTTGTATTGTTACTGTCGGCACTGGTCAGTTTCCCGGGGCTTGCCCAGATTCGCGTTGAGCCCGGTGCCGCATTTTTTGGTCTGGTGGTCATTTTGACCATGCTGGCCGCCATGAGCTACGACCCCCGACTGGGTTGGGATCAGTGTCACGAATCCAGGTCCGTCAATCATCCGGCTGTACATCATTGAAGGAATTGCATGTCAGAAGTAAAACCACCGGCGTCGGCTTCTGTTGACACGAATCCTGTTGCTGCAGACCCTTTCGTTACCGAACGCAAGGGCGCCCGTATTTCATGGATCTGGCTGGTGCCGCTGGTTGCCGCTATTGTCGGTTTGTCATTTATCGTCCGTAACTGGATGAGCACGGGGCCAACCATCACGCTCACCTTCGAGTCGGCCGAGGGCCTTGAAATCGGTCAGACCAAGGTGCGTTACAAGGATGTGGTGGTGGGTCTGGTAACGGATATCCGGGTCGCCTCTGATCGCTCTAATGTGCTGGTCAAGGCAGAGCTCGATCGCGAGGCTTCGCGTTATCTGGCGCGCGAGGGCGCACGCTATTGGGTGGTCAAGCCGCGCCTGACCATCGGCAGCGTTTCGGGGCTGGGCACATTGCTTTCGGGGGCGTATATTGCCGCCGATGTGGCTCCCGAGGGTACGGTGGATGATCCTTCTGTCACGTATTCATTTATCGGGCTTGAAAAGCCGCCCGCCGTTACCAGTGACCGTCCGGGGACTCGGTATACCTTGCGCGCCGATGATCTGGCCTCCCTTGAAATCGGTGCTCCCGTTTACTACCGCCAGATTCCGGTGGGTCGAATTATCGACTACGCCTTGAACGAACAGGGGCATTCGGTTGATGTGCAGATATTTGTCGACTCACCCAATGACCGCTTTGTCACGTCTGATACGCGGTTCTGGAACGTCAGCGGCGTCAATGTGTCGCTTTCGGCAACCGGGGTGGCAATCCAGACCTCTTCGCTGGCTTCAATAATCGCCGGAGGGCTGGCCTTTGCCAATGCTAATCCTGCCAACGAAGTGCCTGTGCCGGCCGACACGACGTTCGAGTTGTTCCAGACCGAAGTTGAAGCCATGGCCGAACCCGATGGGCCTCCCTTCCGGGTCGATATGGTGTTCAACCATTCGGTACGCGGCCTCAATGTGGGTGCTCCGGTCGAGTTTCGCGGCATGGAACTCGGGAAGGTCTACGACATTGACCTTGAGTTCGACACCGACAAGCGGCAGTTTCATGTTCTGGTCAAGGCCAATCTCTATCCGCGTCGTTTTGGCAATGCCTACGATCGAATCATGACCCTTGAGTCTGCCAGCCAGTACCCGGGGCGTCTGCTCCTGGGGCCAATGATCAATCATGGGTTAAGGGCGCAGTTGCAGGCGGGCAGCCTGCTCACGGGTCAACAGTTTGTCGCACTCGATTTTTTTCCGCAGGCCGATAAGGTGACCTTTGATGCAACGCAGGACCCGGTCATGATTCCGACCATTCCCGGCAATTTTGACCGTTTGCAGGAACAGATCAGTGCCATTGTCACCAAACTTAACGCGGTTCCGTTTGACGGTATTGGTAAAGACCTGCGTGATGGGCTGGCTTCTATGAACACGTTGCTCAAAGAGATCAATACGTCGGTGGCCCCCCAGGCCGCAGCGGCGCTCAAAGAGGCCCGTCGTTCTCTGGAAAATGTAAATGCCTTGCTGTCTACCGATTCGCCTAGTGGCACCAATCTTGAGCGCACGTTGCGTGAATTGACCGGGGCAGCACGTTCCCTGCGTAACCTTGGTGATTATTTGCAGGCTCACCCCAATGCGTTGATCGGTGGTCGTGGTGCCGATCGTTTGCCTGAATAGGATGCTTAGTATGACTGCAGGACGTCAGTTGCTTTCCAGTGTTTGTGTTTTTCCGATGCGGCATTCTGGCCGTGCACGCATTTCTTCCACTGCAGCCATGGCCTCTACTGCGCGGGTAGTTCGGCGTGTTGCAAGTGGTCTGGCGTGTGCTGTTGCGCTGGCCGGGTGTGCAGCTTCAAACAGCCAGTATTACAGTCTGCAGACAGTGTCTGATTCCAGGCCAAAAGCAGTGAATTCAATCGTTGATGCCCTCAACGTGCAGAGCGTCAGTATTCCGGCACAGGTTGATCGTCCGCAGCTGCTACTGACGGGTCGTACCGATGGGGCTGTCAGCGTCATGAACGATTCGTTATGGGTGGCACCCCTTGCCGATGAGATTCGTCTGGCGGTGGCCAGCCGTCTTGGCCAGCAACTGGGTGTGCCCGATGTGAATGGTACGGGCGCCCCCGCCAATTTGCCCTTGTGGGGTGTAAAGCTGGATGTTCAGCGTTTTGAGGCCATGTACGGCAAGTACGTGCAGGTTCAGACCAGCTGGCGCCTGTCGCGTCGGCCTGAAACAAAAGGCGATGGGTTGCCGGTAGTCTGCCGCGCGAATGTACAGGTTCCTGCCGTTGGCGGGGTTGACGCGACGGTACGCGCCTACCAGCAGGCTCTGGTGCAGGTTGCCGATGTGATTGCGGCCCAGGTCGCGGCAGGCCGTCTGGGTGACAACGCCGGAATGACCCACCCGAAAATTGATCTGGGTTCAGGGTTGACCTGGCAAGGGTGCTCCGGGTCAACGGATTGACGTAAATCCGGTGCCTGCTTGTGTGAGCCGGGCCAGTGCTTAAATTTCTACAAGTGGCGCCGGTTTCAACGACTGCGACCTAATGCTGGCGGGTGACGCCAGTTGAGTACGAGCGTTCAGGTTGCGCGTTGTCTTAATTATGATGCGGCTGGGGGCGTCATCAACTACGCCCGGTGCTGCCAAAACCACCATTACCACGGCGGCTTTCTTCAAAGTCG
>Ga0172382_10003351_pt1 | contig 25501 bp, 24 predicted proteins | sample Leawel138RmetaG_FD_122245 | JGI IMG/M metagenome (GOLD analysis project Ga0172382, IMG submission 122245) | Leachate microbial communities from a municipal landfill in Southern Ontario, Canada - Leachate well 138R metaG | ecosystem: Engineered > Solid waste > Landfill > Unclassified | place...
CAGCGGGAATCGGTGACTATTTATGGCGCTTTTTGGGGCTGCGATTTAATACAACATATTGATATATAGAAAAAATTTTAATTTATGGAAGGCTGAGGGAATCTATTCAATGTTTTGGATCTGCTTAAGCTATGCAAGATAAAAGATAATTAAAACAATTAATTAGGTGATTTTTTCTGAAACAAAAACGCTAAGCTACGCGCCTAGCTACATATTTGGCCGATGATCATGTCGGGTTTTCTTTGACTGCGCGGGGGAAAAATTCTCTCAGAGCAGCATGTATATCAGCTTGATCATCGGCTTCCTTACATGATGAAGCATTAAGATGATCCATTGGTTGATTGGGATCGATCTGTGCAATTTGTCCGTCTTGGCTAGCTCTATGTTTGTTCCCATCATCGTGTGGGGCGAGACCAGGTGTTGACAGATCCTCAGCATCAAGTCCCGGGGCCTTGCCGCTTGATGACTCAAGACAGGTTTCATGCGAGTGCGGGGATGGGTTTGCTTGAGGTACTTCATCTTTGAGGGCGGTCTGCTGAGATCGCGTTGTACTTTCTAGAGCTCTTTTCCGGGCTAGGAGCCTAGGATAATCTGGGTTCAGCACAGGAGCAATCGGCTTATCGAAGTCTGAAATTGGTACATCCATCCTCGTAGGCTGAAACAAATATCGAATATAAGTGCCCCCTACATCTGCTGGGGTTGGTGGCGATTTGATCCTTTTTCTTCGTTTTAGATAGCACTCTTCTAGTGCTCTTTTAAATGTGGCTACGTCAAAAATCAGGTTGGTGATGACCTGATTGATTGGCATGTCCGTAGCGTTTGAAAGCTCATTTAAAGCTTTCCCTGCCTCCACCGGAAGCACAAAAGTGAATGATTTTCGTTTCTTTTTCTGCTTTAGGGCATTCCGGGACGACTGTTGATTCCATGCTCCATGCATCCTGGATGCGAACCGAAAACTTCTGGCATTCGCTACTGTATGTGTCGCAGCCTCAATATCCTCCCAAGAGCAATCTGGCCGCAAGCAATGTGAGTCAGCCCCCTTCTTTATCAGATAAGTCCTTGCCCAATTCCGCTGATCATCATTTGAATGATCAAACCAGTCATACGGGTTTTCTTCCGATAAAAACAACTTTTATCGCTCCAGTTTGCATAAGGGGCAGATTGTCCCACTGTAGAAGATTATGTCAATAACTAAATTATTAACAAAGTATATAACAACATAATTTACATAGTTATTTGACTAAGTCATTAAAAAATATAAGCCGTTGTTTTATATGAATAATGCGTATTCCAGGTCAAGCCTGACACTGATTCCAGACGAAGCCTGCGACCCATTCCACGCGAATGCTGCCATCCATTCCACGGGAAAGCTGCCACCCCGGCCGCATGCCTGTGAGTCTCATCAGGAGCCAACCGACGCGGGATAACTAACCGGTATTCTGGCCTTTTCCAACCGGAGGGGATCAGATGTCTGCCAAAAGGTTATCCATGCGTAAAATCAAAGAAGTCCTGCGCCTCAAATGGGGCAAGGGTATGAGCAATCGCCAGATTGCGACCAGTTGCGGCATTGGCCGCCCCACCGTTGCGGAATACCTGCACCGGGCCCAGGAGGCCGGAGTGGCCTGGCCCCTGCAAGCCGATCTGGGCGATACCCGTCTGGAGCGGTTGCTGTTCCCGCCGCCACCGGACTTACTGGCTCAGGCCCAGGGTATTCCCGACTGGGTGGTTGTCCACAAGGAGCTCAAGCACAAGCACGTCACGCTGTTCCTGCTCTGGCAGGAATACCGTGGCGCCCACCCTGACGGTTACCAGTACAGCTGGTTCTGCGATCATTGCCGGGCCTGGCAGGGCAAGCTGGATGTGGTTATGCGTCAGGACCACCGGGCTGGCGAGAAGCTGTTTGTCGATTATGCCGGCCAGGCCGTGCCGGTGATCGACCGCGTCACAGGGGAGGTCCGCGGAGCGCGGATCATTGTTGCCGTACTGGGCGCCTCCAATTACACCTACGCCGAGGCCACCTGGCCCCAGGGCTTGCCGGATTGGATTGGCTCCCATCAGCCCGCCTTCCGTTTTATGGGCGGCGTGCCGGAGCTGGTCGTCCCGGACAACCTGCGGTCCGGTGTGAGCAAAGCTCACCGGTACGAACCCGATACCAACCCCACCTACCAGGACACGGCATCGCACTACGAGATCGCGGTGTTGCCGACGCGGGTTCCCAAACCACGGCACAAGGCGAAGGTCGAAGGTGGCGTGCTGGTGGTCGATCGTTGGATTCTAGCCGCACTGCGCCACCGTCAGTTCTGCTCTCTGCTGGCGCTCAATGCCGCCATTAGCGAACTGCTGGTGACGCTCACAATCGCCACTGTCTGGAGACAATTAGGGTGAGCGGCTACTGCATGTGCTGGAGGATCGTGACGGGAGGCGATCCACGATCGCGACCAGTCAACTGCCCATCGAGAAGTGGCATGCGGCGATCCGACGCTTGCTTACGCCATCGTGGACCCCCTGGTTCACAACGCCTACAAGATCAATCTCGGGGGTGAGTTCATACGAAAACGCCAAGCCAAGTTGACGAGCACCACCCGTTACGAGTAGCAATGCAACCCCCGCGTCCCTGCGCTCCGGTGGTGGCAGCATTGCTCCGGTCCGGATGGCAGGCTTCACATGGAATGGGTGGCAGATTTCAGCGGTTTACGCACTCCCCCTCGCCTATCTATCTGATATATCTCGGGATTCTCTGCGGGGCGCCTTGCGCTGCATCCTGCTATCACCCTATTTCAGAGGTTCCCTAAGGGTTATTGGGTCAAGTAGTAATTTGATATGCCTTATTTGGCTTGTCCGGATAGCTAGCCCCTGTAAAGTTGCCTGCCCTGTCGTCACGCTTGCAATGAACCTGGTCGAATGTCTTGGGTTAGTTGGCAGAGCAAGCGGCCATCGTGGTTGGTGGCGATGATGAAAATTAAAATGTAAACGGGTCCACCAATCTCATGCGACAAAACCAGCTTGGAGTACACGCATGAGCAATTCAATCAGACTGATCCGCAAACCCACTGTTCTCAATCGAACCGCCCGTAGTAACGCCTGCATTTACAAAATGATGGCCGAAGGCACTTTTCCTAAACCAGTAAAACTCGGGGCTAGGGCTGTTGCCTGGGTAGAAAGCGAGGTCGAAGAGTGGATTCTCGCCAGAATTGAGGAACGAGATGGAGGAGACTCTGCGACGCGCTGAGCTATTCAGAAGTCGTTCCACCAATCGTTGACAAGATACGGATCAGACCACTTCATCCGGTCTGTAGCGCCTTTCAGACATCTGATAACCCATAGCTTATTGAAAGCGACACCTGTTCACGGTGAGCCTCTAGCCTGACACGCCCCGGGGGACTCGAGTGGTGCCGATTCTTGATCGGTCGATCTCTCTTGACCGATTTTGCCCTCGACGGGCAGCTCCCCATTTCTTCTATGCCCGGCTTTGGCCCGTGGTTGGACCTTCTTCGACTGAAGGGGAGCTATTCCTTAACAACATGACCGGCACCAGGCCTGAGGTTACGTTTCGCGTTGGTCCTATGGCCGTGTCTGTGAGAAGCGTTCGGGTTAGGGGGCTGCAACCTGAATCACTGGAGATACTCTTTATGCGTAATGATTACCTTCTCGCATCCTCTACCGTAAACACGAAGCCGGATGTCTTGTACCAGGCCTTTCCACGGGATGAGCTCCCTACCTTTAATCAAGGTCGGTTAGAGCGCGTCATAGATATGTTGAATCGTGCCTGGGATATTTCACCCCGGCTTTCGATCGCCAGCTTCGAACTGGCATTACCTCATGGGGGGTCTGATGATCCCGGGGGTATATGTCAGCTGATGGGGCAATATTTCCGGACCCTCAGCCAGCTGATCCAGCTGAGAGGTCCCGAGTATGGCCAACCTACCATGGGTAATAGTCCTACACGATTGTGGGGGCTCTGGTCAGGTGACACCATGGCGGGGAGGGCCGACTCTCAAATCCGTGTCTCCTGCCTACTCGACAGTGATGCCTGTTTGATGTGGCAGACGCCCGGACTGACCTGGCAGAGCGTTCTCGCAACTACCTTTCAGACAGCCTATCGGGTAGTTCACGGTCACCGGCCTGAAATCCCTTCCCTGGGTGTCCGGCTTGGCGCCGACTGGCTTCAATCCGTTGACGGGTACGGTGACTTCGCCGGATTCAAAGCGGTGTTCCGGCAACTCAGCGAGCATTGTAGATCCCACGATCGCGCCTTTGGATGTGGATTGGTGCCGAATAGGGTGGTTGATTTGGAGTTCTACCCCGTCGACAGCTTTATCTTCCCCCTGACACAGATTTCTGGGAGGGCAAGGACGCTTACTCAGGAGGTCGTGCCATAGCTCAAGAGACTGATCAGAGCTCTTACCCGAGCCGATCCTCGATGGCTGGATTTGGTAGACCTCCCTGTCCGGGGTTGGCAGGGATGAGACCGGGTAAGGTGCTGTCCAGTATTTTTTGTCAGACCAACTGGCCCATCATAGGCCCAGGAAAATCAAGCATGTCACTGGGTGAGCCTCAGCCAAATCAAGGCGGCAAATTTTCGGTAATAAGTATTGTTTATAGAGTGGTATCTGTCAGTTGTGTAGATCAATAGATCAACCTTATAGATAGCTATCAATTATTCATAGGGTATTGGCTTATCACAGATATACAGTAGTCATATCCATCATGTATTTAGGAGAAAGATTATGTATTACAAGAGTTTAGTAGGGGATAATGCCTTTGCTGATGGGGTGGGTATGGAGCTGGTTCAGTATCCTCCTGGTCGTAGGTATTCACGACATCCGGATAACAGAAATCTCCAGCTCACCCATGAAGATCATTATCAGGGACTACCATTGCTGCCAAAGCACGGTCCCTACATCATCAGTTATCTTGATGGTCTGAAGTCGACGATGGAGAGGGCTTGGAACGACCATCCCAGGTCGCTCTGCATCCGCTGTGAGTTGATGATTCCTCGCAGCCCAGTGTGTGGTGATGAGATTGTACATGAGGGGCTAATGAAGCGATTCAGTGCATCGCTTGAGAGCAAGATTTATTCAGAGAGGGTGAGAACAAGAAAGCGGCTTGGATCTGCGCACCATTCATCCGTCAGAGTGGTATGGTCCTTGGAGGAATCCTCTCGTGACAGGGACCACTACCACATCCTAATTTTGGTGAATCATGACGCCTACCGAGGGCTGGGCTCTCTGGATCCAGAAGCGGAGAGTCTGGGAAACATGATCAGGGCAGCCTGGGCGAGCGCGCTAGGACTGCCCTATCACATAGGGTACGGGTTCGTTACATTTCCTCCAAACCCAATCTATCGTCTGCGCGGAAATACTGACTACGCTGAGTTTGCAGAGGTGTTTCGCCGAGCCAGTTATATGTGCAAAGTCCGCACGAAGGTTTACGGAGACAGGCGTCAGTCATTTGGCTACAGCCGTACGTAAGTCTACGTTCTCTCCCTGCTTATGTCCCAGACTTCGTCGCCAAAACCCCGCAACCACCACTCCAGCTGCACGGAGTCCACCACCGTTGCCGTAATTTCATAGTGATCGTCGTGATCTCGCACGACCTGATCCAGTGAAAGAGGCGATTCTGTCAGGTGCAGACCGGCCTCACGGGTGATCTTGAAGGAAAGAGAAATTTTGTCACCATTGCCAAAGCCGAAGCGGCCATCGGCATCGTATCTCGCCAGGCTGAAGGATGATGGTCGTTTGAAGCCAAGGGTAGACAGCTCGACCGAGAGAATACGGTTGAGAGCGAGAATGCGCTCGTCGTCGTAGCCCTTATATCGGCAGACTAGGTAGAGTCGAGGACCCTGCTGAGCTAGCCCCAGGGGCATAACACTGGCATTCCGCGTCTTGCCGCCGGAGTTACGGTAGGTCACATTAATCCACTTGTTGTGATACAGGGCTTCCGTGACCGCCTCGAACACACCCTCTGTAAGAATGGGGGGCAGTAGGGGCTGGGTGGTACTGACGACACGGACCTTGGACAGCCATTCCCGCTCACGGCTTGGGCTTCCAGAGTCCTCAAGGTTGGCGCGGGCCTGAGAGAAAAAGCTCTCCAGGGAATGCGACAGGCTTGCTGGTAAAAGGTGTTTCAGTTGCTGTTCCGCAAGTATGAGAAGCAAAGATTCCTGACGGCTGAGCACAGGCAGGGACAACCCCTTGGCTTCCGGCTTCCATTTGTAGCCGTAGGGTTTGCTGCGATCATCCCGTTCGATATCGAACTGCTCGGACAGGCTATCGAGTTGACGCTGGATGGTTCGCAGGTTGCGATCGAATCCGGCTTCCTGCAGCTGGGCATGGAGTTCGCTGGCGGTGACTTTGCGGTGTTTGGGTATCCGGCGAAGCAGCTCTATGGCCAGACTGACGGATTCCAGGGTGTTGGGTTTATCGCTCACGGTAAGGGTAGCTCCAAGTCGTTGCGCCCGGCAAAGAACTGCCAAAGTCGTACCATTGCAAATGTGTCCAGTGCGCAATACTTTCTGAGCTGTGCCCGGAGTTGCACTTTTCGATCATGCGGAGTTTCGGGATCAACCGCCTCCTGATAGGCATCCATGGCCATACCTCCGTCCTGAATTCCATCCAGGTCGTCGTATCGCAGTTCGGGCGCTACGGTGGGAAGCACCTTCTTGATACTCCAGCTCCCCAGCTGGTCCGGGTGGTAATAGTACGTCTCGGTAATACGAAGCAGATCCACCATTCTTTCGTTGATGGCCAGCAGGTCATTAGCCAGGTCAGGATAGCGCTCAGCCAGCTCCCGAACCCGACTGCGCTCGAAGGCGGCGTTATAGACGTAAACGGGGCCACGCTTGCCGCAGTCTTTCACAAGAGCCTCGGCAAATCCCCGCGTCGGGTCATCGCCAGAGAGGTCGAGAAACTCCCGATGGCTCAGGTCTCCGCGCCTATCCAGCTTATGCACGCTGAACTGGAATGGAACCTGCTGGTAGGGCTTGAATCCGGACCACAGCGGTACAGCCAATTGGGCGGTTTCAAAATCAACGAAGTAAGCGGGCAATGGATAGCGGGAAAGTGCCAACGCTGATTTGTCACCGTCAAAAAAAACAGTTCCCGCCAGAGTGTGGGTTTTCACCCGCAGCTGTCGTTCATTCAGAAGATCATCGGCGACGTCTGCCAGCTCCAGGGTGCGCTGCTCGGCGAAAAGCGCACGCAGGGCCTTGGTCTGAACCCGGGGCAACACATTGGCCGACAGTTCGGCTTGGGGTTCCAGGCTAGAGCAGTATGCGCTGAACCCGCACTCGAAAGGTGTCGAGCATTGGGTCCCCGTACAGGCCTTGGGCATCCGCGTTTTCGCTGCGACCACTTGTGCCTCGCTGATCCACTCCCGCACCTCGCCAGATCGCCCAAACGCCTCTTGGGTAAGATCCTCTTCCCGCAGTAACCCCTGGTAGTCTTGCATGCCTGGGTAAACCCAGGACGTGTCAACATGGGCAACGGCGATACTCGCCAGCGACACTCCTGCTTGGCGAGCCACAAAAGCTTGGATTGCCGCATCATCCCGGTGATAGCCTTTGACGCTGGCGGCAGATTTTACCTCCACCATGCGCCAGGCTCTTGCTCCTTTGCGGCGCACCGGCAACAGCGCATCCGCGAACACCAGACCGCCACCGGCACTGAAGCCCGCCTCAAACACCGGTTTGTTCTGCTCCAGCAATCCTCGCGTTTTGGCCAATGAACGGGAAATTCCCAGCTCACCGATATCGATGAAGGTACCTTGCCCCCTCGGGTCATAGAGGTTTCGGGCGATTTCGCCGACCCTGTCCCCGGCTTTGAACCGAGCCTGGGCAGACGAGGAATCGCGGCGCAGCTCGGGCTTGTGGATTTCAAGCCATAGTCGGCGTGGGCACTGGCGAAAGGCGATGATTTTTGATTTTGAAAATATGCGCATCAGAGCGTCTCTCATCTATTGAATGTATTATTCCATCCAGAGCCTCAATGAACAAAGCCAATTGCTCGGGTTCCAGTGTCCTTCATCTCACAATCTGCTTGAAGGTGGGACACCAATTCGAATGCACGCGTGAATCGTCGAAAGCGGCTCTGGCGCAGGATAACGGCAAAATCCCCCGGGGTCAGATTCCGCAGGCAGCGAACACAAGCGAGATCACTCGCATCCGGTTCAGGCAAAGACAGTAGGTGGCAGTACTGGCGCAGCATGTTCTCGGTCTGAGAGGGTGCTAAATAGCCGAAATGTAGCTTGAGGTCGAAGCGCCGCAACGCTGCCTGATCCAGACCATCTACGAGGTTAGTAGTGGCTATGAAAAGTCCTTCGAAGGTCTCCATACAGGTCAGCATCTCGTTGACTGCAGTGATTTCCCAGCTATGCCGGGCGTGCCTGCGATCTTGCAAGAAGCTATCCACCTCATCGATCAGCAGCACGGCTCCTTCGCTTTCTGCTTCTCGAAAGGCCGCCGCGAGATTCTTCTCAGTGCCGCCAATCCACATGGAAAGTAGGTCGGAACCGCGTTTAACCAGCAAAGGGCGATCCAGGGATTCCGCCAACCAACGCCCCCAGGCCGTTTTTCCTGTCCCAGGGGGGCCGTAAATACAGAGCCGGGCGGATGCAGTGTCCTTCAACCCTACAGCGATTGTCGTCAAGTCCTGATCCGTATTGATCAGCGATAGATCATACGCCCCGGATGGTAGTTGCGTGCCCTCTCTTCCGATACGCGCATATCCCTGGGTCTCCAGTGTGTTGTTTACGAGTAACTCGAATGCAGCCCCGGCGCAGTGGTCTCCAACCTGCTGGCGAATATTGCTGACCACCGAGGCTGCGCGGGATATGACTGCCGGTACCAAGGCTTCCGATGTGGCGATACGGTCAACCAGCGCTTCACTGAGCAAATCCCCGCAGTGCTGTCGCAACAGGGCGCGGCGCTGGCTACGCGGCGGAACCGGAACCTGAATAATCATGTCGAAGCGGCGGATAAACGCGGGATCCAGCGCCTCGGCGGAATTGGATAGCCAGAAGGTTGGCACCGGATTTTCTTCCAGCATGCGATTGATCCAGGCTTTGTTCTTTTGGGCAGTGCTCTTGCCGCTCCAAACTCCGTCCCCGTCATCGAACACATCCTCCACTTCGTCAAAGAGAACCATTGCCCGACGTCGGGCAAGAAAGCTTTGAGCTACGCGGAATGCCCGTAGTCGTTTATTGCCCGTGATGGCATCTCCATCGGAGTCTTCGCAGGCAACCTCGAACAATTGGCACTGGTAGGCACGCGCCAGCGCCCGCACCAATTGGCTTTTTCCCGTCCCCGGGTTGCCGTGGATAAAGATGTTTACACCTGGCCGCTTTTGAGCGAGTGCGTTATCAAGGTATGGCCTGAGAACACCCAGTTCACGGGCGAGATGGGGATAATTATCCAAACTAAGGTGGGGAGCACAGCTGAGGCGTACCGCATCGCGAATAAGCTCAAGGGGATCGTCCTCCGTCAACGTCAGGCTATCGGCAAAGCCACGGGACAGCACTTGCAGTTTTTGCGACAACGTACTGCTGCCATCTTTGTCAAGACTGAGCAAGCCGGAGCGGGGCAGTGCCGCACCGCTGGCCAATGTCCGGCGCACATCCTCTTCCGGGAGATCGAGAAGGACCGCCAGGACAGCGCATGTCTTGGCCGAGGTAAGCTGCCCCAGCGAGTCGGCCACCTCGTCAAGCATGCTTTCAGTGTGAATCAGCACCGCAAACTCAAGTACACGACAATCGGTCTCACTCAGCCCCACCAGCTCTGCTAGCCGGGCTAAATTGTCCCGAAGAGGGGGCGGGACTCGAGCATCGGTCATAGTCTTTTCTGTAGTCAATAGTAACGAGCGCAGTTCAACCAGCACCAGCCGAGGATCAAATTCCTGGTCCTGAAGCTCAACCCAGTGCCCTAAGCCCAGGCATTCCGCCAGGGCGTCATTGCTAAAACCGTGGCGTGTGATGAAATCCCGATGCGCCCCGAGAGGAACCAGCATGCGCAGTATCCAGAGCAAAGATAAGGGTTCCACTGCCTCATGGATGGATGTTCTTTTACGGAAACCAAGACGTGGCATGGCGATGACTCCTGCGACAGTGATAAACGCAGTATGGCAGCCTGGTGCGACATTTGGTGTCGCAGGAAGTGGTCGGCGTGTTCTACATTAACCGAGGCGGATTCGCTACGACATGCCGTGTCGTAGCGACGACAGGCGGCTGTTCCATCGTCCAGAGATATGGCTACAATACAGGTTGCAAAGACACTTTGCTGATGAAACCCGATCCTGAGTTGAAAGGAACACCAATCAAGGAAGCCTCTAATGTTGAGAGCTGTGCTTCAGAAAAAGACACGGTACCATCGCCGGTATTCAAATATGCGTTACCAACAGGATGGCGAGAGAAAAACCAAGGAAGATGAAATCACTTCAATCGTTTTTGGCCCCCTTACCTATATGCCCGCAGCGGAGATGTCAGCTTTCTGGAAAATTTTGCTAAGAAGTTTTTCACAGGTGGCAGATACCGATTTCGATGAAGGTAGCATTGAGTTCTGGCCCAGACTGGGTGACATTGAGCCTGACATGCTGGTACACCTGAAGTGCACCAAAAAAAATCTGGCGGTGACCATCCTGGTGGAGCTGAAATGGGAGTCGCCATTAAGTGGTGACGACCAACTGGTACGTCAATGGGATGAGTTAAAAAGGAGTCAGTATAGAGCTGACGACTGCTACCACATTTTTATCGGTAAAAAGAAGGAGCAAGCTGACAAGGAAGTAGCAGCCCACGGCAACCCTTGGAATGGCCGACTCGTCAGCTTTTCATGGGTGCAAATATTGGCCTTGCTCAAAACTTCGATATCGGAAAACACAGATAGTGCATACCAACTTTGGACGAGGGAGATTCTGGCTTTCTTTCCCCATGTTGGCGTATGGCCATTTAGGGGGTTTGGCGATATCGGAGGCGTCGCTCGTTTTATAAACGCAAGCTCCACCCTCTTTTGGAAAGGGCCCCGTTTTTTTCAGTGTGAGGCCTATCCATCCCCACCCCGCATTAATTCTGAACATGATATTCAAACCTTATTTTGGAGAGAGAAGTAATGGAAAAGCTTTCTATAGGGCAGTCAATTTCGCAAAGCGTGATGATTCTCGACAAAGCATGGAAGGAGATCATTGCGCTAATACCGAGGATACAGGAGGAAGTTGAAAATCTCCTTGACGATACGAAAACTAAGTTCAACTACAAGGAAGGCTGGAACACACCGTGGGATTATACGGAGGAAATCTCTGAGATTGTTAGTGGGACAATTTTCTCTCTCGGTATCTACAAGGGCAGTAAGACAACAGTCAATAGGTATATCAACTTTCAGATCTCTCTGTTTGGCGAGTGCATCGGTAAAAATGGTGAGCCCCTCCTGCATATTTCCCTGGAAGGCGATCCCGGTGATTTCGAGTTCAACTATATGGGTCTCGACCTTGACGATTCGCTCGAGCTTCCTATTTGTATTCGAGAAGACGTATTGCTTGATTGGGAGCCGGAAGGCACTGTGTGGCATGACCAATGGTGGACCTACAGCCTCTATCTCACCAGCATCAATGAAATGGAGGACATCGAGGCAAAAATTATCAAACCACTCCGCCATTTCCTGAAAAACGAAAAGGCGGAGGCAATAGGAAAGCTTATGGCTACCCCTGGAATTGTCACCTATAAAACCTGTCCTGACGATAACGCCCGGCTACTTGTCACCAACAATGTCATGCCCTAATTAATTCATCCGTAAGCAGCAAGCGTTTCGGAGAAAAGGATTTGGATTCGACTTGTTCTGCGCTTATTTTTTCAAAACCGATACGCGGAGTAACGAATTATTTTCGAAGTAAAAAGTTCCAATATTTGCGTTACTGGTTTTGGTCGTTTGAGCCTATGGGTTCTCGATTGTATGATGAAATATCCTGATTTCGAGGGAGTAGAGTTTATCTCCAGTATGAAATCTGACTGGAGAGTCCAAGATAAAATTCTTCGCTATGATGTGGTTTTCATCGTGTTCGATTCAGAGATTGGTGACGAAATGGCCTTTGCACTGCAGCTGGCAGGTCAGGCTAGGGCAGCGGGTATCCTGACCTTGGGTATCTGCTGTGTTGAAGATCCTATGGCTTCAGACGCTAGCCAACGTTGGCAAATCCTGGAGCAGCTTCGTAGTAATGTGGATGCACTGGCAATTGTAGCCAATGCGAATAATCCAAGCATTGTATCCCAAGAGCTCGAAATGAAACTTCCTGACTCTATTGCCGATGAATGTCGGTCCATCGTGCATGCCTTGAGCTACATATTTTCGCACAGAAGCTACGTGGGTATCGATTTTGAGGATGTTCGAGAAGTCTTGTCTGGGTCAAGTTATGCAGCCATTGGTGCTGGTCATGCTCAGGGGGCTAATCGAGGCGTGATTGCTTGCAACTATGCGATTCAAGATCTGACCAACAAAGGCATTGATCTGCGGGGTGCCCACGGCGTCTCAGTCAAGATATCAGGCCATCAAGCCTCATTGGACGATTTCTCTGATGCAATGGAATATTTGGAATCGTTAGTTTTACAAGAGTGTCGCATTGTGGCAGCCGCTTATTGGGAGGACGTGTCCGTCGATGAATCACTTAGCATTACGATTCTGGTATCTGGCTTGACTCGTGAAAGTGTCGCTACCATGGTTGACGGATCTGCGGTGGTAGTAAAAACGGCACCTTAGTCGCAATGTGCACGCTATTATCCGCTATCACCCCAAGCTTTGTTCTCCACTCTGGAATTGGTTCGTTCATGTCGAGACAGAGCGGGAAGGCATTTGTTAGAATCTTTTTGGAAGGTATTGCTCTATGAGCGAAGTCTACGACGTTGGGTTTGAGCAAGCACGACTTGATCAGTTGCGGGAAAAGTACCTGGAAGATTTGAATATCCAAGGAGAACTTTACTTCTACGCCTGTCTTGATGAGGTGCGGCTGGATGTTGTCACGCCCTTCATGAGTGACGAAGCTGGGATTCATATGAAGGATAGCGGATTTCGGTACTTTCTGTATCCCCTGTTGGATGACTTGATGATGTATCGGAAGAGATGCGGGGAATCAGATTGCACAGGAGGGTTCTTAAGATTTTCAAATGAATCAATCCAGTTGACATGGATTGGCAGTGAAGAGTGTCAGCGTTCGATAGAGGAAAGGAGAGGCTGGGTTGTACGTTCTTGAGCACCCCTAGTCTGACGCGATCTAAAAGAAGGAAGTAGGAATGAATGACGAAAAATTAGCTAAAAAATACCAAGAAATTCTCAGAGGGATAGATATCAACTTCTTGAATAGTAACAAACCTAAAAAGCTTTCAGGTGTATTTCTCCCCAGCGTCCCTGATACCTATATTGAAGCAAAGAACAAAATAATGATTGTTGGGCGTGAAACCAGGGCGTGGCCTGTTTTGAAGGAAAATGAAGATTTTCCAGGTCTTGATAAATACATCCAAAAGACAATGGCACAGCACAAAAAATATTTTGTTAAAACTATTAGCGAGAATAAAGGTAGAGGAAATTCATTTTTTAATTTCGTCCGTGATATTAAGGAAGTATCTGGTGTAGAAGGTCTGGTATGGACAAATTTGTTGTCATTTTCCTGGAACAATGGTAATCCATTAAATGCTCCATGTTTTGATATGGTTAAAGAATACTCGCGTCGCTTGTTGCACGCTCAGATTGAATTTTTTAGACCGTCTTTAATAATTTTCGCTAATGGTAGCTCTACTACAAGAATCCGAAGAGAGTTTTTTCCTGTAGATGGTAAAGTCTGTACCAATGGCTACGATTTTTCTCAAGCAGGTGTAGAAAAACACCAATTGTGGGCATTCACCCTGTATAACAATATTCAGTGCTATCGGATTCATCACCCCTCCCATTGGGCAAAAAAATCTGTTGCAGCGAGACAGTATCTATTGACCCAGCTTCCTAAAAGAAGTAATCGGTAATCCCTGGATTCTCAATAAGGATATCGTGATGAGACTGTTTTCCTATAAATTGACCCATGATACAGGGTTTGCCCCAAACCCATTTTATGGTGTGCTGACCCTTGCCACGTGCAAGCCAGGTATCAGGTTGACTAAGATGGTCGGGGACTGGTTGGCTGGATTTTCGTCAAGCGCCTTGCATCACAACGCGAAACCCTACGGTGTGGACATTGATCCAGATGCATTAATATACCTCGCGAGAGTCTCCGAGGTGATTCCTCTGAACCGCTATTTCGAAGACCGTCGATTCAAAGCGAAAATTCCGCCTAGAATTCAGGCCAAGGATTCTATTGCCTGCAGTGGTGACAATATATACAAACCCCTGTGGATCAAAGAAGACGGGGCTTATGAATATGAGCAAGTAAGCCAGATACATCACGATGATGCCCACATGGCAACAGATTTGAGCGGAAAGAATGCTCTGGTGTGCGATGAGTTTTACTACCTTGGCCGTGAGGGGGTGCTCATTCCCGTTCTGGGCGGTATCAGTAGGCCAAAAGGTCCGACTCAGTATGGATACAAAACAGAGGATGACACCGCAATTCTCAATTTTGTACGGTGGATCAAGTCAGAATTTAAGACCGGTATCAATGGAATGCCGTGTATGTTAAAGGCAGAAAGTCAAAAAGGTCATGGCAGTAATTGTTCATGAGAGTGATTCTGAGTAGGAAAGGATTCGATAGTACGGCAGGCGGTTTTCCCAGTCTAATATTCCCTGACGGCACCCTCTTCTCGATACCCATCCCCAGCTCTAATGACAGGCTGACCTACACGGACCTGCCTTTCGAATACGAGGGTGAGCCCATTCATCAAGTCCTCAATGATATTACAAATAAACGAATCGTAAATTCAAAATCTTACGATTGTGACTACAGTGCTGGTCGCCAGCGTTGTCACTTTGATCCTATGCCGATATCGGTGGATGGCAAAGACATGATTGCTTTGGGTCAGGTCGGTAGCTCAGAGGGTCATCTTCGAAATCAGGGCGTGTGCATTGGTGATCTTTTTTTGTTCTATGGTTGGTACAAACCCGTGATCAAGGTCGAGGGTAAATGGCAATACGACTATTCTCAGAACGATGTGCATCAGGTTTGGGCCTGCATGACCATTGGTGAACGTTTGGAAATAGACAAGTATGAGCAGGAAGTTGAAGTCTTAAACCGCTACCCGTGGCTGACGTGTCATCCTCATATTGGTGACAAAGATGTAAGCAGAAATTGTATCTACCTCTCAAAGAAGGGTCGCTTCTTTAGCTATTCAGATAAACGCTGTTTGACCGATACCAAGAATTATCAGGGACGCTCAATATGGAGACTTCCACGCTGCTTTAACCAACCTCAAGCATTTTCCTATCTCAAAAATTTCTCCTTGGACGGCGAGGACGTTGTAGTTTCTTATCGTGGGTATGGTCAGGAATTTGTCCTGGATCTCGATAAGGTAACGCTGGATGAAGAAAGAGAGTCTATCGTAAATTATCTTGCGGAAATTCAGGTTGAATAGGTTACTTACTATCCATGAAAGACCCCCGTTCCCGCCTCCGCTCGCTTGTCTCTGTCTCACCTTGCCGCACCTGAGGATACCACACCCTTCCGTAATATCGTCTCAGACGGCTGTTCTGGCAAAAGTGAAAGTCATCAGGTGATAAGGAGGGCTACAGGAAGGTGTAACGGCGGTGTCGACTAGGGTTAGTTCCGCCTACACCTTGTCCCGAATGAACATTTTTTGGCCAATCTGAGTCGACATATGCTGTAAGCCTGGTTGACGGCCGACCCGTTAAAGGTCTAAATTTAGACCTACACAGGAGGCGCCATGAAACTGTCCAGTCAAATCAAACCCATCAGTTATCTCAAAGCCCATACCGCTGAAGTGGTACGAACCCTGTCGGAGCGCGGCGATCCTCTGGTTATCACGCAGAATGGCGAAGCCAAGGTGGTAATTCAGGGCATCGATAGCTATGAGGAGACTCAGGAGACCCTGGCGCTGTTGAAGATACTGGCGCTGGGAACCCGCCAGATAGATGAGGGTAAGGTCGAATCGGCCGGAAACGTTATTCAACGGCTGCGAGATAGAGGCAGTAGCGCGGATGAGATTTGAGGTCCTGTTGACGAAGGATGCTTCCCGGGACTTGGAGGAGCTGTATGACTATATTGACCATCATGATGTGCCAGGTAAGGCGGATCATGTGCTCGATCAATTGGAAAACGTTTTATTCAGCCTCTCCGAGAATCCAGAGCGGGGCGTCTATCCCAAGGAGTTGGTGGCGATTGGACTGCGTGAGTACCGGGAGGTGTTCTTCAAGCCCTACCGCATCCTCTACCGTGTTATCGGCAACAGGGTCTATGTCATGCTGATTGCCGACGGGCGCCGCGACATGCAGGGCCTACTGCAACGGCGGTTGCTGCAGGCGTGAATCCTTTCATCCCTGCCGGGTAGGGAATCCAACCATTGGTTCTCATAACCGGATCTGGCATCGCCGCGCGCTCGGCTTCAGAAAAATCCGCCGCTTTGTGCCAGTTCTCCAGCCGTGCCAGTAATGCCTTGTCAGTCGTGGCGAGCGCAGCCCGGCAGTTGAACAGCTGTGCCATCCGCAAGCGACACAACTCCAGCATGGCGTGATCATTCACCTGCGCGGCAATGGCGAGAAAATCGGTCAGGGTTTTGCCTGCATCAGGGTTCAAGGCAAGCAGTGCATCAAGGTCAGTGGATGAAGACGGGGTATTAACGGCAAGCCAGGTCATGGCGCTACTCCTGTGGTGATCAATCTTATGATTATCGAATGACACTGTGTGTCGAAGTGGTATTCAGCGGCAAATGGTGCTACACAATATGTCCAGATGACGTGCTCTGATGAGATGCCCCGATAATAGTTTGATCATCCGGCAACTGCAATCAGCAGGGTTTAATCAGCAGATGATTTGTTAACGGCAATGTAAACACGATCAGACCAGTTTCACCCAAACACAATAAGTAAAATACACAAGGGATAAAACAGCATGAACAGTCGATACAGTGCAGAGCCCGCCGCATTTTTCATGAATACCATCATGGGCTTTTGGCTCGGCCCCACCCTGTGGCTGACCGTGCGCCTCAAACTCCCGGAGCAGCTTGCCGAAACCCCGAAAAATGCCGATGAGCTTGCCGCAGACCTTGGTGTGGACAGTGGCCATTTGCGGCGTATTCTCAACGCTCTCACCAGCGCAGGCATTTTTCAGCGGCTGGAAGACGGGCGCTACGGGCCGACCGACTATTCGCGCATGCTGCGCAGCGATCACCCTTCGGGCATCGCCCAGTTGATTGATACGTCACTGGGCGGGCAGAATTTCCTCGCCTGGTCCTCCCTGGAAGAGGCTGTCCGCACCGGCGGTTCGGCCTTCGATATACAACACGGTATGGACTGGCTGCAATACCTCGACCGCAACCCCGAGCGCCGGGATATTTTCGCCACCGCCATGACAGCCACCACCCGTGCCACGGAACAGGCGGTGCTGAGCCACCACGATTTTGGCCAGTTTGAGCAGGTGGTGGATATCGGCGGCAGTCACGCCAGTCTGGTGGGCAGGTTGCTGGAGCAGTATCCGCAAGCCAGGGGCATCGTGTTTGATCTGCCGGAGACGGTGGAGTCGGGCAAAAAAACCTGGCAACAGGCCTCCTTTGCCAATCGACTGACGGCGGTGGGCGGGGACTTTTTCAAGGCGGTACCGGAGGGGGATCTGTATCTGCTGAAGCTGATCCTGCACGACTGGCAGGACGATGACGCCGTGGCCATCCTCAGCACCATCCGCAAGTCCATTCGCCCCGGTGGTCGGGTAGCGATTATTGAAACCGTGCTGCCCGACGACTGCACGCCCCATCTGGGCTGGGCGCTGGATATTGCCATGATGGTCACCACCGGCGGCCGCGAGCGCAGCCTTGTCGAGCACACTGAACTGCTCAGGCGTGCAGGGTTTGAGGTGATCCGCTGTGATCCTACGCCGTCGATGTACAGTGTGGTGGAGGCCCGTGCTGTCTGAAAGATCAACGGACTTGATCTCGCCAAGACGCCAGGCACGGCAAGAAAAACGGGGGCCGATTCAACTCCCGCAATGTATTCGTTGGAAAGCTAAATCGAGTGGATTTATGCTCAGAACAAACCCAGGTGGTTGGATGTTCCGGTGCTATTATGCCGGGTGCCAAGATGCGATCACGGACATTTTCCAATTTGACCAATATATTTTTCTCCCCTGTATCAATATGACAAGACCTCTCGGAAAATCAGCTGGCAGTGCAAAGACCGCTTACTCTAGGGGAGCTCTGAAGCTCATTTTAACGGCTGAGCGGCTTTTTAGTGAGCACGGCATTGAGGGGGTCTCGCTGCGTCAAATCGTGAGCGAGGCGGGATTGGTCAACAGCTATCTAATTCACCACCACTTTGGTGACAGAGAAGGTCTTGTGCAGGCAGTCTATGACCTTCGCTTGCCGGATTTGGACAAGGGGTGCAGTCAGAGACTCGAGGCTGCCAGGCGGTCTGGAGGCGAGATATGCCCACAGGAATTAATTGCGGCCCGCTTTATGCCGTTGGTGGAATCTCTTGATGCCCATGCGCAAAAAACCTACCCGCTGTTCCTATTGCGTCTTCTTTACCAAGGCAGCGTGGATCATCCCCATTTGCGTTCTAAAGTGCCACAACCCGCTTGCAATGAGGTCAACCGGCGTCTTGCAGAGTGTTTCCCAGGTCTCCCTGCAGAGGTGTTCAACACACGCTTCCGGCTTGCCTCGGATTTGTTCCTGAGTGCGATGGTCGAGAAACGCCGCCTCGCCGCTACCGGACGCGACCCATACGCTTCGGAAAGCCCCTACTGGCATGAGATCATCAACATTCTCGCGGCAATATTCCGTCAACCTTTCACCGCCTGACCACCACCTCCTGCACCCTTGAGTTACAAAAGCTGTGCTTTCCGGAGTATTTGACCTGGCGTCAAATTAATACGTTTGTATCAATGATGCAAACGTATTAATTTGCGGCCTGGAGCTGATGGGCAATTCGTCAGCTGATAACCAAAACAATGAAAAGCCGGGGGTTCCACATGTTTTATTCACACACAAAAAAACGTTTGTCAGTAATAGCTGCTGTCGCGTTGAACAGCACAGTGCCAATCCAGGCTTTTGCCGACGGTGATCGGCCCCAAGCCAGTCTGGAAGAGATAGTCGTAACCGCCCGCAGGGCAGAAGAAGGGCTCCAGTCAACGCCGGTTTCGGTAACTGCCTTCAACAACGAGGGGCTGCGCGAAAACTCCATTTCTACACCTGAGGATCTCCAGGTGAGCACGCCCGGTGTGTTCCTCTCCGGAACGGGTTCACGACAGAATGTCATTTACCAGATTCGCGGCCAGTCCAAGTCTGTGTTCGGGGCCAATTCTCCCGCTGTAGCCAGTTATTTTGCCGAAGTGCCGGACCCTTTCGTGGGCAGCTTCGTTCCCCAATATGATCTCGATGCTGTGCAGGTGTTGAAGGGGCCTCAGGGAACACTGTTTGGCCGCAATACAACCGGTGGCGCAATACTGTATTCACCACAAGCGCCATCCCATGAGTTAAATGGCTATGTGACGGGCATACTGGGCAATTACGATAAGCAGGAAATCCAGGGGGCAATAACCCTGCCTTTGTTGGCAAACAAAGTCGCCTTGCGCATAGCCGGTGATGTAGACCAGCGGGACGCTTATACCAAAAACATCGGCAATAATAGCGAAATAGACAATATCGACAGCAAGGCCTTCCGTGTGTCATTGCTGGTGGAGCCAACTGAAAACCTGTCGAACACCACAATTTATGATTACTACCGCAGCGATAGCGGTGGTACTGCTCAAGTCATTGAAGAGGTCAGCAGTGACTCCAACCTGCTCACCCAACTGGGGCTGCAAACGTCAGCATTGAACCAATTGGCAAGGCAAAAATCCCTCGGGCCTTATAAATCCAATAGCATGGTCGATTACGGGGAAGAGCGTAATCGCCGTTCGAGCCTGATCAACCGCACCGAATATCAATGGAATGATATCCAGTTGGTCAACATTTTTGGTTATCGTACCACCGAGCTGAGCATGGTCGTGAACACCGACGGGATGGGGATGCTTACCTCTGATGGCAGTGGGTTTCTGCCAGAAGGGCTGCCTGTGAACTATATCAAGGCCAACCTTAACGATGCGGTTGAGCAAATCAGCAACGAATTCCAGGTCAGGGGTCAGTTAAACGATGGCAAACTGGACTGGTTGGTAGGTGCCTTCTGGCTTCAGAGCAAACCCGATGGGCCTCAGGGCAGTTCAGTAGCCTTTGCACAGATTCCCGGTATGCCCCTGTCAGGCCCCGCCTATAACTTTATCGAAGAAGAGACGACAGCAGTTTTTGGTCACTTCACCTATGACATGGATGACTGGCTGGAGGGGCTTGTGTTTGAAGTCGGCGCCCGTTACACCGATGATAAAACAGAATCCTGCACCGGTACCGGAGTCAACACTACTCCGGGTCCAGTACTGGCGCGGTCAGACGTAGTGGAGCAGGGCGATTGCCTTGATGCATCCAGCAACCTGGTCAATACCAGTGTCAACAGTGCCAGCTCTGATGAGTTCACCTGGTCGGTGGGGTTCAACTGGCAGATCACTGATGATCTGTTCAGCTACTTGGTGAGCCGCCACGGCTACCGGGCTGGCGGCGTGAACGGCCCTACATTCTCAGGCCGCCTGAACCCCTACCAGTCCTTTGCTCCGGAAACAGTCACCGATGTGGAGTGGGGGCTGCGATCTGAATGGGCTATTGGGGGGGTGGATGTTCGTGCAAACCTTTCCGCATTCATCGGGCGCTACGACGATGTTCAGTCTGCGTTGACGGGTGTTCAGACAGGAGCTTTCTGTAATCCCTCCAGTCAAGACAATCCACCTGGTGTGTCGCCCGACGGGGACTGCAATCCGAGTAACGATCCTGCTGGCGGCACCCTGTTGGTCAATGTGGGTAAGGCTGAAGTTTCTGGCGTGGATCTCGACTTTCAGGTTGCTCTGACTCCCAACCTGCTGATCAGTCTCGCCGGCAATTACCTGGACACCAAAACCCGCAGCTACGATCTGCCCGCGATTTTCGCCCCCTATGTGGCCAGTCAGGAGATCAATTTTGATCTTACGTCAGAAAAAAGTTACACCGCGGGTATCCGCTACGTTCTGAATAGCGTTCCTTTTGCCGAGGATGTTATCTTCAATATGGATTATTACTGGACAGATGAGATCAGCTTTTCTGGTGCAGCACTATCGGATTACTCCCTCACCAATTTGCGCATCGACATCAACAGTGTGATGGGTAGATCGATTGATTTCAGCCTTTTCAGCCGCAACCTGTTTGATGAAAAGTATGTGGTGTCAGGTTCGTCGTCAGGGGATTTTCTAGGCATCACCGCCGTGGTATACGGCCCTCCCCGCATGGTGGGCGCAGAGTTGCGTTACCGGTTTTAATATGAATCCATCCATGCCAACAGGAACCCGTATGAATCAGATAAAGGCTTATTCCCGTACCCTGTCACCTCTCGTTATCCGAGGATTGACCATCAAGAACAGGGTGGTGAGAACTGCCCACGCTACGGCGTTTGCTGACGGCCCCATTTCGGACCAACTGATTGCGTACCACATGGAAAGGGCGCAGGGCGGCGTTGGGCTTACTATTCTTGAAGGCTCTTGGGTGCATGAATCTTCCCGCACCTGGGCCCGCAATATTCACACCTGGGGAGATGAGGTCATTCCCAGCTATCAGCGACTGATGGACGCCATCAATCCGACAGGCATGCGGGTAATCCAGCAGTTGTGGCATGGAGGTGGCATCTATGCGGACTGGCGGGCTGTGCCCGTCGCGCCATCACCGCTGCCCGGTATGCTCACCGGGGTCCCGGCGAGAGAAATCACTCACGCTCAGATTCGTGAGCTGGTCGAGGCCTTTGCCGCCGCAGCTGTGCGCTGCGAAAAAGGTGGACTGCACGGCTGTGAGGTGGCGGGTTCGCACGGCTATATGGTTATGCAATTCCTCTCGCCCTGGAGCAACCAGCGCACAGATGAATATGGTGGTAGCCTGGAAAACCGCGCCCGCTTTGTCAGGGAAGTGCTCTTGGCAATCCGCGCTTCAGTTTCGGATTCTTTTATCGTCGGTTTGCGCCTGGGGCCAGAGGCGCTGGAGGGCGGCTTGACCACCGATGAGATTGTGGAAGTCGTGAAGCTCTTGAAGGCTGATGGCCTGACGGATTACATCAACATGTCCATGGGCGGCTATCACAACCCAGAATCTATTATTCCCGCGCTTCATGCTCCCTGTGGTATCGAGCTGGATTGGGTAAGGGGTGTGCGTGAGCGCACGGGGCTAATTACCTTCGTTTCAGGCCGCTTCCGCTCTCTGGACGAAGTGGAGCAGGTTATCGCTGCCGGTGAGGCCGACATGGTGGGGATGACCCGAGCCACCATTGCCGATCCCCATCTGGTAAAAAAAACCATCGAGCAGGGAGTGGACGCAGTGCGCCCTTGCATCGGTTGCAATCAGCTTTGCGTGGGCAATATCTTTACAGGTCAGTTACTGCAGTGCACCGTCAACGTCCAAGTAGGGCGTGAAAGTGAGTTTCCCGAGACAGCGATTCCTAAAGTCACCTTGAGTAAAAAGGTTCTTGTGGTGGGCGGCGGCCCTGCTGGCCTTGAGGCGGCCAGGGTGGCGGCCCTGGCAGGGCACAAAGTCGAACTTCATGAAGCTACCCCTGACCTGGGCGGTGCGGTGAAACAAGTTAAGAGCATTCCATACCTCGCAGGTTTAGCGGACATCATTTATTGGCTTCAAGACCAGGTCTACAGTTTGGGTGTGGATGTTCATACCAGTTCCTACCTTGATGCGGATGACATTGTCGATCTGAATCCAGATGTGGTTCTGCTCGCCACGGGTTCACTGCCACGGGAAGATGGCTGGCAACTGGTGGCTCCCCGCCTGCAGCTGACTAATCTAGATTCTCCCCGGGTCATTGCGGTTCCCGATCTCATGGAAGGGCGGGTGGCCGTCGCGGCGGGTAAAACAGTGGTGATCGTGGATGATACCGGCCATGCGGAAGCTGCTGGAGTAGCAGAATATCTGCTGTCAAAAGGTGTAGTCGTGCAGTTCGTATGCCGTTTTGCCGAATTCGCGCCGCAGATGAATTTCTCCTGGCGCGGACGCCCGGCATTGCGCCGTCTCAACGCCACAGGTCGCTTCACGCTGCACACGCAAAGTGTTTTGTCAGCAGTGGCGGCAGATGGTCACTTGGAAATCAGTTCTATCGTCGGTGAAAAAGCCAAACAGGTGGCCGCCGATCATTTGATTTTTGTTGGCTACAACATTCCTCAGGACGGTTTACTGACAGAGTTGAAAGAGGCTGGTTTCGTAGGCCGGGTCGAGTTGATCGGCGATAGTGCCAGTCCGCGTTATCTGCACGCCGCGATTCACGACGGCTACAACGTGGCGTCGAACCTGTAATAAATGTCTCTGCGTTTCGATTATTTGGTGCAACCGAAACGCAGCGCTGGTCAATAAATTTTTTTGAGCTACCCGACAGGAGTGTTCAATCGACGGTTGGGTCTTTCTCCCACATCGGTGTTTGCGTTTCCGACATTGAGTGTTCCAGGCGTTTCTACATCGAAACACTCGGCATCTTGAGACCAAGGCGCGTGAGTGCGAGTACGAGTGCTCTTAGCTGTTTTTTGCATGACGCACTATAGCTGTCGTGACCCGAAAGCTGCAAACGCGGCATTCTCAATATCGGTGTTTCCAATCACAACTCAGTACGCGAACTTTTACTGATGAATTCAAACATCTGGTTTCCCATCAACGATAAAAGTAGTAAGCACCTTTAATAGCGAGTAAAACATGATTAAAAGTTTCGATGGGAAGGTTGCACTGGTTACCGCTGCTGGCGCTGGCATCGGCGCTGCTACCGCTCAAGCACTGGCCCGTAAAGGTGCGATGGTCATGCTTTCAGACACCAATGAGGAGGCCGGCCAAGCGCAGATAGAACACTTGCTGAAGTCTGGCGCGCGGGTTGATTTTCTGCGCGCTGACGCGACGAATGAAGAAGATATTGAACGACTGGTTCAACTCACGGTGGAAACATTTGGTGGCCTGCATATCGCCGCCAACGTGGTGGGAGCGGCGCATCCCGAAGCAGTTGGGCCCGAATTTCATCTGCAAAGCAGACTGGGCTGGGATGCAACCATCGCCCTGACGATGACCAGCGTATTTCTATCGATGAAACATGAAATTGCTCATATGGTGGAAAACGGCGGCGGCACCATCTGCAATATTGCTTCATTGGCCGGCATGACATTCATCCCCGATGGCGGTGTCGGCTATAGTGCGGCCAAAGCAGCTGTCATACGAATGACAAAATTTGCTGCTGTGAATTACGCCGATCGAAATATCCGTGTTAACTGCGTTGCCCCCGGGGTAACGCTTACTAACGCTTTCCAGCGATTTGATCACGAAGAGAGAGCGAAAATGCTCGAGCGCCACTTGCAGGGACATGCGATCAAGCGAGGCATTGAACCTAATGAACAGGCGGATGCGATAGTATTTTTGTGCTCCGATGGAGCGGCCATGATTACGGGACATACCATGCCGGTCGATGGGGGTTGGGCTGCACATTTTTAAATCCCGCGCATTCACCGCCTGATCTTAGGGTATCGCCGCTGACAGCGGCGCATCTCCAGCTATCTTTGTACTACTCATTCGGATTTGAGGGGGATTAATGTGCGCTTCTCTTTGCGTGCTGGTCTGAGCTTTGACTGTGCATTTAACCCGCAGGATGAATTAAAGTGCGGGTAATTCCGTTAACAGTCGACTGTTCCCTTTGTGTTCTTGGCGTGCTTGGCCGCGTTGAGAGAGAAAAGACTTTCTCTCCTGATAACGTATACGGCGCAAAACCGATCAAAACAGCAGATCAGGCAATTTCCGCCGAAGCATAGAGGTGCAAGCGAGTGACGTTGGCGCGATTGGGCTGCTCCAGCATAAAGCGCACGGCGCGGGCGATATCCTCGGCTTCCAGGTAATCAATTTCCTGCTCAATCGGGTTTTCGCCGTGGGCGCGCTGCACCTCAAAGATTTCTGTTTTGGTACTGCCGGGTGCGACGATCCCTACCTTCACACCACTGGAGCCCAGCTCGATGCGCAGGGATTCAGAAAAGGTTTCCACCGCAGCCTTCACCGCGCAATACACGCCCCCGGCACGGAAATGGTCGGTATTCGCTATGACAGGGTAATCGAAAGCAAGGAGTTCACCCGTTTCTGGTGGGGCTACCTGCCCCGTTGGGCCGGAGTGGGTGCGCCTCAGCCGATCAACGCCCAAGCTGAACACCTGGAAAGTAGTCGTTACTTCCGGGGTGCCTTCCACCACCACCGTTGCCTGATTCCGGCCGATGGCTGGTACGAGTGGCAGCCTCATGTCGGTGGCAAACGTCCCCATTAC
>Ga0172382_10003352_pt1 | contig 25493 bp, 23 predicted proteins | sample Leawel138RmetaG_FD_122245 | JGI IMG/M metagenome (GOLD analysis project Ga0172382, IMG submission 122245) | Leachate microbial communities from a municipal landfill in Southern Ontario, Canada - Leachate well 138R metaG | ecosystem: Engineered > Solid waste > Landfill > Unclassified | place...
CTCCCGCCGCTGCTGCTCGCCTTCGCCGCCGCGCCGCTGACGCGCCGCCACGGCGCTGCGGTGACGGCCCGTCTCGGCCTCGGCCTCGGCCTCGCCGCCTCGGCGCTCGCGGTCGCGGCCCTCGCCACGCCCCCGGCGGCGCTGGCGGCCAGCGCCATGCTCTCGGCCGGCGTCGCGCTTGCCGTGCCGGGGCTGATCGCCACCGTCGCCGGCCGGGCGACGGACGCCGCGCGCGGCCGGGCGCTGTCCGTCTACAGCTTCGCCCTGTTCGTCGGCGCCAGCCTCGCCCCGCCCGCCGCCCAGGCGCTCGCCGGCGTCGGGCCGGCCGCGCCGTGGCTGCTGCCCGCCGCCCTGTTGCTCGCGGCCGCCTTCCTCATCCGACGCTGAAAGGAAACCTCGCCATGTCCCTGCGCCAACCGGCCATCGCGCTCGCCCTCATTGCCCTCGCCCTTCACATGCCGAAAGGAAACGCCATGACCGCAACCGCCATCGCCCGGCCCGCCGCCGACACCATCGCCGCCCACATGCCGGCCGGATATCGCGAGGTCGCCCGCAGCCGGGTCATGGTGGACGGGGAGGGGGCCGAGCTGGTGCGCCACGCGCGCGCTGACGGCCGCAACGACGCCCCCGGCGGCGAGCATTTCAGCGCGATCGTCGCCGATGGCGGCCGCCTCAAGGGCTTCGCCCGCATCGACCTCGATCTCGTCGGCGGCGACCTGCCGTCGCGCGAGGAGGCGCGGGCCATCGCCCTCGATTTCCTGCGCGAGGCCGCGCCGGACCTGCTGCCCGTCCTCGAGGTCAGCTGGATCGAGCCGCATGACGAGCCGCTGCGCGTCGCCGGCGACGGGGCCGCGCGGGCGCTGACGCTGACCGGCATGAAGGTGAAGATGCGCAACACCGCCGACGGGCTGTGGATGTGGGTTATTGTCGGGACCGACCGCAGGGCGATGGTGTTCGAGCGCGACATTCGCTGGATCACCTTTCCGGGCAGGCGCGGCACGGAAAAGTGGCTGCACGATTCATGGCTCGCGGAGAACGGCCACGCGGCGCGCGGGACCTAGATCGTTTCACAGTTTCACGGAAACGGTGAAACGATCTATCTCTTTGTTTTTCCGCAACTCCGGACGGAAAAGTGCTCCACACTTTTCCCGGAATTGCTCTAAAGCGCCGTCCTGATGCGGGCGAGGAGGCGTGCGGTCATCAGCACGGCCGCCGCCGCCAGCCCGATCGCCAGGCCCCACCAGATGCCGGTGCCGCCCCAGCCGGCGTGGAAGGCGAGGCCGTAGCCGACGGGCACGCCGACGCCCCAATAGCTGACGAGGGCGATGGCCATCGGGATGCGCGCGTCCTTCAGGCCGCGCAGGGCGCCGCTCGACAGCGCCTGGATGCTGTCGACGATCTGGAAGATGCCGGCGATGGCGAGGAAGGAGACGGCGATGGAGACGACGGCGGCCGAGGCTTGCGCCTCCATGTCGAGATAAAGCCCGACGAGCGCGAGCGGCATGGTCAGGAACACCAGCGCCGACAGGCAGGCGATGGCGAGGCCGAGGCCGAGCGAGGTGGCGGCGGCGCGCGTCAGGTTGTGCCGGTCGGTGCGGCCGAAGGCGTGGCCGACGCGGATGGTCGTCGCCGCCGACAGGCCGAGCGGAATCATGAAGGCCAGCCCGCTCAGCTGCAGCGCGATGCCGTGGGCGGCAAGCTCCATCGGGCCGATGGTGCCCATCATGAACGAGGTGGCCGTGAACAGGGCGACCTCGGCGACGACGGTGGTGCCGATCGGCCAGCCCAGCCGGAACACCTCGACCAGCGCGGGCAGGTCGGGCTTCAGCGGGCGGATGAAGAGTTCCTGCCGGCGAAGCACCGGGTGCCGCGATATGTAGGCGACGAGGATCAGCGTCACGGCGCAGGTGGCGATGAAGGTCGACAGCCCCGAGCCGCGCATCCCCAGCGCGGGCAGGCCCAGCCCGCCGAACACCAGCAGCAGGTTGAGCAGCGCATTGACCGCGACGCCGGCGACGAGCGCCACGACGACGATGCCGGGCCGGTTGAGCGCGCCGAGGAAGGAGCGGAGCACGATGATGGCGAGCTGTGGAAACAGCGACCATTTCAGCGTGGCGACATAGTCGGCGGCGAGCGCGGCGATGTGCGGATCCTGCCCGAGGGCGAGGAAGATCGCCTGCGCGTTCCACAGCGGGATCATCATCAGCAGCCCATAGGCGAGGCTGATCCACAGGCCCATGCGCACGAAGCGCCGCCCGCCGCGCGGGTCCTCGGCGCCGATGGCGTTGGCCACCAGCGGCATGACCGCGAAGCCGAAGCCGGAACCGAACATCCAGATGACGAAGAACAGCTGCCAGCCCAGCACCGAGGCAGCCAGCTCCTCCGGCCCGACGCGGCCCAAAACCAGCGTGTTGGTCACGTTCAGCGCCGTCTGCGCGAGCTGCGCGGCGATGAGCGGCAGGCCGAGAAGCACCGTTTCCCGCAAATGCGCGCTCCACGAGGCGGGAGCGGGCCTCGCGGGCATCATTTCGGAAGGTCTCGTCGATCCGTGCACGTTCTCGCCGGTGATTTTTACGGAGGGAGGGTCGCGGCGTGGCCCGAAGCCGGATCGCCATGGTCCAGCCCCTCTAGCACGGCCGGGCCGGCGAGGCCATGGACATGGGGCGTCTTCGACAGGAATTCTGCGGCGAGACGGCTCAGCCGGCGCGCGCCGCCGGCAGGTCGATGACGGCTTCGAGCCCGCGCGCGCCGTTTCGCACCTCCAGCCCGCCGCCCGCCGCGGCGGCGACGTCGGCGGCGATGGCGATGCCGAGCCCCTCGCCCGGAAGGCGCTCGTCGAGGCGGCGGCCGCGCTGCCGGATATCGGCAAGGCGATCCTCCGGCACGCCCTGCCCGTCGTCAGCCACGGTGATGACGACCCGGCTGCCTTCCGCGCGGGCGTCGATGGCGACCTCGGCGCGGGCGTGGCGCGCGGCGTTCTCGGCGAGCGCGCCCAGCGCCTCGGCGAGGTCGGCCGGGTCGATGGCGGCGGCGAGCCCCGGCGGGACGGCGATGCGCCAGCCGAGCCTCCGGCCGTCCGGGGTGCGGCTCAGCACGGCATGGATGCGCGCCACCGTCTTGGCGACATCGGCGCTGGCGCTGGCGCTGCCCGCGGCCGCGGCGGCGCGCGCGCGGACAAGCTCGCGCTCGACATGGGCGCGCATCGTGTCGGCGATCTCCTCGATCGCGGCGGCGGGGCGCGTCTCGCCGCCCTGGCGCAGGCGCTCCGCCTCGCCGAGCAGCGCCTGAAGCGGCGTCTTCAGGCCGTGGGCGAGGTCGCCGGCGCGGGCGCGGGCGCGCTCTATGTCGGCCTCGCGGGCGGCCAGCAGCGCGTCGATCTCGCCCGCCAGCGGCAGCATCTCGGCCGGCCATGCCGCGCCCATGCGCGCGGCGCGGCCGGCGCGCAGCGCCGCGACGCGGGCGTGGATGCGCCCGAGCGGCCTGAGCCCGTAGGCGAGCTGCGCCATTTGCGCGGCGATCAGCGCGAGCGCGAGCGCGGCCAGATAGGGCGCCAGATCGGCGACGAAGGCCGTGCGCGCCTCGACGAGCTCCGCCCGGTCCATGGCGACGGCCGCGCGCGCCTCGCCGCCGCCGAGCCTTTCCGGCAGCCGCACCACGCGCTCCAGCGCCAGCAGCCGCGCGCCCTCCGGCCCGTCGATCTCGTGCACGCGCGCCTCGCCGCCCGCGCCGGCGGCGACGGGCAGGGCGAGCGCCTGGTCCCACAGCGAGCGCGAGCGCAGCGTGCGCCCGCCCGCGTCGATCTGCCAGTAGAGCCCGCCATAGGGGCGCGAGAAGCGCGGGTCGGCCGGGGGCGCGGCGGCGGCGAGTCCGTCCGGCCCGGTCGCGAGGCCGGCGAGCAGCTGGTCGAGCTGGACCTGCATCTCGGCCGCCGCCCGCCGCTCGACATGCTCGCCGAAGAGCAGGAAGAGCGCGAAGCCAGCCGCGCCGAGCGCGACGATCACGGCACATGCGCCGATGAGCGCCAGACGCAGGCGCAGCGAGATGCCGTTCACCCGGACGTTCCCTCGAAGAAATAGCCGAAGCCGCGCCGCGTGCCGACGACGCCGTCGCCGAGCTTGCGCCTGAGCCGCGCGATCACCGCCTCCAGCGCGTTGGCCTCGCGGTCGTCGTCGCCGTAGAGATGTTCGAGAAGCTCGCCCGGCGGCACGACGCGGGCGCGGTTCAACAGAAGATAGGCGAGCGCGCGCCATTCGAGCGCGGTGAGATTCACCGGGACGCCGGCGCGCGCGACGCTCATGCGGTTCAGGTCGACGACGAGGTCGCCGAATTCCTGCACCGCCGCGCCGAGGCCGCCGGCGCGCCGCATCAGCGCGCGGGCGCGCGCCAGCAGCTCCTCCATGCGGAAGGGTTTCGGCAGGTAGTCGTCGGCGCCGGCCTCGATGCCCTCGACGCGTTCCTGCCACGAGCCGCGCGCCGTCAGCACCAGGACCGGCATGTCGCGGCCCGCGGCCCGCCAGCGCCTGAGCACGGACAGCCCGTCCATGCGCGGCAGGCCGAGATCGAGGACGACGAGGTCGAAATCCTCGGTGTCGCCCAAAAACCACGCGGTCTCGCCGTCGGCGGCGCGCTCGACGCGGAAGCCCGCGCCTTCGAGCGCCGCGGCGACGTCACGGGCGATGCGCTCGTCATCCTCGACCGCGAGCGCGCGCATCAGTCGTCCTCGTAGTCGCGGTCGAGGACGGCGCCGGTGGCGGCGTCTATCGACAGCTCGACCAGCCGCCCGTCGCGCGAGACCGCTTCCACCTCATAGACGTGGCGGCCGTCGTCGCGGTCGAGTTCGACCTCGATGACGTGGCCGCCGACCTCGCGCTCGACGATGGCGAGGATGCGCGACAGCGGCAGGATCTCGCCGCGTTCGAGCGCGGCGCGGGCGCGGTCGTGATCGTCGTCGGCCAGCGCCGGCGCGGCGACGAGAAGGGCGAGGATGAGAAGCAGGCGACGCATGGGCGCAAGTCTAGCCCGGCCGTGCTGACGGGACGCTGACAGGAGCCGCGGGCGGCGTGTCAGGCAGGACGGGGCATAAGGGTCGCGTCGATGCGGCATCGGGCCGCTCGCCGAGAGAAAAGCAATGGAGACCATCATGCGCAACATCCTTTCCCCCGCCGCCCTCGCCGCCTTCGCCGCCATCCTCGTCGCGGGCGGCGTCGCCTCGGCCCAGACCGCCGGGAGCGGCAATCCCGCAAACGCGGCCCGCACCGGCTGGATGAGCATGAGCGAGGTCGCCGCCAAGGTGGAAGGCCAGGGCTATCGCGTGATCGAAATCGAGATCGACGACGGGGCCTACGAAGTCAAGGCGGTCGACGCCAACGGCATGCGCGTCGAGGCCGATCTCGATCCGTCGACCGGCGAGCCGTTTCGCGGCTGGCGCCAGGACGACTAGGGGAAAAGCCAGCGGGCGGAACATGCGCCATGCCGGCGCGTTCCGCCTGCTGGAGGACGCCGATGCCCGATTTCGAACATGCCCGCGCCCGCATGGTCGAGACCCAGATCGCCCGTCGCGGCGTCGTGAACCCGCACGTGCTGGAGGCGATGAGGAAGGTTCCGCGCGAGAAGTTCGTCGCCAGGGGCTTCGAGGACTCCGCCTATGAGGACGGGCCGCTTCCCATCGGCCATGGCCAGACCATATCGCAGCCCTTCGTCGTCGCGCACATGATCGAGGCGGCCGGGGTGGAGCCGGGCGACCGCGTGCTCGAGGTCGGCGCCGGCTCGGGCTATGCGGCGGCGGTGCTGGGAGAAATCGCCGGCGAGGTGTTCACCATCGAGCGCCACGCGGCGCTCGGCGAGGCGGCGCGGCGGCGGCTGGAAGCGCTCGGCTTCGACAATGTCGCGCTCAGCGTCGGCGACGGCAGCAAGGGCTGGCCGGAGGAAGCGCCGTTCGACGCCATCATCGTCGCGGCCGGCGGCCCCGCCCCGCCGCCGGCGCTGAAGCGGCAATTGAAGATCGGCGGCCGTCTGATCGTTCCGGTCGGGTCGGGGCGAGGCTCGCAGCGCCTCGTCCGCGTCACGCGCCGCGCCGCCGACGGGTTCGACGAGGAGGACCTCGGCGGGGTGATGTTCGTGCCGCTGATCGGCGAGGAAGGCTGGCCGGGCGATTCCCCATGAAACCGGCAGCGGCGGGAGCCTGTTCGACCGACACGACCGGAATGCCGTCGAGATCGCTGGCCGCCATCGCTTCCATCCTCCATAACGCGGATATATGGCTCCTGCGGGCCGGGTCGCCGGAGTGATCGCATTCGTGTATTGCTGATCGCGTAAATCTCTATTTCTCAATACGGTCGTTTCGGCCGATGCTGGGAAAAACGGAACACGCCATGTCCTTCAGCGAAATACCCGTCACCACCACGCTTGCCCGCTTCGCCATCGAGACAGAAACGCGGAGCCTGCCGCCGCAGGTGCCAGCGCGCGCGCTGGCGCTGGCGAGCGATCTCGTCGGCTCGATCGTGCGCGCGGCGGGCGAATCGGAATCGACCCCTTCGGTGCTGGCCATGCTGCGCGCCATGGGCATGGACGGCGACGGGCCCTGCACCGTCTTCGGCCTGAACCGCCGCTACGGCGCGGCGGCGGCCGCGCTGCTCAACGGCACGCTCGGCCACTCGCTCGACTTCGACGACACCCATTCCGACTCCTCGCTTCACCCGAGCGCGCCCGTGGTGCCGGCGGCCTTCGCCGCGGCCGAGCTTGTGGACGCTTCCGGCGCGGACCTTCTCGCCGCCATCGTCGTCGGCTTCGAGGTCGCCTGCCGCATCGGCATGGCGCTCGACCCGACGGCGCATTACGCGCGCGGCTTCCACCCGACCGCGACCGCCGGCAATTTCGGCGCGGCGGCCGCCGCCGGCCGGCTGTTCGGGCTCGACGCCAAAGGCATGGAAACGGCCTTCGGCGTCGCCGCCAGCCAGGCGTCGGGCTCGCTCCAGTTCCTCGAGAACGGCGCATGGAACAAGCGCTATCAGGTCGGCGAGGCGGCGATGAAGGGGCTGATGGCGGCGAGCCTCGCGGCGCAAGGGTTTCATGGCGCGTCGCAGGCGCTCGAAGGCCGGAACGGCTTCCTCAAGGGCTACACGGACGGGGCTGATTTTTCGCGGGCGGTCGCCGGGCTGGGCGAGGTGTGGGAGACGCTGCGCATCGGGGTCAAGCCCTATCCGGCCTGCCGCTACGCCCATGCCGCCATCGACGGGATTCTGGCGCTGCGCGCGCGCCACGGCCTCGGTGCGGACGAGGTGACGCGCGTGTCAGTCGGCCTGCACCGCAACGGCATGGCGCTGGTGGGCGATCCGGCCGATGCCAAGCGCCGCGCCCGCACCATCGTCGAGGGCCAGTTCTCCATGCCCTTCGCCGCGGCGACCGCGCTCATGCGCGGCCGCTTTGGCTGGGACGACTACGACCTTCTCGGCAGGCCGCAAGTCGACGCATTCTGCGACCGCGTCGAGACCTTCCGCGACGAGAGCCTCGAAGGGCTGACGCATCCGTTCGGCGCGACGGTTTCGCTGGAAGCGCGGGGCGAGCGGCTTTCCCTGCGCGTTCCCGATCCGTCCGGCGAGCCCGACACCTTCCCGGACTCGGCCGCGCTCGCCGCCAAGTTCGACGCGCTCGCCGGCCCGGTCCTCAACGCGGACAGCGCCGCGCTTCAGGCGAAGCTCGCCGCGCTTGCCGGGGCCCCCTCCGTGCGCGGCCATTTCGCCAGACCCTGAAAATCCGTTTCGACAGGCAGCATTCCCCGTGACCGATTTCACCGATCCCAAGGACGCGTATCCTGACATCCGCGAGGGCGTGCGCGCGCTATGCGCGAACTTTCCGCCGGAATACCACCGCCGGATCGACGCGGCGCGCGGCTACCCGGAAGAGTTCGTCGAGGCGCTGACCAGGGAAGGGTGGATGGCGGCCCTGATCCCGGAAGAGTATGGCGGCTCCGGCCTCGGCCTTGCCGAGGCTTCCGTCATCATGGAGGAGATCAACCGCGCCGGCGGCAATTCGGGCGCCTGCCACGGCCAGATGTACAATATGAACACGCTGGTCCGACACGGCTCGGAGGCGCAGCGGCGAACGTACCTGCCGAAGATCGCCAGCGGCGAGCTGCGCCTGCAGTCGATGGGCGTGACCGAACCGACGACCGGCACCGACACCACGAACCTCAAGACCACGGCCGTGAAGAAGGGCGACCGCTGGGTCGTCAACGGCCAGAAGGTTTGGATCAGCCGCGTCCAGCACTCCGATCTGATGATCCTGCTCGCGCGGACCACGCCGGTCGACCAGGTCGAGAAGCGCTCGCAGGGGCTGTCGATCTTTCTCGTCGACGTCAACGAGGCGGTGAAGACGGGCATGGAGGTGCGGCCGATCCTCAACATGGTCAACCACGAGACCAACGAGCTGTTCTTCGACGATCTCGAAATCCCGGAAGAGAACCTGATCGGCGAGGAGGGCAAGGGCTTCAGGTACATCCTGACCGGGTTGAATGCCGAGCGCACGCTGATCGCGGCCGAGTGCATCGGCGACGGTTACTGGTTCACGGACCGGATCGTGGAGTATGCAAAGGAGCGCACGGTGTTCGGCCGGCCGATCGGCCAGAACCAGGGCGTGCAGTTCCCGATCGCGGAAGCCTATGTCGAGGTCGAGGCGGCGAACCTGATGCGGTGGCAGGCGTGCCGGCGCTTCGACGCCGGGCTCGATTGCGGCGCTGAGGCCAACATGGCCAAGTATCTCGCGGCCAAGGCGAGCTGGGAGGCGGCGAATGCCTGCCTTCAGTTCCATGGCGGGTTCGGCTTCGCCTGCGACTACGACGTCGAGCGCAAGTTCCGCGAGACGCGGCTCTATCAGGTCGCGCCGATCTCGACCAACCTGATCCTGAGCTACGTCGCCGAGCACATACTCGGCATGCCGCGCTCCTATTGAGGAATGAGCCAATGACCGCTGCGCGGCGGGCTCCGGTCATGCCGCCCGTCTCCCTGATCCCATCCCTGTCCTGACAGGGATGGGATGCAGGAAATTCGAAACGATCAGCCGCGGGTCGCGGTGGTCACGACCTCGATCAATGCGCCACCGCCGAGATCGGCGGCGCCGACCGTGGCGCGCGTCGGCAGCGCCTCGCCGAAGAACTCGGTCCAGGCCGCGTCCATCTCCTTCTTGTGCGACAGGTCGGTAACGAAGATCGTCGCCTGCACGATGGCCTTGCGGTCGAGACCGACCTCGCCGAGGTAACCCTCGATCTTGGTCAGGATGTTGCGGGTCTGGTCGCCCATGCCGACCTTGGTGTCGTCGGCGATGGTGCCGCCGACGAAGACGAGCGGACCGACCTCGACGACGCGGTGCATGATCGGCGTGCGGATGGAACGGGTGACGGTCATGGTTTTCTCCATTGGTTGGGTGGGGGAAGGTGGCGTCAGTGCGCCTGGGGAAAGCGGCCGATGCCGAGGCCGTCTATGGGCACGTTGCTGCGGCCGGTGGCGATGATCTCGGCCATCACGGCGCCGGCGCCGGGGCCGAGCTGGAAGCCGTGGGCCGAAAAACCGAACTGGTGATAGACGCCCTCGTGGCGGGCGCTGGGACCGAAGACGGGAAGGTCGTCGGGCATGCGCCCCTCGATGCCGGCCCAGGCGCGCACGATCGTGGCGTCGCGCATGATCGGGAACAGCTCCCACACCGTGCGGGCGCTGATGGCGAGCTTGCGCCAGTCGAGGATGGTACGGTTCTCGTCGCGCAGAGGCGTGCCCCGGTGGCCGCCGCCGATCAGCACCGTGCCGTTGTCGAACTGCTTGAAGGAAAGAACGCGGCCGCGCAGGATGACCACGGGCTTGATGAAGGCCGCCATCGGCGCGGTGATCATCAGCATCAGCGCGATAGGCTCCAGCGGCACCGGCTCACCGAGATCGGCGGCGATGCGGTCGGCCCACGCACCGGCGGCGTTGACGATGCGGGGAGCAAGGAAGTCGCCGGCATCGGTGACGACGCGCCAGTCGGCGCCGTCGCGGCGCACGGTTTTCACCCGCACGCCCTCGTGGACCGCGACGCCGAGGCTCTCGGCCTTGCGCTTGAAGGCCTGCGTGGCACGCAGCGGGATGGCGGCGCCGTCGCGCCGGGAGATCACCCCGCCGGGGCAGGTTTCCGAGACGGCCGGGACGAGGGCGCGCAATTCCTTCGCGTCTATCATCTCCTCGTGGCGGAAGCCGCGCAGGTTCAGGTCGGCGACGCGGTCGCGGCAGGCTTCGAGGTCGGCCTCGTCCTCGGCCACCATCACCTGTCCGTCGGAGGTGAAGCCGCAATCGTCGTCGACCAGCTCGGCGATGCGGTGCCAGATCTCCATCGAGGCGTCGGAAAGCGGGATCTCGGCGACGTGGCGCGCAAGCTGGCGCACGCCGCCGGCATTGACGCCGGAGGCATGACGCCCGGCATGGTCCTTCTCGATCAGGACGACCGAGAGCCCGCGCATCGCGCAATGCAGCGCCGTCGAGCAGCCGTGGATGCCGGCGCCGATGACGATGACGTCGGCGCTGCGCGGGCCGCTCGTCACCGCACGACCGCCTTGACGGCGCCCTCCGTCGCCGGCAGGGCGGCAAGCTCGGCCAGCGTCACCGGCTTCACCGGCGGGCGCAGGCGGTAATAGCCGACCTCGGCCGGGGTGGTGCCGCGGGTCTCGGCGATCAGTTCCACCACGGTCGGTCCGCACAGCCGGCCCTGGCATGGGCCCATGCCGCAACGCAGGAAGGCCTTCATCTGGTTGGGGCCGACGACGCCGAGCCGCTTCGCCGCGTCGCGCACCTGACCCGCCGTCACCTCCTCGCAGCGGCAGATGATGGTGTCGTCGCGCGGAGGGCTGAGGAATTGCGGCGCCGGGCGATAGAGCAGGTCGAGGAAGCGGCGGCCGCGCAGGCAGCGTTCCAGCTCGGCGCTGATCGGCGCGGCCTGCCGGTCGCGCTCCTCCGGCGTCAGGCGGCCGAGCCGGCGCGCGGCGTCGAAGGCGGCGATCTCGCCGCGCAGCGCAGCACTTTCGGCGCCGCCGATGCCGGCGCCGTCGCCGGCGATGGCGATGCCCTCGACGGAAGAAGCGAACCAGCTATCGACGCGCGGCACGAAGCAATGCTGGGCCTCGTCGAAATCATGGGCGCAGCCGGCGGCATTGGACAGGTTGACGCTCGGGATCACGCCCTGATGGAGCAGCAGCGTGTCGCAGGCGATCGTTTCCGTGCGGCCGCCGCGCGCGACCTCTACCTCCGTCAGGCGATCCTTGCCGGCGGCGGCGAGGCCGGTGACGCCGGAGACGAAGCGCAGCTTGGCCCTAGTCGCGACCATCAGCTTCATGCCCTTGGCGAGATAGGGCGAGCGCAGGAAATCGGGCAGGGCGGCCGCCGCCTTCAGCCAGTTGGCGCGCGGCGTGGTGTCCAGCACGGCCACGATCTCGGTGCCGGCGGCGGCGAGCTGGCTCGCCAGCAAATAGAGCAGCGGGCCGCAGCCGGCGATGACGGTCCTGCCGGAGGGCACGATGCCGGCGCTCTTCAGCGCGATCTGCGCAGCACCCGCGGTCATGACGCCGGGCAGGGTCCAGCCGGGGACGGGGAAGGGCCGCTCCTGCGCGCCGGTGGCGAGGATAACCTGCGCGGCGCCGATGATGCGCGCCTTGCCGTCGAGCGACAGGCCGATCTCGAACGTTCCGGGCGCGGCCGGGTCGTCGGTGAGCGACCACACCGTGCAGCGCGGCGCATAGGTGGCGGCGGCGCGCTCGAAGCGGGCGACGATGTCGGCCCCGCGCCAGTAGTCGTCGCCAAGCACGGCGCGTTCCGTGACCGGCGTGGTGGTGACGGCGCGGTAGATCTGGCCGCCGGGGGCCGGGTTCTCGTCGGCGAGCAGCACGGACAGGCCTAGATCGGCCGCGCGGGCGGCGGCGGAAAGCCCGGCCGGGCCGGCGCCGACCACGACGAGGTCGTAACGCTCGGCAAGGGCGGCGATGTCGCTGACCGGGGTCATGCGCGCGCCTCCGCGAAATGGCGGCGGCCGTGCTGGGTCTCGATGGCCATGCCCTCGGCCAGCGGCACGAGGCAGCCCTGCCGGTTGCCGACGCCGTCGATGACGACGAGGCAGTCGAAGCACACGCCCATCAGGCAATAGGGCGCGCGCGGGGTGTCGGAAACCGGCGTCTCGCGGCAGGCGACGACGCCGTTGGCGAGCAGCGAGGCCGCGACCGTGTCGCCGGCGCGCCCGGTCATCGGCCGGCCGTCGAAGGTGAAGTTCAAGGTGGCGGATGTCGCGCCTTCACGCACCGGGTCGTTATGCATGGGCCGGAACATGGAACCTCCTGGCGGAAAACGACGCCACCGCTTCCGGCAGCGTGCCGGAGAGGATGGCGGGGGCTAGGGTCAAGGCATGGTTGGCGGCCAGCGTCACGCCCGAATGGCAGGTGACGATGAAGGCGCCAGGACTGGTCTGCGACTGGTCGTAGATCGGGAAGCCGTCCGGGCTCATCACGCGTAGCGCCGACCAGGTGCGCACGACGTTCAGGCCGCCGAGGCGCGGGAACATCCGCACCGCGCGCTCGGCCATCACCGACAGCACCGGCTGGCGCACGACCGTGTCGAAGCCGAGGTCTTCCTGGCTGTCGCCGATCATCACGCCGCCCTCGTCGGTCTGGCGCAGCGTGGCCATCGGGTTGTGCAGGAACGGCTCGGTCTTCTCGGTGACGATGACCTGGCCCTTGCTCGGCTTCACCGGTGCCTCCAGCCCGACCATCGGCGCCAGCCGCGCATTGTCGAGGCCGGCGCACAGCACCACGCGCGCGGTCCTGATCTCGCCCCATGGGGCGGCGACGGCGAAGCCGCCATCGTGCGGGACGATGCGCTCGACCGGGGAGTTCGGCCGGTAGTCGACGCCGCGCCGCGCCGCCGCCTCGCGCAGCGCGCGGAACAGCTTGAGCGAGTTGGCGTGGCCGTCGAGCGGGCTGTAGAGCCCGCCGACGACATCCTTGCCGAGCCCCGGCAGGCGGCGCGCCGCCTCGTCGTGGTCGAGCACCTCATAGGGGAAGTTGGTCGGCGCCCGGCTGTTGTGCAGGCGCCGCATGGCGTCGACGCGCTGGTCGAGCTCGTCCTGCGACAGGCACAGCATGAAGCCGCCCGGCTGGCTGTAGGCGACGTCGATGTCGGCTTCCTCGGCGAGGATCGCGGCAAGCTGGTGCCAGTCGTCGGCCGAGCGGCGCGACCACAGCGCGTAGTCGGGCATGCCGAGGCCCTTGGACTGGACCCAGACCAGCGCGAAATTGCCGCGCGAGGCGCGGAAGGCGACGTCGCCCTCGTCGAGGACGGCGACGCGGGCGCCGCTGCGGGCGAGTCCGAGCGCGATGGCGCCGCCGACCACGCCGCCGCCGACCACGACGGCATCGGGCTCACTTGGAATTGCGGAATGCACGAAGACTCACCCTTTCCCGGTTCCGACGAACAGCCGGTCGAGGCTGTAGAACCTGTCCAGCAGGATCATTGCGAATGCCGTCAGCACGATCAGGCAGGCGGAGATGGCGGCGATCAGCGGGTCGATGTTGTCCTGGATGTAGAGGAACATGCGCACCGGCAGCGTGGTGGTGGCGGGCGAGGCGATGAACACCGTCATCGTCACCTCGTCGAAGGAGTTGATCGCGGCCAGCATCCAGCCGGAGACCACGCCGGGCAGGATGAGCGGCAACGTCACCCGGCGGAACACCGTGGCGGGCTCGGCGCCGAGCGAGACCGCGGCATGCTCGATGCGCTGGTCGATGCCGTAGGAAGACGCCAGCACCAGCCTGAGCGCGAAGGGCAGGATGACGACGACATGGCTCAGCACCAGGCCGGTGAAGGTGCCCGACAGGCCGATCTCGGTGAAGAAGCGCAGGAAGGCGATGCCGAGCACGACATGCGGCACCATCAGCGGCGACATGAACAGCGCCGTCATCGCCTCGCGGCCGGGAAAGCGATAGCGGGCGATGGCGAGCGCGGCCGGCACCGACAGCGCGATCGCGATCGTCGAGGACAGCGCCGCCAGCCACAGCGAGTCGCGAAAGGCGCGCAGGAACTCGGGATAGTCGAGGATCGCGCGGAACCAGCGCAGGCTCAAGCCATTGGTCGGCAGCGACAGATAGCCTTCGGGCGTGAAGGCGACGGCGCAGACGATGGCGAGCGGCGCCAGCATGAACGTCACGAACAGCGCGTGGAAGAGGAGCGCGAGCGGGCCGTTGCGTGTCATCGGGGCATCCTCCTCATTCGAACACCTGCGCGTAGCGGCGCTCCACCAGCCGGTTGCAGCCGACGATGATGGCGACGAGGGCGATGAGAAGAAGCGTCGCCACCGCCGCGCCGAGCGGCCAGTTCAGCGTGTTGAGGAACTCGTCATAGGCGAGCGTCGAGGCGACCTTGAGCCGACGGCCGCCGATGATCGCCGGCGTGGCGAAGGCGCTCGCGGCAAGCGCGAAGACGATGATCGCGCCCGACAGGATGCCGGGGACGATCTGCGGCAGGATCACGCGCCGCCAGATGGTGAACCAGCCGGCGCCGAGCGAGGCGGCGGCGTTCTCCACCTGCGGGTCGAGCCGCTGCAGCGAGGCCCAGACGGCGAGGATCATGAACGGGATCAGCACATGGGTCAGCGCGATGACGACGCCGGTTTCGGTGAACATGAACTCCAGCGGCGTGCCGATCAGCCCGAGCGCCATCAGCCCCTGGTTGACGATGCCGTTCGAGCCGAGCAGCAGCGCCCAGCCGAGCGTGCGGGCGACGACCGAGACCAGCAGCGGGCCGATCACCACCAGCAGGAACACGCTGCGCCAGCCCGGCGACATGCGGTTGAGGATATAGGCTTCCGGCACGCCGATCACGATCGAGGCCAGCGTCACCAGCACCGCGATGCGGAAGGTGCGCAGGAATATCTCGAGGAAGTAGGAATCCGTGGCGATGTCGAGCCAGTTCTTCAGCGTAAATTCGGGCACGATGCCCGTGTACTGCCCCCAGTCGTAGAAGGAGAGCAGCACCGTCATCGCCAGCGGGATGATGACGAGGCCGAGGAAGACCAGAAGGGCCGGACCGGTCAGCGCATAGGGAGCGCGGCGCTGCGCGCGTGCCAGCGCGCTCATACCGATGCCGCCTCGCCTTCGGGGAGCAGCGAGATGTCGGCGGCCGTGAAGGCAAGGCGCACGGCCTCTCCCTCGCCGGGCACGGGCTGGCCGTCATTGTGGCGGATGATGGTCAGCGGCCCGGCCGCGCTCTCGGCCGTCAGCAGCCAGTGCGCGCCCTGGAAGACGCGGCCGGTGACGCGCGCGGAAAAGCCCGGCGCCTGCGGGGCGGCCAGCATCAGCCGCTCCGGGCGCACGGCCAGCCGCACCGCACCCGCCGGTGCGCCGGCCAGCGGCAGCGACAGGCCTTCGATTGCGACCGCGCCGTTGCCGTCGCCGGTGGCGGCGAGAACGTTGGTCTTGCCGAGGAAGTGGGCGACGAAGGCCGAGGCCGGGCTGCCATAGACCGCGTCGGGCGCGCCGATCTGCTCGACGCGGCCCTGATTCATCACCACGATCCGGTCCGACAGCGCCATGGCCTCGTGCTGGTCGTGGGTGACCAGCACCGTCGTGGTGCCGACCGAACGCTGGATCTGGCGCAGCTCGGCCTGCATCTCCTCGCGCAGCTTGGCGTCGAGATTGGACAGCGGCTCGTCGAGCAGCAGCAGCGAGGGCCTGATCACCAGCGCGCGCGCCAGCGCGACGCGCTGCTGCTGGCCACCGGACATGCGGCGCGGATAGCGGTCGGAAAAGCCCTTCAGGCCGACCAGTTCCATCGCCTCCAGCGTGCGCGCCTCGCGCTCGGGTCTGGCGATCCCGCGCATCTCGAGGCCGAAGGCGATGTTCTCGGCCACCGTCATGTGCGGGAACAGCGCGTAGCTCTGGAAGACGATGCCGAGGCCGCGCCGGGCGGGCGGCACGGTGCCGAGATCGCGCTCGTCGAGCAGGATGCGTCCGTGGTCGACCGGCGTGAAGCCGGCGATCATCTGCAATGTCGTGGTCTTGCCGCAGCCGGAGGGACCGAGCAGCGAGATGAACTCGCCGCGCGCCACGGAAAGGTCGAGCGCCTCGACGGCGACGACCGGGCCATAGGACTTGCCCAGCCCTTCGAGAATGAGGTGCGACACGGCTGTTATCCGGTTCTGAGGGATCGGCGTCGTGGCCGGACGGGACCGGCCGTTTCACGAAGCGGAAAACGGACGCCCGCGCCGCGCGGCACGGACGCCCGGATGGGCGATGAAGACGCCTACCGCTCGACCTCGCGGTTCCAGCGCCGGGTCCATTCCTCGCGCTTGTCGTTGGCCACGTCCCAGTCCACGGCCTTGAGGTTCTTGACCTCGTCGCCGTAGGGAAGGCCCTCGCGCTCCTCGGGTGTGAGCGTCACGGTCATGTTGGCGGGACCGAAGCCTGCGCCAGCCGCCATCACCTTCTGGATCTCCGGCGTGAGCATGAACTGGATGAATGCGTTGGCCTCCGCGGCATTCTGCGAGCCCTCGATCGGGCAGGCCGCCGTGCCGAGCGCGTAGCCGCCTTCCTTGGGATAGACGAACGCGACCGGGAAGCCGGTGTCCGCGAATGCCTTGACGCGGCCGGAACCCCAGACGCCCATCACGGCCTGGCCGTTCTGGAACAGCTCGGTCATCTTGGCGGGGGACGGCTCGTAGGCGACCACGTTCTGGTTGATCTCGTTCTTGAACGCCTCGAAGCCCGGGTCGATGTTGGTCTCGCCGCCGCCGGCCAGCTCGGCCATGGCGATCAGCGCGTGCAGGCCGTAGGTGTTGTTGATCGGCGGCACGACGATCTTCTTGCCGTAGGTCGTGGATTTCAGGTCGTTCCACGAGGTCGGCGCCGGCCAGCCGTTCTCCTCGAACACCTTGGTGTTGTAGAATAGGCCGGTGCCGACGAGGCCGAGGCCGACGCCGCGGTTCGACTTGAACTTCATCACCGGGGCGACGTCGTCATAGATCGGTGCCGGGGTCAGCTCGCCGCAGAAACCGAGCGCCACCGCCTGATAGGCCGGGCCGTCGTCGACGATGGCGACGTCGATCTGCTGGTTGCCGCGTTGGGCCTGCAGCTTGGCGAGCGTGTCGGTCGAGTTGCCGGCGACATACTCGATCTTGACATTGGCCTCCTTCTCGAAGGCGGGAATGACGTCCTTGCGCATGGTCTGCTCATAGGAGCCGCCATAACCGGCGATATAGAGCGTCTTCTCCTGGGCAAGGGCAGACGAGCCGACGCCGAGAACGGTGCTGGCGGCCAGAGCAACAATGGTGGCTAGCTTCACGGAACTCCTCCTCATTCGGTGATCGCCGAGATTCGGAGACGCGCCGATGATAGTCAAATCGAATGATTTGTGTAATCCATGTCGAAATGTTATGGATAAGCGAGGAAGGCTCCATGCTCAATCCGCGCCAGATCGAGGCATTCCGCACCGTCATCGTGGCGGGAGGCATCACCGCGGCGGCGCGTGCGCTCAACGTCACCCAGCCGGCGGTGACGCGGCTGATCCACGACCTGCAATACACACTCGGGCTGACGCTGTTCGTGCGGCGCGGCTCGCGGCTGGTGCCGACCGCCGAGGCGCTTTCGCTCTATCGCGAGGTCGAGCGGCAATTCGTCGGGCTGGAGCGCATCGAGAGCGCGGCGCGCAACCTGCGCGAGGGGCGGGCCGGCTCGCTGCGCGTGGCGTCGCTGCCGGCCTTCAGCGTCGGCTTCCTGCCCCGGCTCGTCGGCCGCTATCTCGGCCAGCGGCCCGACCTCGAGATCGCGCTCTACGGCAGCATCTCCTCCCAGGTCGCCGATTGGGTGGCTTCCGGCTTTTGCGAGCTCGGCTTCGCGCAGCTGCCGCTGGAATTTCCGGGCATCGAGATCGAGATGCTGCCGCGCAGGGCCGCGGTCGCGGTGGTGCCCAGCAGCCACCGACTGGCCGGGAAGGCGGTGCTGACGCCGAAGGACCTCGCCGGCGAATCCTTCGTCTCGCTCGAGCAGTCGACGCAGCTTCGCTACCGGATCGACGCGCTGTTCTCGGCGGAAGGGATTCCCTGCAAGACGCGGATCGAGACGCCGCTGTCGATGATCGCCTGCGGCCTGATCTCGGCCGGCGCCGGGGTCAGCCTGGTCGATCCCTACACCGCCGAGGAATTTCGCGGCCGCGGCGTCGAGATCCGTCCTTTCCGTCCGGAGATCATGCTCGACATCGCCACGGTGTGGGGAAGCGGCCGCTCCCGCTCGCCGCTCGCGCTCGACCTCGCCGCCCATGTGCGCGCCGCCGTTGCCGACTTCGCTGCCCGCGCAAGCCCCGCAGCGCGGTAAGGGTGGTTTCCTCCGCGCGGTGCGGCTGCGGCGCGACAGGCATGATTCCTCCTTCGGCTCGATCCCTGCGCGCATCGCCCGGCGACGGGTGGGGACAGGAACAATCGTCGCCCGAATCCGGTTAGGCCACGGTGCATAACGGAGAACGCGACAATGCAAAAGACAACGGCAATTTCGATTCCCGCGCTTGCGCTCGCGCTCGGCCTCTCGGCCCCGGCGCTGGCGCAATCCGTCACCGCCACCACGGACCTGAACGTCCGGGCGGGACCGGGGCCGCAATATCCGGTCGTCGGCGTGATTGCGGCCGGCGAGGGCGCCGAACTCAACGGCTGCCTGGAAAACAGCAAATGGTGCTCGCTCGCCACGGCCGGCGGCGAGGGCTGGGTCTATGCCGACTATGTGAGCGCCGATTTCGGCGGCAACGCGGTGGTGCTCAGCGAGCGGCCGGCCGATTCCGGCGTGGCCGTGGTCGAGCCTCCAGCCACCTCCGAGGGCGCCGGCGCAGGGGCCGTGGCCGGCGGCCTGACCGGGGCGATCGCCGGGGCCGTGGCCGGAGGTCCGGTGGGCGCGGCCGTGGGCGGCGCGGCCGGTATCGTCGGCGGCGCGGCGACCGGATCGCTGATCGACCCGCCGAACGAGGTGCGCGACTACGTGACGACCAACGAGCTCGATCCCGTCTATCTCGACGGCGAGGTGGTCGTCGGCGCCGGCCTGCCCGAGACGGTCGAGCTGCACGAGGTCCCCGACTACGAATATCGCTACGTCTACGTCAACGGGCAGCCGGTGCTGGTCGACGCCACCTCGCGCCGGGTCGTCTATATCGTGCGCTGAGCGTCGCGCGAAAAAAACGCACGGGCCGTGGAACATGCGACCCGCCTGCGCGTTAGATGGGCGTGAACGGCGAGAAACCGAAGATGGAGACATCCAGACGTTTCATCAAAACCGCTCACAAAGGAGCCCGACGAGCTTTGCTCGCCGGGCTCTCCTTTTTGGCGCGGAACAATCGGCCGCGCCGGCGGTTGGTCGAGGCAGAAGAACGAGCCGAGGAGCGACGACCATGGACCCGCCCAGAAAGCCAGACCCGCAGCCGGAGGACGCCACGCGCGAGGAGGGTCCGGGCCTCGAGGAACAGGATTGGGACGCGATCGAAAGCGGCGCGATCACGCCCGACAGCCTGCCGGCGAGCGGCGATCCGCGCCGTGACGCCGAGCCCGACGGCGAGCTGCCGGGCGAGGACGAGGACAATCCCTACCAGAACAGCGACGAGGCGCTGCCCGACGACAGGGAGGAACGGGCGATCGCCCGCGATCCGTCCCGCGAGGGCGGCCGTTTCGACGAGGTGTGAGGCTGCGCCGCGCCGCGTGGATTTCGGCTTGCCCGCGTCTTCTTCTACCTGAGGTTGTTTTATCTGGACAGTACGTCCCACCGTTCGATATGCTGGGATCGCGAGGGTGACGCTGTTTCATGGTGGATCATGGCCGAGCGCCTTTTTTCCGCATTCCCGAATTCCGATCACTCATCCTTTCCCACCCGGTTGCTCAGCGCCCTTCACGCGGTGGACTGGGCCAACTCAGCTGCCGGCGAGATCGGCGACTGGCCGGCCGATTTGCGCTCGACGGTTCACGCGACGCTGCGCGCCGCCTCGCCGATGGCGGTGCTGATCGGCCGCGAGGGCATCGTCGTCTGCAACGCCGCCGCCCGCGAACTGTTCGGCGACGCCTTCGACACCGCGCAGGGCTGGCCGATCTTCGACGTGCTGCCGCTCGCCGGCAAGTTCTACCGCAAGGTGATCGACGACGCCTATCTCGGCCGCAACGCGCGGCTGCGCGACTATCCCGTCACCTTGCGGCGGGACGGAAGGCGGTGCGTCTGCTGGTTCAATCTCGGCATTTCCCCGATCATGGACGATCACGGCGGCGTCGCCGGAACGTGGCTGGTCGGCAGCGAGACGACGGATCACATCCGCACGCGCAAGGCGCTCGACCTCGCCCATGAGCGCATGGAGATCGCGCTGGAGGCGGGCGGCATCGTCGGCACCTGGGATTTCGACGTCGTCTCGCGCAAGGCCGTCATCGACGGCGGCCTCGCGGCGCAATACGGCGTCGCCGAGGCGGACGCCCGCGACGGCCTGCCGATCGAGATGCTGGCGCAGAGCATCCACCCGCAGGAGCGCGCCGACGTGCTGGCGGCGCTCGACGCGGCGGTTTCGTCCGGCCAGCCGCTGCACCGCCGGTTCCGCGCCACCACCGGCGAGGGGCGGCTGCGCTGGTACGTGACGTCCGGCCGCCCGGTCCGCGACGGGCGCGGCGCGATCGTCGCCTTCGCCGGGGTCGTCATCGACATCACCGGCGAGACCGAGGCGGCCGCCGCGCTGCGGCACAGCAACCTGCGCTTCGAAACGCTGGTGGAAGCCATCCCGCAGATCGTCTGGAGCACGGACGCGCAAGGGAGGCACGATTACTTCAACAGCAGGTGGAGCGAGTTCACCGGGGTCGGGGCAGACCGGATCACGCCCGACATGTGGACCGGCATGGTCCACCCCGACGACAGCGAGCGGGTGGCGGCGGCGTGGCGGGAAGCGCTCGCCACCGGCGGCACCTACGACATCGACTATCGCTTCCGCCGCCATGACGGCGTCTATCGCTGGCTGCGTGTCATCGCCATGCCGATGCGAGACTGCGACGGCAACATCCTGCGCTGGTACGGCACCTCGACCGACATCGACGACGCCAAGCAGCTCGACGCCAGCAGGGAGCTGGTCAATCGTGAACTGGACCACCGCATCAAGAACCTGTTCGCGCTGGTCAACGGCCTCGTCGGGCTGGCGGCGCGCGAGGAACCGCGGCTTGCGCCGCTGACCGAGGCGCTGCGGGCGAGGTTGGCTGCGCTCCACCGCGCGCACGAGCTGATCCGCAGCCGCCCCGGCCGGGAGGGCGGTTCCTTCAGGCGCCTGCTCGGCGAATTGCTCGCGCCCTTCCTGCCGCGCGGCGCGGACGGGGTCGAGATCAGCGGCGACGCCTTCGTCAAGGCCGAGGCGGTCACGTCGATGGCGTTCATCTTCCATGAGCTGGCGACCAACACGGCGAAGTACGGCGCGCTCAAGGACATGCGCGGCCGGCTCCATATCGCCATCGAGCGGAAAGGGGAGTGGTTCGAGGTCGCATGGGAGGAGCGGTTCGCCGCGGAGGCGCCGGCGCAGCCCGCCGCGTCCGGCTTCGGCTCGAAACTGCTCGACGCCGTGGTCGGGCGGCAGCTTGGCGGCGCGTGGCGGCGGGACTATTCGCCGGACGGGCTGGTCGTCACGCTCCGCCTGCCCGGGTCATTGTTCGGCGAGAAGGGCGGGACCGGGTTTCAGGAGGCCTCGCCCGCCTGAGGCAGATAGAAGATCTTGCCGTTATTGACGACCTTGCGCAGTTCGCCGCGCCGCATCAGCCGGTTGACGTGGGCGAGCGTCTCGGTGAAGGCGAAGCTCATCTGGTGCGGGTCGAGCGGGCGGTGGAACAGCACCGGCACGAGATTGGCGACGGAATGCGGCGCCTGCGCGCAGGCATCGCGGATCCGCTGGCAACGCTCCTCGTGGTGGCGCTCGAGGTCGTGGCAACGCTCGTGCAGGCCGAGGAACGGCCGGCCGTGGCCGGAGAGCACGAGGACGTCGGCGGGCAACTCCTGCCGCATCAGCCGGAGCGAGCGCAGGAAATGGCCGAGCGGGTCGCCGTTCGGCTCGTTGGCGAAGACGCTGACATTGGGCGAGATCCGCTCGATGACCTGATCGGCGGCGAAAAGCAGCCTGTCCCGGTCGTCGTAGAGCATGATCTGCTCGGGCGCGTGCCCGTCGACGGAAATGACGCGGAACTCGCGCTCGCCGATGGTGATCTTGTCGCCCTGGAGCAGCCGCAGGAAGGTCGGCGGCAGGTCGCAGACGCGGCGCAGATACTCGTTGCCCTGGATCGCGACCAGCCCCGCGACCTCCTCGCTCATGCCCTGGCTGACATAGAACTCGAAATAGTGCCTGAGCCCGGTCTCCTGCGGCGCCAGCGACAGGTTCCGGCTGCTCATATAGGCCGTCTGGCTGGTCAGAAGCTCGGCGCCGAACCTTTCGCAGAGCCACCCCGCGAGGCCGATATGGTCGGGGTGGTGATGGGTGACGATCACCTTCGAGATGGGCAGCCCGCGGAATGCGCCGGTGAACAGGTTTTCCCAGGCCGCGCGGGCCTCGGCCGTGTTGATGCCGGTGTCGATGAGCGTCCACGCGTCGTGGTCGCGCACGAGATAGACGTTGACGTGGTCGAGCCGGTAGGGAAGCGGAATCCGCGCCCACAGCACGCCGTCGCGGATCGTCACCGCCTGTCCCGGCTGGGGGATGTCCTGAAACGGAAATGTCAGTCTCGTGTCTGCGTCTTTGCCGGACATGGTGCGCTCGCCAGATTGCCGAAAGGGTCGACAGGCTTTTGCCCCACAACCGCGCGCGGGGCAAGGAAGCTCGATCGTTTCCGTCACCGCTTCGCCGTCATCCCGGCCAAGGGCGCGCGACGCCCGCCGAACCGGGATCCATCGGCCGCAGGATCGTCGAGCACGGCCCTGTCCTCGCCTCGGCGCAATTCACCGGCGGCGCAACCCGTCGAAGGTCGTGCCTATTCGGCCGCCTCGACGCGGCTGGGAGGGGTGTAGTTGAGGATGGGGCCGAGCCAGCGTTCGACCTCGGCCACCTCCATCCTCTTGCGGACGGCATAGTCCTCGACCTGGTCGCGCTCCACCTTGGCCACGCCGAAATAATAGCTTTCGGGATGGGAAAGATAGAGGCCCGAGACCGACGAGCCCGGCCACATCGCCATGCCCTCGGTCAGCTGCACGCCGGCCTTGGCCTCGGCGTCGAGCAGCCGGAACAGCGTCACCTTCTCGGTGTGGTCGGGCTGGGCCGGATAGCCGGGTGCCGGACGGATGCCCTGATAGGGCTCGCCGATCAGCTCCTCGGGGGTGAACGTCTCGGCCGCGGCATAGCCCCACAGTTCCCTGCGCACCTTCTCGTGCATCCGCTCGGCGAAGGCTTCAGCGAAGCGGTCGGCCAGCGCCTTGACCAGAATCGAGGAATAGTCGTCGTTGGCGCGCTCGAAACGCTCGGCGATCGCCACTTCCTCGATGCCGGCGGTGACGACGAAGCCGCCGATCCAGTCCGGCTTGCCGCTCTCCAGTGGCGCGACGAAGTCGGAAAGCGCGACGTTGGCCATGCCCTCGCGCCGGGTGAGCTGCTGGCGCAGGGTGAAGAAGGTGCCCAGCTCGCTCTCGCGGCTGTCGTCGGCGAACAGGCGGATGTCGTCGCCGACCGCGTTGGCCGGCCAGAACCCGACCACGGCGCGCGGCGCGAACCACTTTTCCGCGATGATCTTCTTCAGCATCGCTTGCGCGTCGGCGAAGAGCTGGCGCGCGGCCTCGCCCTGCTTTTCGTCCTCCAGAATCTTCGGATAGCGCCCCTTCAGCTCCCATGTCTGGAAGAACGGCGTCCAGTCGATATAGGTGGCAAGCTCGGCCAGATCCCAGGTCTCGAACACCTTCGTGCCGGTGAAGGACGGCTTCGGCGGCGTGTAGCCCGCCCAGTCGATGCGGTGCGGGTTGGCGCGCGCGGCCGCCAGCGGCAGGCGCTTTTTCTCGCGCTCGGAACGCTCATGCGCTTCCGAGACCTTCCTGTACTCCGCGCGCAGGTTCTCGATATAGGCCGGCTTCAGGTCCTGCGACAGCAGGCTGGACACCACGCCGACGGCGCGGCTGGCGTCCGTCACATAGACGGCCTGGCCGCGTTCGTAGCGCGGATGGATCTTCACCGCCGTGTGGACGCGGCTGGTCGTGGCCCCGCCGATCAGGAGCGGGATGTCGAAGCCCTCGCGTTCCATCTCGGCCGCGACATGGGCCATCTCGTCGAGCGAGGGCGTGATCAGGCCGGAAAGGCCGATGATGTCGACCTTCTCGGTGCGCGCCGTTTCCAGGATCTTCGCCGCCGGCACCATGACGCCGAGATCGACGATCTCGTAATTGTTGCAGGCGAGCACGACGCCGACGATGTTCTTGCCGATGTCGTGGACGTCGCCCTTCACCGTCGCCATCAGCACCTTGCCGGCGCTCTCACGCCCGCCGCCGCCGGTGGCGGCCTTCTCGGCCTCCATGTAGGGCAGGAGCACGGCGACCGCCTGCTTCATCACGCGGGCCGACTTCACCACCTGCGGCAGGAACATCTTGCCGGCGCCGAACAGGTCGCCGACGACGTTCATGCCCGCCATCAGCGGTCCCTCGATGACGTGGAGCGGGCGCTCGGCCGACTGCCGCGCCTCCTCGGTGTCCTCCTCGATGAACTCGGTGATGCCATTGACCAGCGCGTGCTCGATGCGCTTTTCCACCGTCCATTCGCGCCAGGTGAGGTCCTTTTCCCTGGCCTCCTTGCCGCCGGCGCCCTTGAACCGCTCGGCGATGTCGAGCAGGCGCTCGGTCGCGGTGCCGCCGGCGACGGGCACGCGGTTCAGGATCACGTCCTCGCACGCCTCGCGCAGCCCGGCGTCGATGGTGTCGTAGACGGCGAGCTGGCCGGCATTGACGATGCCCATGTCCATCCCCGCCTGAATGGCGTGGTAGAGGAAGACGGCGTGCATCGCCTCGCGCACCGGCTCGTTGCCGCGGAAGGAGAAGGACAGGTTCGACACGCCGCCCGAAATATGCGCGTGCGGCAGGGTGGCGACGATCTCGCGCACGGCCTCGATGAAGTCGACGCCGTAATTGTCGTGTTCCTCGATGCCGGTGGCGATGGCGAAGATGTTGGGGTCGAAGACGATGTCCTCGGGCGCCAGCCCGGCCTCTTCGGTCAGGAGCTTGTAGGCGCGGGTGCAGATCTCGACCTTGCGTTCTTTCGTGTCGGCCTGTCCTGTCTCGTCGAAGGCCATGACCACGACGGCCGCGCCGTACATGCGGCACAGCCTTGCCTGATGGAGGAAGGCGTCCTCGCCCTCCTTCATCGAGATCGAGTTGACGATCGGCTTGCCCTGCACGCATTTCAGCCCGGCCTCGATCACCTCCCATTTGGAGCTGTCGATCATCACCGGAACGCGGGCGATGTCGGGCTCCGCGGCGATCAGGTTGAGATACTCGA